>Ga0265797_10000243_pt1 | contig 104077 bp, 78 predicted proteins | sample P2T30metagenome_FD_192433 | JGI IMG/M metagenome (GOLD analysis project Ga0265797, IMG submission 192433) | Plant litter microbial communities from East Loma Ridge, Irvine, California - P2 T30 | ecosystem: Environmental > Terrestrial > Plant litter > Unclassified | place: USA: California... | reverse complement strand
GGATCGAGTTCGGTGCGTGACACTGGATCCCGGCCTTCGCCGGGATGACGAGACAAAGGCAGCATGGAAAAACGCGGTTCTGTCTACATCATGGCGAGCGGTCGGAACGGGACGCTTTATACGGGTGTGACAAGCGATCTGGTGAAGCGGGCCTATCAGCATCGGACCGATGCGATTGCGGGTTTTACCAGTCGTTATGACTGCAAGATTTTGGTTTGGTTCGAAGTTCACGATCGGATCGATACAGCGATCCTTCGCGAGAAGCGGATCAAAGAATGGCGACGCGGCTGGAAGCTCGGTCTGATCGAGGCGGAGAATCCGGAATGGGAAGATCTCTTCCCGGCGCTGATATGAATTTTGCCCGCGCATTGCGGGGGCGGCAAAGAAGGACGGCAGGACCCCAATGAGCATCCTCGTCAACAAAAATACCCGCGTCATCACGCAGGGCATGACCGGCAATACGGGCACGTTCCACACGGAACAGGCCTTGGCCTATGGCACGCAGATGGTCGGCGGCGTGACGCCGGGCAAGGGTGGCAGCACCCATATCGGCCTGCCGATCTTCGACTCGGTCGCCGAGGCCGTGCAGAAGACGCAGGCCGACGCCACCGTCGTCTATGTGCCGCCGCCCTTCGCCGCCGACTCCATCCTGGAAGCGATCGACGCCAAGGTGCCGCTGATCGTGTGCATCACCGAAGGCATTCCGGTGCTGGACATGGTGCGCGTGAAGCGGGCGTTGCAGGGATCGTCGTCGCGGCTGATCGGGCCGAATTGCCCCGGCGTGCTGACCCCGAACGAATGCAAGATCGGCATCATGCCCGGTTCGATCTTCTCCAAGGGTTCGGTCGGCGTCGTGTCGCGTTCGGGCACGCTGACCTATGAAGCCGTCTTCCAGACCACGAACGAAGGTCTGGGCCAGACGACCGCGGTCGGCATCGGCGGCGACCCCGTGAACGGCACCAACTTCATCGACGTGCTGGAGCTGTTCCTGGCGGACGACGAAACCAAGTCGATCATCATGATCGGCGAAATCGGCGGTTCCGCGGAAGAGGAAGCCGCGCAGTTCCTGATCGACGAGGCCAAGCGTGGCCGCAAGAAGCCGATGGCCGGCTTCATCGCGGGTCGCAGCGCGCCTCCGGGCCGCCGCATGGGCCATGCCGGCGCGATCGTTTCGGGCGGCAAGGGTGGCGCGGAAGACAAGATCGCGGCGATGGAGGCAGCGGGGATCCGCGTCGCCGCCAGCCCGTCCGAACTGGGCACGACCTTGTCCGCGCTGCTGAAAGGCTGATGAAAGGCTGAAACCTTAAGGCGTTGCCCTTATATGGGCCGCGCCACCGGTTGACCGGCGGAAGATGGGAAGACCCGAAGTGGGATATGATGCTGTGGATGTAGCCGAAGTGGAGGGCGTCAGCCCGTCTTTCGTGGAGGCGCTCTACCGCCGCTACCAGGAAACGCCGGACGCGGTCGATGCCGGTTGGCGGACCTATTTCGCCGGTCTGGAAACGACCGTTTCGGGTCCAAGCTGGGCGCGCAAGAACTGGCCGCCGACCGAAACCGATGCGCTGACCGCCGGGCTGGACCCGACGCAGATGCAGCCGGCGCCGAAGCCGGCCAAGGGCGGTAAGCCCGCCCCCGTCGCGCCGGCCGCAGCGACCGGTGTCTCGGACGCCGATCTGAAGCAGGCCGTGGGCGATTCGATCCGCGCCATGATGCTGATCCGCACCTATCGGGTGCGTGGGCATCTGGCGGCGGAACTGGATCCGCTCGGTCTGGCACGGCGTGAGCTTCCGGCGGATCTGACCCCGGAATATCATGGTTTTTCCGGCGCGGACCTCGATCGGCCGGTCCATCTCGGCGGCACGCTCGGGCTGGAACGCGCGACCGTCCGTGAGATCGTCGAGATGCTCCGCCGCAATTATTGCGGGCATGTCGGCCTCGAATATATGCACATCGGCGACATCGAGGAGCGCCGCTTCCTGCAGGACCGCATGGAAGGCCGGGGCAAGGACATCAGCTTCAGCCCCGAGGGCAAGAAGGCGATCCTTTCCAAGGTGATCGAAGCGGAACAGTGGGAGAAATTCCTCGGCCGCAAATATGTCGGCACCAAGCGCTTCGGGCTGGACGGCGGCGAGTCGATGATTCCCGCGCTCGAAAACGTCATCAAATATGGCGGCGCGGTGGGCGTGCGCGAAATCGTGATCGGCATGGCGCATCGCGGCCGGCTGAACGTGCTCGCGAACGTGATGCAGAAGCCGTATCGCGCGATCTTCTCCGAATTTGCCGGTGGCTCCGCCAATCCGGAGGATGTGGGCGGTTCGGGCGACGTTAAATATCATCTGGGCACGTCCACGGACCGCGAGTTCGACGGCAATCGCGTGCATCTTTCGCTCGCGCCCAATCCCTCGCATCTGGAAGCGGTCGATCCCGTCGTGCTGGGCAAGGCGCGCGCCAAGCAGACCGAGCTGGACGATCTGGCGCGCAGCCAGGTGCTGCCGGTGCTGCTGCATGGTGACGCCGCCTTTGCCGGGCAGGGCATCATCATGGAATGCTTCGGCTTTTCCGGGCTGGTCGGCTATTCGACCGGCGGGACGATCCATTTCGTCATCAACAATCAGGTCGGCTTCACCACCAGCCCGCAATTTGCGCGCTCCTCGCCTTACCCGTCCGACATCGCCAAGATGGTGCAGGCGCCGATCCTGCATGTGAATGGCGACGATCCCGAAGCGGTGGCGTTCGCGACGCGGCTGGCGACCGAATTCCGGCATGAATTCAAGCGCGACGTCGTGGTCGATATGTGGTGCTATCGCCGCTTCGGTCATAATGAGGGCGACGAGCCGGGCTTCACCCAGCCGTTGATGTATGACGCGATCCGCGCGCATCCCCCGGTGTCGGCCATCTATGCCGCACGGTTGAAGGCCGAGGGCGTGATCGACGACAAATGGGTCGACGACACCGCCGCATCCTTCGTCGCGACGCTAGAAACCGATTTCGACGCGGCCAAGGGATATCGGGTCAACAAGGCCGATTGGTTCGAGGGCGCATGGAGCGGATTCGCCGCACCGCGCGAGAAGATCACCGAACGCCGCGCTGCCGCGACGGGTGTCGGGCAGGACCGGATCGACGATCTGGCACAGGTGCTGACGACCGTGCCCGCAGAGCTTTCGGTCCACAAGACGCTGACGCGCATTCTCGATGCGAAGAAGCAGATGTTCAACAGTGGCGAGGGCGTCGATTGGGCGACGGCCGAGGCGCTGGCGTTCGGATCGTTGCTGCGCGACGGTTATGGCGTGCGTCTGTCGGGGCAGGATGTGGGGCGCGGGACGTTCAGCCAGCGTCATGCCGTCTGGGTCGACCAGAAGGACGCGCATAAATATATCCCGCTGTCGACGATCGACCGCAAGTTCCAGGTGCTGGACAGCCCGCTGTCCGAATTCGGCGTTCTGGGCTTCGAATATGGCTATGCCGGGCAGGCGCCGAACACGTTGGTGTTGTGGGAAGCGCAGTTCGGCGACTTCGCCAATGGTGCGCAGGTCATTATCGACCAGTTCATCGCGGCGGGTGAAGCCAAATGGCTGCGCGCCAACGGTCTCGTGATGCTGCTGCCGCATGGCTATGAAGGGCAGGGGCCGGAGCATAGCTCGGCACGGATGGAGCGGTATCTCCAGCTGTGCGCAGAGGATAATATGCAGGTCGCCAACTGCACGACGCCGGCCAATTATTTCCACATCCTGCGTCGGCAGATGCTGCGGAATTTCCGCAAGCCGCTGATCATGATGACGCCGAAGTCGCTGCTGCGGCATAAATCGGCGGTGTCGTCGATCGCGGACTTTACGGGTGACAGCCATTTCCGGCGGATCCTGTCGGACACGAATGCACCGGCCGATCAGGATGTGCGGCGGCTCGTATTGTGTTCGGGCAAGGTCTATTATGATCTGGCCGACGCGCGCGATGCGGCAGGCGATACGAACACGACGATCGTGCGGATCGAGCAGGTCTATCCCTTCCCGTCCGATGCACTGGTCAAGCGACTCGCCCGGATGCCCAACCTCGAAACGGTCGTCTGGGCGCAGGAAGAGCCGCGGAACAATGGTTCGTGGTTCTTTGTGGAGGAATTGATCGAGGCGTCGCTGAAGGAAGCCGGCAAATCGATCCGTCCGGTCTATGCGGGACGCAAGGCGTCCGCCGCGACTGCAACGGGCCTGGCCCGCAATCATGCCGCCCAGCAGGCGGCGCTCGTTGCCGACGCGCTCGGCCATGAAACGAAGGTGAACTGAGATGGCAACCGAAGTAACCGTCCCGACGCTGGGTGAATCGATCACCGAGGCGACTCTGGGCCAGTGGCTGAAGAAGCCGGGCGAAGCGGTGAAGGCCGACGAACCCATTGCCAGCCTGGAAACCGACAAGGTGGCAGTCGACGTGCCATCGCCAGTGGACGGCGTGATGGGCGCGCAGGCGGTGGCTGAGGGCGATACCGTGTTGGTGGGCGCGGTGATCGCGCAGATTGAAGCCGGTTCGGCATCGACGTCGGCGACGCCGGCACCCGAGAACAAGACGGCGGTCGGTCAGGCCGAAAAAGCCGCGCCGCCGGAGCCTGCCGCTGCGCCTGCGCCCGCCGGTGGCGGCAATGACGCGCTGTCGCCTTCCGCGCGTCGTGCGGTGCAGGAAACGGGCGTCGATCCGTCGACCGTCGCCGGTTCGGGCCGTGACGGCCGCGTGACCAAGCAGGACGTGCAGGCCGCGGCCGCCAAGCCCGCGCCGTCGGTTTCGGCGCCGGCTCCCGCCGCCGCGCCGGTGTCCAGCGCAAATGGCCGGAAGGAAGAGCGCGTCCGCATGACGCGCCTGCGCCAGACGGTGGCCCGCCGCCTGAAGGAAGCGCAGAACACTGCCGCGATGCTGACGACGTTCAACGACGTCGACATGACCAACGTCATGGAAGCGCGCGCGAAATATAAGGATCTGTTCGAGAAGAAGCATGATGTCCGGCTGGGCTTCATGGGCTTCTTCGTGAAGGCGGCGGTGCAGGCGCTGCGCGACGTGCCTTCAGTCAATGCCTCGATCGAAGGCGACGAGATCGTCTATCGCGATTATGTCGACGTGTCGGTTGCGGTCTCTGCGCCGAACGGTCTGGTCGTTCCGGTGATCCGCGATGCGCAGACGCTGTCGGTCGCGGGCATCGAAAAGACGATCGGCGATTTCGGCAAGCGGGCCAAGGACGGTTCGCTGAAGATGGACGAGATGAAGGGCGGCACCTTCACCATCTCGAACGGCGGCGTGTTCGGATCGCTGATGTCGACCCCGATCATCAACCCGCCGCAGTCGGCGGTGCTGGGTCTGCACCGGATCGAACAGCGCCCCGTGGTGCTGAACGGGCAGATCGTGGCGCGGCCGATGATGTATCTGGCGCTGAGCTACGACCATCGCCTGATCGACGGGCGCGAGGCGGTCACTTTCCTCGTCGCGATCAAAAATGCTATCGAGGATCCGACCCGGTTGCTGATCGACCTGTAAGGGAGCTTCCATGAACTGGCGCGACCATATTCATTCGGATCCCGGCATTCTCGGGGGCAAGCCGGTTGTGCGGGGTACGCGAATTTCGGTCGAACTGGTTCTGGAATTTCTCGCGGACGGGGGTAGCCCAGCCGATGTGCTGGCCGCGTACCCCCGCCTGCACGAAGCGGATGTCCGTGCGGCGATCGCCTTCGCCCATGACATGCTGGTCGATGAAAGCAGGATCGCGCGGCAACGCGCCGCTTGAGCGATGCGGCTGTTGGCCGACGAAAATGTGCATGGCAAGCTCGTGGCGCTGCTCCGTTCCTACGGCTTTGCTGTCGAATGGATCGCGGAGTCGATGCCCGGCCTGCCGGATGAGCGCATCCTCAGCCGGCCCGACATTGGTGATCTGGTCCTGTTGACGTTCGAACGCGATTTCGGCGATCTGATCTTTCATCGCGGATTTCCCGCACCCCGATGCATTCTGTACAGCAGGGTCGGTCGTACCGACCCGCATCAAGCGGCGGACCGGATTAGGCTCCTTATCGAAAAGGGGTTACCGGAACGCCATATGATCCGCATCGCGCGCGATGGCGAGCGGCTGAAGCCCTTTCCCGACGGAGCAGATAATGGCTGATTATGATTTCGACGTCCTCGTCATCGGTGCCGGTCCCGGCGGTTATGTCGCGGCGATCCGGGCGGCGCAGTTGGGGCTGAAGACGGCCTGTGCGGAAAGCCGCGAGACGTTGGGGGGTACGTGCCTCAATGTCGGGTGCATTCCGTCCAAGGCGCTGCTCCATGCGTCGGAGCTGTTTCAGGAGGCGTCCTCGGGGGCGTTGGCCAAGTTCGGCGTCAACATTGCCGGGGCGTCGCTCGATCTGGATGTGATGCACGGCGAGAAGGCGAAGGCCGTCAAGGAATTGACCGGCGGGATCGAGATGCTGTTCCGCAAGAACAAGGTGGAATGGCTGAAGGGCCGGGCCGCCTTCACAGGTGCCGATACGGTCGAGGTCGGCGGGCGCACGGTGCGCGCGAAGAATATCGTGATCGCGACCGGATCGTCGGTGACGCCGCTGCCGGGCGTGGACGTGGACCAGAAGGTGGTCGTCGATTCCACGGGTGCGCTCGCGCTGCCGAGGGTGCCGAAGCATCTCGTCGTCATCGGCGGCGGCGTGATCGGGCTGGAGCTGGGTTCGGTGTGGAAGCGGCTGGGCGCGGAGGTGACGGTGGTCGAATATCTCGACCAGATCCTGCCCGGCATGGACGGCGATGTCCGCAAGGAAGCCAACAAGATCTTCAAGAAGCAGGGGTTCAACCTGCGCCTGTCGACCAAGGTGACGGATGTCGCGGTGGGCGAGGAAGGCGCGACGATCATCGTCGAGCCGGCCGCTGGTGGCGCGCAGGAGACGATCGAGGCCGATGTCGTGCTGCTGGCGATCGGGCGTCGCCCGAATGTCGACGGGCTGGCGCTGGAGCAGGCCGGGCTGGTGCTGAACAAGCGCGGGCAGATCGACGTCGATCGTGATTTCCGGACCGCGACCAAGGGTGTCTGGGCGATCGGCGACGTGACGCCGGGGCCGATGCTGGCGCACAAGGCCGAGGATGAAGGCATCGCCGTCGCGGAGAACATTGCCGGCCAGACCGGAATCGTGAACCATTCGGTGATTCCGGGGGTCGTCTACACGCATCCGGAATATGCCGGCGTGGGGCAGACCGAGGAAGCGCTGCGCGAGGCGGGAACCGAGATCAAGATCGGGAAATTCCCCTTCCTCGCCAACAGCCGCGCCAAGACCAACCGTGATACGGACGGTTTCGTGAAGGTGATCGCGGACGCGAAGACCGATCGTGTGCTGGGCGTCCATATCGTATCGTCGCTGGCGGGGACGCTGATCGCGCAGGCAGCGCAGGCGATGGAGTTCGGCGCGACGAGCGAGGACATCGCCTACACCTGCCACGCGCATCCGACCCATTCGGAAGCGCTGAAGGAAGCCGCGATGGCGGTGACGGGCAAGCCGATCCATATGTGATCGACGGGCAAGGGGCGGTTCCGGCGGGATCGCCACTTTTCAGCCTGCTGATGTTCGCGATGATCCGTGGCCGTGGGGTACGACCTCGTTGGTCACCTGGCCGATCCGGACGAGCGTGCCGTTCGGGTCGCTGACGGCAAATTCATAGGTGCCCCATGGTTTGAGGTGCGGCGCGCCCTCTTCGATGATGTGGTCGCGCATGCGGGCCGCCACCGCGTCGACATCCTTGACATAGAGATACAGGCCGACCGGATTGTCCTCGACATGCCACGGCCATCCTTCGACCCGGTTAAGGTGCAGGTTCCAGCCGCGGTCGTCCGTGAGAATGCGGTAATGGCCGTAATCGGCATCGACGCGGAAGCCGAGCAGGCGATAAAAATGCTCGCTGGCATCGAGATCGCTGCAGGGAAGGATCGCGACGACTTCATGTTGCCCGGGCATCTTTCGGTTCCCTGATAGTGGATCACCGGATCCTGCACGGCAATGCGCTGGATTTCCAGAGCGGGTCTCCCTGCTTCCGATCTGCGCGATGTTTCCTTCTCTAGAGCCTGTTACGTGGGGTTCTCGACAGACTCGAACCGAATGGGGTTGGGGAGTCCGACGTGGACCGTGCCGCCTCCTGATCGCTTTCCCGTGGCTCGCCGCGTCCGATGCGCTATGCGCCGCTGATGATCGTCACGCCCATGCTCACCAGTACCGCCTTTGCCGCGCTCGATCTTGCCGGGCTGGCGGTGTTTGCGGCGTCGGGTGCGCTGGCGGCGGCGGCACGGCGGCAGACGTTGGTGACGTTTGCGTTCTTTGCGGCGGTGACGGGGACGGGCGGGGGGACGTTGCGCGATTTGCTGATCGGCGCGCCGGTCTTCTGGATGCAGGATGCGTGGGCCATCGGCGTGTGCCTGGCGATGGCGGGGCTGGTGTGGTTCACGCCGCAGCGGATCTGGAGCCCGAAGGCGCTGGACTGGTTCGATGCGATCGGGCTGGCGGCCTATGCGGTTTACGGCGCGGCGAAGGCGCTGAAATATGGCGTTCCGCCGCTGCCAGCCGCGGTGATGGGGGTGGTGACGGCGTGCATGGGCGGGGTGATCCGCGACGTGCTGGCGGGGGAGCCTTCGATCATATTGCGGCCGGAACTCTATGTGACGGCGGCGGCGCTGGCTTCGACGTTGTTCGTGGCGCTGAGTTTGGCCGGGGTGCCGTTCTGGGCGGCGGCGTTGCTGGCGGCGGGGGCGGGGTTCGCGCTGCGGGCGGCGGCAATCGCACGGGGGTTGGCATTGCCAGTTTATCGGGGGTGAGTTGGGGGGCTTTCCGCCATGTTTGCCCAGTTCCGGCATTCTACGATGCGTAGCCACGACTGAAAATCAGGATCGCCTATCAGTCCGGAATGATCTGGCGTTCGCATCGGGTTTGGGCCGGGGCGACCTCGACTTCGCTCGGTCGGTCCCTCGACTGCGCTCGGGATGGGCGGGTCGCTAGAGTCGGTTTCAATCATGTTTAACCGTTCGTCATCCCGGACTTGATCCGGGGTCCGGCGTCTTTCGTCCGCGCGGCGCAGAGGAAAAAGCTGGACCCCGGATCAAGTCCGGGGTGACAATTTCAACGGTCAGACCTGATCGAAAATGACCCTAGGCGGGTTGGCGCGGTAGCCAAGCAGGGATGGGCAGGGCGGCGATGCTCGGGGTGGCATGGGGCCGTCCCGCTTCGGCGACGTGCTGCCGGCAGTCACCCCGGCCGGGGTGACTGCCGGTCGAGCGGTTACAGGCCGATGCGGGCGAGGATCAGGCGGGCGAGGGTCGCGTCACGTGGTGGGGTGGTGGCGGCGTCGGCGGGGCATTCGAGGCAGCGGACCTGGATGGCGGGGCCGGCCGCGATGCGGCGGGCGTCGCCCAGGGCCTGCGCCAGCCGCGTTTCCGGGTTGCCGGCGAGACGGGTCCACGGATCGAGCGCGGCTTGGTCGCCATTACCGGTTTCGTTGCGGAAGGTTTCGGCGATCAGCTTCTTGAACGCATTGGGTTCGCGTTCGATGAACAGCGGATAGGTCTTGCCGGGATCGAGGTTCGCCGCGCGGGCCGCATAGGCGATGGCGTCGTCTAGACCGCCGAACTGATCGACCAGGCCGATCTGGCGCGCGATGCCGCCGGCCCAGACGCGGCCCTGACCGATCTGGTCGACGCGTGCCGGCGACAGCTTGCGCGAGGCAGCGACGAGACCGGTGAAGCGGCGGTAGATATCCTCGATCCCCAATTGCATGAGGCGATCAAATTGCGGGCTGGTGCCGCGATAGATGTCGGGCTGGCCCGACAGCGGGGTGGTGGCGACGCCGTCCGCGGACAGGCCGACTTTGGCGAGCGTATCCTGAAAGGTGGGGATGATCCCGAATACGCCGATCGACCCGGTGATGGTGGAGGGTTCGGCGAAGATGCGCGACGCGGGGGTGGAGACCCAGTAGCCGCCGGATGCGGCGAGATTGCCCATCGAGACGACCACGGGGAGCTTCTGGCGGCGTGCTTCGAGGATGGCCTGCCGGATCTGTTCGGAGGCGTTGACGGATCCGCCGGGGCTGTCGACGCGGACGACCAGCGCCTTGATGCGGCCCTTGGCCAGTTCCTTCAGGATGAGATCGGCGATGGTGGTGCCGGCGGCGGTGCCGGGGCCAGCCTTGCCGTCGACAATCGTGCCGGCGATGGTGACGACGCCGATCGGCGTGCCGGACGATTTTTCGGCATGGCTGCCGATCCACGCCGTGAAGGGGACGTCCTGATAGGAACCCGGCAGATTATCCGTGCCGAGGCCGACGCCGGTGGCCTGCGCGACGCGGTGGCCGAAGGCGACGCGGTCACCGAGGCGATCGACCAGTCCCGCGCGGATCGCGGCGGCGGCCATATTGCCGTTGCTGGCTTCCGCCGCCTGTTCGGGGCGGGCGAGATAGGCGGCAAGCTGCGCCTTCGGCCGCGCCTGCGCGACATCCTGATTCCAGCTTCCCCACAGCGCATCGGCCAGCGCCTGATTGGCGGCACGGGCGGCGGGGGACTGATCGGTGCGGGTCAAGGGTTCGACGGCCGACTTGAATTCGCCGACGCGGTAGACCTTGGGCGTCACGCCGATCTTGTCGAGCAGACCCTTGTAATAAAGCCGTGATCCGCCGGGGCCGGTGAGCAACACCGCGCCGATCGGGCTGAGCCACACTTCGGACGCGTGGGCGGCGAGCAGATAACTGTCGTCGGTATAGCCGGTGGCGTAGACCATGACGGGCTTGCCGGCGCGGCGGACGCGGTCCAGCGCCTCGCCGACCGTGGTCAAGGCTGCCTGCCCGCCGCCGGTGAAGCGATCGAGATCGAGCACGAGGCCCTTGATCGCGCCGTCCGTGGCGGCGCCCTCGATCGCGCGGGTGACGTCGCGCAGGCGATATTCGCGCGTGACCGGGCCGGAGCCGGCGATCGCGGCGAAGGCGTCGGCATCGGAGGGCTGTTCGACGAGGCTGCCGTCCAGCGCCACCGTCATGACACCGTTGGATGCGACGCGCGGATTGCCGCTGCTGGAAAGACCGGCGAACAAGGCCCCGAAGAAGAGGAGCATCAGGAGCAGCACGAGGCCGTCCTTGATCGCGACGAGCAGTTTCCAGAAACCGCGCAGGATACGCATGGGGCAGGCTTTCGACAGAGGCTTCGTCCCTGCGGCTATCCCGTCATGGCGGCGGTGGCTAGTCCGTTCGTCGAAATGCGGTCGTCGGCGGCGGGGTGGCGGAGGGGCTTCGTCCTGTTCCACGGACGCCCTGGCACATGTTCAAAAAAGTTCCGCGCGATTGCCTTGACCCTGTCGCCGATCGACCCATATGCCTGTCGCTGGCACTCACCTATGGAGAGTGCCAACATCATTCACGTTATGCGGTGCGCAGCGGATCGGGCGATCATGCCCCGGCCGCGCCGCACCCGTACCAGGAGGCAGATCCATGAACTTCCGTCCGTTGCACGATCGCGTGCTCGTCAAGCGTATCGAAGCCGAGGAAAAGACCGCAGGCGGGATCATCATCCCCGACAGCGCAAAGGAAAAGCCGCAGGAAGGCGAAGTCGTCGCCGCCGGCACCGGCCTGCGCGCCGACGATGGCAAGATCACTCCGCTGGACGTCAAGGCCGGCGACAAGATCCTGTTCGGCAAGTGGTCGGGCACCGAGGTCAAGGTCGACGGCCAGGACCTGCTCATCATGAAGGAAAGCGACATTCTGGGGATCGTCGGCTGAGCCGCACCCGGACTGCGTGATCCTCGTTCCACCTTCAATCTGAAAGGGTAGCCCACATGGCAGCCAAAGACGTCAAATTTTCCCGCGACGCCCGTGAGCGCATTCTGCGCGGCGTCGACATCCTGGCCGATGCGGTCAAGGTCACGCTGGGGCCGAAGGGCCGCAACGTCGTCATCGACAAGTCGTTCGGCGCGCCGCGCATCACCAAGGACGGCGTCACCGTCGCCAAGGAAATCGAACTGAAGGACAAGTTCGAGAATATGGGCGCGCAGATGCTGCGCGAAGTCGCGTCGAAGACGAACGACATCGCGGGCGACGGCACCACCACGGCGACCGTGCTGGCACAGGCCATCGTGCGCGAAGGCATGAAGTCGGTTGCGGCCGGCATGAACCCGATGGATCTGAAGCGCGGCATCGATCTGGCCGTGACCAAGGTCGTCGAGGATCTGAAGGCGCGTTCCAAGCCCGTCTCGGGCAGCCATGAAGTCGCACAGGTCGGCATCATCTCGGCCAATGGTGACACCGTCGTCGGCCAGAAGATCGCCGAAGCGATGGACAAGGTCGGCAAGGAAGGCGTCATCACGGTCGAAGAGGCCAAGGGTCTCGAATTCGAGCTGGACGTCGTCGAGGGCATGCAGTTCGACCGCGGCTATCTGTCGCCTTACTTCATCACCAACCCTGAGAAGATGGTGGCCGAGCTTCAGGATCCGTACATCCTGATCCACGAGAAGAAGCTGTCCAACCTGCAGGCGATGCTCCCGATCCTGGAAGCCGTCGTCCAGTCCGGTCGTCCGCTGCTCATCATCGCGGAAGACATTGAGGGCGAGGCGCTTGCCACGCTCGTGGTCAACAAGCTGCGTGGCGGCCTGAAGATCGCGGCCGTGAAGGCACCGGGCTTCGGCGATCGTCGTAAGGCGATGCTGGAAGACATCGCGATCCTGACGAAGGGCGAGATGATTTCCGAGGATCTCGGCATCAAGCTCGAAAACGTCACGCTCGACATGCTGGGCACCGCCAAGCGCGTCACGATCGACAAGGACAACACCACCATCGTCGATGGTGCGGGCGACCATGAGTCGATCAAGGGCCGCGTCGACGCGATCCGTCGCCAGATCGAGAACACCACCAGCGATTACGACAAGGAGAAGCTCCAGGAGCGCCTTGCCAAGCTCGCCGGCGGCGTTGCGGTCATCAAGGTCGGCGGTTCCACGGAAGTGGAAGTCAAGGAGCGCAAGGACCGCGTCGACGACGCACTGCACGCGACCCGCGCAGCCGTCGAAGAAGGCATCGTCCCCGGTGGCGGCACCGCGTTGCTCTATGCCACCAAGGCTCTCGAAGGCCTGAAGGGCGTGAACGACGACCAGACCCGCGGCATCGACATCATCCGTCGCGCGCTGCAGGCTCCGCTGCGTCAGATCGCACAGAATGCAGGCTTTGACGGCGCCGTCGTCGCCGGCAACCTGCTCCGCGAAAATGACGAGACCAAGGGCTTCAACGCGTCGACCGACGTGTATGAGAACCTGGTCCAGGCCGGCGTGATCGATCCGACCAAGGTCGTTCGCACCGCATTGCAGGACGCCGCATCGGTGTCCGGCCTGCTCATCACGACCGAGGCGGCCATTTCGGACGCACCGGAAGACAAGGCTGCATCGTCCGGCGGTATGCCCGGCGGCGGCATGGGTGGAATGGGCGGCATGGGCGGCATGGACTTCTAAGTCCAAGCCTTCCAGACCGAACGACAGGAAGGGCCGGGGTGCAAACCCCGGCCCTTTTTGCGTTTGGGGTGGGGCATTTCTGTTCGGCGTGGGGCGCGGCTTGGTGCGTGGCATCCTGTCCCGTGGCAAATCCCGTTCCTCCGTTCGGTTCGAGCCTGTCGAGAACCTTGGGCGCGGTTCTCGACAGGCTCGAACCGAACGGGGTGGGGGCCGGCGTTCTCGGTAAGCTGGAACCGAACGGAGGCGTGGGGGGGGGCTTTGAAAGGCCGGCGGAATGTCGGACCTGTTCGGGCTGACGGCTTCCCCTTGGCAACCCATCGCATTTTGAGATTTTCTTCGTCCTTTCCGGCCGGGAATCGTTCAGGGTGGACGCGGCGTCGCAAGCGGAGGGGTGGCATGGTCGGGAAGCGGATCGGCGGGGTGCTGGGCAGCCTGTGCTTGCTGGCCGTTGGCGGGTGCGCGATGCGGGTGCCGGTGGCGCCGGCGTCGACGGCAGCGTTGCCCGAACCGGTCGGGCCGCGACCGGAATTGCCGGCGGGGATCCCGGAGCGGCTGGCGGTCCCGCCGGTCGATGCCGCCGGGCAATATCGCACGATCAACAGCGCGCTGAGCGACGACCAGCGGGCATGGCATGTCCGGTCGGCGTTGAATGTCGCCGTATTGTCCTGTCGCGGACCCGGGGAAGCGGTGATCGCGGCGGACTATAATGATTTGCTCAAGCGGCAGAAGGCGGTGCTGGCCAAGGCCTATGCGGGTGTGCAGGCGCAGTTTCGCGCGCAGGCGGCGACGGACTGGCAGACGGCGCAGGATGCCTATGCGACGCGGGTCTATAATTTCTTCGCATTGCCGCCGGCCAAGCCTGATTTCTGTGCGGCGGCGACGGCGTTGCTGACGGAGGCCCGCACGGTCGCGCCCGAGGGGTTTGGGGCCTTTGCGGTGGCGGCGTTGCCGCGACTGGAGGCACCGTTTCTGGATGTTTATCGGCGCTATGACCGATATCGCAGCGCCTTGGCTTCATGGGAAGCGCGGCAGGGCGGTGCGGCACGGGTGGCGGGAGCGGTTCCGAAGCTGGACTATGTCGGGGTGGAGACGCTGCTGAATTGGTCGCCGGACACGACGCAGCAGCGGACGGCGACGCGCTAACATGAAAAAGGGCCGCGTTCCGGTGTGGAACGCGGCCCCGATTGCAGGATCCGTCGTGACGGACCCGATGCTTACATGCTGTTGTCGACAGCCTCGGCACCATTGGCGAGGGCGGACCCCGTCTTGTCGATCTCGCGACCGGCGGCGTCGAGCGTGTTGTCGGTCGCGCTGCCGACCTTCGCCGCGCCATTTTCGAGGCTGGCGCCGGCGGCATCGATCGCGTTCGACGTGTCGGCCGCAGCTTCGGATGCGGTGGCGTTGATGTCGGCGGAGATCGCGTCGGCAGCCTGACCGGCTTCGTTCTGCGCATTCTGGCTGCATGCGGACATGCCGGCCATGGCGAGCAATGCGAACGGAACGAGTGCGAGTTTCTTCATATGTGATCCTTCCCCTGTGAGATTATCGGACAACCGCGCCGCCGCTGGACTGGTTCCATGTGCTGTCGGCGGACGGTGTGGGCGCTGGCGTGGGCGTCGGCGTCGTAGCATCCGGCGCAGGCGCTTCGGGCGTGGCGGTTTCCGGCACGGGTGCGCCCGGCGCGCCGATCGCGGTCATCGGGCTGGCAGCGGTCGAATCCGTCACGTTGGTTTCGCCGCTGTCGTCCTCGTCCTGATTGGCGATCGCGGCGGCGCGGCGTTGCATGAAGGCGGAACGCGCGCTGGCATAGGGATCGAGGCTGGAGGCGAGGAAGGCGTCCGCGCCGCTCTCGGTCAGGTCCGACCGGACGCTGACGACCGACAGCGCCGCGATGCCGCGCTTGGTCCAGACCGACAGGTCCGTCTGGTTGATCGCGATCTGATAGGGATCGGCGACGAAGGCGACGCCGGTGCCGACTCCGTCGCGCACCGTGGAGGGGCCGAGGACGGGCAGCACGATATAGGCGCTGCTCTTCACGCCCCACTTCGCGAGCGTCTGGCCGAAATCCTCCGGACGCGGGGCGATGCCCATCTTGGACGCATGATCGGCGAGGCCGCCGATGCCGATCGTGGTGTTGATGACGAACCGGCCAAGGTTGTTGAGCGCGCGGCCGGGCTTGCCCTGCAACAGATTGTTCACGAACGACCAGGGTTCGGACAGATTGTTGAAGACGCGGCTGATGCCGCGACGCGCGACGCCGGGGACGACCGCGCGATAGCCACTGGACACGGGTTTGAGGATGATGCGATCGACCGTCTGGTTGAAGCCCCAGATGCCGCGATTGAGCTTTTCATAACGGTCGCGCGGTTCGGGCGCGGGATCGCTGAGGCCGTCGGTCAGGAAGCCCGGATCGGCGGCGGGCGTTTCGGCGGCGGCATCGGCGGCATCGGCGGCATCGGCGGCATCGGCGGCATCGGCGGGCGGCACTGGGACCGGTTGCGCGACCGTGGGGGCGGGGACGGGCTGCGCGGCGAGGCTGCCGCTCAACAGGGCGGCGGAGCAGACCGTAAGCAACAGGCGCATCGTCAAAATTCCGGTCATCCTTTTGGCCGGCAGGGCCGATGATCGCGTGCCACAGCGTCCCTGGCCGCACAAGACACTTGCGCTCATATAAAGATATCTTTATGTCCTTATATCGACATGACACCGCTGATCGACATCTTCCGCGCGCTGGCGGACCCGACGCGATTGCGAATCATGGCGCTGTTGCGCGCGATGGAATTGTCGGTCGGTGAATTGGCGCAGGTGCTGGGGCAAAGCCAGCCGCGTGTATCCCGCCATGTGAAGATTTTGACCGACGCCGGCCTTGCGGATCGCCGCAAGGAAGGCGCGTGGGTCTTTGTCGGGCTGGGGCAGCGCGCGATCGTGGAGCCGTTGCTGGCAGCGGCCGAGGCATGGGGCCGGGCGGACGACCATGAGGCGACTGCCGATCTGGACCGGCTGGCGGCGGTGCGCGCGGACCGCGCGACGGCGGCGGGGCAGTGGTTTGCCGAACATGCGGCGGAATGGGATGCGATCCGGTCGCTGCATGTCGCCGAAAGCGAGGTCGAGGCGGCGACGGTGGCGATGCTGTCGGGCGAGGCGGTCGGTCGGCTGGTGGATATCGGGACGGGGACGGGGCGGATGATCGCCCTGCTGTCGCCGCTGGCGGAACGGTCGCTGGGCATCGATCGCAGCCCGGAAATGCTGCGCATGGCGCGGTCCAAGCTGTCGGAAGCGGGTCTGGACATGGTCGAGCTGCGGCAGGGCGATATGTATGCGCTGCCATTGCCGCCGGGATCGGCGGATACGGCGGTGCTGCATCAGGTGCTGCATTATGCACAGCAGCCGGCGGCGGCGATCGCGGAGGCGGCACGGCTGCTGGTGCGCGGCGGGCGGTTGCTGATCGTCGATTTCGCGCGGCATGAACGCGAGGAACTGCGCCAGCGCGCGGCGCATGTGCGGCTGGGGTTTGACGATGCGCAACTGGCATCCTGGTTCGGCGAGGCCGGGCTTGTGCTGGACGAAACCGCCGAACTGGCCGGGGGGGCTTTGACCGTGAAATTGTGGCTGGGGCGCAAGGGCGTCGACACCGTAAGCAAGAGGATTGCCGCATGACGATGTCCGTCGCCGAACTGGAAGAGGCGCGTCGCGCGCTGGATGCGCCCTTGTTCGCGGATCTGGCGGGCGATGCGAAAGTGTCGTTCGAATTCTTCCCGCCCAAGAGCGAGAAGATGGAGCAGACCTTGTGGCACGCGATCGAGACGCTGGCGCCGCTGAAGCCGGAATTCGTCTCGGTCACCTATGGCGCGGGTGGATCGACGCGCGAGCGGACCCACGCCACCGTAGCGCGGATCGCGGCGGAGACGGACGTGCCGGCGGCGGCGCATCTGACCTGCGTCGATGCATCGAAGGACGAGATTGCCGAGGTGGCGCGGGCCTATTGGGCGGCGGGCGTGCGGCATATCGTGGCGCTGCGCGGGGATCCGCCGCGCGAGGGCGAGCGGTTCGTGCCGCATGTCGACGGCTATCAGTCCGCGGCCGAACTGGTCGCCGGACTGCGGACGATCGCACCGTTCGAGATTTCGGTCGCCGCCTATCCGGAGATGCATCCGGAGGCGACATGCGCCGATACGGATATCGTCAATCTGAAGCGCAAGCTGGACGCCGGGGCGAGCCGTGCGATCACGCAATTCTTCTTTTCGCCCGAAGCCTATTTCCGGTTCCGTGACCGGGCGGCGGCGGCGGAGATCGATGCGGAGATCGTGCCGGGCATCCTGCCGGTGTCCAACGTGGCGCAGACGCGGAAATTCGCGGCGATGTGCGGCGCGGCGATCCCGGCCTGGATGGACCGGCTGTTCGACGGGCTGGACGATCATCCGGCGACGCGGCAGCTGGTGGCCGCAACGGTGGCCGGCGAGATGTGCCGGAAGCTGTATGCGGGCGGCGTGCGGGAGTTTCACTTCTACACGCTCAACCGGGCGGAACTGGCCTATGCGATCTGTCATTTGCTGGGCAAGCGGCCGGTGACGGGGAACGTGGCGCTGGAGCGGGCGGCGTAGGGTTATTCTGTAATTTTTCCCGTCCATCCCGAGCGAAGTCGAGGGATTTGTCGAGCGAAGTCGAGACATGCGCCGTCGCTCCCCTCGGCTTCGCTCGGGGATGTCCCTCGACTACGCTCGGGATGGACGGGTCAATTAGAATTTTCGGGATTGTGACATCATGACCAAGACCCCTTCCGCCGCTGCCGCACGGTTCCGCGAACAGGCGGCGCAGCGCGTGCTGATTACCGATGGCGCGTTCGGGACGATGATCCAGGGTTATGGATTGCAGGAAGCCGATTATCGCGGCGATTATGATCTGTCGCTCGACCAGAAGGGCAATAACGACCTGCTCGTGCTGACGCGGGCGGACGTGATCGATGCGATCACGCGGGCCTATCTGGATGCCGGGTCGGACATCGTGTCGACCAACACGTTCAACGCCAACCTCATCAGCCAGGAAGATTATGGCGCGGTGCATCTGGTGCGCGACATGAACATGGCGGCGGCACGGATCGCGCGGGCGGCGGCGGACGAATATCAGGCGCGCGACGGGCGGCCGCGCTTCGTGGCGGGGGCGATCGGGCCGACGAACAAGACCTTGTCGCTGTCGCCCGACGTCAATGATCCGGGCTATCGCGCGGTCGATTTCGATACGATGAAGGCGGTCTATGCCGATCAGGCGGAAGCGCTGCTGGACGGGGGATGCGACTTCATCCTGATCGAGACGATCTTCGACACACTGAACGCCAAGGCGGCGATCATGGCGGCGATCGAAGTTTCCGACCGGCGCGGGATCGAGGTGCCGGTGATGATCTCGATGACGATCACCGACATGTCGGGCCGCAACCTGTCGGGCCATTCGGTCGAGGCCTTCTGGTACACCGTTCGCCATGCACGGCCGCTGACGATCGGTCTGAACTGCGCGTTCGGCGCGGATCTGCTGCGGTCGCATGTGCAGGTGCTGTCGGGCATCGCCGATGCGCTGGTGATGGTCTATCCCAATGCCGGGCTGCCCAATGATCTGGGCGAATATGACGAACAGCCGGAGACGACCGGCGGGTTCATCCGCGAATGGGCGGAGGGGCAGCTGGTCAATGTCGTCGGCGGCTGTTGCGGATCGACGCCGGGGCATATCGCTGCGATGGCGAAGGCGGTGCAGGGCCATGCGCCGCGCGCGGTGCCGGTGCTGGCGGTGAAGACGACGCTGGCCGGGCTGGATCCGATGGTGCTGGCGGCGTAGCAACAATCCTTTCACCTAGGCCCCGGCCTGCGCCGGGGCACGGATGTGTTTTTAGTTTAAGGTGATATCCACGTGGCGACCGCTTCCCTGCTTCCTGACGACGAGATTCCGGCGGCGTCGTCGGCCAGCTTCGTCAATATCGGCGAGCGGACCAATGTGACCGGATCGGCCCGGTTCAAGAAGCTCATCATGGCGGGGGATTATACCGCTGCGGTCGAGGTAGCGCGGCAGCAGGTGGAGGCCGGCGCGCAGGTCGTCGACGTCAATATGGACGAGGGCCTGCTGGATGCGGAGGTGGCGATGACCACCTTCCTCAAGCTGATCGCCGCCGAACCCGATATTGCGCGCGTGCCGGTGATGGTCGACAGCAGCAAGTGGAGCGTGATCGAGGCGGGGCTGAAATGCGTGTCCGGCAAGCCGATCGTCAATTCGATCAGCATGAAGGAAGGCGAGGCCGAATTCCTGAAATATGCGCGGCTCGTCATGGCTTATGGCGCGGCGGTCGTCGTCATGGCGTTCGACGAGGTCGGACAGGCCGATACGCGGGCGCGCAAGGTCGAGATCTGCGCGCGGGCCTATGATCTGCTGACCGGCATCGGCTTCGATCCGCAGGATATCATCTTCGATCCGAACATCTTCGCGGTGGCGACGGGGATCGACGAGCATCGGCGTTATGCGATCGATTTCATCGAGGCGTGCCGCGATATCCGCGTGCGGTGCCCCCATGCGCATATTTCAGGTGGCGTTTCCAACCTCAGCTTCTCGTTCCGCGGGAACGAGCCGGTACGGCGGGCGATGCACAGCGTGTTCCTGTACCATGCCATCCAGGCGGGGATGGACATGGGCATCGTCAATGCCGGGCAGCTCGACGTGTATGACGCGATCGAGCCGGAATTGCGCGAGGCGTGCGAGGATGTGATCTGGGACCGGCGCGACGACGCGACCGAGCGGATGATCGCGCTGGCCGAGAAATTCCGCGGGACCGATGCGGTGGCGGAGAAGGCGGCGGCGGAATGGCGCGGCTGGGACGTAAAGAAGCGGCTGGAACATGCGCTGGTTAAGGGCATCGACGCGCATGTCGTGGAGGATACGGAGGAAGCGCGCCAGCTGTACCCGCGGCCGATCGAGGTGATCGAAGGGCCGTTGATGGACGGGATGAACGTGGTGGGCGACCTGTTCGGATCGGGCAAGATGTTCCTGCCGCAGGTCGTGAAATCCGCGCGCGTGATGAAGAAGGCGGTGGCGCATCTGCTGCCCTTCATCGAAGCGCAGAAGGAGCCTGGGACGCGCGCCAAGGGCCGGATCATCATGGCGACCGTGAAGGGCGACGTGCATGATATCGGCAAGAATATCGTCGGCGTCGTGCTCCAGTGCAACGGCTATGAAGTGATCGACATGGGCGTGATGGTGCCCTGGACCGACATTTTGAAGGCGGCGGCGGACAATGATGCGGACATGATCGGGCTGTCCGGGCTCATCACGCCCTCGCTGGACGAAATGGTGACGGTGGCGGCGGAGATGGCGCGCAGCAACATGACGATGCCGTTGCTGATCGGCGGGGCGACCACGTCCAAGGTGCATACCGCGCTGCGCATCGCACCGAAATATGCGGGGCCGGTGGTGCATGTGCTGGATGCGTCGCGCGCGGTGGGCGTGGCGTCCACATTGATGTCCGATACGCAGCGCGACGGGTTCGTAGCGCGGACGGCGGCGGAATATGAAGCGGTGCGCGTGGCGCGCGCGAACAAGGGGCAGAGCGATCTTGCCCCGCTGGACGAGGCGCGGGCCAATGCGTTCACGCCCGACTTCGCGCAGAAGCCGGGCGCGCCGTTGCGGCCGGGGACGCATGTCTTCCCCGAATGGTCGCTGGAGGATCTGCGCGATTATATCGACTGGACGCCCTTCTTCCGCGCGTGGGAACTGGCGGGCAATTATCCGGCGATCCTGTCCGACCCGATCGTGGGGGAAAGCGCGCGCAGCCTGTGGGCCGATGCGCAGGCGATGCTGGACCGGATCATCGCAGAGAAATGGCTGACCGCGAAGGGGGTGGCGGCGCTGTGGCCGTGCCGGCGCGACGGGGACGACATTCTCGTCGAGACGCCGGAGGGCGAGGTGCGGCTGGCGATGCTGCGTCAGCAGGTCCGCAAGCGCGAGGGCCGGGCGAACATGTGCCTTGCGGATTTCATCGATCCGGCGGGCGACTGGATCGGCGGGTTCGCGGTGACGGCGGGCCACGGGATCGAAGAGAAGCTGGCGGCCTTCAAGGCGGACCATGACGATTATCAGGACATTCTGCTGAAGGCGCTGGCGGACCGGCTGGCGGAAGCCTTTGCCGAGCGGCTGCACAAGCATGTCCGCACCGAGCTCTGGGGGTATGCACCGGGCGAGCAGCTGACCAACGAGGCGCTGGTGAAGGAGCAATATCGCGGGATCCGGCCGGCGCCGGGTTATCCGGCCTGCCCGGATCACAGCCTGAAGCCGATCCTGTTCGATCTGTTGCAGGCGACCGACGCGACCGGGATCACGCTGACCGAGAGCTTCGCGATGCTGCCGACGGCGGCGGTTTCGGGTTTCTATTTCGGGCATCCGGAAAGCGCCTATTTCGGCGTGGCGCGGGTGGGGCGCGACCAGTTGATCGATTATGCGGCGCGGCGCGGGGCGGATCTGGATACGGCCGAGCGCTGGTTGCGGCCCAATCTGGACTGACGTCCGGGTGGCCGGGCCTGTGCCGTTCTGAAACGGGCGGGCATGGGATCCGGCTCGACCGCTGGCGGCGCAAGCGGCATGGTCGGGCCATGAAGATGCTCATTCTGGCTGCCGCCCTCCTGTCCACCGCCGCGCAGGCGCAAGGCACGGAGCCGTTTACTGTCACGGAAAGCGGGCGAGGCTTTTATCGTTTGCAGGATGCGGTGGATGCGATCGGGGCAGGCGACGGGACGATCCGGATCGCGCCGGGCACCTACCGGGATTGTGCGGTGGCGAGCGGCGGGCGAGTCCTCTTCGCGGCTGTGACGCAAGGCACCGCGATCTTCGATGGCGGCGCGTGCGAGGGCAAGGCGACGCTGGTGCTGCGCGGGACCAGTGCCACGGTGGACGGGCTGCTGTTCCGGAATATCAGCGTGCCCGATCGCAACGGCGCGGGCATCCGGCTGGAGAAGGGCGACCTGACCGTCGCCAACACGATTTTTCGGGACAGCGATCAGGGCATCTTGACGGTGAGCGATCCGGCGATGACGGTGCGGATCACGCGATCGACCTTTTCCGGTCTCGGCACCTGCGCGGGTGCGGGGGGATGCGCGCATGGGCTGTATATCGGCGCGGTGAAGGCGCTGGAGCTTTCGAACAGCCGGTTCGAACGCGGGCGGGGCGGGCATTATGCCAAGAGCCGCGCGGCGCGGGTGACGATCGTCGACAATAGTTTTGACGATACGAAGGGGCAGACGACCAATTATATGATCGACCTGTCCAACGGCGCGGTCGGACGAATATCCGGCAACGAATTTGTGCAGGGGCCGGACAAGGAGAATCACAGCGCGTTCATCACGGTCGCGCCGGAGAATCGCGACAATGGTTCGGCGGGGCTGCTGATTGCGGGCAATCGCGCGTCGCTGGCGCCGGGGGTGGGGTGGACATCCTCCTTCGTCGCGGACTGGAGCCATGCGCCGCTGGCGATCGGCGCGAACCAGCTCGGGGCTAGGGTGAAGATGCTGGATGTGCGGAACTGAGGCGACAACCCCGACCGTCACCCCGGGCTTGACCCGGGGTCCAGAGTTGCAAGCGCAGCGCCTGTGTCTCTGGATCCCGGATCAAGTCCGGGATGACGAAGAAGGTAGGGGCGTAAGCCCTCAGCGCGCCGGGCAGGTGTCGGCGGGGCCGGGGTCGAGGTCGAGGCAGCGGCCGTCGATTTCGGCGGGGGGGACGGGCAGTTTGATGAGCGCGGCCAGCGTCGGCAGGATGTCGACGGTTTCGACGGACAAGGGCTGTTCGAAGCCGGTCATGCCGGGGCGGTAGAAGAGCATCGGCACGCGGCGATCATAGATCCAGGGCGAGCCATGGGTGGCGACGGTGCCCTTCGGTTCGGCGATGGGCGTGACATGCGGTTTGAGCGCGACGAGCAGATCGCCCGAGCGTTCCGGGTCGAAGCTGGCGCGGAAGCGTTCGCCGAGCGACCATTCCTCGACCGGCGGGCGCGGCATGGGCATTCGGCGGAGTTCGGCGGCGGTGAAGACGGCCGCGACCTGACGATGCGCCAGATAGCGGGCGCGGGCGGATTCCAGCACGCGCTGGCGGAGTTCGGCGGGAATTTCGCGCGCGAGATAGACATCGCCGAACGGCGCGTCGCCATAGAGGACCGGGCCGGTGAGGTTGAATTCCGCCGCCAGCGCCTTGCCCATTGCGGCGGGCGTGAGCGCGGGATCGACGCGTTCGGCATCCCACACGCTGCGCGCGACATTGCGTTCGGGCAGGTCATGGCCGCCATGATCGGCGGTCAGGACGACCGCATAGAGGATCTTCGTCGCATCGAGCGCGGCGAGGATGCGGCCGACATTGGCGTCCACGCCCAGCAACTGCGCGCACATTTCCGCGCCTTCGGTGCCGAAGCCGTGGCCGACCGCATCGGTGGCGGACAGGCCGATCGACAGCGCATCGGGCGCGTCGCCCTGACCCAGCTTCAGTTCCTTGATGAGGCCGACGGCAAGATCGGTGACTTCGCGATCGAAATCGAGCGCAGTGCGGAAGCTGGCGATATCGTCCGCCTTGCGATCGATCAGCACGCCGACATCGCGGGTGCCGACATGGACGGGCGCGGAACGGCTGCGGCAAATGGCGGGCAGGATGGCGTGGCCACCCTTGGACAGCGTGGCGGTGACATCCGCATTGATCCGCGACACCGTGGCGGGGACGGGGCCGGTGCGGCCGGGGAGCGTGACGAAATTCTTGCCGCCCCAATACCAGGCCTGATCGATGGCATGGCCGCCCATCATGACCGAGGCACGGTCCTTGCCCGCGACCGAGACGACGCGGCTGGCAGGATTGGCGGCCTTCATCCGGTCGCCCAGCGTGGGCACCTTCAGATATTGGGGGGAGACGGTATAGTGGTCCGAGTCCGAGCCGGGGACGGTGGGATCTTCGGTGCAATAGACTTTCTTGTCCGCGCGGGCGACCGACAGATCAAACCAGTTATTGGCGATGATGCCGGTGCGGGCGGGGCGCGATCCGGTGAGGATCGTGCTGTGGCCGGGGCAGGTTTCGGTCGCGGCATGGCTTTGATAGCCGGACGGGAAGACCGCGCCCTGTTCGAGCCGCTTCAGCCCGGCCGTGTAGAGCGGGCGATATTCGGCGAAGAGATCGGCCGAAAATTGATCGATCGAAATGGTGACCAGCAATTTGGGAGCGGCGGGTTGCGCCAGTGCCGGCAGGGGCGCGGCCAGCAGGAGAGCGGCGGCGATGGAACGGAAGGATCGGGACAAGGACATTCTCCACAGCGCGGATGGCCATGCTATAGCGGGCCGGCAGCATGTTGGGAGTGTCGATGATCGCGTCCTGTTTCCGTATCGTGACATATCTGATGTTCGGTCTGTTTGCGTTGCCCGCCGCCGCGCAGATGGGCGGGGGCGTGCCGCATATCCGCGCGCAACTGGTGGCGGAGAGCGCGAACCCGAAAAGCGGCGCGCCGGTGACTTTGGCCTTCGTGATGACGCCCGATCGTGGGTGGCACGGATATTGGAAGAATCCCGGCGATGCGGGGGTGGAGACGCGCGCGGAATGGACCTTGCCGCGCGGCGTGACGGTGGGGCCGATCGGTTATCCGGTGCCGCAGACGCTGATCGTCGCGGGGCTGATGAACTATGTCTATGAAGGGCGCTATGCCCAGCCGCTGACGCTGACCGTGCCGGCGGGGCTGGCGCGCGGGACGCGGCTGCCGATCAAGGTGCGGCTCGATTATCTGGCCTGCACGCGGGAGATCTGCGTGCCCGAGCGCGCGGATCTGTCGACGGTGCTGACGGTGGGTGACGGCGCGGTGACGCCGGCGCTGCGGGCGGCATTCGACGGATATCGGGCGGCGTTGCCACGGCCGCTCGGGGGGCGTGCACGCTTTGCTGTGGTGGGCGGACGGTATCGGATGGCGGTGCCGATGCCGGCATCGGTGGCGGTGCGCGACCCCTATTTCTTCCCGCTGACCGATGGCGTGATCGATTATGCCGCGCCGCAACGCGTGACGCGGCGGGGCGACATGCTGATCGTCGAAACGGTGGCGAAGGGCACGCCGCCGCGCATGGTGACGGGCGTGCTGCGGATCGGTCGCGGAGCCGGACTGTCATTGACCGGCGTGGCGGGGACGGTGCCGGCGGCGGGCGTGGCGATCGGCGCGGCGGGCGATGCGGAGGCCGGGCCGGCGGGCGGGGCGGGGCCATTGCTGGCTGCGCTGGGCGGCGCGCTGCTGGGCGGACTGCTGTTGAACGTGATGCCCTGCGTCTTTCCGATCCTGAGCCTGAAGGCGCTGAGCCTGGCGCGCGGGGGTGGCGATGAACGGACGGTGCGGCGTGAGGCGCTGGCCTATGCCGGCGGCGTGATGGCGGTGTGCGTGGCGCTGGGCGCGCTGCTGCTGGCGTTGCGTGCGGGGGGGAGCGCGGCCGGCTGGGCGTTCCAGCTGCAGGATCCGCGCATCATCCTGATCCTGATGCTGCTGACCGCGGCGATCGGGTTCAATCTGGCGGGGTTGTTCGAACTGCCGTCCATCTCCGGCGGCGGCGCGCTGGCGGCGAAGGGCGGGACGGGCGGCGCATTCTGGACGGGGGCGCTGGCGGCGTTCGTAGCGACGCCCTGCACCGGGCCGTTCATGGGCGCGGCGCTGGGCGCGGCCCTGGTGTTGCCGACGCTGGGGGCGCTGGCGGTGTTCGCCGGGCTGGGGCTGGGGATGGCGATGCCTTTCCTGCTGCTGGGCTATGTGCCGCGCCTGCGCGCGATGCTGCCGCGGCCGGGGGCGTGGATGGACGTGCTGCGGCGCGTTCTGGCGCTGCCGATGTTCGCGACGGCGCTGGGGCTGGCATGGATTTTGGGGCGGCAGGCGGGGGTGGACGGCATGACGCTGGGGCTGGTGGCGGCGATGCTGCTGGTGACGGGCCTGTGGTGGGTGGGTGTGCGGCAATCGGGCGGGCGCAGCCGGGTCTGGTGGCCGCTGGTGCCGACCGTGGCGGCGGCGCTGGCGCTGGTGACGGTCCTGCCGCGGACGCCCGCGGTGGCGGGGCCTGCGCAGGCCGTGGCGGCGGGGGCGGTGCCGTTCGACCGGGCGAAGCTGGCGGCGTTGCAGGCGGCGGGGACGCCGGTCTTCCTGTATTTTACGGCGGACTGGTGCCTGACGTGCAAGGTAAACGAGAAGGGCGCGATCGACCGCGAGGAGGTTCGCGCCGCTTTCGCCAAGGCCGGGATCGTGACGATGGTGGGCGACTGGACCAGCGGCGATGCCGAAATCTCGCGCTTTCTGGGGGAGCAGGGGCGGTCGGGTGTGCCGCTTTATCTATTCTCGGCGAAGGGCGGGGGGGCGTTTGCGGTGCTGCCGCAGGTGCTGACGCCGGCAACATTGACCGCGCTGGCGGGTTAGGCGGACAGGCTTCACCCAGGCCCCGGCCTGCGCCGGGGAACGGTTCGAGGCGATCTACGCGATCTGGAGTAGTGTGATGGGCAGGACGGCATTGGTGACCGGCGCGACCGCCGGGTTCGGGCAGGCGATTGCGCGGCGGCTGGTGGAGGCCGGGCACCGGGTAGTGGCGACCGGACGGCGGACGGAGCGGCTTGAGGCGCTGCGCGACGAACTGGGGGCGGGCCATATCCTGCCATGGACGCTGGACGTGACCGATGCGGGGGCGGTCGCCGCCCTGCCGGCCGCCTTGCCGGAGGGGTGGCGCGATCTGGATATCCTCATCAACAATGCCGGGCTGGCATTGGGGACGACGCCCGCGCAGGACAGTGATCTGGCGCAGTGGGAGCAGATGGTGGCGACCAATGTGCTGGGGCTGATGCGCATGACGCACGCCATCCTGCCCGGCATGGTGGCGCGGGGACGCGGCGATATCGTCAATCTGGGGAGCGTGGCCGCCAATTATCCCTATCCGGGCGGCAACGTCTATGGCGCGACCAAGGCGTTCGTGCAGCAATTCACGCTGGGGTTGAAGACCGACGTGGCGGGCACGGGCGTGCGCGTAAGCGACGTGCAGCCGGGGCTGGTGGGCGGGACCGAATTCAGCACGATCCGCTTCGGTGGCGATGCCGCGAAGGCGGATGCGGTCTATGCCAACACCACGCCGATGACCGCGGAGGATGTGGCGGAAGCCGTGCTGTGGATCGTCGGACTGCCCGCGCATGTGAACGTCAACCGGATTGAACTGATGCCGGTGGTGCAGGGGGCCGGGCCGTTCGTGGTGAAGCGCGAGGCGTGAGCGGCGATCCGGTGGGGACGCCCGTCGACGAGACGGGGACGCTGGTGCGCGACGGCGGCGGCTTCGCGTTGCGCCGCGATGCGGGCGGGATGTTGCGGCTGGACCTGCACCGCGTGCCGGTGGACCGCATCGAGAAGCGGGTGCGCGTGCAGGGCGTGATGGTGGCCGACGGGCTGGTCGATGTGGACGGGGTGGCGGCGGCGTGAAGCTGATCGGGCTGATCGGCGGGATGAGCTGGGAAAGCTCCGCCGCTTATTATCGGATCCTCAACCGTGCGGTGCAGGGCCGGCTGGGCGGGGTGCATTCGGCGCGGACGCTGATGCTGTCGGTGGAGTTCGGCGCTGTCGAACGTCTGCAACATGACGGCGACTGGGGCGCGTTGGAAGGGATGATGGTGGAGGCGGCGCAGGCGCTGGAACGTGGCGGTGCGGATTTCGTGATGCTCTGCACCAACACCATGCACAAGCTGGCGGATGCGATTGCGGCGTCGGTGGCGATCCCGTTCCTGCACATTGCGGATCCGACGGCGGCGGCGATCCGGACGGCGGGGCATCAGCGGGTCGGGTTGCTGGGAACGGCGTTCACCATGGAGCAGGATTTTTATCGCGGGCGGCTGGCCGAACGGCATGGGCTGGACGCGCTGGTGCCGGGGGCGGACGACCGGCGGATCGTGCATGACGTAATCTATGGCGAACTGGTGCGCGGCGTGGTGCGGCCGGAATCGCGCGACGCCTATCGCGCGGTGATCGCGCGGCTGGTAGCGGCGGGGGCGGAGGCGATCATCCTCGGTTGCACCGAGATCATGTTGCTGGTGGATCAGGGCGATAGTGCGGTGCCGTTGTTCGATACGACCGCGCTTCATGCGCGGGCCGCGGTGGAGCAGGCGCTGGCGTAGGGCGAAATGACATCATCCAGAATCATTTGAGACTGCCGTCCATCCCGAGCGAAGTCGAGGGATCCCTTCGAGCGAAGTCGAGAAGCTCGAAGGCTGGCGGCCTCGGCTTCGCTCGGCCGGTCCCTCGACTGCGCTCGGGATGGGCGGTTTGGTATAGATTCAGGGCCGTTCGCTGGATGACCGGTGCTTTGCCGGTCTGGCGCACTTCTTTTCGAGGGCATAGGCTGCCGGAAAAGACGGCGAGAGGAGAGCGGCATGGCGAGCGTGGCGACGCAGACCCGGGCGATTCGGGATCTGGTTTCGGCGGAGGAGTGGCAGCAGCGCGTCGATCTGGCGGCGGCGTATCGGCTGGTGGCGCTCTATGGCTGGGACGATCTGATCTTCACGCATCTGTCGGCACGGGTGCCGGGGCCGGACCATCATTTCCTCATCAATCCCTATCAGTTGATGTTCGAGGAGATCACGGCGTCATCGCTGGTGAAGATCGATCTGGAGGGGCGGCCGGTGCTGGACACGCTCTATATGGTGAATGCGGCGGGGTTCGTGATCCATAGCGCGATCCATCAGGGGCGCGACGATGCGGTGGCGGTGCTGCATCTGCATACGCCTTATGGACAGGCGGTGTCGGCGATGACGGAGGGGCTGTTGCCGCACACGCAGACCGCGATGATCGCGCGGCACGACATCGCCTATCATGACTATGAGGGGATCGCGACCGATCTGGCGGAGCGCGATCGGCTGGTGGCGGACCTGGGAGCGAAACATGCGATGCTGTTGCGCAACCATGGCACGCTGACCGTGGGCGCGAGCGTGGCGCAGGCGTTCCTCCGCATGTATTTTCTGGAACGGGCGTGCGAGGCGCAGGTGCATATGCTGTCGGCGGGGCGCGCGGGGCTGAACGATCCGCCGACGGGAATGCCGGAGCGGGTGGAGGGGCAGTCCGGCGGGCAGGGGATGCAGATGCTGGCGGACCATCTGGCGTGGCCGGCCTTGTTGCGGAAGCTGGATCGGCGAAATCCGGGGTATCGGGATTGAGGCGTTCGGTGTTGGATGCTTCGCTTGTTTTGGTTGCGGTCGGGACGCCTACGGGTTGGCGGCCTCGGCTTCGCTCGGCCGGTCCCTCGACTGCGCTCGGGATGGACGGGTTGGAGCATGATGACTTTAAGTGGATCCGTTCATGCTGAGTAGCGGCCGAGTAGCCCTGAAAGGGCGTATCGAGGATGCGGATCGAAGTACTGTACCCGTCCTTCGATACGGGCCTTCGACTACGCTCAGTCCCTGCTCAGGATGAACGGTTAGCGTATCATGACATTTACTTGAATTATTACGATTCCCAATTCCGTTTGAACCCTGCGGGACTACTCGGCCACTACTCAGCGTGAACGGGGGACTGCGATGTCCTTTTCCCCTCACCTCCGTTCATTTCGGATCCGGCCCGAGGACGCGGACGCGGAGGGCGGGTTTGCCGGCGATCCATTTCGCCATGGCGGCGCGGACGGCGGCGGGGGTGACGGTGCGGTAGCCCTCGACCAACGTCGCGTGGACGCGGCGGAGGCGGGGATCGTCGAGATCGTTGGTGAGAAGCCCCTGCCAATAGGGATTGCTGACGAGGGCGCGCTGGTTGGCGCTGATGATGGGGCCGGTGGCGCGGGCGACTTCGTCCGGGGTGGGGCCTTTGGTGGCGAGATCGTCGCGGATGTCGCTGACCGCGCGTTCGAAATCTGCGATGCGATCGCGGCGCAACTGCGTGCTGGCGGAGAAGATGCCGTAGGTGGGCTGGGTCAGCGACATCGCGCTGGAGATGTCGGGCGCATAGCCGCCGCCTTCGCTTTCACGGAAACGATCGAAGAGGCGGGTCTGAAAGATATCGGCAGCGACGCGGAGCGCGCGGGTTTCGGCGACGTCGGCCAGACCGCCGGTGGTGGGCCAGGCGACGATCGCGATCGCCTGTGCCGGATCGCCTTCGTGACGGAGGATGACCGGGGCATCGACTGGCGTGAAGGGACGTTCGTCGAGCCGGGCGGCGGCGGGGGGAAGCTGCGGGCGTTCGGGCACCGCGCCGATGGTGGTGGCGACGGCGCGGATCGCGGCTTCGATGTCGACATCCCCCAAGATGACGACGCGGCGGATGCCGGGGGCGAGCAGGGGCGTCCAGAATGCGCGATAGGATTCGGGCGTCAGCCCGGCGATGGCGTCGCGGGTCGGCCATGCGAAACGCTTGTCGCCGCCGTGGAACAGTTCCGGCAGCGCGGTGGCGGCGACGCCCGCCGGGGTGGACAGACGCGCGTCGTAATTTTGCAGCGCCGAATCCTTCAACCGGCCGAGCGTCTGCGCATCGAAGCGCGGTTCGGCGACGGCGGCCGAGAGCAGGCGGAGTTGATCGACCAGGGCCGCCTGATTGGTGAAGCCGGTATAGTTGATCGCGCGTTCGTCCAGCCCGACGCTGAGACCGAGCCGGCGACCGGCGGTCAGCCGTTCGAGTGCGTCGGCATCGAACGGCCCGATCCCGCCTTCGGGCACCGCACCCAGCGACCATGTGGGTGCGGGACGGGCGGGATCGAGCGCGGCCATGCCGTTGCCGACCGCTGCGGTGACGACGATCCGGTCGCGATCGAAGGGCGTGCGTTTCACGACCAGTTCGACGCCATTGGCGAAACGGACGCGGGTGGCGTCATATTCGGCGATGACGGTGCGCGACAGGATGCGGCCCGGTGCGGCCGGGGGTGCGAGATCGGCAAAGCTGACGGTGCGGTCGGCCGCGCGCGCCGCCGCCTTGATGGCGCGCGCCGCAACGAGCGCCTTGGCGAAGGCCGGCTGGCCGCCGGCGATCGGGGTGGGCGTGGTGAGCAGCGCGCGGGGCGGGCCGGCGATGACGCCGCGCATGGCGGCACCGACTGCCGACGGGGTCATCATCGCCTTCGCCGCGTCGAAGATGCGCGTATAGGTGGCGGCGGTGGCGACGACATCGCCTTCGTCCGTCGCCTGCACCAGCAGATTGGCGAGTTGTGGCGAGGCGGCATTGCTTTCCGCGGTAGTGCGCGCGCGGAAGGCCTCGTCCGCCTCGGCCACCTCGCGTGCGATTTCGGCGGTGGTCGGCGGATTGGCGTCGATATCGGCGAGGACGCCGTACAGGTCGGTCAGCGCCGCCTGCCATGCGCCCGCGCGGGGAGCCGCGCCGACCTGCATGATATCGGCACCGTGCCGCCCTTCGGCGAAGGCGGCACCGGAGGCGAGGAAGGCGGCGCCGGCGCGTGTCTTCTGCGTCAGGCGACGGTTGATGATCTGGATGCCCATTTCCCGGATGAAGGCGCTGCGTTGCCGGGCCTCGGTCCAGGGGCGGTTGTCATGCGCGCGCACCCAGAAGAGCGTGATGTTGGCGGCGGCCTGCGGATCGACCAGCACCGCGCTGGCGACGGGCGGGACGACGGGCTTGCCATAATCGACCGGTGCGGGGGCGGGGCCGCGTGCCGTCCATGTGCCGAAATGGCGACGCGCCAACGCCTCCAGTTGCGCGATGTCGACATCGCCGACGATGGTCACCACCGCATTTTCCGGCCGATACCAGCGATCATAGAAGGCGCGCAGCCGATCGGGCGTGGCGGCGGACAGGGTCGCGTCGGTGCCGGTGACGTCCGCCGTTTCGGCGCGGAGGCCGGCGAAGAGCAGGGGGCGGCTGATGTCCTGCATCCGGCGGGCGCGCGGGGGAACGCGTAGGTCACGTTCGGCCAGCACGACCTTGCGTTCGATCTCGACCGCGGGGGCGGCGAGCGTGGCGTCGCGCATCATGCCCGACAGCGCGGCGAAGGCGGTGTTAAGCGCGGCATCGTCCTTGCGCGGCAGATCGAGCACATAGGTGGTCGCGGTCTGCGAGGTGAAGGCGTTGGTGTCCGCCCCGAAGCTGGCGCCGAGCCGCTGCCAGATGCGGATCGCCTCTCCGTCCGGCACGCCGGCGGTGCCGCGGAACAGCATATGTTCGAGGAAATGCGCGTAGCCACGTTCGTCGGGCCGTTCCTCCAGCGCGCCCGCGCCGATGCGGACGCGGATCGACACCGTGCCGGCGGGGAGCGCGTTGCGGCGAAGGGCGTAGCGCAGGCCGTTGGGGAGGGTGCCGAGGCGCCAGGCGGGATCGCGGGGAATGTCGCTGCCGCTGTAGAGCCAGGCGGGATCGGTTCTGGCCGCTGCCGCGACGACGGGCGATTGCGCCGCCAGCGGGGCGGTGGTGCAGGCGAGCGCGAGAATCACGCTGCGCAGGAAAGGAAACATCGATCGGTTTTTCGGCATGGACCGCGGGTTAGCTGAGCCGCGGGGCGGCGGCAATCGATGCTCTTCGCTATTGTCTACTCAACGAGAAGACATTATAGCATGTTCGACTCCCTAGTGACGCCCTGCGGCCCGGTCCTCCCTCAGCGGAGTTCCGGGCCGCCCTTTGTGTGGGCGGCGGGTTTGTCTTGACGGGTGGGGGCGGCTGCCGTCATCGACGGTGCATGATCGACACCAACAACGCCGCCGAACTGGCGCATACCATTCAAATGGCGACGGCTCCGGTGTTTCTTCTGACCGGGATCGGGGCGTTCCTGAACGTGATGGTCGGCCGGTTGGCGCGGGTGGTGGATCGCGCCCGGACGCTCGAATCGCGCTTCACGCCCCCGGACCATGAAGATCATGCACGGCAGGTGTGGGAGTTGCGGCTGCTCGACCGGCGGATGCGGGTGGTGAGCGTCGCCATTTCGCTCTGCACCGCGAGTGCGGCGCTGATCTGCGGCGTGGTGGCCGGGCTGTTTCTGGCGCGGCTGAACGGGGTGGGCTTTTCGCGGGTGATGGCGATCACCTTTTCCGCAGCGATGGTGATGCTGATCGGCGGGCTGTCGATGTTTCTGGTTGAGGTGCATCTGTCGATGAAGAGCATCAAGATCCGGCGGGAATTGCTGGAGCGGCAGGAGCGTCGGCAGCGCTGGTGGCGGTGAGGGGCGCGTGCGCGGGCGTTGCCCGGCGTTCTCGATACGGGCTCTCGACAGGCTCGATCCCTACTCGAACCGAACGGGTTTGGGGGTGCGTGGGGGGCTTCTATTTGTTGGCGGGTTCGGGTGAATGCATCGTCGGGGTGGCGGCGGGATTGCCGGCGATGAGCGCGTCGCCGCCGAAGACGCGGTAGAGCGTGACCAGATTGTCGGCGCGGGTGAGGCGGGTGGTGATGAGCTGCTGTTGCGCGCCGTACAGCGTGCGTTGGGCATCGAGCGCGTTCAGGAAGGTGCCGATGCCGCCGCGATAGGAGCGTTCGGCGAGCGTGTAATTATCCTGCGCGGCGGCGGTGAGCGATTGGCGGGCGGCGAGTTCGCGATCGATGGTGCCGCGGCGCGCGAGTGCATCTGACACTTCGCGAAAGGCGGTCTGGATCGTCTGTTCATAGGTGGCGAGCGCGACCTGTTGCTGCGCGCGGGCATAAGCGAGGTTGCCGCGATTGGCCCCGCCGTCGAAGATGGGCAGCGCGACGGTGGGTGCGGCATTCCAGTTGAACGCACCCCCCGAGAAGAGCGACCCCAGCGCGCCGCTGGCGAAGCCGGCGATGCCGGTCAGGCTGATGGTGGGGAAGAAGGCGGCGCGCGCTGCGCCGATGCGGGCATTGGCGGCGCGGAGCGTATATTCCGCCTGCACGACATCGGGACGGCGCAGCAGGATTTGCGAATCGAGACCGGCGGGGACTTCGCCGAGCAGACCGTCGACCCGTTCGATCGCGGTGGGGAGCAAAGTGCCGTCGACCGGCGCGCCGACCAGCAGGGTAAGCGCATTGACGTCCTGCGCGAGCGCGGTGGTGAGCGTGGCGGTGTCGGCGCGGGCGGTGAACAGGATGGTTTCGGCCTGGCGCAGATCGGTGCGCGGGGCGATGCCGCCCTGGAGCCGCGCGCGGGTGAGCGTGACCGAGCGCGCGGCGCTGGCCTCGGTCGCGCGGGCGACGGCGAGCAGGCTACTGTCGGACGCATAAGTGAGCCATGCGCTGGCGACTTCGGCGACGAGCGTGAGGCGGGTGGCGCGGGCGGCGGCTTCCGTCCCGAACCAGGTGGCGAGCGCGGCGCGGCTGAGCGAACGGATGCGCCCGAACAGATCGATCTCGAACGCGCTGATGCCGGCGTTGAGCGAATATTGATCGTAGAAACCGCTGCCGCCGGTGGTGGTGACGACGCCGGTGCCCACGCCGCCGGTGCCGCCAGCGCCTACGCCGCCGGTGCCTGTTCCGGTTCCGACGCCGCCATTGCCGACTCCGCCAGTCCCGACACCGCCGATGCCGCCGACGCCGCGTGATCCGCTGTCGCCGAGCTGGGCGCGGCCGGTGGCGTCGAGGCGCGGGAGAAGGCTGGACCGTTCGACGCGGTATAGCGCGCGGGCGGAGGCGACATTGGCGGCGGCGATGCGCAGATCACGGTTGTTGGCGAGCGCCTGCGCGATGACGGTCCGGAGCTTCGGATCGCGGAAGACATCGGTGTAGGACAGGGTGGGCAATGCGGCTTCGGTGGTGCGGAGATAGGCGTCGCCGACGGGCCAGCCGGCGGTGACGGGGGCGGGTGCGCGTTCGTAACGCGGTTCGAGGCTGCATCCGGCGAGCAGCGACGCGGCCAGCGTGACGGGGGTGAGGATGCGGATCATGCGGTGGCTGGCTCCGGTTTCCGATCCGGGGTCTCGTCATGGCCCTTGCCCGCGAACAGGCGGCGGACGAGGACGAAGAAGAGCGGCACGAAGAAGATGGCGAGGATGGTGGCGGTGAGCATTCCGCCGATGACCGCGGTGCCGATGGCGACACGGCTTTGCGCGCCGGCCCCGGTGGAGATTGCGAGCGGCAGCACGCCGAAGATGAAGGCGAGGCTGGTCATGAGGATGGGACGGAGGCGCAGGCGCGCGGCCTCGATCGCGGAATCATAGATAGATTTTCCGCCACGTTCGCCCTGTTCGGCAAATTCGACGATCAGGATCGCATTCTTGGCAGACAGGCCCATCGTGGTGAGCAGGCCGACCTGGAAATAGACGTCGTTTTCCAGCCCGCGCAGCACGACCGCGATTACCGCGCCGACCAGCCCGAGCGGGATGACCAGCAGCACCGAGAAGGGAATCGACCAGCTTTCATACAAGGCGGCGAGGCACAGGAAGATGACGAGGATGGAGAGGCCATAGAGCAGGGGCGCCTGCCCGGCGGAGAGCCGTTCCTGATAGGAGAGGCCAGCCCAGGCGACCGAGGTGCCGGGCAGTTTGGCAGCGAGCGCGATCATGCGTTCCATCGCGTCGCCGGAGGATTTGCCGGGGGCGGCCTGACCCTGAATTTCATAGGCGGGCAGGCCGCTGAAGCGGACGAGCGTGGTGGGGGCCTGCGACCAGCGGGTGGTCGCGAAGGCGGAGAAGGGGGCCATCGCGCCGCTGGCGGTGCGGACGAACCAGTGGTTCAGATCGTCCGGCGATGCGCGATATTGGGCGTCGCCCTGCACATAGACGCGCTTCACCCGGCCGCGATCGACGAAATCATTGACGTAGAGGCCGCCCCACGCGGCGCTGAGCGTATTGTCGACAGCGCTTTGCTGGATGCCGAGTGCGCCGACCTTGGCCTGATCGACCAGCACCTGCAACGTCGGGACATCCTCCAGCCCGCCGGGGCGGACGGCGGCCAGATCGGGATCCGCGCCGGCGGCGGCGAGCAGCGCGTCGCGGCGTTGCTTGAACAGGGTCTGCGACATGCCGGATGCGTTCTGCAATTCCATCGTGAAACCGTTGGACTGGCCGAGGCCCTGCACCGAGGGCGGGGTGAGCGCGACGAACTGGACGTCGCGCAAGCCCCCGCCAAAACCCTTCGTCGCGCGCTCGGTGATCGCCTTGGCGGCGTTCACCGCGCCCTTGCGATCATCCCATGGCGCAAGCTGGACGAAGCCCTGACCGACATTCTGGCCCGACCCGCCGAAGCGGAAGCCGGACACGGTGAAGATGCCGGCGACATTGGCCTGTTCGGTCCCGAGGAAATAATCCTCGATCTGCTTGGCGGCGGCCAGCGTGCGTGGCTGGGTGGCACCCGGCGGCAGCGTATATTGAATGATCGCGGACCCCTGATCCTCGGTCGGCAGGAAGCCCTGCGGCAACTGGAAGAACAGCAAGGCGAGCGCGGCGACGATGCCCGCATAGCCGATGAGCGCGAGCCATTTGCGCGCGATGAAGCGCTTCACGCCCGCCACATAGCGATGGATCATGCGATCGAAGCGGCTGTTGAACCCGTCGGCGAAGCGGCGGAACCAGCCCGCCACGCGGTTGCGGGGGCGGGCGGCGTCGCCCTCCTTGCGATGTTTCAGCAGGGTAGCGGTGAGGGCGGGGGTGAGCACCAGCGCCACGACCACCGAGAGTATCATGGACGAGATGATCGTGATCGAGAATTGACGGTAGATGACGCCGGTGGAGCCGCCGAAGAACGCCATCGGCATGAACACGGCGGACAGGACCAGCGCGATGCCGATCAGCGCGGTTTGGATCTCCGCCATCGACTTGATCGTCGCGTCGCGCGGGCTGATGTCGGGTTCCTCATCCATCACGCGCTCGACATTTTCGACGACGACGATGGCGTCGTCGACCAGCAGGCCGATCGACAAGACCAGCCCGAACAAAGTGAGCGTGTTGATGGAATAGCCGAACAGCGCGATCACGCCGAACGTGCCGAGCAGCACGACCGGCACCGCGATCGTCGGGATCAGCGTGGCGCGCCAGTTTTGCAGGAAGACGAACATCACGATGATGACGAGGATGATCGCCTCGACCAATGTCTTGACGACTTCCTCCACCGACAATTTGATGAAGTCGGTGCTGTCGCGCGGGAAGGTGTAGCGGAAACCGTCCGGGAAGGATTTGGACTGGCGCATGACTTCCGCCTTCACCAGTTCGGCGGTTTTCAGTGCATCTGCACCGGGCGCGAGCTGGACCGCGATGCCGGAGGCGGGGTGGCGGTTGAAGCGGCTGAGCGCGTTGTAATTTTCCTGACCCAGTTCGACGCGGGCGACATCGGACAGCAGCACCTTCGAGCCGTCGGTCTGCGTCTTGACGATGATGGCGCGGAATTCCTCCGGCGTGGTCAGCCGCGTGCGGGCGGTGACGGTGGCGTTCAGCATCTGCGTGGCGGGGGAGGGCGATGCGCCGATCTGGCCGGCGGCGACCTGCGCATTTTGCGCGGTGATGGCGGCGGTGATGTCCGACGGCATGAGCGCATAGGCGTTCAGCTTGAACGGATCGAGCCAGACCCGCATCGCATATTGCGCGCCGAACACATTGGTCGCGCCGACGCCGGGGATGCGGCCGATTGGATCCTGGAGATTGGCGACCAGATAGTCGGAAATGTCGCCATTCGTCCTGCGATCGGTGGAGTCGTAGATGGCTGCGAGCAACAGGAAGTCGCTGTTGGACTTGGTGACGGTGAGGCCCTGTTGCTGGACCTGTTGCGGCAGGCGGGACAGTGCCTGCTGGACCTTGTTCTGGACCTGCACCTGCGCGATGTCGGGATCGGTGCCCTTGTTGAAGGTGACGGAGATCGTCACCTGCCCTTCGGAACTGGACGTCGACTGGAAATAGATCAGCCCGTCAATGCCGGTGAGCTGCTGCTCGATGATCTGCGTGACGCTGGATTCGAGGATTTCGGCGGATGCGCCGGGATAGTTGGCGCGGATGCTGACCTGTGGCGGGGCGACATCCGGATATTGTTCGATCGGCAGCGTCAGGATGGCCCCGATGCCGGCGAGCATGATGACGATGGCGATGACCCATGCGAAGATGGGGCGATCGATGAAGACGCGGCTTATCATCGGGCTGGCTCAGCCGGCCTTGGGCGTGGCGGCGGGCGCGGGCCGTGACTTCGATCCGGCGGGCACGGGGCGGATGGGCTGGCCGGGCTTCACCTTCGCCACGCCTTCCACGATCACGCGGTCGCCGGGTTTCAGGCCGGCGGTGACCAGCCATTTGTCGCCGATGGTGCGGGTGGTGGTGACGACGCGCTGGACGGCCTTGTTGCCGGGACCGACCAGAAAGGCGGTCGCCTGACCCTTCGGATCGCGCGCGATGCCGGCCTGCGGCACGAGGATGGCGTTGCGGTTGATACTCTGCGCGAGGACCGCGCGGACATACATGCCGGGGAGTAACAGGCCGTCCGGATTGGGGAAGCGCGCGCGGAGCGTGACGGTGCCGGTATTCTGATCGACCGTCACTTCCGAAAACTGGACGGTGCCGGTGCGGCCATAATCGGTGCCATCTTCCAGCTTCAGCCGGACGGTGCCTGACGCGGGGACGACGCCGCCGGTGGCGAGCGCGCGGCGCAGCGCGAGCAGATCGGCGGAGGATTGCTGGATATCGACGAAAATCGGGTCGAGCCGCTGGATGGTGGTCAGCGGATCCGCCTGCCCCGATGTCACCAGTGCGCCGGTGGTGAAGAGCGAACGGCCGATGCGGCCGGTGATCGGCGCGGGGACGCGGGTGAAGCGGAGGTTGATCTGCGCGGTGTCGAGTTGCGCGCTGTTCTGCGCGACGGCGGCGCGCGCCTGTGCGGCGAGCGCGGCGGCGTCGGTATAATCCTGCTGCGCGACGGCCTCCATCTGCGCGAGCGGGCGGAGGCGATCCGCCTTCACACGGGCGGCGGTCTCGTTGGCGCGGGCGCTGGCGACATTGGCGCGCGCTTCGGCGGCGGCGGCGGCATAGAGGCGGGGATCGATCTGGTAGAGCGTCTGGCCTTCGCGGACGATGGTGCCTTCGGTAAAGAGCCGCGCCTTGATGACGCCGGAGACCTGCGGGCGGACCTCGGATGTTTCATAAGCGGAGGTGCGCCCGGCCAGTTCGGTGGCGAGCGGCACGCTTTCGGTGCGGACGGTGATGAAGCCGGCTTCGGGCGTGGGCGGCGGCCCCTTCTTCTGCGCATCGTCCCGCGATCCGCAGGCGGACAGCGCGAACAGGAGCGGCAGGGTGATGGCGACGGGGGGACGGGCGCGGCGGCGCGAGATCATCATGGATCCAAGCATGGATAGGGGCCGTTGCCGGGTCAATCAAAGTTCGATGTCGGCTTTGAAACAAACGCGCCCGCGCACATTTCAACCCTAACCCAAAGGGTATCTACCCGTGGATTTTCGTAGCGTGCATTGGGTGGGGAAATGAAAAGCGGGCCGGCGCTATCGCAACTTGACGTCGCGACCACGGCCGACCCGCGAGAAAACGGGCTGCGCTCCGGGGGGGGGGAGGATGCGCAGCCCGCAATCTGTGTCCGGTCCGAAGGGGGGATGTCGGAAGGGACATGGTGAAAGCGCGCGAACGGCGATCAGGTTCCCGGACATGTTTGATTTTTTCCGAAAGCCTCGCCCCTCGCCTTTGAAGCCCGCAGGCTGTACCGCGTCCGCGACCCCGAATGCTGCTGGAACCTATTGCATGAACGACCGTCCCACCGGGCGTCCCGACCGCCGCACCTTTGCGATCATCTCGCATCCCGATGCCGGCAAGACGACGCTGACCGAGAAATTGCTGATCGCGGGTGGCGCGATCCATCTGGCCGGCGAGGTGAAGGCGCGCGGCCAGACGCGGCGCGCGCGATCCGACTGGATGAAGATCGAACAGCAGCGCGGCATCTCGGTGACGTCGTCGGTGATGACGTTCGAATATGACGGGCTGACCTTCAACCTGCTCGATACGCCGGGGCATGAGGATTTCTCCGAGGATACCTATCGCACGCTGACCGCGGTCGACAGCGCGGTGATGGTGATCGATGCGGCGCGCGGCATCGAGGCGCAGACGCGCAAGCTGTTCGAGGTGTGCCGGTTGCGGTCGGTGCCGATCATCACCTTCGTCAACAAGGTGGACCGCGAAGGGCGTTCGCCGTTCGACCTGCTGGACGAGATCGCCGACCAACTGGCGCTGGACGTCGCGCCGATGATGTGGCCGGCGGGGATGGGCGGCGAGTTTGAAGGGCTGTTCGACGTTGCGGGCAACCGGATGCTGTTGCCGGAAGGGCGGATCGAGGATGTCGACGGGCTGGACGATCCGAAGCTGGACGGCCTGCTGTCGGAACAGGCGGCGGCGAAGCTGCGCGAGGAAGTGGAGCTGGGCGTGGGCGGTTATGCCGCGTTCGACCGGGCGAAATATTTGCATGGCGATATGACGCCGGTCTATTTCGGATCGGCGCTGCGTGATTTCGGCGTGCCGGAGTTGATCCATGCGCTGCGTGACCTTGCCCCGTCGCCACGGCCGCAGCCGGCCGACCCCGCGCCGATCAGCCCGGATGCGGACGGGGTGACCGGCTTCGTGTTCAAGGTGCAGGCCAATATGAACCCGCAGCACCGCGACCGGGTGGCGTTCATGCGACTATGCTCGGGCAGGTTCCGGCGCGGCATGAAGCTGAACCAGTCGGGGACCGGCAAGGCGATCGCGGTGCATTCGCCAATCCTGTTCTTCGCGCAGAGCCGCGAAGTGGCGGACGAGGCGTGGCCGGGCGATATCATCGGCATTCCCAATCACGGCACGTTGCGGGTGGGGGATTCGCTGGCCGAGGGGGCGCCGGTGGTGTTCACCGGGCTGCCCAATTTCGCGCCCGAAATCCTGCGGCGCGTGCAGTTGATTGATCCCACCAAGACCAAGCAGTTGCGCAAGGCGCTGGACGATCTGTCCGAAGAAGGCGTGGTGCAGGTGTTCCATCCGGCGATCGGATCGCAGATGATCGTGGGTGTGGTCGGGCAGTTGCAGCTTGAAGTGCTGATCAGCCGGCTGGAGCATGAATATAAGGTCGATGCGCGGCTGGAACCTTCGCCCTGGGATACGGCGCGCTGGATCGCCTGTGACATAGCGGCGGACATGAACGCCTTCCAGTCCCAGCATCGCAGCGCGATGGCGACCGACCGGGACGGGCAGCCGGTGTTTCTGGCGAAGGATTTGTGGGATCTGAACTTCGTCAGCGGGCGATCGCCGGCGGTGCGCTTTTCGGCGACGAAGGAGCGGGTGTAGGGCGCACTGCATTTCCCCGCACGCCGTCCGTCCCGAGCGTAGTCGAGGGATTTCTTCGAGCGAAGTCGAGAAGCCTGAAGGTGGGCGGCCTCGGCTTCGCTCGGCCGGTCCCTCGACTGCGCTCGGGATGGACGGGGGGTGTTGCGCGAAGCATCATTTCGGTGCCCTATCGCGATTGACGGAGCGCAGATTTGGAAGGCCGCGAATGAAATGCTGCATCGCAACGGAACAATCGCCGGTCCCGGCGTTCCTGACGGCATGAATGACCCGCTTCCGCCGCCGCCCGACGTCCTGCTGGACGGGGCGAGCCTCTATCTGGACTTCGACGGCACGCTGGTCGAGATCGCCGCGACGCCGGACGGGGTGGTGGTGGAACCGTTGGTGCCCGCGCTGCTGATCGGATTGTCGCAGCGGCTGGACGGGCGGGTGGCGCTCATCAGCGGGCGCGCGATCGATACGCTGGCGGGGCTGGTGCCGGTGTCGGGCCTGACGATCAGCGGGAGCCACGGCGTCGAGACCTTGTGGTCCGACGGGCGGCGTGCGGGTCCGGTGCGTTCGGCGGGGCTGGACGATGCGATCGCGGCGATCCGCCTGTTCGCCGGTGACCGCGACGGAATGCTGATCGAGGAGAAGCCGTTCGGCGTGGCGCTGCATTATCGCGGTGCGCCTGACGCGGAGGAGGATGCGCGCGCGCTGGTGCAGGGACTGGCCGGTGCGACCGGGCTGGACGTGCAGACCGGCAAGATGGTCGTCGAATTGCGCCCGGCAGGCGTGGACAAGGGCGATGCGCTGCGGCGCTTGCAGGCGGCGGCACCCTTTGCCGGTCATCGTCCCGTCTTCATCGGCGACGACGATACCGACGAGGCCGCCTTCGCGGCGGCGGCGGCGCTGGGCGGGTGCGGCGTGCTGGTGGGACCGCCACGGGCGACCGTCGCGCAGTATCGACTGGATGATGTTGCGGCGGTGCGCCGCTGGCTTGGGGGACTGACATGACCGAACCAAAGACGAATCTGGACCTGTGGCCGATCGGCAATTGCCAGGTGTCCGCCCTGATCGACGATCGTGGCCGGTTCGTGTGGGGCTGCGTCCCGCGCGTCGATGGCGATCCGCTGTTTTCCTCGCTGATCGGCGGCGACGGGGTGGAGCGCGGCTATTGGGGCATCGATCTGGAAGGGGTCGTCAAGACCAGCCAGGCCTATTTGCGCAACACCCCCGTGCTGGTGACCCGGCATGAGGATGGCGAGGGCAATGCGATCGAGGTGATCGATTTCTGCCCGCGGTTCGAACAGGTGGGGCGGACCTATCGCCCGGTGGCCTATGCGCGCGTGGTGCGGCCGGTGGCGGGCAGCCCGCGTATCTGCGTGCGGTTGCGGCCGACGCATGACTGGGGCGCGGGGCCGGTGGAATCGACCAGCGGATCGCATCATATCCGCTATCTGCTGCAACCGCTGACGCTGCGGCTGTCGACGACCGCGCCGGTCGGGCGGATCGAGGCGGAGACGGTGTTCCGGTGCGAACGGCCGCTGCATTTCTTCCTGGGGCCGGACGAGAGCTTTTCGGGCGATATCGGCGCGACGGTGGACCAGATGCTGGAGCGCACCATCGCCGAATGGCAGGGCTGGGTGCGCGGGCTGGCGACGCCGGTGGAATGGCAGGATGCGGTCATCCGATCGGCGATCACGCTGAAGCTGTGCCAGCATGAGGAAACCGGCGCGATCGTCGCGGCGATGACGACGTCGGTGCCGGAACATGCGGGGTCGGAGCGCAACTGGGACTATCGCTACTGCTGGGTGCGCGACGCTTATTATACGGTGCAGGCGCTCAACCGGCTCGGTGCGCTGGACGTGCTGGAAGCGTATTTGGAATATCTGCGGAATATCGTGGACGGTGCGGAAGGCGGGCATATCCAGCCGCTCTACGGCGTGCTGGGCGAAGCGACGCTGGAAGAGCGGGTCGCGCCCGGTCTGGCCGGCTATCGCGGCATGGGGCCGGTGCGCGTGGGCAATCAGGCCTATGAGCAGATCCAGCATGACGCCTATGGCCAGATCGTGCTGTGCGACGTGCAGGCCTTCGTCGACCGGCGGCTGTTCCGCATGTCCGGAATCGAGGATTTCCGCGCACTGGAGAAGGTGGGTGAGCGGGCGTGGAAGTTCCACGATCAGCCCGATGCCGGCCTGTGGGAATTGCGCACGCGGCAATCGGTCCACACTTATTCCGCCGCGATGTGCTGGGCGGCGTGCGACCGGCTGGCCAATGCCGCCCATGCGCTGGATCTGGAGGATCGGCGCGCCTTCTGGCAGGACCGGGCCGATACGATCCGCAAGACGATCATGGATTCGGCATGGCGGGAAGACACGCAGCGTCTGTCCGCGACCTTCTCGGGCGACGATCTGGACGCCAGCCTGATCCAGTTGCTGGACCTGCGGTTCCTCGCGCCGGGCGATCCGAAGTTCCTGTCGACGCTGAGCGCGGTGGAAGCCGGATTGCGACGCGGCAGCCATATGCTGCGGTATGACAGCGAGGATGATTTCGGCCTGCCCGAGACGGCGTTCAACGTCTGCACCTTTTGGCTGATCGAAGCGCTGCATTTCACGGGGCGCGAGGCGGATGCCCGTGCGTTGTTCGAGGAGATGCTGGCGCGGCGCACGGGTGCGGGGCTGTTGTCCGAGGATATCGATCCGGTGACGGGCGAGCTTTGGGGCAATTATCCGCAGACCTATTCGCTGGTCGGGATGATCAACTGCGCCGTGTTGCTGTCGAAACCATGGAGTGCTGTGCGTTGAGTCGACTGGTCATCATTTCCAACCGCGTGTCGGCCCCGACGGGGTCGCATTCGGGCGCGCAGGGTGGGCTGGCGGTCGCCCTGCAGGCGGCGTTGAAGGAAAATGGCGGGATCTGGTTCGGATGGTCGGGCGAACGCACCGACCAGTTCACCGGCGACATCAAGTTCACGCGGGGGCACGGCGTCACCACCGCGACGATCGATCTGGAAGACCAGGATATCGAGGAATATTATGACGGTTTCGCCAACCGGACGCTGTGGCCGCTCTTCCATTACCGGATCGATCTGGCCGAATATGAGCGCGGCTTCGCGGATGGATATCAGCGGACCAATGAGCGCTTCGCGGATACCGTCCGCCCGCTGATCGAGCCGCAGGATGCGGTGTGGATCCAGGATTATCACATGATCCCGCTGGGTCAGGAATTGCGCAAGCGGGGCGTGACCAACCGGATCGGTTTCTTCCTGCACATCCCGTGGCCGCCGCGCCGGCTGATGACGACGCTGCCGCAGGCATATGAACTGGGCGAGACGTTGTTCGCCTATGACGTGATCGGGTTCCACACGCGCGAATGGCTGGAGAGCTTCCGGGATTTCGCGGTGAAGGATCTGGGCGCGACCTTGTCCGAAGAGGGCGTGCTGACGCTGGGCGACCGCAGCGTGACCGCGATCTACTGCCCGATCGGGATCGATACGACCGAGTTCGTCGAGGCATCGCGCAGCGTGCCGGCGCGGCTGGCGCATCGCCGGATGCGTGACAGTGCGGACGGGCGCGACATGATCGTGGGGGTCGACCGGCTCGATTATTCCAAGGGGCTGGAAGAGCGCTTTCTGGGCTATGAGCGCTTTCTGGTCGAGCATCCGGACCAGCGGAAGGAAGTGTTCCTGTTGCAGATCGCGCCGCCCAGCCGGGCGAGCGTGGAAAGCTATCGCAAGATCCGCAGCACGCTGGACGCGCTGTCCGGGCGGATCAACGGGGCCTATGCCGATACGGACTGGGTGCCGATCCGCTACGTCAACCAGGGCTATTCGCGCGACGTGCTGGCGGGCATCTACCGCGCGGCCAAGATCGGGCTGGTGACGCCGCTGCGCGACGGGATGAATCTGGTCGCGAAGGAATATGTCGCGGCGCAGGATCCGGAAGATCCGGGCGTGCTGATCCTGTCGCGTTTCGCGGGGGCGGCGGAGCAACTGACGCAGGCGGTGCTCATCAACCCCTATAGCGCGGAGGAGATGGCGGACGCGATTTCGATGGCGCTGGCGATGCCGCGTGAGGAACGCATCGAACGCTGGCGCGCGATGATGGACAATATCGAGCAGGAAGACGTGCTGTGGTGGCGCGACCGGTTCGCCAAGGCGTTGCTGGCGAGCTGAACGGCGGGTGCAGCACCCTGCTGTCTTTTCCGGCCTTTCGCCGTCATGATAGGCAGGCGGCCGATTGAAAAGAGAAGGAAAAGCGGGTGATGCCGATCGGGAAGGACGCGATGGACCGGCGCAACGTGCTGGTGGCCGGGGGCGCGGCGCTGCTGATGGCGGCCGCGCCGATCCGGGCGGCCGGCAGTGCGACGGTGCCGCTGGTGGTCGGCACCTATGCACGGGAGGGCGGGGCCGGGCTGTACCCCGTCACGCTGGATGTCGCGAACGGTGGATGGCGGGTCGGGACTGCGGTGGCGGGCGCGGTGGATGCGTCGTTCGGCGTGCGGTCCCGGCTGGTTGCGGGGCGGCGTTACCTGTTGGAAGAAGGTGCGGACGGCCATGCCGGGCTGTGGGACGCGACGGCGGGCTGGGTGCGCCGGGCGCGCTTCCCGACGCTGGGGGCCGATCCCTGCCATGCCGCGCTGGACGCGCGCGAAACCAGTCTGGCGATCGCCAACTATAGCAGCGGCAATGTCGTCCTCTACAGGCTCGATCCGGCGACGGGTGCGCCGATCGGGATGCCGACGGTGCGGACCGGCGCGGGACGCGGGCCGAACGTCGCGCGACAGGAAGGGCCGCACGCGCATTGGGTGGGGTTCTCGCCCGATCAGCGTTGGTTGCACAGCGTGGATCTGGGGAGCGACAGCATCCTGTCCTTCCCGTTCGTGGACGGACGGATCGGCGATGCGATCACCGGCTATGCCGCGCCGGGCGGATCGGGGCCGCGCCATCTGCTGTTCCACCCCACGCTGCCGCTGGCCTATCTGGTGAGCGAGATGGCGAACCGGGTGACCGTACTGCGCGTGCAGGGCGGCGGGCGGTTCGTGGCGGTGCAGGATGCATCGACGCTGCCCGTAGGGTTTGGCGGCGCGAGTCAGGCGGCGCATATCGCGATCGATCGCGCCGGGCGGACGCTTTATGTGTCCAATCGCGGGCATGACAGCATCGCCGTCTATGCGATCGATGCGGGCGGGGGGATCACGCTGCGGCAGCATGTGGCGACGCGGGGATCGTGGCCGCGCTTCTTCCTGCTGATCGACGAGGCAAGGCGGCTGGTGGTGGCGAATGAGCGTGCCGGCGAGTTGGTGGCGTTTGCCGTGGGGGGTGATGGCGGGCTGACTCCGGTTGGCGGCGCGGCGAAGGTGCCGGGGGCGGTCTTCATCGATCGTGCGTAAGGACCATGGCGCTTTGACGGGCGAGGCCGCATAGACGGCATTCGTCCCGCGGAGAATCTGCTTGTCTGACAATGATCTGGATCCCGCGCGTGAACCGGCGGCCGATACCGTCACGCTGTTGCGCCGCCGGCCGGTGCAGGCGGCGGGGATCGCCGTGGTGCTGGCGGGCGTGGCCGGGGCGTTCCTGTATGTCGGTGGATATCTGACGCCGGGGCGGCTGGGTTCGGATCGTATCCTGAACGCGATGGAGGCGAATGCGGGGGGTGCCCATGCCGGGTATCGGCGCGCCCATGCGAAGGGGATCTGCATCGCGGGATCGTTCACCGGCGATCCGGCGGGTGCGGCGCTGTCCCGCGCAGCGGTGTTCGGGGGCGGGGCAATCCCGGTGACGGGACGGTTGGCGGAAGGGACGCCCGATCCCTATGCCAAGGATGCGGATAACGGCGTGCGGAGCATGGCGCTGAGCCTGCAACCGCCGGGCGGCGCGGAATGGCGGATGGCCATCAACGATACGCCGGGGCTGCATGTCTCCACGCCGGAAGATTTTTACGCGAATATCGTGGCGTCGAAGCCCGATCCGGCGACGGGCAAGCCCGACCCGGCGCGGATGGCGGCATTCTTGGCGACGCATCCCGAGGCGGCGGCGTTCAAGGCGCGGATGCAGGCCAAGCCGCTGGCCTCCGGCTTCGCCAATGACAGTTATAACAGCATCAACGGCTTCCTCTTCGTCGCGCCCGACGGGACGCGGCGCCTGGTGCGCTGGTCGATGCAGGCGGAGGATTCGTTCGCGACGCTGGCCCCGGAGGTGCGCAAGGCGCGATCGGCCAATTATCTGTTCGACGACCTGCTGGTGCGGATTCGGCAGGGACCGATCCGATGGCGGCTGATTGCGACCGTGGCGGCACCGGGCGATCCCAACCGGGCGGCGGTCCTGTGGCCAGCGGACCGGCGGCAGGTGGCGATGGGTGTGCTGACGATCGACCGGGTGGAAAGCGAGGCGACCGGCAATTGCCGCGACATCAACTATGATCCGCTGATCCTGCCGCCGGGGATCGCGCCGTCGGACGATCCGATCCCGTTCGCGCGGTCGGCGGTCTATGCGACGTCGTTCCGGCGGCGGTCGGGCGAACAGACGCCACCGCCGGCGGTTGCGGGCCAATCGGCGGAGGCGAAATGATGCGCGCGCAGGTGAAACGCTTTCCGTTGCTGTCGCGGATCTTCCACTGGACGATGGCGGTGCTGGTGCTGGCGATGCTGTTCATCGGCATCGGGATGGTGAGCACGACGTCCGACCGCTATAACATGCTCTTCGCGGTGCACCGGACGATCGGGATCGTCATTCTCGTGCTGGTGGCGGGACGGCTCATCAATCGCTTGCTGAACCCGCCGCCGGCGCTGCCGTCCGATCTGCCGCGCTGGCAACGGGTGGCGGCGGGGCTGTCGCATGTCGTGCTCTATGCGCTGATGTTCGCACTGCCGATCGTCGGCTGGGCGATGCTGTCGGCCGGGGGCTATCCGATCCTGATCTTCGGCACATTGGCGCTGCCGCCGATCCTGCCGCACGATGTGGCGACCTTCGCTGTGTTGCGGACGGCGCATAGCGCGCTGGCGTTCCTGCTGTTCGCGACCTTCCTTGCGCATCTCGGGGCGGCCTTGTTCCACCGCTTCATCCGCCGGGACGATGTGCTGCAGAGCATGACCTGATCCCCGTCAGGGGAAGAGGTGGATGACCTCTGCGGCGGGCGCGACCGCGGTGAGCAGGATCGTGCGGTGGCAGCCGTTCGGATCGCGTTCGAAGCAGAGCAAGGCGGAGCGGTGGACGCGCGCTTCGTCCAGCATTTGCGCGGATTGCGCGATGGCTTCGGGCAGTTCGAGCTGGCCGGCATAGACGCGTTCGAGAATGTCGTGCCGGCCCTTGCGCGCGGCTTCGCGTCCCTCGGGCGGGGTGCCGAGCGCCTTCAGCAACAGATAGCCGATGCCGGCTACCTTCAGGCCGGCGGCGAGGACATTTTTGGAGAAGCCCGGGCGGCGGGAGAGCGGGACGGCGCGGACGTCGATCAGCGTTTCGACGCCGGCGGCCGTCAGCGCGGCGATGAGATCGGGCTGGGTGACGCCCTCATAACCGATCGTCCAGATGCGCAGGCCGGCGTCCGTCATGGTCGTGGCCGGGTGAAGCCGAACCCGGCCTCGACCTGCGGATCGAGCCAGCGATCGACATGGGCGGCATCTTCCTCCGACAGCGGGACGACGGGGTGGGTGACGAAGGGTTTGCGGCCATTGCCCTTATAGGTGTCGATCGGCACGAACGCGTCCGCCATGGCGAGGCCGGTGGCGGCGGAGAGGGCCGCGATCACGTTGCGCGGGTGGCTGCGGACGGCGGCATGATCGAGCAGGGCGATGTTATGCGCGCGGCTGTGGAGGCCGGACCATTGGCGCAGCTTGGCGGTGCGCTTGGCGACGGGATTGGCGAAACGCTCGCCCGTGTCGGGATCGCGTTCGTGCAGCATTTCCGTGCCGTAGACGGGGTGGGCAGGATCGACGCCCCAAAATTCATGATCCCAATAGCTGTGCCATGGTGAGCGAATGAAATCCGAGAAGGACTGCGCCTTGATCTCCGGATGCGCGTGCCACGGCTGGCGGTGGAGGCTTTGCAGCCAGTCATGCGGTTCGCGCGCGATGGTGAGGACGAGCGTGTCGGCGGGGAACAGGATCTGCGGCGGCACGAACCAATGCTTGAAGCCGCAAATGTCGGTGAAGGCATCGGTGCCGAAATTCGCCTCGATCAGCTTGATGATAGCGTGCGTGCCGCTGCACCGCTGGCCATAGACCTGGATGCGGCGGATGGGCACGGGGCCGTGGATCAGCGTGCGGAGGCCCGGTATCGGCGCCTGCCAGGCGAAGTCTGTCATGGGAGTGTGTCGTCCGAGGAGGAATGGCGCGGAACGGGATAGAAGGAACTGACGCTGAGGTGCAGTCCCGCCGCCAAAAAAACTTGCGGTGCGGGGGGCGGGGCGCGACAGGCGGGGCATGACGATGCGCTGTGTGGTGTGTGGCAATCCCGGATGGCATGACCGGGGCGCGTGGCGGATGTGCACGCATTGCGGGCTGACGCTGCGCGCGGCGGCGGATCCAGATGCGGTGCTGGCGGACATCCGATCCGCGCTGGCGGCGGGGCGCATCGATCTGGGCGTGCTGTCGGCTGGCGACTGGACGGTGGATGGGGGCGGCTTGCGCAATCTGGTCTGGGCGTTCGGGCATGTCATCGCGCGCGTGGACGGGGCGGTGGCCATCGTGCGTCCGGCGGAGGTGCGTGGGCATGACGTGACGCTGGCGATCATGGGACGGGGTAGCGAGAGCGCGGTGATCGGGCGGCAGGTGGATGCGCTGTCGGCTTATTTCGCGCGGATCCTGATCCTGCTGGACGGGGCGGCGGCGGACCCGGATGTGTTCGGTGCGGCAGTGGTGGTGGAATATCCGCTGGACGGGGATTTTGCCGCGCAACGCAACCGGCTTCAGGCGATGGCGGGGGCGGGATGGGTGTTGCAGATCGATACGGACGAGATGCCGTCGGCCGACTTATGCGCGGCGCTGGGATGGCTGACGGCGGCGGCGGATCGGGACGGGCTGCGGTCGCTGGGGTTGCCGCGGCGGAATCTGGTCGATGGGGTGCTGTCGGCGCTGTATCCCGATATCCAGTATCGGTTGAACCGGGCGGATATCCGCTTTGCCGGGGTGGTGCATGAACGGCCGGTGGTGCCGTTCGCAGCGACGTCGCTGGCGCTGGTTGGGGCGATCGAGCATCGGTTGAGCGCGGCACGCGTCAGGGCGCGGACGTCGCAATATGCGGGCATGGCGGCGGATGGCGGGCGGCCGCAGGACGAGGCGGCGTTGCTGCGGCCTTATGACGGACGGCCGATCGCGGCGCGATAGGCGGCGAGCGTTTCCTGCGCGAGCGTTTCGCGGGTGAAGCGGCCGGCGGCGGCGCGGCTGGCGCGGTGGAGTTGGCCCCGCAGGGTGGGATCGGCGATCATGCGGCGGAGCGTGGCGGCGATGGCGGGGCCGTCACAGCGTGAGGCGAGCAGGCCGGAGCCGGTTTCACCGACGAACAGCCGTGCGCTGGGATCCTCCGCGCAGGCGAGGATTGGACGGCCGAACATCATGGCTTCCTGATAGACCAGACCGAAGCTCTCATAGCGGGAGGGCGCGACGACGATGTGCGCGGCGGCGAGATGATCGTGGAGGGCGGCTTCCTCGACGCGGTGGAAGAGGCGGAGGCGCGCGGCGGCGGCGTGGGGCAGGGCGTCGACTTCGCGTTCGGCGAGGCCGATCATGGTGAGGCGGAAATTGGGGAGGGTGCCGGCGTCCGCTTCGGCGGCGAGCATCGGCAGCGCGGCGAAAAGCGCGTCATAGCCTTTGCGCCGTTCGGCGCGGCCCACGAACAGCAGTTCGACCGGGGTGGCGGTGGCGGAATAGGCCGCCGCGCGGCCGCGCGCGACGATGGCGGGCGGCAGGCTGAGGCCGATGACGGCATGGGCCGGGCCGGGCGGGGCAACGCCGTAGAGCGTGGCGATCTTCGCGCCATGCGCGGCGGTGTTGGAGATCATGCCGGCGCTGCGGCGTGCGGCGAGGCGTTCGGCACCGCGCGCGACGGCGAGATCGATCCGGTCGCGCAGCGATGCGGGCGGACGGCTGCTGGTGGCGACGGGAGTGGAGGCGCGGGTGACGAGCGGGGCCGGGCCGGACAGCGCGATGGCGAGGCCGGGTGCATACCAGTTGGTCGCTTCGATCACATCGAACGGGCGGAGGCGATGTTCGGCGCGGGCGGCGCGCTGGAAGGCGAGCGGGCCGCCGAGATGGCCGAGGCCAGGGATGCCGCGCATCCGATCGAGCCGGCTGCCGGGGCGGGGGGCGCAGCCGATTACCTCGACCGCATCGTCCCATGTCCGTTCGGTCCGGTCGAGGGTCAGGACGCGGACGCTATGGCCGGCGGCGGCGAGCGACTGGGCGATTTCGCGCGCGGCGCGGGACAGGCCGCTCTTTTCCGGCGGATAGGCCCAGCTGAGAAGGCCGATCTCCATCAGCGGGCGAGCAGGCGCCGGTAGAGCGCGACATAATCCACCGCCATGCGGCGGGCGGTGAAGCGGGCATCGAACCGCGCGCGAATGGCGGTGCGGTCGAGTTCGGGCAGGCGGGCAATGGCGGCAACGGCCTCCGCCTCGTTTTCGACGATGAAGCCGGTGACGCCCTGTTCGACGATTTCGGGGACGCTGCCACGGTTCCACGCGATGACGGGGGTGCCGCACGCCATCGCCTCGATCATCACGAGACCGAAGGGTTCGGGCCAGTCGATCGGGAAGAGCAAGGCGGCGGCGTCGCCGAGCAGATGCTGTTTCGCGGCGTCGTCGATATCGCCGACATGGACGATGCCGTCGGCCAGTGCGGGGGCGACCATGCGCGCGAAATAGCCGGGATTGCCGACATCGACCGCGCCCGCCAGCCGGAGCGGCAGGCCGGCGGCGCGGGCGACGGCGATGGCGCGATCGGGGCGCTTCTGGTCGGTCATCCGTCCGATGAAAGCGAGGTGACCGCCTGCGCCGGTGCCCAAGCGATAGCGATCGGCGGCGATGCCGTGATGGACGATGCCGGCGCGGTTGCCGGGTGGCAGCGCGGCGGCCTGCGAGGCGGAAATGGCGGCGACCGGCAATGTATCGAAATGGTGGAAGAACAGGCCGCGATCGGCCTCGTCCAGCCGCCAGTGGACGGTGGTGAGGCTGGCCACCGGGCCATCCGCCAGCAGCGCGGCATGGGCGAATTCGCCGTGGCAATGCACGATGTCGAACTCGGCCAGATGGCGGTGGAGCAGGGACAGCTGGATCGATTCCAGCGCGGCGGGGACGCCGGGGGCGACGGGGCCGCCATGGTCCGCTTCCAGCCGCGACAGGCTGGGGCCGCCGGACAGCAGGCGCGCGCTGGTGTGGCTGTCGGATGGAGCGATGAGGGTGACGTCATGGCCGAGCGCGACCAGTGCTTCCGTCAGATCATGCACCACGCGTTCGGTGCCCCCGGATCGCAGCGGTGGTGTGGGGAAGATGACGGGCGCGACCTGGGCGACCCGTAACATAGAGCAAGACATTCCGCCGGAACCACGCAGCCAATCCATATGTTCCTCGATTGGACCATCATCGAACGGATTAATCTATGTTTATCGTGCACTTGGCACTTCAGGGATGCCTGCGCGCGGACAAGGTGGAATATGGGGTGAATGCGGATACTGGCGGGCATATCCGGTATCTGATGGAACTGGTCGCGGCGAGCGCGGAGCATCCGGAGATCGACCGGATGGAGATCGTGACGCGCGGCTTTCGGGAGGATGGTCTGGGTGCCTGCTACGCGCCGGGCATCGAGACGGTCGGCGACCGGTTGCGGATCGTCCGGCTGGGCACGGCGACGGCGCGTTATCTGCCCAAGGAAGCGCTGTGGACCGAACATGAGGCGTTCGCCGATGCACTGGTCGCGCATATCGGGACGCTGGACCGGAAACCCCACCTGATCCACGCCCATTATGCGGATGCGGGGCGGATCGCGGCGCTGGTGCAGGCGCGGCTGGGCATTCCCTATCTGTTCACGGCGCATTCGCTGGGGCGGGTGAAGCTGGCCAGCCTGCCGGCGGACTGCCCGGAAAATGCGGGCATGGCGCGGCGGATCGCGATCGAGGAAGCGGCGATTGCAGGTGCGGCGGGGATCGTGGCATCGTCGCGCGACGAGGCCGAGATGCAATATGCGGAATATGCGGCTTATGATCCGGGCCGGATCCGCATCATCGCGCCGGGCAGCGACCTGGCGGGGTTTGGCGAGGCGGCGACCAATGCGGGCGTCGATCGGGAGATTGCGCGTTTTCTGGACCGGCCGGAAAAGCCGGTCATCCTCGCCATCGCGCGGCCGGTGACGAAGAAGAATCTGGCGGCTCTGGTCCATGCCTATGGCCGGTCGCCGGCGTTGCAGGCGGTGGCCAATCTGGTGATCGTGGCGGGGACGCGCGACGATCTGGAGACGCTGGAACCTGAGATTGCACGAAATCTGGCGGAATTGCTTCATCTGATCGACCGGTACGATCTCTATGGGAAGGTCGCCTATCCGAAGCAGCATCGGCCGCAGGATATTCCGGCTTATTATGCCCATGCACGCGCGCGGCGCGGCGTGTTCGTCAATCCGGCGCTGAGCGAGCCGTTCGGGCTGACATTGCTGGAGGCGGCGGCGAGCGGGTTGCCGGTCGTGGCGACGGATAGCGGCGGGCCGAACGACATCATCGAGACATGCGGCAATGGCGTGCTGGTCGATCCGCGTGCGCCGGACGGGATCGCGAACGCGTTGCTGCGCATCCTGACCGATGCGATTTTGTGGGATCGCTATTCGGCGGCCGGTGCGGTGGCGGTGCAGGCGTATGACTGGCCACGGCATGTCGCCCAATATGCCGATTTTGCGCGGGCGATCGTGATCGGTGCGCGGGCGGCGCTGGTCGATCCGGCGCTGATGCTGGTGTGCGATATCGATAATACGTTGCTGGGATGTCAGGCATCGACCCGGTCCTTCACGCGGTGGCAGGCAGGGCAGGCGGACATGCTGTTCGGCATCGCGACCGGGCGCAGTTTCCACAGCGCGATGGCGATCCTGGCGCAGGCGGACGTGCCGCGCCCGCGCTTCCTGATTACGTCGGTGGGGTCCGAAATCTATCATCTGGCGGATAATGGCGCGGTCTATGATCGCGATGCCGAATGGGATGCGATCGTGGCGGCGGGATGGGACCGGGCGGCGGTGGCCGATCTGCTGGCGCGCGAAGGCGGGGTGGTGCCGCAAAGCCCGTTGGAACAGCGCCGGTTCAAGCTGAGCTATTTCGTCGACGGCGATCCGGGTGCGGCGGCGCGGGTGCGCGATCTGCTGGCGCAGGCGGGCCATGCCTGTTCGGTGATCCAGAGCCATGGCAAATATCTCGACATCCTGCCGAACGGCGCTTCGAAGGGCACGGCGGTGGAGCATGTGCGGCGTCGGTACGGGCTGTCGCAGGACCGTGTGGTGGTGGCGGGCGACAGCGGCAATGATGTCGAGATGCTGCGGTCGGTGCCGCGGTCGATTATCGTGGCCAATTATTCCGATGGGTTGGCGAGCCGGCCGGACCTAGCGCACAGCTATGTCGCGCAGCATGGCTATGCACGCGGCGTGATCGAGGGTGTCGACCATTTCCAGCGGCTGCGAGCGGCCAATGATCGGCTGTGCGCGTGACGGTCAGCGTGTTGACGCTGGTGCGCGGGCGGGCGGCGCATCTGGCGAAGCTAATCGAGGGACTGAACCGGCAGACGCGGATGCCGGACGAACTGTTGATCGCCTATATGCAGGACGCGCCGGCAGAGGGCTTGCCGGAGGCGCGGTTTCCGGTGCGCACCCTGTTCGTGACCGGAGAGCCGATGCCGCTGGCGGCGGCGCGGAACCGGGCAGCGTCGGCGGCGGTGGGCGAAGTGCTGCTGTTTCTGGATGTCGATTGCATTCCGGGGCCGGACCTCGTCGCGCGCTATGCGGCGGTGGCGGCGGTGGCGGCGGAGCGGGCGGCGATCCTGCTTGGCGAGGTGTTGTATCTGCCGGCGGGCGCGGCGGACGGGGCGCTGGATTATGCGCGGCTGGACCGGATGGGACAGCGGCATCCGGCCAAGCCGGCCATCGCGGTGGACGAGGTGCGCGACGAACCCGATCATGGCGAATTATGGGGATTGTCGTTCGCCTTGCCGGCCAGCGTCTGGAATGCGGTTGGCGGGATGGACGAACGCTATGTCGGCTATGGGGCGGAGGAAACAGATTTCGGGGCGCGGCTGGCGCAGGCCGGGGTGCCAGTGGCGTGGGTGGGCGGGGCGCGCGCCTATCACCAGCATCATCCGGTCCATATCCCGCCGCTCCAGCATTTCGACCATATCCTGCACAATGCCAAACTGTTCCGCGCGACATGGGGGCGGTGGTGCATGGACTATTGGCTGGGGCAGTTTCGTGATCGCGGGCTGATCGCGTGGGATGCGGATGCGATACAGGTGCTGCGGCAGCCGACGGGGGCGGAGATCGCCGCGACGCGCAGCGAGGGCGACGTGCTGTTCAGTTGAGGCCGCCATTGCCGGGGGCACCCTTCATCCGGCATGATGCGCGCATAAGATGAACAAGGCAGGGGAGCAGGCGCGTCGCATGACCGATCATATCGAGACCCACATCACAGGCGGCGTGCTGACGCTGGTCATGAACCGGCCGGACAAGAAGAATGCGCTGACCAGCGCGATGTATGCGGCGCTGGCGGATGCACTGGAGGCGGCGGAGACCCACGAGGCGGTGCGCGCGATCCTGATCCGGGGCGCGGGCGACCTGTTCACCGCGGGGAATGATCTGAGCGAATTCGCGGCGGTGGCAACCGGGGCCGCCGACCAGCAACAGGTGATGCGTTTCCTGCATGCGCTGGCGGCGGCGGCCAAGCCGCTGATCGCGGCGGTGCAGGGGCGTGCGGTGGGTGTGGGGACGACGCTGCTGCTGCATTGCGACTATGTCGTGCTGGCCGACGATGCGTGGCTCAGCACGCCCTTCGTCAATCTGGCGCTGGTGCCGGAGGCGGCGTCCAGCCTGTTGCTGCCGGCGCGGATCGGCCACGCGCGGGCCTATGCGATGCTGGCGCTGGGCGAGGCGGTGAACGCGCAGGATGCGGTGGCATGGGGCCTCGCCAACAAGGCGGTGCCGGCGGCGGAGCTGATCGCGACGGCGGAGGCGGTGGCGCAGCGGCTGACGCGGCAACCGCTGGGCGCGCTGATCGCCACCAAGCGGCTGATGCGCGCGACCGAGGCGATCGTGGCGCAGATGGCGGTCGAAACGGCGCAGTTCGGCGCGCGGCTCACCACCGCCGAGGCGCAGGAGGCGTTCCGCGCCTTTGCCGAGCGGCGCGCGCCGGATTTTGCTTCTGTGGGGTGAAAGTGGGGTTCCCGATCTCATGCCAACCCGTTCGTGCGGGGTAGCGGCCGAGTAGCCCCGCAGGGGCGTATCGGGGACGCGTATCGCGGAGGAGACAGGCCCTTCGATCCGGGTCTTCGGCAGGCTCAGCCCCTACTCAGGGCGAACGGGGGTGTGTGGTCGAGCGCGGGATGACATCAGCGGAATCAGTTGAGGCTACCGTCCATGCCGGGCGTAGTCGAGAAGCCCGAAGGCTGGCGGCCTCGGCTTCGCTCGGCCGGTCCCTCGGCTGCGCTCGGGATAAGCGGGTCAGGATCAGATCATCGTTTGGCGTTGGCAGGCGTGCGCTTACCCCATCAGCGCGGCGTGGCGGGTGGGGGTGAGGAGGAGGTGGAGGGTGTGATCGCCGGCCGGGGCGATGGCGCGGATGCCGTGGGGTTCGAGGGCGGCGGCGGTGGCGGGGGTGAGGTCGTTCAGGACGACGCGGAGGCGGCCGGCGTGGAGCGTGGCGGTGCGGACATTGCCTGCGCCGCCAAGTGCGTGGAGCAGGGCGTCCGGCAGGGTCAGTGATGCCGGGGTGGCGGGGGCTGATGCGGACGCGGGTGGCGTGGTCGGCGTGGCGACCGGGTGCGGCGCGGCGTTCATGGCGTCCCGGATTTCGACGGCGACCTGATCGGCGACGGGGCCGAGCACGATCTGGAGCGCGTTGGCGGAGGGGCGGAGCAGGCCGCGTGCGCCGAGCGCGCGGATCGCGGGTTCATCGACCAGCGCCTGATCGACGACCATGAGACGCAGGCGCGTGGTGCAGGCCCCGACATTGGTAAGGTTGGCGGCGCCACCGAGCGCGGCGACGAAGGCGGGGCCGCGCGGGCCGCGGGCGATGGCGGGATCGACGGTGGATCCCGCCGTGGCATCGGTCACGGGTTCGCGGCCGGGCGTCGGCAGGTCGAAGCGGCGGATGACGACGCGGAACAGGCCGTAATAGAGCGCGAACCAGACCGCGCCGACCGGCAGCAAAAGCAACGGGCGCGTGGCGCGGCCATAGTTCAGCACATAATCGAACAGGCCGGCGGAGAAGCCGAAGCCGAGCTTCACGCCGAGCGCGTCCATCAGCGCCATCGAGATGCCGGTGAGGACGGCGTGGATGGCGTAGAGCGCGGGGGCGAGGAACATGAAGCTGAATTCGATCGGCTCGGTCACGCCGGTCAGGAAGGAAGTGAGCGCGAGGCTGAGCAACATGCCGCCGACCGCCTTGCGCCGATCGGGCAAGGCGCTGTGATACATGGCCAGACAGGCGGCGGGCAGGCCGAACATCATGACGGGGAAGAAGCCTGCCATGAAGGCACCGGCGGTGGGATCGCCCGCGAAGAAGCGCCGCAGATCGCCGGTGGTGCCTTCATAATTGCCGACCACGAACCAGACGATGTTGTTGAGGATATGGTGCAAACCGGTGACGAGCAGCAGCCGGTTGAACAGGCCGAAGGCGAACAGCCCGGCGGACCCGGCACCCGCGACGCCGCGGCTGAGGCCGTCTACACCGGCGTCGATGCCGGAATAGCCCCAGCCGATCAAAGCGGCGATGGCGAGGCCGGCCAGCCCGCTGACGATCGGCACGAAGCGGCGACCGCCGAAGAAGGCGAGATATTCGGGCAGGTTCATGGTGGAATAGCGATTGTAGAAACGCCCGCCGATCAGGCCGGAGATGATGCCGACCGGGACTTCGAGCTTGGCGATCGCCTTCGCCTTCCACGCGGCGGTGGCGAGATCGACGGCGGGGCCGGTGAGGCCGGCGGCGACATCGGCGGGGACGCGGAGCAGGGGCAGCGCGCCCTTGGTCGCGATCAGGAAGCAGACGACACCGGCCAGCGCCGCCGCGCCATTGCCGTCGCGCGCGAAGCCGACCGCGACGCCGATGGCGAACAGCAGGCCGAGATTGGAGAAGATCGCATCGCCCGCCGCCGAGACGAAGGCGATGTCCAGCAGATCGGGCTGGCCGAGCCGCAGCAGCAGGCCGGCGACGGGCAGCACCGCGATGGGCAGCATCAACGCGCGCCCCAGGGGCTGGAGCGTTTCCATCGCGGATTTCAGGAGGTTGCGGCTCATGCTTGCAGATCCCGGCGGAAGGCGGCGGCGAGGGCGCGAATATCGGCGGCGGAGGACAGGCGCAGCGCCTGCGCGGCATGATCCCGGCAGCGGGCGAGATCGAGCGTGCGGACCAGCGCCTTCACATCGGGCACCAGCCCCGGCGCGGCGGACAATTCGGTGACGCCCAGCCCGATCAGGATCGGCACGGCGGCGAGATCGGAGGCGAGGCCGCCGCAGACGCCGGTCCAGCGACCATGCGCGGCACCGCCGGCGGTGGTCTGCGCGATCAGGCGGAGGACGGCGGGGTGCAGCCCGTCGATCCCGGCGGCGACCGCCGGATTGCCGCGATCCATCGCCAGCGCATATTGGGTGAGGTCGTTGGTGCCGACCGAGAGGAAATCCGCCTCCGCCGCGATGATGTCCGCCGTGATCGCGGCGGCGGGGGTTTCGATCATGACGCCGAGCGGCACGGCATCGGTGATGCCGAGCGCGGCGCGGGCGCGGTCGAGCGCAGTGCGGACCTGCCGCAATTCGGCGAGGCTGGCGATCATCGGCACCATGATGCGGCACTGGCCGATCGGCGCGACGCGCAGGATGGCGCGCAACTGCGCATCCAGCAGATCGGGATGGGCGAAGCCGACACGGATGCCGCGCAGGCCGAGCGCAGGATTTTCTTCCGCCGGGATGGGGAGATAGGGGGCGGGTTTGTCGCCGCCGATATCGAGCAGGCGGACGATGAGCGGGCGGCCTTCGAGCCGGTCAGCGACCGCCTGATAGATTTCCGCCTGTTCGGTTTCGTCGGGCGCGGAATCGCGTTCGAGGAACAGGAATTCGGTGCGGAGCAGGCCGCAGCCTTCCGCGCCGTTGCGGACCGCGATGACGGCGTCGTCGGCGGAACCGAGATTGGCGAAGGCCTCGATCCGCACGCCGTCCGCGGTGCGGCAGGTTTCGGACGCGGCTGCGCGGGCGGCGGCGCGGTTGCGCTGTGCGGTCTCAATGCGGGCCGCGGCGATGTCGGTGGTGGCGGGATCGGGATCGAGGGTGAGCGTGCCGGCGTCTGCATCCAGCAGCAGGCGGGTGCCGTCCGCCACGGTGCGGAGCGCGGGGCCGACCGCGACCAGGGCGGGCAGGCCCATGGTGGCGGCGAGGATGGCGACATGCGAGGTGGGGCCGCCGCGTTCGACGCAGATGCCCGCGACCATGGCGATATCCAGCCCGATGACCTGCGACGGGAGCAGATCGTCCGCGATCAGGATGGTGCCGGGCGGGAAGGTGACGGGCTGTTCGACCGTGCCGGTGAGGACGCGCAGCAACTGGCGTTCGAGATCGACCAGATCGTCGGCGCGTTCGGCCAGCCGCGCATCGCCGGTGCCGCGCAGGATATCGGCCTGCGCGCGGATGGCGCGACGCCATGCAAAGCCGGCGTCGCGTCCTTCGGCGATGGCGGCGCGGGTGGCGGAGAGCAGATCGGGATCGGCCAGGAAGGCGCGGTGCGCCGACAGGATCGCGCGCTGCGCCGACAGGGCGGTGGCGGCGCGATCGGCGATGGCGGCATCGACCGTGGCGAGGGCATCATCGAAACGACGGGTTTCCGTGGCGACGCCCTGACCGTCGACGGGCACGACGATTTCGGGAATGCGGAGCGTGCCGGCGCGGCCGAGCGCGAGGCCGGGGGCGGCGGTGACGCCGCGCAGCACGCCATCGACCGCCGGTGCGGGCGGCGGGGCGGGGGGGGCGACGGGGGTGGGGGGCGGGGCCTCGCCAGCGCGTTCGCCCATGCCCCCGCTGATCAGATCCGCGACGGCGGAGACCGCGGCGGCGGCGTCCGGGCCGGTGGCGACGATCTCGATGCTGTCGTCCAGCCGGATCGCCAGACCGAGCAGGCCGACCGCGCTGCGGACATTGGCGCTGCGGTCGCCCTTCACCAGCAGGACATCGGCTTCGAACGCGCGGGCGCAGGCGCCGATGCGCGCGGCGGGGCGGGCATGGATGCCGTGGACCAGTGGCACGACCAAGGTCTGGCGGGCGGTGTCGCCGGTGACGGGCAATGCGGCGTCCGCTTCGGCCTCGGCGGTCGCGGCGGTGAGCCAGAGGACGGCCTGACCGATGCCGACCTCCCGATCCTGATCGCGGCGGACAATGCGAAAGCGTTCCGGGTTGGTGACGATCATCGGCGTCATCACGGCGCGGGCGGACTGGACCAGCTGGTCGAGATCGAGGCCGATCAGGGCATCGCCGCGCGCGACAGTCTGCCCTTCCGTCACATGGACGTGGAAGCCGGCGCCGTTCAGGCCGACCGTATCCAGCCCGACATGCATCAGCACCTCGACCCCCTCCACGCTGCGCACGGTGACGGCGTGGCGGCCGGCATGGATGTTGACGACGGTGCCGTCGCAGGGGGCGTGGAGGCAATTGCCGGTGGGATCGACGGCGATCCCGTCGCCCAGCATCCGTTCGGCGAAGACGGCGTCGGGCACCTCGTCCAACGGGGCGGCCCAGCCGCAGAGCGGCGAAGTCAGGATGATGTCGGGCATGGCGGCGTCCCCCGGCGGCGGGGGCCAACGCCCCCGATCAATCGTAGCGTAACTGTAACAATACCAAATGCAACCCAAGATCGTATAAAATCGACCAGAGGTTTTAGATTGGCATTGTCATGATGCGAGGCGAGCCGCGCCGATCCAGGTGCCGCGCGGCGCAAAGCCGGCATCGAGCCACACCCAGTCCGCGCGCAGGCCGGTGGCGAGCGCACCACGTTCGTCCGACAGGCGGAGGAAGGCGGCGGGGTTGGTGGACGCCATCGCCGCTGCGATGGCGGGATCCGTGTCGGTGCTTGCCACCAGATTGCGGACTGCCGATGCCATGTCGAGATCGCACCCCGCCAGCGTGCCGTCGCTGTTCACGCAGACGCCGTTTTCGACGTGGATCTGCTTGCCTTGCAGGACGAAGCTCTTTTCGACCATGCCCACCGTTGGCATGGCGTCGGTCACCAGCATGAAGCGATCGAGCGGGCGTGCGCGCAGCGCGATGCGGATGACGGCGGGATGGAGATGCGCGCCGTCGACGATCAGGCCGCACCAGGCGGTCTGGTTTTCGAGCGCCGCCCCGACGACGCCGGGCGCGCGATGCTTGAGCGGCGACATGGCGTTGTAAAGATGGGTGAAACCGCGCAGGCCGGCATCGAGCGCGGCGACGACTTCTTCATAGCTGGCATCGGTGTGGCCGGCGCTCAGGATCACCCCCGCGGCGGTGAGCGTGCGCAGATCGTCGCACTCCGCCAGTTCGGGCGCGAGCGTGAGCATCACGCGGCCACGGCGCGGGCGGGTGAGCAGCGCCATGGTTTCGGCATCGAGCCGCCGGAATTTGGCGGGGTCGTGAATGCCCTTGCGCGCAACGTTGAGGAAGGGGCCTTCGATATGCACGCCGACCACGCCGGGGACGCCCGCTGCGATGGCGGCGTCGGTGGCGTCCAGCGCCTGCGCGATCCGTTCGGGATCGTCGCTGATGAGCGTCGTCATATAGCCGGTGGTGCCGAAGGGCGCATGGGCCGCGCCGATCGCGGCGATGCCATCGACCGTGGGGGCATCGTTGAACAGCACGCCGCCGCCGCCATTGACCTGCGTATCGATGAAGCCCGGCATCAGCCAGCCGCCGTCCAGATCGACGGTGGCATCCGCGGTGGTGGCGGTGTCGACCGGGCCGATCGCGACGATGCGATCCCCGTGCGAACGGATGTCCGCGCCGGACAGCAGCGCGCCGGGGGTGACGACCCGGCCATTGAGAAAGCGGTGGATCATAGCGTGCGCGTGACCTTGCTGAGATGCGGCGGCTGATCCGGGTCCAGCCCACGCCGCAGCGACAGCGCATTGGCCATCCGGTAAAAGCTCTGGATCATCAGGATCGGTTCGATCGCGGGATGCGCGGTGAGCGCGGCGGGGGCGTGGTCCGGCCCGGCGGCGGCATCGGCCAGCGCCACCGCCGCGCCACGGGTGGCGAATTCGGCCGCGACCTCGCGCACGCCATCACCCGCGCTGTCGGATGTGGCGAAGGCGATCAGCGGGAAACCGTCGCCGATGATCGCCATCGGGCCGTGGCGGACTTCCGCGCTGCTGAATGCCTCGGCATGGAGCGCGCAGGTTTCCTTGAGCTTCAGCGCCGCTTCCTGGGCGATGCCGAAGCCATAGCCGCGGCCGATGACGAACAGGTTGTTCGCGTCCGCCAAAATGTCCGCGACCATGGTCCAGTCGAGCGCGAAAGCGGCTTCGAGCTGGTCGGGCAGCGTTTCGAGCGCGGCCTGCAAGGCGGCGTCCTCGCTCCACGCGGCGGTGATCGCGGCGAGCGCGGCCAGCGCGGCGATGTAGGATTTGGTGGCGGCGACCGATTTTTCCGGACCGGCCTTCAGCGCGATCAGGACATCGGCCATTTCGGCGAGCGGGGAGGATTCGTCGTTGACCAGCGCCACGACGGTCGCGCCGCTCGCCTGCTGCGCGGCGACGGCGGAAAGCAGATCGGGGCTGCGGCCGGATTGCGAGATGGCGATGCACAGCGCGCTGCCGGCGGCGACGGGCGCGGCATAGACCGACGACACCGAGGGGGCGGCGGAGGCGACGGGCACGCCGAGCAAGGTTTCGAACAGATATTTGCCGTAGGTGGCGGCATGATCGGAGGAACCGCGCGCGCAGGTGACGATGACGGCGGGCGGAGCGGCCCGCAGGCGTGCGCCGAGTGCGGCGATGGCATCGCCATTGGCGGCGAGCAGGCGGCGGACCACGGCCCCGGCTTCGCCCGCTTCGCGGTGCATGAGCGTCGTTTCGACGCGTTCGATCGTGGATGTCGTCATGGCAAAGTCCCCCCGGGCCGCATTGGCGGCGTCCGTCAGATGTCGTTGAGTTCGGCGACGAGATCGTAGGCGTCGCCGCGATAATAGGATTGGGTGAATTCGACGGTGCGGCCGTCCGCCAGATAGCCGCGCCGTTCGATGAACAGCCCGGCATGGCCGGTGTCCACGCTGAGCGCGCGCGCCTGTTCGGCCGGGAAATGCATGGCGCGCAACCGTTGCAGCGCGCGGACCGGTCGATTGCCCGATCGGCCGAGCGCTTCGTAAAGCGATACATCGACCGCTTCGTCCGATGCGAGGCAATCGCCCGCAATCGTCGAATATTCCAGCGCCATCGGCACATCGTCCGCGCAGCGCAGGCGCTGGAAGCGGTAGACGGGCGTGCCGGGCGACAGGCCGAGCGACAGCGCCTCTTCGGGCGTGACCGTGCCGGTGGAGCGCGAGATCCAGGTGCTGGACGGCCGGCGGCCGCGCGCGATCATGTCTTCGGAGAAGGAGGAGAGTTTGGAGAAGCTCTTTTCGACGCGGGCGGCGACGAAGGTGCCGGCACCGCGGCGGCGCGTGAGCAGCCCTTCCTCCACCAGCCCGCCCAGCGCCTTGCGTACCGTGATTCGCGAGACGGCATATTCTTCCGCCAGATCGCGTTCGGCAGGGATCGCATCGTCCTGCGCCAGAACGTTGCGCTTGATCGCCTCGCGGATCAGCTGCTGCAATTGCACATAGAGCGGGGCCGGGTTGTCTTCCCTGAAGCGACCGATGCTGGAAGAGAAGGACATGGCTAGGCTTTCGCGAGACGATGTCGGCGCGATCGCGATCGACCCCGTCGGACGTGGGTCCGATCTTCATCTGTCATGCATTGGTATTACTCAAGCCTTTTTTTCGTCCGTCCTCCACGGTACGGATCGCGGTGCGCAGCGCGACGACCGCTTCCGCATCGGTCACGCGGCGGGTCGCGGCAGCGAAGCCCATGGCGACGAGGCGGGGATCCTGCGACGCGGTGCGCCGGGCGGAGGCGTGCAGTTCGTCCGCACCGGAGGCGAGCAAGGCGGGCGCGGCGGCGGCATCCACGCCGCTGCCGGCCAGGATCAGGATGCGACCGGCGGCGTGCGCGTGGAGCGCGGCCAGCGCGGTGCGGCCTTCCAACGCGGTCGGTGCGCCCCCCGATGTCAGGACGCGATCGAAGCCGAGCGCGATGGCGATGTCGAGGGCGGCATGTTGATCGGGACAAAGATCGATCACGCGGTGGAGCGTCAGCGCGATGCGGCGGCCGATGCGGTCGCCGGCCTCCGCCGCGTGCCGCACGAGGCGTTCGAGCAGGGGGGCGTCGAGCCGGCCATCGGGCAGCGCGGCGCCGATCACCAGACCAGTCGCGCCGGCTGTGACAGCGGCATCGATATCGTCGCACAGGATCGCGGCTTCGGCGGCGTCATGGATGAAATCACCGGGACGCGGGCGGAGCAGGACGAAGGTCGGAATGCCGCGTGCGACCGCGTGGCGGATCAGTCCGATCGATGGCGTGAGACCACCCTGTTCCAGCGCGCTGCACAATTCGATCCGGTCCGCCCCACCGACAATGGCGGCGTCGATCCCCGCAGCGTCTCCGACGCAGATTTCCAGACTGGCCATTTCAAGCTCCCGCGCAACGATCTCACCCCGAAGCCGGCCATGGCGACCGAATCGGACATGAGGCGCGATAGATGCGCAATCATTGGAGTGCCATTGGTTCTGGCTTCTTGAAAGTCGTTCGCAGCAGGAAAGGTTTGCACGGAGGGGGCATGGAACCAAATTGCGATCATCAAACCATTGAAAAGGTGTGGAAATGCCTCGCCTTTTCGGCCTTCAGATGAGGTGCCATAAAAAAATAGATTTTATGTAATGGATTGGTTACAAATTTCTCCATCGGACGCGAAGCGGACAGGTCCAAAACAGGACCAGCGGTTGCCGACGATGAACGACACCGGTCGTCGCGAGATCGGACCCGGCATATGCCGTGTGGCCAAATCATACTATAAAGGGGATCTTCCGACATGAGACTGCATCGCACCCTTCTCGCCACCGGGTCGCTGATCGCGACGCTGGCCGCTACGCCCGTCTTCGCGCAGGATATCGCCAACACCGACGCAGCCCAGGCCGCAGCGCCTGCCGCCACCGGTGCCGTCGAAGGCGACGAAGAGTCGATCGTCATCACCGGGATCCGCCAGTCGCTGCGCAACTCGATCAGCGTGAAGCGCAACGCCAATGCCGTCGTCGACGTCATCACGTCCGAAGGCATCGGCAAGTTCCCCGATCGCAACGTGGCGGAATCGCTGTCGCATATTCCGGGCGTCAGCATCGATCGCCGCTTCGGCGAAGGTGAGAAGGTCGCGATCCTCGGCACCGATCCCGCGCTGAACCGCATGTTGCTCGACGGCCATGCGCTCGCGTCCGCCGACTGGGGTGGCAACGACAATGATCCCAGCAGCCGGACGTTCAACTATTCGCTGCTTGCCCCCGAACTGGTCGACCGGCTGGAAGTCTACAAGTCGCCGGAGCCGCGGATCGAGGAAGGCAGCCTCGGCGGTACGGTCATCGTCCGCACGCGTCGTCCGCTCGAACTGCCGGCAAACTCGATCTTCGCATCGGGTGGCTATTCGTACAATGACCGGTCGGAGAAGGGCAATGTCCGCGGATCGGGCCTGTATAGCTGGAAGAACAAGGACGAGACGTTCGGTTTTCTGGTCGCCGCCACCTATGACAAGCAGAATCTGACCCGCGCCGGTGTCGAATTCTTCGGCTATCAGAGCGGCGCGGACTTCTTCCAGAAGGACGCCAATGGTGCCGTCGTGCGCGATGCGGCGGGGCAGGGCGTTTTGCAGAACCCGAATGCCACGATCACCGGCGGCACCAAGAACGACCTCATCAGCGCGGTCGCGCCGTTCGGCATCAACTATGCCTATTTCCAGCAGCAGCGCGAGCGCAAGAGCGTGTCGGGCACGGTGCAGTTCCGCCCGACCAGCGAATTGACGTTCACGCTGAACGGTCTGCACATCGACGGCAATTACAATAATTACAGCCAGTCGATGTACACCATCCCGGTCGCCTGGACCGGTAATGTGCTGCAGAGCGCGAATATCGCCAACGGCGTGGTCAATGCCGCCAGCTTCGGCGCGGCGACCAGCCAGAGCGCGCAGCTCGATACGTTGGTCCGCCACACCAAGCTGAAGACCGACAATCTCAACCTGTTCGCGGATTGGGACAGCGGCGACGGCGCGAAGGTGTCTTTGGCCGGCGGGTGGAGCAAGGCGACGGGTGGGCGCAACCCGGAATATCTGTTCAACGTGCAGACCAAGCTGCCGTTCAACTATGCCTTCACCAACAATTCGGCCGAAGTGAACTTCACGGGCGACCTGACCAACCCCGCCAACTACTTCACCAACCCGAACAATAATCCGGCGACGATCGAAGGTCGTCCGGTTATCGTGGGTGGCCAGCCGCTGGTCGCCGCGCAGATTGGCGGGCTGGATTACAGCGTGACGACCGATCGCGACATCTTCGGCGGCTATGACGCGACGATCCCGGTCTCGGTCGGGCCGTTCACCGAACTGCTGATCGGCAGCCGCTTCACGGACCATGTGAACCGGATCAACGGCCGCGGGATCAACAATTATCTGCGGACGTCGCTGAACGGGGCGCAGCTTGGCGTTCCCACGTCGACCACGCCGAACGGCACCTTTTCCGGCACCGGCGGCAGCGGCAGCGCGACCAAATATCTGAACTTGTCCGAACAGTCCGTGATCGACATTCTGGAGAATTCGATCAACAGCCCGCTCATCACCAAGGTCGGCGCATCGACGAAGGTGAAGGAAACGGTCGCCGCGACCTATATCCAGGCGAATTTCGAACAGGGTGGCGTGCGCGGCAATATCGGCGGCCGGCTCGTCTATACGCGTGACGAATCCAACTATGCGCTGTCGCTGACCACGGTGGCGAACCCCAACCCGATCCCGACGCCGACGACCACGACGACGGATTATCTGAAGTTCCTGCCGAGCCTGAACATCGCCTATGAGATCAGCCCGCAGTTCATCGTGCGCGGTGCGGCGGCGAAGGTGATCTCGCGTCCCCGTTATCAGGATCTGGCGGCTTCGGTTTCGCAGAATGACGTGACGCTGGATGCCGGCGGTGGCAATCCGAACCTGAAGCCCTATCAGTCGACCAACTATGAAGTGACGGCCGAATGGTATCCGAAGGCAGGATCGCTGGTCGCGATCGAACTGTTCCGTCGTGAGATCGACAATTACATCATCAACGTCCGTTCCACTACGTTGCTGTTCAACTCGCTTCAGAACCGGTTGGCCAACTACTCCACTTCGCGTCCGGTCAATGGCGGCAAGGCGAAGGTCAATGGTGCGCTGATCTCGGCCCAGAGCGAAATCTGGGGCGGCTTCGGTTTGCAGGCCAACTACACCTTCCAGGATAGCAAGACGTCGTCCATCGATACGAGCGGCGCGGAATTGAACCTGCCCTATCTGTCGAAGCATACGGTCAACATCATTCCGTATTTCGAGAGCGGGCCGTTCCAGGCGCGGCTCAGCTATAATTACCGCACCTCCTATTTCCGCACGATCGGCCGGATCGGTTCGCGCGAAATGGTGGCGCCCTATCACCAGCTCGATTTCTCCGCCGGGTTCAATCTCACCGAGAATATCACGATCAGCGTGAACGCGCAGAACCTGCTGGATGAAACCTACCTGCAGTATAACGCCACCAAGGATCGTCCGACCGCATTCTACAAGAATGGCCGGACGTTTGGCGGGCAGGTGTCGTTCAAGCTGTAAGCATGATGCGCGCCGGTGGCGATGCCGGCGCGCCTGACAAGAGTGAAGACATGACGGGACCGGGCGAAATCAGGGCAGGCCGGGCGATGCGCGGGGTGCGGATCGCCGGGCTGGCGGCCATGATGTTGCCCGGTCTTTGCATGGCAGGGACCGCGACCGCGCAGGAGCGGGCGGATCTGAATGAGGGCTGGTCGTTCTGGCGGCCGGCGGACGGGGATTGTGCGGCGATGCCGGCCGCGGCGCAGGCGGTGCAGGTGCCGCATAGCTGGAATGTCGGGGCCGGCGCGGATGTCGACGGGATCGGTTGCTATGCGCGCACGCTGATCCTGCCCGAACTCCGCGCGGGGCAGCGGGCCGAACTGCATTTCGACGCGGTGTTCTACCGGGCGCGCGTGTTCGTGAACGGCGTGGCGGTAGGCGCGCATGAGGGCGGGCATACGGCGTTCGACGTCGCGATCGGGCAGGCCGCGCGGGCGGGGGCGAACCGCATCGTGGTGGCGGTGGACAACCGGCCGGGCTTCGCGACCATTCCGGGCTATGCGATGCGGCTGAAGGCGTCGGGCAATGTCTGGTATGACTGGTGGCGCAATGGCGGGATCACGCGCGGCGTATCGCTGCGCATCGCGGATGGCGGGCTGATCCGTGGGCAGGCGATCCGGCAGCAGGTGAGCGCGGCGAAGGCGGTGGCGACCAGCCGGGTGACGATCGAGAATGTCGGTGCGGCGGCGGCGAATTTTCAGCTGCGCGCGACGATCAGCGATCCGGACGGGAAGGTCGTCGGCGAGACGATGGCGCGTGTGGCGGTGCCGGCCGGCGGATCGGCGACGCCCGCGCTGGCCCTGACCGTGGCGCGGCCGCGGCTGTGGCAGATCGGCGCGGCGCAGCTTTACCGGGTGCGGACCGAATTGGCGGATGCGAACGGGCGGATGATCGACCGGCGCGAGGATGTGGTCGGGTTCCGCACGATCTCGGTGCGCGACCGGCGTTTGTACGTGAACGGCGTGCCCGTGCGGCTGACCGGCGTGACGCGGCATCAGGATTCGCCGTGGGAAGGGGCGGCGGAAACGCGCGGCACGATCCTGCATGATTATCGCGATCTGGATGCGCTGCACGTCACGCTGACGCGGCCGGTGCATTATCCGCAGCCGCAGGCGGTGCTGGATGCAGCCGACCGGGCGGGCATGTTGCTGATCCCCGAAATTCCGATCTGGCAGATGTCCGCCGCGCAACTGGCGGATCCGCGCCTGCTGGCCAATGCCAAGCGGATGATGGGGGAGATGATCGCGGAGGCGGGCAATCATCCGTCGGTGCTGGCGTGGAGCATCATGAACGAAAGCGATGCCGCCAGCCCGGCGGGCGCGGCGTTCGTGGCGGCGATGAAGGCGCATATCCGCAGCCTCGACCCCGATCATCTGGTGACCTTCGCGGATTCGGATGTGTCGGTGAACCCGAAGCGCAATGCGGCGCTGGCGCAGGCGGATTTCGTGATGGCCAACGCCTATTTCGGGACGTGGAGCGGGGCGGCGTCGGGTGTCGGGCCGTGGCTGGATGCGTATGATCGCAACTATCCGGACAAGATGCTGGTCATCAGCGAGTTTGGATGGCCGGGGCCATTTTCCAGCGGGACGGCGGCGGCGGATGCGGCGCGGGCGGACAATCTGGTGACGCAACTGGATGCGTTCGGCGCGCGGCCCTTTGTGGGCGGGGCGATCTTCTGGATTTATCAGGATTATCGGTCGAACAAGAATCTGTTCGCCGGGCAGTCCGATGGCTATGTCGACCATGGACTGGTGGATGCCGACCGGCAGAGGCGTCCGAGCTTCGCGGCATGGGAGCAGCGCAATCGCGCAATATCGATCATGCCGACATGGACGATGACCGACGCCGGGCCGAGCGGGTTCGTCGCCACGGTGCGTGCGGCGGATGCGACGGCGTTGCCGGCCTATCCGCTGATCGGCCACCGGCTGCGCTGGCGGGCGATGGGCGGCGACCGGGTGCTGCTGGGCGAAGGCGAAGCCGCCATCGCCGATCTGGCGCCGGGCGCGAGCGGTACGATCCGCGGCGACTGGGCCGGACGCGCGCTGCCGGTGGCGCTGGAGATTGAGATCGTCACGCCGTCCGGTGCGATCGCCGGGCGTGCCCAGGTCGATTATGCACCCTTCAAGGCCGGATCGGCGACCCTCGCGCCCGATCCGGCGGATCTTCCCAAGGAGGCCATGCGCCCATGATGTCTGCCACGCCGATCGACGGCCCCGTTCGGGCGAGCATCCTGACCCTGTCGACGGAGCGTGCACGATGAAGCGATATGTAGCGTTGATGCTGGCCTGCGCGGCGGGCACGGCATGGGCCGCGCCGCGCGCCGTGACGACGATCGACAGCGGATGGCAGGCGCGGATCGATCCTGCCGACATGGCGGCGGTGAAGGCGCATCCGAAGGCGGCACGCTGGTTTGCGGCGAAGGTGCCGGGCAGCGTGCAGCAGGACCTGATCGCGAACGGGCAGGTGCCCGATCCGTTCGTCGGGCTGAACGAGGCGGCGATCCAGTGGGTGGGGCTGACCGACTGGGTGTATCGCACGACGATCCGGGCGGATGCGGCGATGCTGGCGCGCGGGCATGTCGACCTCGTGTTCGACGGGCTGGATACGTTCGCCACCGTGCGCGTGAACGGCGTGGAACTGGCGAAGCCCGACAATGCGCACCGGCGCTGGCGGGTGCCGGTGAAGGCGGTGCTGCGCGCGGGGACGAACGAACTGGTGGTGGCGTTCAAATCGCCGATCAAGGCGTTGCAGCCGATGGTGCTGGCGGAGAAACATCCGCTGCCGGGCGAATATGACAGCATGTTCGGCGACGAGCCGACGGGGAAGCAGACATCCCCCTACATCCGCAAACCGAAATATCATTATGGCTGGGACTGGGGTCCGCGGATCGTGAATGTCGGGCCGTGGCGCGACGTGCGGATCGAGGCGTGGGACGATGCGCGGATCGACGCCTATCGCGTGACGCAGGAGGCGCTGGCGACGGCCGAGGCGCGGATCGTGGCGGAACTGGACGTGGTGGCCGATCGCGAGCGGACGACGACGGTGCGCGTGGACGTGACCGGGCCGGACGGACGCCGCCTGTCCGTGACGCGCGACGTGACGCTGGCGGCAGGCGCGGGGCGGGTGAACGTGCCGGTCACGATCGCCGATCCGCAGCTCTGGTATCCGTCGGGTTATGGCGCGCAGCCGCTGTATCGGGTGACGGCGACGTTGGTGGATCTCGACCATGCGGAGCGGACGACCGGTCTGCGCCATGTCGAACTGTTGCGCGAGAAGGACGCGATCGGCCGTGGATTCGCGTTGAAGGTCAATGGCGTCCCGATCTTCGCCAAGGGTGCGAACCTGATCCCGTTCGACAGTTTCCCCGCACGCGTGCCCAAGAGTCAGATCGAACAGGTGCTGGGATCGGCACGCGACGCCAATATGAACATGATCCGCGTCTGGGGCGGCGGCTATTATCTGGACGATGCCTTTTATGCGACGGCCGACCGGCTGGGGCTGATGATCTGGCAGGATTTCATGTTCGGCGGATCGATCACGCCGCCCGACCGCGATTATCGCGAGACGGTGCGGATCGAGGCGGAAGAGCAGGTCGACCGGTTGCAGGCGCATCCGTCGATCGTGCTGTGGGCCGGCAATAACGAGGTGCTGAGCGGCTGGGCCGGATGGGGCGACCGGATCGCGTGGAAAAAGGCGATCGGCGCGGACGAACAGGAACGGATCGGCGTGGGGATGGCCGTGCTGTTCGACCGGGTGCTGCGCGATGCGGCGGAACGGCGCGATCCGGATGCGGTCTATTGGCCGGGATCGCCGAGCAGCAATTATGAGGGCAAGCCCGACATCGATCAGGATGGCGACCGCCATTATTGGGATGTGTGGGGCGGCAAGAAGCCGGTCGAGGCCTATCTGGACAGCTGCCCGCGCTTCATGTCCGAATATGGATTGCAGGCGATGCCGGACATGAAGACGATCATGACGTTCGCCAAGCCGGGCGATCTGTCGATCAATTCGCCGGTGATGCGTGCGCACCAGAAATTCCTGAAGGGCGAGGGGAATGACCGGCTGCTCTTCTACATCGAACAGACATATCGGACGCCGCGCGACTTTGCCGAGTTCGTCTATCTGAGCCAGGTGATGCAGGCGGAGGGGATCGCGCTGGGCGCGCTGCACCACCGTGCGTGCCGGCCGGTGACGATGGGATCGCTTTACTGGCAGTTGAATGACGTGTGGCCGGGGGCGAGCTGGTCCGGCGTCGATTATCTTGGCCGCTGGAAGGCGCTGCATTATGCGGCGCGGCGTTTCTATGCGCCGCTGGCGGTGTCGGCGGAGCGGAAGGAGGGGGTGACGGCGGTCCACCTGATTTCCGATGCGACGACGCCGACCGATGCGGTGTGGCGCGTGCGCGCGGTGGATGTGACCGGACGCGTGCTGGGCGAGAGCAGCGCGAAGGTGGTGCTGGCACCGCTGTCCGCGTCCGTAGCGGCGAAGCTGGACGATGCGACGCTGTTCAAGGGCGGCGATCCGAAGACGACGGTGGCGTCGGTCGAACTGCTGGTCGGCGGCAAGACGGTGTCGCGGCGGATCGTAAGCGCGGTCGCACCGAAGGACATGGCGCTGCCCGATCCGGGGCTGTCGGTGGCGTGGAGCGGGAAGAGCGTCACGATCAGTGCGAAGGCGCTGGCGCGGGCGTTGTGGATCGATTTCGACGGGATCGATGCGACGCTTTCGGACAACAGCTTCGACCTGTTGCCGGGGGAGAGCCGGACGGTGACGGTGACGTCCGACGCATCGGCGGCGGCGCTGGCGAAGGCGCTGACGCTGCGGACGCTTTACGGGAAAGTGGCGCGATGAGTGTGATGTTGGCCCTGCTGGCGACGACCGCGCAGCCCACGATTCCGCAGGCGATCGCGACGATGAGCGTCGCGGAGAAGGCAGCACAGTTGCAGAGCACGGCTCCGGCGCTGCCGTCGCAGGGGTTGCCGGCCTATGATTACTGGAATGAGGGGCTGCACGGGCTGGCGCGCAATGGCGTGGCGACGGTGTTCCCGCAGGCGATCGGGCTGGCGGCGACATGGGATGCCGACCTGATCGCGCGTGTGGGGACGGCGGTGTCGACCGAGGCGCGCGGGAAATATAATGCGCTGCCGGGGCTGGACCGGGTGCGCTATCAGGGGCTGACGATCTGGTCGCCCAACATCAACATCTTCCGCGATCCGCGCTGGGGGCGGGGGCAGGAAACCTATGGCGAGGATCCGGTGCTGACCGGTACGCTGGGCACCGCCTATGTGCGCGGCTTGCAGGGGCCGGATCTGGCGCATCCGCGCGTGATCGGCACGCCCAAGCATCTGGCGGCACATAGCGGGCCGGAGGCGGGGCGCGACGCGTTCGACGTCGATATCAGCGCCTATGATCGCGAGGCGACCTATTTGCCCGCGTTCCGCAAGACGCTGACCGAGGGCAAGGCGCTGTCGGTGATGTGCGCCTATAACAGCATTCACGGGGTGCCGGTGTGCGCGTCCGACGCGCTGCTGAACCAGACGGTACGGAAGGACTGGGGCTGGCAGGGGCTGGTCGTGTCGGATTGCGATGCGATCGGGAATATCGCCTTTTACCATCATTATGCGCGCGATGCGGCGGGCGCTTCGGCGGCGGCGCTGAAGGCGGGCATGGATTTCAATTGCGGGCGGACCTATGCCGCGCTGCCCGACGCGGTGGCGCGCGGGCTGGTGGACATCGGCACGGTCGATACTGCGCTGGCGCGCACGTTCGAAGTGCGCAGGCTGCTGGGCGGCGCGTTCGGCGCGAAAAGCCCGTGGGACCGGATCTCGCCGAAGGTGGTGGGCAGTCCGGCGCACCGCGCCCTAGCGTTGGAAGCGGCGCGCAAGAGCATCGTGCTGCTGAAGAATGACGGCGACCGCCTGCCGCTGAAGCCGGGATCGCGGATTGCGGTGATCGGGCCGAATGCGGACAGCGTGGATGTGCTGGAGGCCAATTATCATGGCACCGCCGCCGATCCGGTGACGCCGCTGGCGGCCCTGCGCAAGGCGTTCCGGGTGACCTATGCGCAGGGCGCGTCGCTGGCGGAGGGGGTGCCGGTGGTGGTGCCGGAAACCGCGTTGCGGCTGAAGGCGGAATATTTCGCCGATCCGGCGATGACGGGCGCTGTGAAGCTGGTGCGGGCCGAGCGGACCATCGATTTCAACTGGGACCGGGTGGCCCCCGCCGGGCTGGACCCGGAACGGTTCGGCGCGCGCTGGACGGGGACGATCACGCCGCCGGGCGTGGGCGATTATGTGCTGCGGCTGGATATCCCGCGCTGCTTCGACTGCAAGGGGCATGATCCGGCGCGGTTGTGGATCGATGGCAAGCCGGTGCTGGACGATGACGGATCGGGCAAGGCGGTCGAGGCGACGGTGCGGTTCGACGATCTGCGGCCGCGCGATATCCGCGTGGAATATGCGCGGGCGGGCGAGGATCAGGGCATCAGGCTGACATGGGTCGCGCCGCCGGCGGCGCAGCTTGCCGAGATTGCGGGGGCTGTCCGCGATGCGGATGCGGTGGTGGCGTTCGTCGGATTGTCGCCCGCGGTCGAGGGCGAGGCGTTGCAGTTGGAGGTTCCCGGTTTTTCGGGTGGGGACCGGACCGACATCGGTTTGCCGGTGGCGCAGATCAGGATGCTGGAAGCGGCGAAGGCGAGCGGCAAGCCGCTGGTCGTGGTGCTGCTGTCCGGGAGCGCGGTGGCGCTGAACTGGGCGAAGGACCATGCCGATGCGGTGATCGTCGGCTGGTATCCGGGGCAGGCGGGCGGTCAGGCGATTGCGGAGACGCTGACGGGCGCGAACAACCCCGCCGGGCGCCTGCCGGTGACCTTCTACGCCCGGACGCGCGATCTGCCGGCGTTCATCGACTATAATATGCGCGAGCGGACCTATCGCTATTTCACGGGCACGCCGCTGTGGGGGTTCGGGCATGGGCTGAGCTATTCCCGGTTCGGTTATGCGATGGCGGGGCCGCCAGCTTCGATCGCGGCGGGGACGACGCTTAACCTGGAAGTCTCCGTGACCAACCGCAGCGCGGTGGCGGGGGACGAGGTGGTGCAGGCCTATCTCTCCCCGCCGGACGATGCGCGGAAGATCGGCGGGTTCAACGATCCGGTGCTGCAACGGCAACTGGTCGGGTTCCAGCGGATCGCGCTCAAGCCGGGCGAGACGCGGCGCGTATCCTTCTCCATCAATGCGCGCGCGATGAGCAGCGTCGACCGGGCGGGCGTGCGGCGCGTGGTGCCGGGCGATTACCGGATGCATATCGGGGCGGGACAGCCGGGCGACGGGCCGGGCGCGGATCTGGGCTTTGCCGTCACGGGAACACAGGAATTGCCGAAATGATCGATCGTCGCAGCATGATGGCCGGCACGGGCGCGGTGGCGATGGCGGCGGCGCTGCCGGTGCGCGCGGCGGTGGCGGGCCGTGCCAGCAAGCGGCCGGCGGTGGCGGACCGCAAGTTCCGCAGCGCGGCGGTGGAAGAGGAGATCCAGCGCGTTTCGGCGAAGATCGGCGATGCCGAGCTGCGCTGGATGTTCCAGAATTGCTACCCCAATACACTGGATACCACCGTCGAGATGGGGGTGGTAGAGGGGAAGCCCGATGCGTTCGTCATCACGGGCGACATTCCCTGCCTGTGGCTGCGTGACAGTTCGGCGCAGGTGCAGCCTTATCTGCATCTGGTGAAGCGCGATCCGAAACTGCGCGACCTGTTTCGCGGGCTGATCGCACGGCAGGCGCGGTGCATCCTGATCGATCCCTATGCCAATGCCTTCATGAAGGATCCGGCGGCGAAGACCAATCTGGGCTGGGCGCTGGAAGACAAGACCGAGATGAAGCCCGGCGTGGCGGAGCGGAAATGGGAGGTGGATTCGCTCTGCTACCCGATGCGGCTGGCGCATAATTACTGGCGCGAGACCGGGGACAAGGTGCCGTTCGATGCGCTGTGGGCGGAGGCGGCGCGGGCGTCGGTGCGGACGTTCCGGGAGCAGCAGCGGAAGGACGGGCCGGGGCCGTACAGCTTCCAGCGTTCCGCGCCGCAGCCGCAGGAAACGCAGATGCTGCAGGGCTTTGGCGCGCCGACGCGGCCGAATGGCATGATCCATTCGATGTTCCGGCCATCGGACGATGCCTGCCAATATCCGCTGTTCGTGCCGGCCAATTTGTTCGCGGTGACGGCGCTCCGCCAGATGGCGGTGGTGGCGAAGGAAGCGCGCGGCGACAACGCGCTGGCGGCGGATGCGGTGGCGCTGGCCGATGAGGTGGAGGCGGCGACGCGCCAGCATGGCGTGATGACGATGCCGGACGGGCAGCGCGTGTGGGCGTTCGAAGTCGATGGTTTCGGCAATGCCTATTTCATGGATGACGCCAATGTGCCGAGCCTGTCGGGGCTGGCCTATCTGGGGTGCGTGGATGCGGCCGATCCATTGTTTCGAGCCACGCAGGCGCGGGCGTGGAGCCAGGACAATCCCTTTTTCTTCAAGGGCAAGGCGGCGGAGGGGATTGGCGGGCCGCATGTCGGGCTGCGCATGATCTGGCCGATGTCGATCATCATGCGGGCAATGGGCGCGCAGGACGATGCGACGGTGCGGCAGTGCCTCGGCTGGCTGAAGGCGAGCCATGCGGGGACGGGGTTCATGCATGAGGCGTTCGATATGGACGACCCCGCGAAATTCACGCGCGACTGGTTCGCTTGGGCGAACGGGTTGTTCGGGGAGATGATGCTGGGGCTGGTGGCGCGGCGGCCGGGGGTTCTGGTTTGAAGATCCGGTGACTGTGGCTTTGCCCGTCCATCCCGAGCGTAGTCGAGGGACGCCTTCGAGCGTAGTCGAGAAGTTCGATGCCGGAGACCTCGGCTTCGCTCGGTCGGTCCCTCGACTACGCTCGGGATGGACGGATTTTTACGCTCGGGATGGGCGGTTTTGCCGCTCGGGATGAGCGGATTTTTTGCCCGTTTGGGCCGTACCAATACAGCGTTTGAAATGGAGAAGCCTGTGACCGAAGTGACGCGGCGGGCCTTGATGGCCGGGACGGGGATGGCGCTGGTGGCGACGGCGTTGCCGCGGGCGGCGTTTGCGGCCGGGGTGGCGGCGGGAAAGCCCGATCTGTTCATCGGCACCGGCGGGGACGGGCATACCTATCCCGGCGCGACGATGCCGTTCGGCATGGTGCAGCTCAGCCCCGATACCGACACGGCGCGCTGGGCGACCTGTTCGGGTTATCAGCATGGCGACAGTTCGATCATGGGCTTTTCGCACACGCATCTGTCCGGCACCGGGATCGGCGACATGCTGGACGTGCTGGTGGTGCCGACGCGCGGGCCGGTGCAACTGGAACCGGGGCCGCTGGATAATCCCGATGCGGGCTATCGCCAGCGTTACAGCGCGGAGCAGGCCGAGCCGGGATCCTACCGTGTCACGCTGGAAAGCGGGGTGCGCGCCGAACTGACCGTGACCGAACGGACGGGGTGGCATCGCTACAGCTTCCCCAAGGGGCCGGGGCATGTGCTGGTCGATCTGTCGCATCTGGTGCTGGACAAATGGGATACGGGGACGCTGATCGACGACGCGTCGCTGGCGCTGGGCGCGGATGGCGTGTTGACGGGCAGCCGGCGGGTGTTCCGCTGGGCCAAGGGGCGGCGCATCCATTTCGCGATGATGCTGTCCCGCAAGCCGGACCGGGTGCGTTTCTATGGTGATGCGGATCAGCCGGCAGCGGCGGGGGCAACGGGCGTTTCGGGCAAGCGGCTGAAGGTCGTGCTGGAGTATGACGATGCGGGGGCCGCGCCGCTGATCGTGAAATGCGGGATTTCCGCCGTCGATGTCGCGGGGGCGCGCGCCAATCTGGCGGCGGAGGGCAAGGGCTGGGATTTCGATGCGCGCCGGAAGGCCGCGATGACGGCGTGGGCGCGCGAACTGGATGCCGTGAAGGTGTCGGGCGGCACGGCGGCGCAGCGGACGATCCTGTCGAGCGCGCTCTATCACAGCCTGCTCGCGCCGACGCTCTTTTCCGATGTGGACGGGCGCTATGTCGGGCTGGACCGGAAGGTGCATCGGGTGCCGGGGCGCGACCGGGCCTATAGCAGCTATTCCTTGTGGGATACCTATCGCGCGCTGCATCCGCTGCTGACGCTGGTGCAGCCGGAGCGGACCCGCGAACTGGTGGCAGACCTGATCCGGCAGACGCAGCAAAGTCCCTATGGGCCGCCGGTGTGGCCGTTGCAGGGGGTGGAGACCGGCTGCATGATGGGATGGCATTCGGTGCCGGTGCTGGCGGAAGCGCGCGCGAAGGGCATCCCCGCTGATTATGCCGCGGCATGGCCGGGGATCGCGAAACGATCCTTCGATTTCGCGACGCCGGTGCAGGATAACAGCCTGGGCATCCGGCCTTATGACGAGCGTGGTTTCATTCCCGCCGATCAGGTGTTCGAATCCGTCTCGCGCACGCTGGAATATAGCTATGACGATTATGCGTCCGCGCACATCGCCGATGCGGCGGGGGCGACGGCCGATGCGGCGCGGTTGCGCAAGCGGTCGGGCAACTGGCGCAACGTGTTCGACGCATCGATCGGCTTTGCGCGGCCACGGCTGGCGGACGGAAGCTGGACGACGCCCTATGACCCGATCCAGCTCGGCCATTCGAAGAAGTGGCGCGACTTCACCGAGAGCAATGGCTGGCAGGCGACCTTCCTGAACCAGCATGACGTGCATGGCCTGATCGCGGCGATGGGCGGCGATGCGGCGTTCGAGGCGAAGCTGGACGGGTTGTTCAACGCATCGTCCGAACTGCCCAAGGATGCGCCGCCGGATATCAGCGGGCTGGTAGGCCAATATGCGCATGGCAACGAACCGAGCCACCATATCGCCTATCTCTATACCTATTGTGGGGCGGCGTGGAAAACGCAGGCGATGGTGCGGCGGCTGCTGACCGAAATGTACAAGGCGGAGCCGGCGGGCGTGATCGGCAATGACGATTGCGGGCAGATGAGCGCATGGTTCATCCTGAGCGCGCTGGGGCTGTATCCGGTCGATCCGGTGAGCGCGACCTATGTGCTGGGATCGCCCTTGTTCGACCGGGCGGCGTTGCGTGTGGGCAGGGGGAAGACGCTTGTGGTGGAGGCGCGCGGCAATGCGCCCGACCGGCCCTATGTGCAGCGCGTGACGTGGAATGGTCGGCCCTGGACAAAGACGTGGATCAGCCATGCCGATCTGGCGAAGGGCGGGACGTTGCTGTTCGAGATGGGGGCGGTGCCGAACAAGGCGTTCGGGCAGGCGGTGGCGGACCGGCCGGGCGGACGGGCGTGAGGTCTTGCACCTTCCGCGTCTCCTGTGCCCCGGCGCAGGCCGGGGCCTTGGCGCAACCGTTTCACCCAGGCCCCGGCCTGCGCCGGGACACAGCATCGTTGTTTTCGATCGACCACCGCAGCCTGCGCCGGGGCACGGCGGCGTTGCCGAATCTTGCGGAGTAAAGCCATGACGATCGATGTGACGCGGCGGATCTTGATGGCCGGGACGTTGGCGACCGCGGGATGCGCGACGGTGCCGGGGGCGAGTGGCAAAGCGGCGGCGGGCGGTGCGCCGGTGCCGTGGGGGGCTACGCCGTCCGCGCGGCAATGGGCGTGGCATCAGCGCGAGCGCTATGCCTTCGTGCATTTCGGGCTGAATACCTGGACGGATCGCGAATGGGGCTATGGCGACGAAGACCCCGCCTTGTTCAACCCGACCGATTTCGACGCGGACCAGATCGTCGCGGCGGCGCGCAGCGGTGGGCTGGAAGGGATCATCCTGACCGCCAAGCATCATGACGGTTTCTGCCTGTGGCCGACGCCGCTGACCGAACATTGCGTGCGCAACAGCCCGTATAAGGGCGGCAAGGGCGATATCGTCGGGGAGATGGCGGCGGCGTGCGCGCGGGCGAAGATGCCGTTCGGAATCTATCTGTCGCCATGGGACCGGAATCGCGCCGATTACGGGACGCCGGCCTATGTCGCTTATTATCGCGCGCAACTGACCGATCTCTGCACGCGGTACGGCACGCTGTTCGAAGTATGGTTCGACGGGGCGAATGGCGGCGACGGCTATTATGGCGGGGCGCGCGAGAAGCGGACGATCAATGCGCCGAAATATTATGACTGGCCGTCGATCGTGGCGCTGGTCCACCGGTTGCAGCCCATGGCGGTGACGTTCGATCCGCTGGGTGCGGACCTGCGCTGGGGCGGGAATGAGGATGGGCGCGCGGGCGACCCGAGCTGGCCGACCATGCCGGACCATCCCTATGTGCAGTCGGAGGGGAATAGCGGCGTGCGCGGCGCGCCCTTGTGGTGGCCGGCGGAGACCAATGTGTCGATCCGGCCGGGCTGGTTCTATCATGCGGACGAGGATGTGCAGGTGAAGTCGCCGCAGCGCCTGATGGAATTGCACGACACGTCGATCGCGCGCGGGACCAATTTCCTGCTGAACCTGCCGCCGGACACGCGCGGGCGGATCGCGGAGCCGGATCTGGCGTCGCTGAAGGCGTTCGGCGATGCGCTGAAGGCGAGCTTTGCGACCGATCTGGCGCAGGGCGGGGTGGCGACGGCCAGCGCGACGCGCGGACCGGGATTCGCGCCGGCCAATGTGCTGGACGGGCAGCGCGATACCTATTGGAGCACGGCGGACGGCGACACGACGCCGACGCTGACGATCGACCTGCCGCCGGGGCGGACATTCGATCTGATCCGCATCCGCGAGCATCTGCCGCTGGGCGTGCGCGTGACGCGGTTCGCGGTCGATGTCGCGGAGGCGGACGGCGACTGGCGCGAAGTGGCGCAGAAGGAGTGCATCAGTGCGCAGCGCATCCTGCGCCTGCCTGCGCCGGTGACCGCGCGGCGCGTGCGGCTGCGCATCCTGGAAGCGCCGGCGTGCCCTGCGATCAGCGAGGTTGCGTTGTTTCTGGCGGTGGCACCGGCGGTGGTGACGCCGTCGCAATCCACCGGATCGCTCGCGCTGGCCAAGGCGGGCTGGCGGATCGCGGCGGCGAGCGCGCCGGGGGCGGAGGCGGTGGCCGATGACGACCCCGCAACGGTGTGGACGCCGCCTGCCAGGAGCGGTGGCAAGCCGGCTTTCGTCACGATCGATTTCGGCGCGGCGGAGGAGATTGCCGGCTTCGCGCTGACGCCGACGCGGAACCCGACCGCGGGCGCCGGGCCGCCCGGCCAATATGTGGCGGAAACCAGCGTCGACGGCCGGACATGGGCCGCGGGCGGGACGGGCGAATTGTCCAACATCGCCTATGCCCGCGCCACGCAGCGCGTGCGGTTCGCAACGCCGCGCAGCGCGCGCTATTTGCGGCTGCACTTCCCGGTGGTTGCGACGGGGGATCCGGTGCTGGCGATCACCGCGATCGGCGCGTTCCGGCCCGGCTGATCGTAGCGGTGGAACCCGCCACCGGGCGGGCCGTTGCCGGATGCGATGACCCGACCGATCCTCTTTCGCGATCACGGCGTGGCGTGGGGCGCATGACGCCCCCGTCGCGGCGGGCGGAGCGGGGGCGGGCGGTGGCGCGGATGCTGCTGTCGATCGCCTATCTGTTCGTGGGGATCGCGCATCTGCGGTCGCCGCAGACCTTTCTGCCGATCATGCCGGGCTGGGTGCCCTTTCCACGCGAGACGATCCTCGTCACGGGGCTATGCGAGATTGCGGGGGCAATCGCGCTGATGACCGCGCGTTTCCGCCGGCTGGCGGGACTGATGCTGGCGGCCTATGCGGTGTGCGTCTATCCCGCAAATCTCAAACATGCGTTCGACCATGTCGCGATCGGCGGCGGGCGGCTCGGCTGGTGGTATCATGGCCCACGGCTGGCGTTGCAACCGGTGCTGGTGTGGTGGGCCTTATATGCCGGGTGTGCCCTCGACTGGCCGTCCGGCGGCGGTTCAGTCCGTGGCGGGCAGGAGCGTGCCGAGGACCCGGTTTCAACCATAGAGGAAGTTTCGACATGATCCGCACTGTGATCCCCGCATTGGCGATGCTGACCGCCGTCTCGCCCGCGCTGGCCGCCCCGAAGATTATATTCGAGGAGCAATTCGACGGATCACGGTTGAAGCCGGGCCGGTGGATGTCGGGGGCGGAGCGGTTCGTCGGCTATCCGCTGGTCGAGACGCGGGTGGGCAATGGAGAGTTCCAGCAATATGTGCCGGGGCAGGTCCGCGTGGGCGGCGGCTTGCTGCGCATCACGGCGAGGCCGATGAACGGGCCGGAAAAGGCGCTGTGGGACCGGCGCATCGTCGATCCGAAATTCGGGTATAAGGGCGTCGTGCTCAAGAACCTGCAGGCGGTGCGCTGGGTTTCCGGGCAGATCTCGACGTTCCCCCACAAGCCCTTCGCACCGGGAACCAAAATGTCCGCGCGGATCATGCTGCCGGTCGGGGCGCAGGCGTGGACCGGGGTGTGGGCGTTCGATTATGTGAACAAGACCGAGGTCGACATGTTCGAAGGATCGGGTCGCCCGAGCAGCGACCCGATGGGCAATCTCTCGCAGGGACTACATGACTTCGTGTCCAATTATCACAAGGGATGCGGGAAGACGCCGGTGCCAACGGCGGGCTGGCATATCGTGACGGCGGACTGGCGCGACCCGAAGAGGGTGGTATTCGGTTATGACGGCAAGGCCAACTGCACCGTCGACGTCGGCCCGCGGATGGACAAGCCGATGAGCATCATCCTGAATTTGGCGGTGGGATCGAGCAACTGGAACTGGATCGGCGCGCCGAACGCCAATACGCCGAACCCGCTGTCCTTTACGGTCGATTGGGTGCGGGTCGAACGCTGACCTGCGGGTTGCCGGTGCCGGGCGTTCCGGGAGTAACCCGTTCCCGCATCGTCATTTCGATGCGGGAACGGGGTTTGCGGGGGATCAGCCGAACAGGAACATGTCGGGCGCGAGCGTCTGCCAGGTCGCATGTTCGATCAGCAGGTCGGCATGGGCCAGATGCAGCAGGATGCCATCGGCGGTCTGTTCGCCATGACTGAACAGGCTGGCGGCGTCGCGGTCGCTGCCGCCGGTGATGCGGATCATGTCATGTTCCACGTCGTTCAGGCGAAAATCCTCGATCGTGACCTTGCCGGATACGCTCGCGTCGATGACGAAGACGTCGTCGCCGAGACCGCCGTTGAGCAGATCATTGCCGCCGCCGCCGGTGAGGACATCCTTGCCCTCGCCGCCATAGATCCAGTCATTTCCGGCACGGCCGTCGAGCCGGTCGGCACCCGCGCCGCCGAAGAGCAGGTCGCTCGACGTGGTTCCGGTGATCTGGTCGTTGCCCGCCAGCCCGAAGACGCGTGATCCCGACAGGAGATCGTCGCCCGCCGTGCCCTGTTTCGCTGCGGTGTAGGCGATGTCCTGATCCAGCCCTTCGAACATGCCGCTCCAGGTCAGATCTTCCAGATGGCCGGTGCCGATCTCGTAAGTGCGGCCTTCATGAAACAGCCCGGTATCGAGGAAGGTCAGCTTTTCCACACCGGATGTGATGTCGAGGCCGTTGGTCTGCGAGAAGAAGGCGGTCGTGCCGTCCGCCAGTCGCGAGACGCTCCAGTCGCGCATCGCGCCGGACAATTGCAGCGTATCGGTGCCGTCGCCGCCCTCCACGCGGTTCGCGCCCGCGCCGGGCCGGATGATGTCGTCGCCGCGGCCGCCGTCGATATAATCATTGCCGACATTGCCGCGCAGCCGGTCGGCATAGTCCGACCCGATCAGGAAGGCGGAGTCGCCGACATGATCGTGGGTGTCCGACGGCCGGTGCAGATCCTCCACCCAAGTCGTCGCGCGGGTCAGCTCGGTGAGGTTCGAGACGACCACCAGACTGTCCCGCGCGGTTTCGTCATAAAAGGCGGAATGGGTGATGCGCGCGACCGCATCGGTGGTGATGCCCTCGATATGCGCGCTCCATCCGCCGACCAGATTGTAGAGCGCAAATGGTGCGAAGGGCCAGGCGGGGCTGGCATAGTCATCGTCGAACAGGATCAGATTGTCCGTCGCGGAGCCGAGCGCATAATCCTGCCCCTGAAGCCCCGGCGCATGGTCCACCGCTTCCCCGAAGGAGGCGAAGTCACCGGCGGCGCGGTGGACGACGTCATTTTCATAGCCGATGTTGAGGACGCGGTCCTGACCTTCATAGGTGTAGGGCACTTCATGCGCGATATAATTGCTGTCGGCGAAGAAGCCGCCGACCAGCGTATCGGCATATTTCGCCATGATATTGGTATAGGCGGCCCCGAGCGAATAGCCGGTGACCAAGACATGATCCGCCGTGATGCCGTGCGCGACCGCATAGTCCCGAACCGCGGTGAGCAGCGGCGCCATGTTGGGCGCGATCTCGCCGCTGTTGAGCTGCGTGTAATCGGGCAGGTCGACGGGCGAATTGGTGCCGGCGAACGCCACCGAGAGGTTCGTGACATGCCCCGCCGCATCGCGTTGTTCGAGAATCTGGGCCTGCGGTCCGGAGTAGGTCTGCCCGGTCAGCGGACTCGGGATGATGAAATAGCCATCGGAATCGACCGCATTCGCCCCCAGCCCGAGCGCGGCCGGCCCGAGTTTCGACCAGCCGGCGGGCAATTCCATATGGATGGGGTTGGCGGTCGTCCCGTCGGGCAAAAGGCTACCGACAGCGTTGGCCGCTCCGACGATATCGAATCCCAAAATATGGTCGAGCTGGCCATAGGTCGCGATCTTGAGCGAGGTTTCCGCGAGTTTCGAAGATTCCGTAGCGGAATAGTGGCGATAGTCGAACATGCCCATGACAATCTCTCTCCCGGTTCCACCGATCGTGCCCGGCCTTTGGCCTGTGCGCATCGTCGGTAATTGTATGATTAAAGAACGGTGTATCAATATCCTGTCTGGTAAAGGCCCTTTGATGGCGGATTACTGATGAAAGTCTAATATGGGATTTCGGTCTTCGTCCACCATTAAGTTATGGACATGGTGCCGGAGCGCCAGACCCGGACCGGGTTCGGCGGCTGCGGCGGACCTTTTGGCTGCTGCGGGAATGGATCCCGCGTTAATTGCGCGGAGGGCGTGCGCGCCCCGCCGTCGTTACGGCACGGGGATCGGATTGTGCCGAAACCGACCTGCCATCCTGTCCCGCGTTAATGCGTTAATGCGGAAGTCTATCCGGTGGAGGCGGAACAGCGGGCGTGACGGGGGATGTGAGGATGAGATCCGCTTTTCCCGGCAGGCGCAGCGTCGCGCGCTTGGCGAGCGGTGCGATCGTGACGAATCGGGGGGTGCCCGGCACCAGCGGGTAACGGCCGATCGTCGACCAGATATACCAGGCGGACATCGTGCCGGCGTCGTCGTCCATACCATCGGCAAAGCCCTGGGGGTGCGGCGCGAAGCTGCGTCCGACCCAGGGTGAAGGCCGCACGCCGGCATTGGTGTAGCGATGGGCGACCGGTTCGCGCGCGTAGCGCTCCACGATGCGGCGCGTGGCGGATGGGCTGCCCGCCCATGCGTAGAGATAGGGGACGTGAATGTCGGGCTGGTTGGTCATGTTGAACAGATTGTCGGCGAAGAAGCGGTCCAGTTCCGGGCGGAAGCGGGGCCCGAGCGTTTCCGCGATCCAGTCGAGATCGAAGACGGGCGCCCAGCGATATTGCGCGAGCGTGCCCTGATACAGCCCGCGTGCATGGACGATATCGGCGTCGGCACCGAGTATGGCGAAAATCTCTTTCCACATCGGGCGATAGGCGAGCGCCTTGGCGCGGTATTGGCGGCTGAGGTCCGTTTCGCCCAGATCCGACGCCAGTTCGGCGATGGCCCAGTCGTCATAGGCGGCCTCGATCTGCTCGTCGGGGGTCTTGCGGGCGAGGGTGGCGCTTTCGGCGACCATGCCCGCCAGCGCGGCGCGTGCGTCGAAATCGACGATGCCCTTGCGGCGGAAATCGAGCAGGACGATTCCGGCATGTTCGGTGCGGACGGTCAGGAACGGTTCGTTCGCGGTGCCCCAGCGTTGCTTGCCGGTCTGGTACAGCCGGACCAGCGACCGGGCGATGGCGGCCGCGCGGTCCGGATCGACGAGGGCGAGAAGCGGCATCTGGGTGCGGTAATTGTCCCAGAGCGCCCAGCTCGTATAATGTTGCTCCCCGGGTTTTAGCTGTACGATCGCACCGTCGCTGCCACGAAAGCGGCCGTCGGGATCGGTGATCGCCACGGGGGATTGCAGGACGCGGAACAGGGCGGTGGTGAACAAAGTCTGCTGTTCGGCCGTGCCGGTGATCGTCAGGCGTGATAGCTGGCGGTTCCATTCGGCGCGCACGTCGGACGCGACCGCGGGGAAGGGGCGATCGCCAAGTTCCCGGTCGCGCACGCCGGCGGCGGCCGCGGGATCGACGGAGGAGAGGCCGGTCCGGAATTCGATCACGTCCCCGCGCCGGACGTCGAGCGTGGCGCGTGCCTCACCTGTGGTGCCCGACCAGCGCAGGGTGAGCGCCTTGCGGCCACGGGAGACGCGCGTGGCGGAATGGAGATGGTAGGTGCCGACGTCGCAGACGGTGCCGGCGCTGAAACTCGCCTGCAAATCCCCGTTCGATGCGGCCCGCCATTGCGCGCCGTGGCGGCGGGAATAGCCCTTGTCGAAGGCGATGGCGACATTGACCGCGCCGGTGCGCGGCAGGACGAAGCGGATCAGCCCCGCGCCGCGTGTCGCGGTCATCGTGGCGGCGATGCCGTCGCCATAACGGACCCGGTAATAACCGGCATGGGCGGCTTCGCTGGTCTTGTCGAACGACCATGCCGGACCGGTGCCGGCATAGCCCAGCCCGATGCGGACATCGCCGCCGGCCCCGCTGCACCCGACGCCGAGACCGCGCGTGTGCGAGAAGCCGGTCAGCGTTCGGGCCGCATGGTCATAGCCGGCATGGTTGGCCGGACTGGTATCCGGCCCGAGCTGGACCATGCCATAAGGCGATGCCGCAGCCGGGCTGAGCTGGCCATAATCGGCCAGCGTGCCGATGAAGGGATCGACACGCCGTGCCAGATCCCGCGCATCGGCCGGCAGCGCCGGGATCGCGGCCGCCAGGGCCAGCAGGCAGGGGAGGAGATGCCTCATGGATCGAGCGGGTCGGCGGCGGCGTCCACCTGGAACGCGATCGGATCGGGCATGAAGCGCAGCGAGACGCGATCGGGGCCGGGCGACAGCGTGCCGGGCTGGACGCCCATTTCGACGAGGTTGCGGTCCGCCAGTTCCTTGCCGCCGATATAGGCGATGGTGCGGGGATCCGAGACCACCAGCGCCGGCCGGTCGCTGGGGAAACCCGCGGCCAGCAGCAGGCGCGCGCAGTTGCGCAGGTTGGTCGTCGTGTGGCGGGCATGGGGTTCGATGAGGATGCGGTCCGCCGGAATGCCATAATCCTGAATGAGCAGACGCTTCATCTCGATCGCTTCGTTGAACGGCGTGCGGTTGGGGTGAACGTTGCCGCCGGAGACGATGAGGAACGGCGCAAGCCCGCGCTGGTACAGATCCGCCGCGATGCCGAGGCGGATATGGCCCATTACGCCGGTGCGGGACATGGTGTCCTCCGGGCCATGTCCGAAGACCAGGAGCGCGGTGTAGGGGTTGGCGCGCCAATCGGTGCCGGCCACGTGCCGGACCGCCCCGGCATTATCGCCGCCGAGCAGCGGGCGATGCAGGGCAGCGTCGGTGCGCTCGTTCATGCGCAACAGCCCGGCGGCATAGCGTTGCGACGCGTCGAAGAACAGATCGTCGGCGCGGGCGCGGGCGGCGACGGCTGCGGCGTGGGCCTCCAGGACGCCTCCGAATTCGGGCAGGGCGGCGTCGAAGATGATCGCGTCGATCTTGGGATAGCGTGGGGCATCGCCGCGTGCATAGACCGCCACGATCCGGTTCAGCGCTGCCGCCGTGCCGGCCCACGCCGCCGCGACGAAATCGGCATCGCCCAGCGCGTGATGGCGGGCGAACTGGCCCGAGGGACGCATCAGCCGTGTCGCCAGCGCGTCGGCGCGTTGGCGGTCGGCCATCAGCAAGCGCAGCCGGGCGTCGACCAGCGCGATGTCCGCGTCCGTCCAGATCCAGACGTCCGCAAGGCAGCGCGGCGCGGGGCCGCAGGCGGGCAGCGGCGTCCGGGCGGCCCGGTCCGCCGACAGCCGGCGCAGTATGGGATCGGCGCGGAGGGCGGTGGCCCAACCGGGTGCGGCCCGCAGCATCGCGAACAGCGGGAAGACCGTCTGCTCCAATGTCTCGGCGGATGGCGCTGCGACGGCCGGCGGCGCATGTGCGGCGGCCATGACGGGTTGCCCCATCATGGCGTGCAGCAGCAAGGCGCCGACGAGCCGGCCGACCGTCGCGGTTCGCATCCTACCAGCTCCGGCTCAGGATGAAGCGGACGTTGCGGCCGAACAGCGGGCGGCCATAAATTGCTTCGCGCGAACCCTGACCCGAAAACTGATCGGTGCGGGTATTGCCTTCGGTCAGCCCCTTGGCGTTGGTGATGTTGTCGCCGACGACCTGCACGCGCCATGCCTTCCAGTTCATCGCGGCACCCGCCGCCACCGTCTGATAGCCCGGCATCGCGGTCTGGCTGAACAGATCGACGAAGCGGCGGCCCACCCAGTCGAAGCGACCGAACAGTTCCAGTTCCGCATCGCCCACGGGGAGGTTGAACGCCGGCCGCACATTGCCGAAGAATTTGGCTTCGCGGATGATCTGGTTGCCGTTGACCGCGCTCGGATCTGCCCCCGACGTGTTGGCGAGGTTGCGATATTCCGGCTCCTGACGCGTAACCGAGCCGGTGATGTTGAACCAGCGCACGGGGGCGATCCGGCCGTCGATCTCGACGCCCTTCACCACGGCCTCGCCGATGAACGGCAGTGACTGATCGTTGCGGCCGGTGAGCGGATTGAAGGCGGCGAACGAGGCGTTGAACGGATCGAACTTGGTGTAGAAGCCCGTGAGATACAGATAGTTGCGGCCGAAGCTGGCCTTCAGCCCCGCTTCGAACTGGCGGGCCTTGGTCTTGACGATCGTCGGATTGATGCTGCTCACCACGCCGAGCTGCGGCGGCACTTCAAGATTGGACACGCGACCATAGACGCCCAGATTTTGGGTGAAGTCGTAATTGCCGCCGACCGTCCAGTTCATGGCCTTGGGTTGCAGTTTCTGCGAGAGCACCGCGCCGGTAAAGGCGCGGGTGGTGTTGTCCGCCAGCGTGGTGGCGTCGCCAAGATCGGCCTGCGTGGTCGGCATGGCGAAGCCGTCATAATCATACCATTCCTGCCGGACGCCGAAATCGAACCGCAGGCCGTCCGTCACGTCCCATGTGTCGTTGGCGTAGAGCGCGACCATCTTGGCGTCGGCCTCGCCCTTGTTGAGCGTGGTGGTGTAGCGCAGCACGCCATTCTGCGTGACCGATCCCAGCGCCGCACCCGTGGCCGAATAGGCAACAAGATCGAGCGTCCGCGGCTGGCCGCGCACCTCGATCAGCATGTCCTGATAGGCCTGGAGCAGCGTGTTGCCGTAGAAGGACGTATATCCACCGACGCGCAGTTCATGCGTGCCGAGGCCGGTTTCGATCGACCGGGTCACGCTGACGTCCGCCTGCCCCGAATAGAAGCTGGATTCGGACATCCGATATTGCCCGGACAGAACGAGGCCCGACGTGGCCGACGGATCATAGACCGTGCCGTTGGTGCCGGACAGGACATAGCCCAGCCGCGCCACGCCACTGCCGAAGGCCGCCCGCGCATTGGTCAGGTTCGCGCCGGTGGCGAAGGCGTTGGCGTCGGCCGGATTGGTGGTGGAATAGAAGGCGTCGAAGCTGCTCTTGCCCTTGGTGAACCCGGTCTTGGCCGACACGCGCCAGCCATCATAGTCCGCTTCATATTGCAGGCCGACATTGAAGAAGCGCATGTGCCGCCCATCGGCGAGATCGCGGTCGTGGCTGCGGATCACGCCGCCGCCGTCGCGATATTTGATGGTGACGTTGCGCAGCGACGGCGAGTTCAGCGTGCCGCGATGATAATCGATGAACGGATCGAGCGAGACCGAGGGATTGCGCGGATCGGCGATCGGGATCGGCAGATAGAAGATGTTGTGATCGTTGACATAGGTGCCCGACAGCTTGACGGAGCCGTTGCTGAAATCATGCTTCAGATTGGCGCGGATCTGGCCGCCCTTGTCGCTGGCGAAGCCGCTCTTGCGATAGCCGTCATGGTGCCGCAGGAAGCCGCCCACGGCGAAATAGGTGTTTTCGGAAACCGGACCCGACTGCATGGCATCGAGCCGGTACAAACCGGTATCGCCGAGCGTCAGTTGCGCCTTGCCGCGCGCGACGTCCGTGCCGACGGCGGTGATATTGTTGGCGATCGCCGCCGCGCTGCTGGCGTAGATCGGTGCCGGGCCGCCGCGCACGATCTCGACGCGTTCGGTCATCAGGTCGAAGCGGTGCATCCCTTCGCCCGAGTTGAAGAAGACGCCGTCGATTTCGTGATAGAGCGGCAGGCCGTCCTGCTGGAAGATCAGATAGCCACGGTCGGTCGGGATGCCGCGGACGCGCGTGACGTTCTGCACTTCGCCGCCGGTCGCCTCCACCTGGATGCCGGGCAGGGTGCCGAGCAGGTCGGCGAAGCTCTTGGGTGCAATCTGCTGCACATCCGCCTGGGAGAGACTGTTGATCGCATAGGACACGTCGAAGCGCCGCTGCGCGCGCGCCGCCGTGCCCGTGACGATGATGTCGGTCTGTTCGGCTTCCGGCTGCGCCCCGGCGGTCTCGGCGGCCCCCGCCGCCGGTTGGGCGAACGCGGCGTTCGGGACCAGGACGAGGGCCGCGGCCGACGACAGCAATGAAAGGGCGGAAGCCCGCTTGTACCTGATCTGCATGAAAAATCCCCTGACGTATGAGCGGGCCGTATGAGATCCATGCTACAGTCCGGTGACAGGAGGACGGTTCTGCTTTCCGTTCAAATCCTTCCGGGTCGCTGGCCTTGGTCGCCGGTGGCTGTCTGGTTTCTGAAAGACGCCCACACTTTCGGACGTATCGGCGCTACGGCATCGTTGACCCTGCACAATGCGATGGTGCTGGCGGGGCGGAGCATCAACGTTGGCGATCGGCTAGATGACGCTGAGAGGATAGGCACCGCGATGGACATAGGCCGTCTGGGACATGCCGGCGGGCAATCCGCTGCCGCTCCTTAGGAAGGCGGTGTCGATCATGTTCTGGATCGCGAAGATCGCATCGAACAGCATCAATGCGATCAGCACCGATGGAAGCGACGTACCGGGCAGGCATGGTTCCGGATCCGGCAGAAGGGCGGCAACCCATTTTGCGCAATGCACGATCTTGAATGATCGCTGCAGCTAGTCGGCTAAGTCACGGAACAGGCGACTGCCGTGCCGTGGGGGAAGGTGGATTTATCGACGCTGAATTCGTCGGCCAGGCTCATTCGCGGAGTCGACGTTCCTGTTTATAGATGGAGCGCAGTGATCCTTGCGCTTGCGAATCGAAAACCGCCGCTGGATCGAATGCATGTGAGTTGGCAATACCAGTTTAAATCGACTTACTCATCCCTGTTGGTAAGCTCATATTCCCACTTGCGGATTTAAATAGGTTTTACTAAAAACGCATTCTGTCACTAAAACCCGTGGCCCCCGAACAGTTCGCCCGCCGCCGCCGCCCGCATTTCGAAGGGTAGGTCGAGCGTCAGTCCTTCAAATAGGGGCTTATGTGAACACGTGTTGGATTTGGTTGGCGACGGATCAACCTATTCTCGTCATGAAGGACGTCGATGCCGGCCTGCTGCGATCAACTTATCTGCAATCGCCTCAACCTCGTCCCGTGGCCATCCCAGCGGTTGGCGATTTATCCGTGGCATGATCCGTTTGATCAGCGCGGTAGCCGTGCGGCCGTCCGTTCCCCAGCGCGCAGTCATTTCCGTGGGGGAGATGAACGTTCGGGCCAGCGCCAAGACGTCCGCCGCCGGCGCGACGTCTTGACCGTTGGCGGCGACGGCCAACGTGTGAAAGTATTTCGCATTGAGGTTCAGCACCTCAATGACGTCGCTGCGGACGATGGGGCGGCCTGCATCGGCATCGACGCGGGTCTTCGGTTCGATGATCAAGAGAGGCTCAAGTTCCCGTGGGGCGACGTAGATCCGATCGATCAGCGGTAGGGAACCGCCGGCAACGCTAACGGGCACGGTGCCGCCTGCGATCGCCTCCACCACCGTCGCCCAAGGCTTGAGGCAACTGCCGATGGATTGCACCATCGTCCGGAGCGGGATGGCGTCGCCAACGTCAATGGTGCTGCGCGCCCTCCAAGGAACGAACGAAATCGTCTACCCGATCGTTGGGAACCTGCGTGGCACGTTCGTCTGCATGAAGCACGAGCTTGCGCAGATGGTGCGTCAGGACAGCGGTTTGATCGTCAACACGTCATCGGGGGCTGGTGTCCGGCCGTAGCGGGCGGTGCGTCCTATGCCGCTTCCAAGCATGCCATCATCGGCCTGACGAAATCGGCCGCGCCGGACTATGCGAACCAGAATGTCTGCGTGAATGCGATCCTGCCGGGCAACATGGAGACGTCGATGATGGATCGCTTCACCAACGGTGACATCCAGAAAGCCATGGAGCTTGAGCCGGTAGGTCGTCTGGGAAGGCCCGAAGAGATCGCCCACCCCGTGATCTGGATGAGCGAAGATCTTGGCGGATTCATCACTGGTGCCGCAATTTCTGAATGGCGGCTGGTCGCTCTGAGTACCTAAGGAGAGCTTGTCTCAAGACGGTGAGCGCGCGACAGACGCTATCAATCCCTGCCTTGTGAAGCGTCCCGGGTTTTTCGGAGGTAGTTTGGTTTGGGTCATGCCGCCATATCGATGTTGTCTGCGGTAGCATAATATTAATCTCGGGTTTCGGCAGGCGGAATGTTACCAATGAGTTCGAGCAGCCGACGATGGTTGAACCAGTCGACCCATTCGAGAGTGGTATATTCGACAGCTTCGAAGCTGCGCCATTGCCCACGCCCGTGGATCCAGCAAGGGTACCGCCCCAGTGTAGTCGCTGATCCGACCGGCGGTTACCGGACGCCCAGCATGATCAGTCAATCACCTTTGATCCCGAGCCAGTGCGGTACGCCCGATGAAATTAACATTATGTCGCCCGGGCCTGGCGTCAGCTTCACCCTGCGCACGACGCTGCTGCCTTTCGTGAGACTGACGTTGCTGGCTGTCGGATCGGCGGGGGTGTCATTTAGGCAAGCGGGCCGCGGCCTTCGAGCACGATCGCATATTGGTATGCCTGCTACTGTCTTGCCGTCGTGAAGCCCAGGGAAGCTACAAAAGCATTGGTCTGGCTTCATGCCGGCCAGCATCGTAAGGATCGATGGCTGAACAACAGCTCCGTTCCCGATACCAGACGGGTCGGTAGTGACAGGATCGTTCGTTCGCGCCGCGGCATCCAGCGGACCAGTGCCCCAGGCGAGCGGTGGCGATGCCGAGATGAGCGCGGGGGCGGCTTTGGACGTCTTTATTGCCGTTGTTCGTTATGATGATGCGTGATCCCAATGCGGCGGAACGGCGCCGGCCGCACGATCGCCCATCCGTTCGCCGAGGCGTATGGACCGTTCCGGTGTCCAGTCCTCGTTGAAGGCGATTGCTCCCTCCCCGAACAGCATCACGATGGTCGAGCCGAGGAGGAAGCGGCCCATCTCGTCGCCCTGCTTCAGGATGATGTTCTGGCCGGCATAGTCCCATTCGGACGGCGTGTCGGTGCGTTTCGGATTGACCACGCCGTGCCACACTGTGGCGATGCTGCCGACGATGGTCGCCCCGACCAGCACCATCGCGAACGGACCATGGTCCGCGGATGTGAAGAGGCAGACCACCCGCTCGTTGCGCGCGAACAGGTTCGGCACGCCGCGCGCGGTGACCGGGTTTACGGAAAACAGCGCCCCCGGCACGTGGATCATGCGCTGGAGCGTGCCGTCGCAGGGCATGTGCAGGCGGTGATAGTCCTTGGGGGACAGATACAGGTTGGCGAAGCTGCCATGGCGGAACCGGGCGGCGAGCGCGGCGTCGCCACCCAGCAGCGCGGCGGTGGTGAAGCGGTGGCCCTTGGCCTGCACCATGTGATGATCGTCGATCGCGCCGAGCTGGCTGATCGCGCCATCGACCGGGGACACGAAATCGGCGTTCGCCATCGGGCGCACGCCGGGCTTCAGCGGGCGCGTGAAGAAGTCGTTGAAGCTCTTGTAGCTGGCGATGTCCGGATCGGCGGCCTCCTGCATATCGACGCCGTAAGTGCCGACGAACCAGCGGATCAGGCGCGTCGTCATCGCGCCGCCGCGCGCACCGGCGATACGGCCGGCGAGGGTGGTCAGGCGTCGCTTGGGCAGCGCATATTGCAGCAAGACCTTCAGGCGATCGGACATCGGCACCTCGAAACCATTTCTGTCGGGACCATGGGCCAGCCGGTCGACCTTGGAAAGCCGCAAGGTGAAGCCGGTCCGCGCTCGGCCTGCACCAAGTCATGGGGATCCGGTCGATCCCATATCTGATCGGTTGGCTCGATCGCTGTCATGAAGAACCCCGGTTTGGCGGGATGCCCCCCGTCGTTCAGGAGGCGGCGTTGCCGCACGTCCTGTGCGGGCAGGCCGCGAATATGGCATGCGAGAACAAGGGATTTCGATGAAGAATTTGACGAGCCGTCCGGCCGTGACGGCCATGCTTCTCGCTGCGGCGGCGACAGGCGCGATCGCCCGGCCCGCCGCTGCGCAGACGATGGCCCCGGACGAGACGCAGGCGGAAACCCGTATGACGACGGCTGCCGCGCCGGTCAGCGCCGGCAAGCCCATGCTCGCGCAGGCCGGGGTGCCCGGTACGGTGGATGCCAAGGGGGACGCGGACAGTGCGGCCGCGCCGCAGATGACCCGCGACAATGGTGCGCCGATCGGCGAGAACCGGCATTCCAAGGCGGCGGGCGACCTTGGTCCCGTGCTGCTGGAAGACGGCACGTTGATCGAGAAGCTGGCGCGTTTCGATCGCGAGCGCGTGCCGGAACGGGTCGTCCATGCCCGCGGCACCGGTGCCCACGGCCTGTTCACCGCCACGGCGGACCTGTCCGACATCACCACCGCCTCGCTGTTCGCGTCCGGCAAGCAGACGCCGGTGTTCGTCCGTTTCTCGACCGTCATCCACCCGTCGGGATCGCCCGAGGGAATGCGCGACCCGCGCGGGTTCGCGACCAAATTCTACACCGATCAAGGCAATTGGGATCTGGTCGGCAATAATCTGCCGATCTTCTTCATCCGCGATGCGATCCAGTTTCCGGACATGATCCATTCGCTGAAGCCATCGCCGGTGACGAACAAGCAGGATCCCAACCGGTTCTTCGACTTCTTCTCCGCCACGCCGGAGGCGACCAACATGCTGGCGCATGTCTATTCGAACCTCGGCACCCCCGCCTCTTACCGGACGATGGACGGCAATGGCGTCCATGCGTTCAAGCTGGTCAATGCCAGGGGCGAGACGGTCTTCGCCAAGTTCCGCTGGATCAGCCGGCAGGGCGTGCGCAACCTGAACGGTGCGCAGGTGGCGACCGCGACGTGGAATTACCTGACCGACGATCTCTATGGCGAGATCGCAAAGGGGAATTTTCCGGTCTGGGATCTGATGGTGCAGACGATGAAGGCGTCGGAGTTCGCGAAGCTCGACTATAACCCGTTCGACGACACCAAGGAATGGCTGGGCGTGCCGTTCCGCAAGATCGGCGAGATGACGCTGAACAAGGTTCCGACCAACTTCTTCGAATATACCGAGCAGTCGGCGTTCGCCCCGGCAAATCTCGTCCCGGGGATCGAGGCGTCGCCCGACCGCATGTTGCAGGGGCGTCTGTTCTCCTACTCGGATACGCAGCGCTATCGCATCGGCGCAAACGTCATGCAGTTGCCGGTCAACCGGCCGCTGGCGCGCGTCGTCAACAACAATCAGGACGGACAGCTCGACCACGCCACCCGCACATCGGATGTGAACTATTTTCCGGCGGCGACCGCTGCGAAAACGACGGACGCCGGCTTCCGTGCTTCGACCTATGCGGTCGATGCGACGGTCGATGCCAGGCCGATCGCCAAGACCAACAACTTTGCGCAGGCCGGCATGTTCTATCGGGCGCTGAAGCCGCAGGACAAGGCCGACCTCGTCGCGAATCTGGCGGGCGACCTGAACGTCGTCACCTCGGCGCGGACGAAGACGATCATGGTCAGCTATTTTTATCAGGCGGATCGGGATTTCGGCACCCGTCTGGCGACCGCCGTCGACGTTCCGATGTCGGACGTGTCGCGTGCGGTGGCGGAGTATCGCGCCGCCAATCCGGGTCAGAGCGCCCGCTGAGACCGGGGCCGGGCGCGCGCCATGCCGCGCGCCCGGAATTCGTCGCTTTGCTGAAAAATCGAGACCGACCATGCTGACCTTCTTTGCCGCACTCCTCGCCGTGGCCGTTCCCCAGGCGCCACCCGCCGCACCCGCCTTGCCGTCGCCCGCGCGTCGTCAGCAATTATTGTTCGAGGCCGCACGGCTCGGCCGGGCCGACATGGTCGATCCGCTGGTCAAGGCGGGTGCGGACATCGACGCCTATGACGATCGTGGTTTCACGCCGCTGATCCTCGCGGCCTATAACGGGCAGCTCGCCACGGTGGAGGCATTGATCGCCAGGGGGGCGAATGCCTGCCGCCCCGATCGCGACCAGGGCAATACCGCGCAGATGGGCGTCGCTTTCAAGGGCGAGAATGTCGTCGCCGCGCGCCTGCTCAAGGCGGGATGTGATGTGAATGCCCGCAACAATGCCGGGCAAACCGCGCTGATGATGGCTGCCCTGTTCAACCGCACGGCGCAGGTCGACATGCTGCTGGCCGCCGGGGCCGATCGGGCGATCCAGGATGCCGCCGGCCGATCCGCGAGTTCGGTTGCCGCGGATCAGGGCAATGCCGCGATGGCCGGACGAGTCAAACGCTGACGCCTGCCTGTCCGCGCGATGCACGCCCGGTCAGGGGCGAGCGTCACCGCAATCCCCTCACAAGGTCAAAGGTCCGCCACCCAAGTGGTGACCATCCGAACCTGTGCCTTGCCCGATCGGGATGCTAGAGCCGCCCGCATGTCAAGATCACACAGCAATGCCGGCACCGTCGATGTCGATGGTGTTTCCTATGACTGGCAGCTCCAGCGCGAGCCGCATTTGTCGGATGACGAGGGTTGGAAAGGCATGACGATCCTGCTGCTCCAGCAGGATGCCAAGCGGGAAGCGCTGGTGGAGTTTCCAGCGCCCAAGCGGCTGATGAAGGGCTTGCCGCGCGGTCGGCTGCAACTTGATGATGCAACGATATCGCGGTGCGTGCGCGCGGCGATGTCGGCCGGTTGGGAGCCGATGTCGCGCGGCAGGCCGATGGTGTTCATGGTCGACGCCGAAGGCAATTGACGCAGGCCGACTCCGGGCAGGCGTCTGCGCTTCGCCGATTGCCCCGCCTGCGGAGACGCTTATTAAACGGTGCCGTGATGCCTCATCGTCCTGTCCGCCGGGTCATGCGCCTTCTTGCCGGTCTCGCCACGGTGGCCTGCACTGCGGGTGCCGGCACGGCGCAGACGACGGCGTTCGACCTCATGGGACCGTCGCTGCGCGTCTCCGTGACGCATGGTGGCGAGACGCTCCCTTTGTCGCGCGTGCCCAATGTGTCGGTTGGGGACCGGGTGCGGATTGTGGCCGATCTGCCGGCGCGGCAAGGCGCGCGTTACCGGCTGGTGCTGGCGTTCCTGCGCGGCGCAACCAACCCGCCGCCCAGGGACTGGCTGTTCGCCGCCGAGACATGGAAACCGAAGAAAGCGCGAATCGACGCGGTCGTGCCCGAGGGTGCGTTGCAGGCGGTCGTGCTGATGGTGCCCGACACCGGCGGCGCGCTGGATGCGGTCGCGTCCGCCATTCGCGGCCGGCCGGGCGCGTTCGTGCGTGCATCGCAGGATCTCAATCAGGCCATGCTGGATCGCGCGCGGCTGACGACATTCGTCGACCATGTGACGCGTCGGGATCCGGTTACTTTGGCGGAGGTGTCGCCGCAGCTTGCGCGCACGCTCGCGGTCAAGCTCGACACCGACTGTCTGCTCCGGCAACCCGATGCACGCGCAGCCTGCCTGACGCAGGGGAGCAACGCCGCGGTGCTCGCCGACGGGCAGACGCGGTCGATCGCGCAGACATTGGCCGGCGTGCCGGCGGACATCGCGCTGCAACTCAGCGCCACGCCGCAAGCCGGGTTCGGCTATTATAGTCCCTATGTCGGCCTGATCCGCGACGTGGTGCGGCTGTTCGGCGCGTTCCAGTCGGCGCAGTTGCAGTTCATTCCCGCATTGGGCGTGAGCCAGGCCGATACGACCGCGCTGCTGCTGAACGCCGTGCCCTCGTTCCGCAAACCGCAGTCGGTGCTGGTCGCCGCCTTGCCCGGCGTGGCACCGCCCGCACTGCCCCCATTATCGGCGGGCGATCAGGCACCGCTCTGCGCCACGCGTCCCCGGCTGGTGCTGCGCGTCACCGGCGCGCCGCTGATGTTCGCGACCGCCTACCCACGGCAGATGACCGTCCGCATCGACGGGGCGAACGGCCGGGTCATGGAGGTTCCCGTGACGGCCGACCCGGTGCGCGGCGGTTACGTGCCGGGCACGTTGGATATGACGACGTTCGGCCCTGATATGCAGGCGAAGCTGCACGGACGATGGGGCTTTCAGCCGTTTGACGGCCCGTCCTTCCGGCTGGTGGCACCCGCCGGTCGCAGTTGGCGCGCGACCGGCGACGCTGCGCTGGTCGTGGGCCGTGAGACGCCGCTACGGCTGGTCGGCAGCGCCGCCGCCTGCGTTGCCGACGTCATGATGGCGCATGGCACCGCGCCGCCCCGACCGGTCGCATGGAGCGCGGACGGAGCGGACGCGCTGGCGCTGAAAGTGCCGCTGGCCGATGTGGAGCCGGGGCCGGTGACGATCTCGGTCCGAACCTATGGCGCAGCCGAGCCGCAGCGCCTCGAGCTTCGCGCCTTCGCGGAGGCCAGCCGGATGATCGGTTTCGACCTTCATGCAGGTGATCGCGACGGCGTGCTGACGGGGACGCGGCTCGATCAGGTGGCGAGCCTCGACATTGCCGGCGTGCTGTTCCAGCCGGGAACGCTGGAGCGCACCGGCACCACCGACCGGTTGCCGATGACGACCAGCATGGCCGCGGTCGGTGCCTTTCGCGCCGGTCAGGCCCGGGAGGCGAAGGTGACGCTGCACGACGGACGCGTCGAACCGCTGAAGGTCATGGTCGCCGCCGCGCGTCCGGATGCCACGCTGATCGGCAAGACGATCGAGCCGGTCGATCGGCCATCCGCGCTGCCGCTGGTGCTGCCGGGCGCGCAGTGGGTGCCGGCCGACGCGCGGCTAACATTCTCGCTGCGCGCGGAAGGCGCGACGCGGCTGGCGGCGGGGGACGTGGTGGAAGTCACGATGAACGGGGACGCGCCGGCGGTGCGCCTGCCCTTGCGCCTGCAGGATGCGCGCGTGGGGCTGGCGACCTTCGTTCCTTCGGCGTCGCTGGGCGATTCGGCCCATGGCCCGTTGCAGTTCCGCGTCCTCCAGAACGGCGTTGCGGGCGACTGGCGTCCGCTCGCGACGCTGGTGCGGCTGCCCATGCTGACCGATGTGCGCTGCCCTGCCGTCGATGGTCCGTGCAGGCTGGCCGGCAGCGGACTGTTCCTCATCAGCAGCATATCCGACGGCGACGACGCGCACGCGATCGGGATCCCCGATGGCTTTACGGGCGAGACGATCGAAGCGCCGAGACCGACAAGTGGACGACTGACCCTCTCGCTGCGCGATGCGCCGGGCGAGGCCGTCACGGTGCGGGTCGCTCCATAGGCCGGGACGATCGAAGGGACGCTTTGGGAACGTCGTTTGTCGGGTACTCCGGCGCGAATGGCGCCTGGGCGTCGCGCGGTTCCGGCGTTCCGCTTAGACTGGTAGAGGGCGATACACGACCGTTCCGAAGGTCATCAGACCTGTTGAATAAGCACCGACACCGAAAGCGGTTGGCGGCCGTTCAACTGTCCGCCAATCGACCTGCTAGCCGCAGTTGTCGTACGATCCCACGCGTGGGCGATCCGAGTGGTCACGCCCAAGCCGAAGCGGGGCTCAGGGCCGTGAGCCGGGAAAAGCCGCGAAGAGCGATCGGCATACGGGAGAGCGCTACGGGCGAAAGTGGCGCGGGGGAACTGCCGGAGCAGAAAGAAGCCGGGGGTTCCCGCCGCCTTCACGAAGGTCCAGTGGGAAATCCACGTGGCCATGCAGAAGCGATTCATCGCAAAGGTCCTGAAGAAGCTGGCCGATAACGACCGGCTTCCGGACGATCCAATGGCCGTAGAGGCCCTATGACGTGCCCCCCGTTTCTTCATCCACCTGGAACTGGAGACCGGCCCTTGAAGGGACGGACGGAATGAAGCGGAAGCAGTTTTCGGAAGAGCAAATCATTGGCCTCCTGAAGGAAGCCGAGGCGGGTGCAGTGGTGACGGAGCTGTGCCGCAGGCACGGGATGTCGAGCGCGACCTATTACGCATGGAAGGCGAAGTTCGGCGGCCTGGAGGTATCTGATGCAAAGCGCCTGCGATCGCTTGAAGAGGAGAACGTCCGACTGAAGCGGCTGCTCGCGGACACGATGCTGGACAACGCGGGGTTGAAAGACCTGCTGTCAAAAAAGTGGTGACGCCCGCCGCGAAGCGGCAAGCGGTCGCGCATCACCAGGTGACGCTGGGAATGAGCGAGCGGCGGGCGCGTGCTGTCATCGGGGCAGATCGCACGAGTATGCGGTATCGGTCGTGCCGGGCGGATGATGGCAAGGTGCGGTCGCGGCTGCGCGAGCTGGCGCAGCAGCGCCGGCGGTTCGGCTATCGACGGCTGCACATCCTGCTTCGTCGGGACGGCATCACGATCAACCGGAAAAAGACCCAGCGGCTCTACCGTGAAGAGGGTTTGACGGCCAGGCGCAGGAAGGGACGAAGGCGCGCCACAGGCAGCCGGCACCTGCACCGGTGCTGGCGCTCCCCAACCAGCGCTGGAGCCTGGACCCTTCGACAGGCTCAGGACAGGCTTCGTGCTCGACCAGCTCGTGACCGGCCGACGGTTCCGCGTGCTGAACATCGTCGACGACGTGACGCGCGAATGCCTCCGGGCGGTGGTGGACACGTCGATCCCGGGCCGGCGGGTCGTGCGCGAGCTGGCCGATCTGATCGCCGAGCGTGGCAAACCGAAAATGATCGTCAGCGACAATGGGACCGAACTGACGTCGAACGCGGTGCTCGCTTTGTGCGGCAACACGGGCGTCGCGTGGCATTACATCGCGCCGGGCAAGCCGACGCAGAACGGGTTCGTCGAGAGCTTCAATGGTCGCATGCGCGACGGGCTGCTCAACGAGACGCTGTTCTTCATGGTTCGCCAGGCCCGCTCGATCCTTGCCCGCCGGGTCGACGACTATAACACCGAGCGGCCTCATCCGTCGCTCGGCTACGCCACTCCGGCGGCATTCGCCGCCGAGCTTGAACAGCAACGGGCGGGGTTAACCCCGCCCGTTGCTTCACCTGCGCTCATGCGCAACAACACCAGCAGGTCTCTGGTTGCCGCTGCATGAAAGACTGGGGTCACGTCAGTTAGAGCAAACCATGCTGATCCTTCGGTCCCAAGTACCGAGCAAGGAGAAGCTGACGGCTGCACGGCTGCTCTTGGAGTTTACGACCGCTAGAGCGGGATGAGACTTGGTTGAATCATGGGATTTCCCCGGGTCTGATTTTCTGATTCAAGTGACGTGCCAGAATTGGAGGCCGGCACGGTATGGGTCGACCCTATTCGATGGACCTTCGAGCGCGCGTTATTCTGGCTGTCGAGCGGGATGGCTTGTCGCGCAATGAGGCGGCTCGTCGGTTTGGTGTAGCGATCAGCACGGCGGTAAACTGGCTGCGAGGGCATCACGAAACAGGCAGCGTGACACCGGGACAGATGGGCGGACACAGGCCACGCAAGCTGATCGGCGCGCATCGGGAGTGGTTGCTGGGACGCGCGACGGCAGATTTCACGCTACGCGGCCTGCAAGCCGAGCTGGCGGAGCGCGGGATGAAGGTCGATTACCGGACTGTCTGGTCGTTCGTGCATGACGAAGGTCTCAGCTTCAAAAAAAAAGCGTGCTTCCCGCCGAGCAGCTGCGCCCGACGATCGCGCGCCGGCGCGAGCAGTGGAAGAAGTATCAGGGCCGGCTTGACCCGACCCGGCTCGTTTTCATCGACGAAATCTGGGCGAAGCCTGTCCTGAGCCTGTCGAAGGGACGAATATGGCTTCGCTTCGGGGCTGGGCACCCCGGAGCCAGCGGCTGCACGCCAAGGTGCCATACGGGCATTCGCGCACGATGACGTTCCTTGCCGCCCTGCGCTGCGACCGGATTACCGCACCGTGCGTGCTCGACCAGCCGGTCAACGGCCAGGTCTTCACCGATTATGTCGAACAATGCCTGCTCCCCACGCTGTCGGCAGGCGATGTCGTCATCATGGATAACCTCGGCAGCCACAAAAATCCCGCCGTCCACAAGGCCATCCGTAGCGTCGGTGCCAGGCTGTTGTTCCTGCCGCCCCCGGCCTTCGCCGGGGCAGGATTTACAGCCCCGACCTGAACCCGATCGAGCAGGTCTTCGCCAAACTCAAGCATCTCATGCGCAAAGCCGCCGAACGCACCCACGAAGCAACATGGCAACGCATCGGATCACTCCTCGACTGCTTCACACCCGATGAATGCGCCAATTACCTCGTCAATTCGGGCTACGCGCAAACCTAATCCCATCATGCTCTAAGCCCACCTCAACGGTCGAACAAGCTGTTCGGACCGCTGAGGACTACTTGGATGAATTGTCCGAAGACAAGGGATATCCCTAATCCGCCCTACGCCTCTATCGCCCCTCGTGGGCGGTGGGGGCTTCTTTTTCCAGCTCTGGAGGATCGTGTGGCACAAAGAGAGCCTGAGGTTTCCCCCAAGCTCCAGTCATCTAGTCTTTGGCTTAGCCGTCTTAGACCCCGACGCATAATTCGAGTTTGGCGATACGGCGGGTCATTCGCCTGATGGATGAGACGACCATCCAAGCCTCGGCCGACGCGATGGATGCCTCCCAATCCTTGGCGAGGCGTCGGCATCGGTTGAGCCAGGCAAGGGTACGCTCAACGATCCAGCGGCGGGGCAAGACGACGAACTTGCCGGTGTCGCAGCGCTTGATGATGTCGATCGACAGCCGATTGATGTTCGCGACCG
>Ga0265797_10000242_pt1 | contig 104244 bp, 106 predicted proteins | sample P2T30metagenome_FD_192433 | JGI IMG/M metagenome (GOLD analysis project Ga0265797, IMG submission 192433) | Plant litter microbial communities from East Loma Ridge, Irvine, California - P2 T30 | ecosystem: Environmental > Terrestrial > Plant litter > Unclassified | place: USA: California... | reverse complement strand
CCATCGAGATCGAGTCTCGAAGGAAGTCATTTGGGACACGAAATATTGGCCCGCAGAACAGCCCCCGATACCATACCACATCCTTCCAGCAACGCGGCCTTGCGACAAGATCGATCGTCTCAGCGGTCTTCCCCACGACCTTCGCGTTGAGATTCTATCATATCTCCTGCTGCCGAATATCAGGGTACGTTTGGGCTGCCCAGAGATAGTCGACCACACACTGAACAGCATGGCCTTGGTGTCGAAGTCCTGGCGAGATCAGGAAGACGCCTTTTGCGGCCACGCGCTGCTGGTCTGGAAGCAGAGCGTGAGCAAAGCAAGCGCATCGGAGTATCTCGCAAATCTGGACTCGTGGGTTGAGTGGCGAGCGCTGAAGTCGTACACATCGTGTGCTCGCATGGAGTACGTGTTTCGGACAAGGACCTTTTGTGTCTTGTGTGGAGGTAGTAGAGAGTACTTGGTGTTGTCGACTACTCTCGGGACGATGTGGTGCAGAAACGACCAAGGGTGGCAGGACGGGGATGAGGAGTCTTATCAAAAATGGCGCGGATATTGATCAGCCAGACACATCGAAAACATCTCTGCTGCGAATCAACTGGACTGCCGCATTGGTTGGTTATTGCCATAACCCGGCGGCGGCGCATTGCCATCAGCTTCGCGATTCCTGGGACGAACGGCAGCGGCAGCAGCACTACTCCCCTCTCCGTCACCAGTAACATCCTCATATCTCGGCAAAGCTTCATCGTCTTTTTCATCTTCACTTTCATAGTTTCTCTCAACGGCAGACTTCTCAGCCCTTCGTTCTGTTTCAGCCTGCAGCTGCCTGTACTTCCTCTCGGTCTCGAGATTCTTCCTACGCTTCGCTTCTTTCTTCTCAGTAATCCGATCGTGGATCATCGCACCGGCGAGAATGATGAGAGCAGCCATATTTCTTGTAAGTTGGCGGGTGGCAAATGGTACCGATCGTGAGTGACACAGAGGAAGGGAGGGTGGGGTGATGTCTCGCTCGGCTTGATGTAGAACGCTGTAACAATTCGAGGCTTTCTTTGTGGATGGATAGTGGCGGAAGTGTATTTTCCAGATAAGTAGGTAGGTAGAACAGACGAGAGAGGGAACGGATATCTCGAAAGCGTTCAAGGCTTCGCATTAATATGACCGCCTCATCCGCGCCACATCAAAACCAAGACTCGTCTCGATCCTATCGTCCAAAAGTCTCTGACGCCATCCAAGACCTGATGAGCAACAAAGGCTTGTCCCTCGGTCAGACGCACACAAGGTGGCAACGAGGAGAAGCGAGTAAGCGAGAGCTCTCGGCACATCGAGCCGACGTCCCTCACTTCCTCAAACCTCAAACGGGCACTACAGTACTAGATTGATCAAACGACCAAGGAAGATCCGAGACCTCAAATCGTCAGAATATCATCTGGAACTAGATCTTCACGATGAAAAAAAATGAAGCATCAAGACATTAACGAAGTTGTCTCGAACAGCCTGGAACCCATCCAGTCAGTCAGCCAATTCGATTGCGAAATACATGTACAGTAGATGGGTGTCTGTAGCAGTGTTGCAAGTGTCAACACAACCCGAAACAGTTAACCACCTACATAGTTAGCAACAATGAATAGAAATAACGCCTCAACTGAACCCATCCCAAACAGATAAATGCGTATTCCTATCAAATCACCACCTCGACACACAAGTCTCACCACCCAGCATTACTTCGCAAAGAGATAGGTAGCTAGCCTGTAGCACAAACATAAGAACTCAAAAAAAAACTCCACATCAGAAGACTCCCCACTTTCTGCTCCATCTCACCTTCGATCCTGAAACACGCCTGCCTGCTTACACGCATGGAGAACGACGAACTGATGTGTTTGCATGGGCCAGTGTGAGGGAAACCCAGCCCAGGCCGCCCTTTCACGTGAAAGATCCAATACGGACATGTTGACAGCCGTCCGTGGTACGAGTATCCGGATTGGCGGTCTGACTGTATGTGTGCCTTGTTCCTGTCCTTGTTAATGTACCCACCTACGGGTCCTGAATATGAGAGAGAGAGAGGGACAGAGCTAACCGCGATACCTCTATTCTTGATCGCAAATCAACCCGTTGGGCAAGTACAGTACCTAAAAGTTTTGACTCGGAACGGGTGAATCCTCATCGAACGCGGTCTGGGCCTTTCGAGCCATTGAGGAGCTTCTTCCCTGGGAGCTGCAAGTACATTTCAAAGGTACTGTACGTATCCAACTTCGCGAGGAACAACGGAACATCGGAAGACGGTAGACCACGTCAGCAGCAAGCGAAAAAGACCGGCACCGGAAACCTACAGATCTGTCAGCGCAAGCCAAGACGAACCGTGAAAGCGGCTCGCGGCATGTTGAGAGGTGATACGACACGACACCCGGCCAGAAAACAGGCTTGGTGGACTCGAGAGCGTCGGTACTACGTGACACAACACACAACAAAGTCGGCAATGATCAGAGAATGACAAGAGTCGAAGCAAGCATCCATCACATTAGCTCAAGCGCTATCTAGACCTCTTCCGGGCACGGAGCCAAACAGTACACCCTCTCTGCATACGTCTTTTGTCAAGAAACGGAAGGAGAGAAAAGAGTAGACCCCACAAGAGTGTAACAATGCAACGTCCACCATTCAGGCTCGCTCTCAGTCGGTCAAAATTCGAATATGCCAAGGAGGAGGAAAAGGAAGAGAGGAATCAAAACTCCGGCTCCATTCTTCGCTCGCGCCGAATTTCCCCAATTGATCGAATCTCCAATTAACACCCAGAAAAGACAAACAAAGAAGTAGTTCCCAAGATGCAAGCGCTTAGTCCAGTCGAGTTTCGCGGCAGTAGCGGCGGAAAAGTAAAGTATTCAAGAAAGTTTTTGTGAGCAATAGCGACAGGAAGGGCAATCAAGGCCGATGCAATAAAACAGAAATTGGTGCCCGTCTTCTTGTCGTCCTTTGCTCTCCGAGCCAGACCTTGAAGAGCAGAAATGATTGTGCTTCCGTGGATCTTTCGCCACGTGAATGCCTGTTGGGTTTTGCTGAAAGCGGAGTGGGAGCGTTCGCGTCCCGTGTGTCAAAAGAAGTGGTAGAGGTGTACTCCCGCGTCGTTCGTATGCTCGTTCTGCGGTGAGTCTGGTGTCTGAGTTTTGGAGTGTAATGTGGTCAGGCGTGGTGTCATTAGAAGAAGTGCGTGTGAGGCTTGCTCTGTTCATGGACCTCCATCTCCTGTTGCATGTAGGGTCAGCATTTGCATCATTAGCATTCGAGAAAGACATTTACACACCATTTTGAACGTGTTGAGCTCCTCCTTGATCTGCTGCGCCAAGATAGGAGTCAATCGGTTGCAAGTCGCAATGTCGCCGCGACGGTCGTAGTCAGAAGCGCTCCATGCGTCGTGGAATTGTATGCGAGGAGAGAAGGTAATGCCTTTGCCGCCGGTAGGTGTTGCTGGCATGCTCCTAGTGTTGGTCATGGACGCGACACGAGGTTGACTGAAGTAATCGTTGTTGGTGTGGTCACGGAAGGAAGCGCTTCTGGTAGAGCCCTCCTTTGGTGTGCTCGGCATGGAGGATGCTGGGCTGTCGAGGATGTGAGGCACACCGTCGGTGGGCTTGATATCAGGAGAATTTGTCGGTGAAGTACCGGAGCGTTTCAGAATGCCCTTCTTCACGGCAGCGAGAACCTCTGCGCGGTCCTTATCACTACCGACGATGCTGCGTCGAGTGAACGAGTCTGAGCCTTCTGCGGATGGTCGAGCGGAGGCGTTTTGAACAGCATCAACGGAGTTGCGCTCCAACTTGGGGAACCCAGTCGCACCACCATTCTTATCATCAAGTTCGGCATTGACGTTGACCTTCTGCCTTTCAGCCTCGACTGTCACCATGGAGACCTGAGCCATGCTTGGTTGAAGCGGGCTACCTCGCTGCTGGTTGACTGGGCCATCGGCGGCAGGGACTCCAATCACGGACTTGGGTCTGAAGAGGCCTTTGATGCTTCTAGCACTCTTCTTAGCACCCTTGCCCATTTTCCGCAGCATCATCGATGCCGACGAAGCCGTTGACGAGATGGAGATGTTGTCGGTGGATCCAGTGAAACCGCCTTGGCCCGAGTAGATGTTAGCACCGATACCGGCTGCTTCTTGCCTTCTGGCAATCTCAAGTTGCTCGGGATCCAGTTCATCGTCTGGGCGCAGTGGCTGCTGTCCATCTACCTGCAGTGGCGTGCCTGCACTAACCTCCGCTTTTCTAAGCTCCTGCGCACTGCCAAACGAAAAGGCACGCCTCAGACGGGACTTCATCCCCTTGTTCAGATCCCGATCGGACACCGCTGCAAGATGCTGTGCGGCGGCGCTGGGAGGTGTGTGAATTCCTCTTGTTACAGAGGCGTACGACCTATGCCTCGGTGCTGTAGGAACTGCTGCCGAGGGCTGTGAATCATCGGCCTGTCGTGATAGCGGTGATGGAGTCGCCAATCGCTTGGCCGGATCGGAGGCTCCCCTTGGAGGAACGTTGACGGTTTTCTGGCTGCTGGGTGCTTCGCTGGCCTTGGGACTTGAGCTTTCAGATGTGGAGTTGTTTCGCTGTGCAGTCTCTGGTGTTCCGACTGAGCGAATGGTATTCGCTGCAGGTGTGGTGGTGGCACCATGGCTAGAGGACGGTCGCTGAGCGTCATTTGGTAAGATCTCAACGGTGTTCAGGCTGCGTCTGCGGTAACGTTTCGCCAATTCGCCGTTACCTGACTTTGGCACTGCTGCATCGTCGTGACTGGCCGTACGCTCTATCGTAGGAGAAGGTGGCGAAAGCACACTCGCAAATGTTGTCGAGGGCGACACTGTGGCACTAGGCGCGGTCTTTGGGACAGAGTTGTTCGAGTTGGTGCGTCGTGCAGCTCGTCTGTAGCGGTCGGGAGATGGCTTTGCAGGCTGGTCGAAATTATTCAGGGTGAGGTCTGGTACACTGGACGAAAAACTGATCGAAGATTCCGCTTGCGTGCCAATCACAGAATCGTCTTTGGCTGAGGACGCGTCAGACGAGGAGGCAGTCGAAGTCGACGCCGACTGTGCATGCCCAGCGCGCTGTACGCTGAGCAGATTTTGCTCCGCCGCTGGTGCAGAGATTGTTCGCGACTCCTGCCTGAGGTGCGGCGTAGACTGGAATGCATACGGTTGCACTGGCGAAGGAGCATTTTTGTACGCAGCGTTGTTCGATCCATTGTACATGCTCCTGGGAGCCTGGCCAAGGCGCGGTGACTGTTGTGGAGGGCCCTGGAAGGCTTCGGAGGAGGAAGGGCGAGAGTGCAGCATCGTGATGGTGCTGGAAGATGTCATGGGAAGCGGCAGTACCTCAGCCATGGGGTGTATCGGAGTGTAAGGTCAGGGCGAACGAAGGTGATAGCGGATATTGAATGTAGGGCTTGGCGGAGAGGATGGTATGTATATTATCTGAGCCGGCCAGCAGTCAGTGATGGTGTTTCGCGGCGCGGAGGAGCGCGTAAAGGCGTGATGGTAGTCAATGGCAAATGGGTGAGGTGGATGTCGATTGATGGGAAAGCGGACCCCTATCGCAGAGCGAGAAGACGGCTCGGGCGTGCGGTTCGAGACATGGGTGCGACACGAAAGGAGAGCGAAGGTGTGTGGTGAAGGTGGCAGTGGATAGGCAGGGAGAGGAGGAGAGGAGTGTCTTGCTGCAGCATACCTGGACAACAGATGTCTGGGCCCGTCGAGGGTGAAGAAAGGTAGCACGGCGGGAATCTGCCGAAGCAGAGAAGCGGAGGTCTCAGTAGCACATCGAGAGGAGGAGGAGTGAAGGCGAGCGGGTCGAGCGAGAGTAGGCGACGGCGGTGATGATGGGGTGGCGGAGGGCGGAGGGCGGAGGACAGAGGCGGCGGTGATGTCCTCTTGTTGGTCCAGGTGGCCGTTGAGGGAGAAGTAATGAGGGCGGTGGTGAGCACTGTAGTGGTACTGATGAATGGATAACAGTAGCGGCGGCGGCGGCGGCGGGCAGGTGTGTGAGGAGGGCTGCTGCTCCAAGGCTCCTGAACGCCCCAACGCTAGGTGTGTTTAGGGAATGCTGGGCCGACCTGACCGTGCTCGGCAGCTTCCAGGGCGACGCGATGCCGGCAGCAGGGGATTATTGTATAAAATGTGAAGCGGGCGAATGTGAGATGTAGGTACTGTGGTACTATGGAGTCAGGTATGTAGCAGGAGAGAAGTGATGATGATATCGAACAACTCAGACACTTCCATGGGTAATATTATTATCCTGACCGGCAGACACACGCACACACACACATACACACATACACCACCAATCCAAATCAATCCACCACCCAACAGGAGACATCCAGTCCAGTCCGCAAAACTGCAGAATCATAGAGGACACGCGCTAATGATGGCTCGCAGCTTCATCAGGCCTAGCATGTCTCGATGCTCCACCGTGGTGTGAAAGGCGTTGCCAACTGCTCCCTGCTAGCTCTATCTATTCTTGAGTGTGATTTCTCGCTATCTGTCTTGCCCCCCGCCGTTGCCCTGGTTGATGATTGCATTCCTTCGGTCCCTCAAATCAAATGCAGAGTACTGTAACACGCTTCATTATCTTGATTGTCTTTCATTCAACTACCATGTCTACCTCGTGTGCTGATGATATGTTGTGCTTTGCTGTGCTGTGCTGTGCTGTCCTGCAACCCGCCGTGCGTGCGTGCATGCTTTTCTTACGCGCCCCTTTAGACTTCCCGATCATGCAACTGTTCCGCCGTTCTCGACCTGCAGTGTGCAGCGGCGTCTGATGCACCTTGGATAGGTACTTGTACATATACGGAGGTACTCGAGCTAGGTATCTCTGTCTACATGCAGGTAGCTTTGTACACACAGCAGTAGCAGCAGCAGCGATACGAACTCCTATCGACCGACCACACACTGCACACTACTCTGCACTGCTGCCACCCTTCAGAGCACGCAGTACCACAGCACATTGCCGATTCATGTTATGATATGCGAGCAGCTCCTCTTTGCATCGTCAAAACGTCATTTCAGAGGTCTGTTCATAAAAGAATAAATTATCAGCAGTGCACGTGGGAGCAGCCGGCTGCATGTTTGTTTGCCAGCTCCCCTGCGCGAGACTTTTATACTTTCTCCATGCGGCAATCAGGGCTCACTCGCCTCGCTTGATTGCGTCTGCTTTTAAATGTACACCTGTAGACTAGGAGGTCATCCCCGGTCCATGGCCTGCCTCCTGCCTGCAAACGAATGGCCTACAATCAATTCGTGCCCATTCAATCACATTCACAAGCCTTCCGCTCAACTTCACCTTTCTTCACCCTAACGACGCCGACATCCTACACTACTCTACACTTGCATCGTAGCCTTCCATTCGTCCTCTCAACCTGCAACCCTCTTGAGCCTCTCCACACTTCCGAGCCGCCCAACGCCTTTTTATGCGCTTCTAGCGCCTCTCTACACATTTCCATCCACTCGATTCACTTCAGCCAAGCCATGGACCAAGTAGTGTCCACCCTTCATCTACCCACTACTGTACATTACAGTATAGCTCCATCTTGGTAGATCGCGGAGAATGGACGACGACTCTGCAAGAATCATACCATGTAGCATATATGCAAGATCCCTCAAACGCCTTCCTCTTTGCCTGCGGTACAGTAGTATACCACTTCCAATCAAGACATGCCGAACATCTCACCGCCCACCAAAATGTCTCTCACCAAAACACGCCGCCTTTTCTGTCACGGCCTCAGCATGTCCTTGCTCAACTCCCGAGGGAGAAACGGCTTCGTCTTACTTCACGAAACATTGAATTCCCCACATCACCACCATCATCATCGACACCAAGCATCTGCCTCCTTCCACACACTGTCCGACACACCCTTGTACTACTAGACTACTCATCTTCTTCCTCCTCCACCTCCACCTCCATCTTCTCCTCCCCTCACCGCGCGCGCGCCTCTCACGCCGCCACGGAACAAGGACGCAGGACGCGGACATCCCTGGTGATCGCCCTAGATTCTACCCCACGTATTGCGCGTTCAAATCTCACACTTTATCGCGAGCCGCGTTAGTACAAAAGCGGCATAAGCTGAAGAAGGGACTTGGTGACTTTGTTTGGTGGAGGAGTTGGAGTCCGGAGGCCCATTATTCTACGGCGCGTCCAGAATGGTCTCAAATCGTAATAAGTTGCTACTAATACTGTATCCTCTTGTCTGCTGTCTAGCTACGTCTGCCACAGCGGCTTGGCTCCTACGGTTTGAGATTAGTCGGCTTTTTGCTACTGTATGTAGGCACTGCAGGCTGTACATGTATACCTATATGCATGTCTTTACCGCGCGCCGCGCCTGAATGCAATCGTTCGATGCCGATCTCTCACGCCTGGCTGAGAGCCCGGGCATGAGTCAGCCAGCCGCCTACTGTATGGCGTTTGTTCTATGCACAGGATAATCGTTACACTGACACGAATATCAGCGACCAGCACCGGCCTGACCTCCGCATATGCAAATGTTTGTCAATTAGCCAGATGAGTATCTCACTGGTATTGATATGCTTATATTATTCCAAAGCTGCTGATACCACCTCTATCGAAACCCTACATGTAGTCTGTTAGATTGTCGGCATCCCGTTACCGCCCTCTCACTGGCATCCGGACAATTCTGATATGCGAGAATCGCTGATACACCCATACAGTAGGGACGGACAAACTTTAGCATGAACCGAGGAAAGGAAACAGTGATAAAATCAGGGTGGCCTAACAGGGGAAGAATCTCGATTAACCGGTTACGGTATACTTGGTTGCCCTGGAACGCCGGCGTCGAGATCTTCAGTTTGATCGTCCTCTTTCTTCATCGTCCTCCTCTCCTTCACCCTCTATAGACAGTAATATACGTGCTTATCTTTCAAAAGTAGACCATCTCCCTCAAACAAACGACCTCTGCACATCCCAATTCCAATTTTCTCCCGTGAGCCCTGAGCGTCGTCATCAACATCAACCACCAATTCTCTTCTCGCGTCTCGCCGTTACACCGTTGCGTACCAACTACTCTACTGCGACGTGCCATGCAGAGCACGTCTGACATGATTTCCCAACCCGACAATTTGTTTTTGGTAGTCAATCAGCATGTCCTGTCACGGTGACTTTTGAAGATTGGACGTCATGGACGACGCGGCTCGTTGTCGTTTTGTCGATGGCTCTTGATGGGCAGTGTTGTGGGTCGATCAAAACATCCGAGTCTCGTGTTCTTCGTCTCCACTCCACGTTCCATCTAACCTCACCTCATCATTCTCGTGTCCTTCCGTCACACTCCACTCCAGTCCGCCTCACATCCAGTAATTTGATTCCCAACTACCTCACTTTACATACAGTAGTAGCCAATCTACACCGCTCCCTCAACCCGAAGTCTCCGGTCTCTCCGGGGACTGCAAGCCATTTCCCTGCACTCTGCACTCTGCACTCCTCTTCTGCCGCACTCTGCAAGCCCGGATCGATCTCATCCAGTCTTTCCGTCCCGTCCGGCTTTACATCTTCACTCTGCAATCTGCAAGCCCGCCCGTTCCTGCAAGCCACAGGAAGGACTCGAAAAACAATGCAAGCAACGTGCTCGATCTCATCCATTCTTTCCTTTCCCATCCCGGCTCATGATCTTCACTGCGAAAGCTTCCGCATACTGCAAGCCCATGCATGCAAGCCACCAGAAAGAAGGAGTGCTGCCCACGAGCACGCAATCAAGCAAACGTGATCGAATACCACCACCCGCTCTTTCTTCCGGCCTCGGAATCCTTCCAAGTGTCTTGTCAGGTTTTAGGAGACCGGGGAAGAAAAAGTGGCAGCTTTCAGTCCCTTCAACAATCCACACCGATAGATTAAATAGATGGAGGCTTGTCCATTCGGCTGTTTCCCTGAACCCACCTCACCCTCGATTTCCATGAAGCGGGGGATCTTCCCGTTTTTTACCCTTACCTGAGACTATGTATATTAATTAGTTTACCCTGCCTTGCCTTGCCTTACCTTGCCCTACCGCGTGTCTTGGCTTGCTTAGTATGGCAGGTCTAGTAGTGAGCAAAGTGCATGTGCGTGCGTGTGTCTGCACGGCGTTCTACTGGCGACAATATGTTTCCCAGACTCGGCGCTTATGTGTTGGACAGGGAAGGCTTTCCCCATGCGTGTGTTCAATATGCACGAGTAATCTGTGGGTTTTGATGTGTATGCAAAGATGGGGGTGTGTTTTCTGAAGATCATGTGATGCTGATGGATTTTGCTGTCGCTGGCTGCTAATTGCTAGCTGCTTTCGAGTGCATTGCGTGGATATGGCCTAGTCTTGAACGTCGGCTGAGAGGGGAGGGGGGATCTAATGGTAATTTTGCCCAAGGGTAAAACCGCTGGGTCGTGACGGATAGGTCTCGGTCTATGACAGGTACAGAGAGAGAGAGAGAGAGAGAGGAGAAAAACAAAGGGTATCCAAACAAATGCTGTACAACCAAGAGGGGGGAAGTCCGCAGGCATCCAAGGGTACCCAGGGGAATAGGAACAGAAGACAAGAAAGAAGGAAACGCCCCGTGTGACTCCATTTCCAAGAGTCGGCCCGCCCGCCAACAAAGTTCATCACTTACCAGTCCAAGGCCCAATCCATTCCCACACCCAATCTGCATTCTACGATTCAGTAACCGCGCCACCGCTCGACATGAGCGTGTCCGGGTCGCGGATCTCGTCTTCAATGCTCCAATGAGGCCATTTGTCGTCCACGATCCAGCTGCCACAATCAGGCTCTCTGCGGCGTCCTTCCTCAAGTCTGCGCCAAACGGTGCTGACGACGCGTCGGTTTTCGGCGTTCAGCTTCGCGGTCAGGTGCACGCCTGTGCCATAGCGGCCGCGGTAGACCATGATGCCAATGTCGCCTGTGTAGATGTTGCGCAGCGCCATGACGATCGGCGAGCAGTCGTCTCCCCACACCGTGCTGTAGCTGTCGTCGCCAGGGTAGTAGATTCGCAGCTCGAGTTTGTCGACAGTGTGACGTGGCGTGGGACCGAATAGCGACTTTATCATATCGCCGAGCTGGGTGGGTGAGTCTGGGATCGTGCGGCCATTGTAGCTGTGCGAGGCTGGCACGCTCGCGTGCGGTGCCATGGTAGGCATGTGTGCGCGATGTGCGGGTGAGAAGGACGTCGGGGTGTAGACGCCGGCGAGGTGGATGGAGCGGGCCTGACGCATCAGGGAGGGCACCAGAGTGCGGAAGACGTGCAGGCCATGCGGATATGAGATGAAGAGGCTGGCGGTGCGGCGGTGTTTGAGGTCAAAGTGACTCTTGAGCTCGCCATTGATTTGTTTGTTGACTAGGAGAAGCGGATGGCAGGTGGGATATGGCCTGTCGCGATGAGGCGTTTCTACATCACCGGTTGCCACAACCGCGGGAGATGTGACGGAGAGCAGGCTAGGATCGTAGCGTTCGTCGATGACAGGTTCGTGGTTGAGGGGGATTCCAGGGAATGGAGCGCGTTCGCCTCCGTACAATCGGTGCACAATGTCTGAGTGCGCGCCGGTCACTTTGGCGGTGGAAATTGTTATGGTGGGACTCTCAAGTAGGGTGTCGGAATAGATCAGCAGCCGAAGTTCGGTGGGGAGATCCATGAATGGACAGCTCGACTTGGACGCGTCCATCGCGGTGGTGTCGCCTTTTGTCGATGTTCCCAGGTGAGATGGACCAGATAGGTAGTAATGTTGGGGGAAGAACTGAAGACTGCCCGTCTGTATCAACAATGACTGAGCTCACATGTAGAATGGAAGCAGGAACAGCGGTGACGTCGAGTTTAAAGTTCACAGAGTGGGTCACTCACCTATACTTCGGTATTCTATTTCTGGGCAGACTGAACTCAGGCAATGCAATGGTCAATGATGGTCAGAGGGTGGAGTCACGAGCGGAGAATTGATGATGTTGCGGTTGCGTAGTTTTGTAAGTTCCACGTTACTAATCATTGATTGGAGGTGGTACAAATGGTATCCTGTTTTATCATAGCGAATCGTGCACTCCAAAATCGATTATGATCTTGAAGCTCAATGGCTTTCATCGTCCCAAAAAAAAAAGCAGTCTGTAAGAGCGCCATCGCCTGTAGGTCTGCGCATGCTTCTCAGCGGCGCACTCTGCGGCACTACAGAGCAGGACCACGACTCTCGTAAGGTAGTTCTGTATTCCTACAACACCTCATCCAGACTTTCTCCCAAGACACAGTCCAATTCATTAAACGCCAACCCTAGTTCCAAAACACGTTTGCGCTTCACCATGCATGACGGTTGTCCTCAAACTCGATGTCGGCTTCCTCGTTCCAATCTTCATCACCACTTCTCTCACTGTCCAAAAAGTCGCGTTCCGAGAAAATCTCCTCACGTGGACGCTGATTGTCAATGCGCACATCGACAACCTGGCACAAGCCTTGGACAAACAACGATGTAGTTGAGTCGTCATCTTCTTCATCTGACACAGAGTCCGAAACATGGTCTGACACGGATTCAGACTCCGCGGAAGCCTGGCTGTGCTTCACACGCGTGCTGCGACGCATTGGCGGCGCTCTTGGAGCTGGCGAAGCGGCAGCATCCGAGTCGTACACATCAGTATCTCCAGTCGATTTGTGAGGGGAGACCTCGATGTAGCTCAGGCGATTCGGGTTCAAGGCTGCATCGATCACAACCTCGGGAGTGTCATCTCCGTCATTCTGTGCTTTCACCTCTTTCCACAACTCGAACTGTCGTTTGGAGCCGTGATATTGGTGTGGAGGCTGACTGCGCCGAAGGTACACTCGCTGAAGGCGATCAGTCCACATGTCGCGGAAGCCTGCACGATCACGCCAAGGAATATCGATATGTGCCTGGATAGCAAGGTGACGAAGGTTGAGGAGAGATGGTGCGCCTTCAACAAGAGAGCGGAAGAAGTTGGTGCCGGCTTCTTGTGACCACTTTTGCAGATGCAAAAGCGAGAGATGGCGTAGGGTCGTCGGCCAAGTCGGGACGTCAGAGGATGTGAGCAATTCCTTGTATTCCGGATCGGCGTCATTGATGGCGATGCGCTCGCTATAGTAGTGACCATCAACGCGAAGTGTTTCGAGCCGAGGGCACGAACTGGCAAGGGTCGTGAGGAAAGCCAGGTTGAGCGTGACATTATGACTGAGGATCAGCTCTCTGAGTTGGGCGCCCTTTTGTGCGAGGTATTCCGCGATCATGTTGCTGTTGACTTTCCAGCAATTCACCAGCTCGAGGCGTTCGAGGTTTCCCGGCAACTGGTTCAAAAAATTGTCGCGTACAATGTTGCAGGAGATGAATGTGAGGTCCTTGATGCTTGGTAGTTTCCCAATAGCCCAAGGCATGTTGAGTGTGACCTCTTCGCCCTCGTCGCCCGTTGTGGTGGCAGGAGGACTGTCATCCACATCGAACCCACATACGATCAAGCGCTCAAGGCTGGCAAAAGACTTGCCTTCGTGCACAGAGGCCATGTGCGGATATAGCTGATCGGGTTCGTTCATGAGTGACAGGTCGCTGATCATGTCGCGACTCCAACGCCATGTCTTGAGCCGCTGTCCGTGTTCTTCCAGAGTCTGGAACAAATTTGCAGGATAGTAATATTGTTGCCTCTTCATGCGTCGGTATGGCGGCTGATCAATCGGGTTGGTGATCTCCAGATGATGTAGCTGAGGCAACTCGGCGATAAGTTCGCTCAGGTCGAACAGATGTCTATTGTGTGCAGTGTAGCTCAAGTTTGTCATGTCCAATTCCAGGCTTTTTACTTTTGTGTTGTAGTTTATGTGTCGGTCTTTTCGTATGCGTAAAAGCTCTAGCAGATGATGTGGGTGTAGTGTGTTTGCGATAGCCGGCGCAAAGTAATAGGCCTCGAGCGCCGGCTCGGCAAATGCGCGACACGTTCGCGCAGCCTTGAGCAGCCATGAAACATTGTCGCCGTTCAAGGGCTGCGATGCGAAGATGAATATGTCGCGCAGGATTGCCAGTGGGAGCGACGTCCATTCGGGAATCTTGCCATCGCTGGGGCCTGTGTATTTGCCGGCCTCGAGCTTCTCGGTGGTGGTGGTGCGAGGTTTGCGCGCGTGACCGATGATACGGGTCTGCGTCTTCGGCCTTGCAGTCGCAGCCTTGCTCCTGGTCTGTGGGCGGTGTGTCTTGCGCGAGATCTTACGCTTCTTGGTCGCCGGTCCTTGTGCTGATGCTCGTGCTGTTGCTCGTGTTGGTGCTGGGGCGGCGGCGTGCAGTGGGTCAGGCGAGTAGTCGGCTTCGCCATCATCGCTAGCCTGGAAGTCATCGTCGGTGTCTGGGTCGACGTACTTGGACCGTTTGCGCGTGGCGGCCTGTCGACCAGACCGGCGCGTTGTCGCAGCGCGCGCCATACTGGGTGGGGGAGGACGATGATTGCGCTTGTGAAAGAGTGGCTTGGTGCGCAGAGATTATTGATGTGTTGTGATTTTATTACTGCGTGCAGGCGCTCGTAGCCTCGCCGCTTGCGACTGCTCTCGCAAAGAGGAGCGACAGATGCAGGGTATGGCCGCTAGTCTTGCGGACCGCCTCCGCTTCCGCCAAAGCCAACCTGCCAACCTGAGGCCGATGCGAGACGGGGCGATGCGATTCCAGGTTGCTGGAACGTGGAAGAGTAACATAATCAGAGTCATGCTAGCACACGAACGAGAGCAAGGTGTACCATCGAAGTACCAACTACTGCACCATCTCATCGGAAAGTACTACCGTGACCTTCGGCCATCGATACTCGGAATGCCTTCTTGAATCTACGTTGCACACGCCATGTGTCTTGAGGAACACCAAGCTGAGAGCTCCCACAATTCTGGATCTCTAGCCACGTTCACATGAGCACGAGCACCCTGTACCAAGGATACATGTACATGTGTACCTAAACAGCGTTCCCAAACAACTGACTCCCAGCAAAAATGCGTTTCAGATCAGAGATCATCAACATCCATACATTCACCAAATTTACGGCTTCGCTGGCCACTCTCGGTGAAATTGCCTGGCTCCGTCTGGATGACAACGATGTTCGTTTTACGGTGATCCCCGAAAAGGGCACCCAGGTCTGGGCTGTGCTCTCGAAAGACACTATCTTTGATGGCTACACTTGTCAATCCGCTGCGGAGAACAACACAATCAATCTGGAGGTCCCACTTGCGCCTTTGCAGCGAGCGTTGAAAAGCGCGCAAAACGCAATCACTGCCAACATACGCCTCACAAAAAAAGACAACATACCATTGCTCAGCCTGACGATCAAGACATCTACCATCAACAGCAGCAATCCTTCGACTTTCGGCGGCCGTAATGGCAACCCCGACAGCAGCAGCGATGACTTTGGCAGCAATGAGAATTTCCGCGAAGGAAGTATCGATTTCTTCGCTCGGCAGGATCGCGAGACCGTGGTCACTCAAGATGTGCCAATACGCGTTCTCGCTGCTACATCAGTGGAGGGTTTGCACGAACCACGTTGCCGAGAGCCGGACGTCCACGTTACCCTGCCTAATCTACTTCAGCTCAAAAGCATCAGCGATCGGTTCACGAAACTCGCCATGTCGACAAAGGCAGGAACGCGGGGAGGCTTTGGCGGTGTTGGAGGACCACGACTAGAGTTGAGCGCAAACATGCACGGATGTCTTCGTTTGGCGCTGAACACTGATGCCATGCGTATCAACAGCCTCTGGACCGGTCTAGAGAATCCAGAGCTTGATCCTGAACAGAACATGGACGGCTCCCAGGGGATTGCAAACCATCCGAGCACGCGTATGAAGGCGGTAGGAGACTCCCAAGGTCAAAGCGAGGAAGGATGGGCGACGGTGCGTCTTGATGGCAGAGACTGGGGTAAAGTTTTGAGTGTCGGTAGACTCGGTGGACGAGTGATCGCCTGCCTCTGCCACGAGCACGCGATGATCCTTTACGTGTATCTGAATAGCGACGAGCCCGGCATGGGCGAGTCTGTGCTGACTGTAAGTACATGATGTCTCTGCACTGCAGTCATACGCCAACCACAAGCTGACACGCTCACAGTACTACATTTCTTCATACAGCCAGTAGGGCTGGCTGGGGAGTTCACCGCAGCGGCTGGTCACTGCTCTGTGCAATGCATGTGCGTGTAGCGATTGCAGGCAGGCACTGTAAATAGATGTGGTCTTACTTTAGCGGAGGCGTTGGGACTGTTGGTGTTCTGTAGCCTTCTTCACACGCGCGAGTGCGCCGATCAATCAATTTCACTGGCAATCTTCAGAGCTCCTATTTGTCCATCCCTCGTCTCTCTCGTCTTCACTAACGTGATGGGTGTCCAATAAGCGACAGCGGGCCAGCCGTTTCAGGAGAAGCATAGTGTGTAGGGCCGCTTAGCCTTAGCCCGCTAAGAGGTAGGGGCTCACGAACTAAACCCCAGCACCCTTCGCGCTGCGTGCACGTCTGTCTGTCTGTCTGTCTCACTGGTACTTCGCCGCCCACGTCTGGTCTGGACTGGTCTGCTTTTCGCGACCGACCACGACAAACGGCGTGTCTTGTTCGACGACCGTCGACACGACACAGGATCACGACTATTCCTGCCGCAGGACGACCGCCACAGCCGCTTCTGCCATATTATATTCTGTACAGCCGCCGCCTGTGTATTGCGAGCTTCTGGAAAACCGACGCCCTCAGTTTGGCCCTAGGATCACTCTTCAGGAGCCTGACGGCAGTGTCTCACCTCTCTACACCTTCGCCCTTGGACTTGCTGTTAGGGAGCAGCTCGGCAGGCGAACGCGCTGGATGCTGCAGGCAAGAGGAGGACGTCACACGAGCGAGGGAATACAGCCAAAAGAGAGCGGCGTGAGCGAACAGCCAGCCTCACACCAACTACAGCGAGCGCGCATTGGCGCTGAGACACTCCCCAGCCGCCACAATGTTTTCGTCCAACGACAAGAATGCGCGGCAGTCCAGCGGAGGCAAGTCTTTCTTCTCGCGCTCCAAGAAGGACAAAGCAAACAATGAAGCCATGCCTGTACCGGACACCCCCAGTCTGCCCTCGAGCTATGCACCAAGCGTCGCTTCGCGGCACTCGCATCGCAGCTCCATATCGACTGTCAACCCGGAGTACTACAGCCAGCGACCACACGAATCTCCGGACATTGGCAGCGTACCATACGAGTCTTCAAGTAGCAACACCAGGCAGCCTGTATATCTCGACGGATCCGAGAAGCCGGTCTCCAGGTCACGCGATCACTCGAACAAAGCGGGCGCCGACTTCCACCAATATCCCACCTTCGAAACAAGTAACGCACCACGACCTCCAACGCATGGGAAATCATCGGCAGGGCGTAGCCTGGATTCGGACACCATTACGCTGAACGGAGGGCCATATGCGCCTTCTAGAGGCTCAAGCGACCACGGCAGTATACGGTCGAGCTCATCGAATGACAGGAGATTCCATGCATACTCAAACGCGAGCCAGGCTTCATTTCCCGCAGTAAATCTGGACAGCAACACACTATTACCTCAATTGGCGCCTGCACCAAGCAAAGAGAGGCAACGACACGGCGACTATCTTAATACCACTAATCCCTCAGCATTCTCAAGCCAAACGTCTTTCACACCTGAAGGGTTCGTCTTGCACAGGCCCAAGGATGACCGAGTGATTGAGAAAGAATTTTTAGATTTGATGCTAAAGAGAGGCTGGAAATCTCTACCAGAACAAGCAAAGAGACAAATGGAGGCATATCCGATCAGCAAGAAATGGACATTGGTTCACCAGGACCGCCTCGCAGAATGGCAGGCAGAGCAAAAGAGACGAGTCACGGCGAGGACAACTATCAACGGTAATGACAACATAGGTGGCATACTCGGTCGTGCGGAAGAGGAGGGCAGTCCCGAGTGGTTTGTTCGAAGACTGCTGGATAACAGCATTTCACCAAAGCAACTGCAGAGCTTGTCTGTGTCATTGCGAACGCAACCAATTGCATGGGTCAAGCAATTCGTAGAAGCCCAGGGTCAAGTAGCCCTGGCCAACTTGCTCGGAAAAATCAACAAGCGACAGCAATCCGGTCCAGCACCCCTGGGCAACAACGCCAACCACGAGAGGGATCTGGACCGCGAGTACGACATTGTCAAATGTCTGAAGTCACTTATGAACAACAAGTATGGCGCGGACAACGCACTGCAGCACGACAAGATCATCATGGCTCTGGCCGCATCCTTGATCTCTCCTAGGCTCAACACAAGAAAGCTGGTCTCGGAAGTGCTGACTTTCTTGTGCCACTGGGCCGACGGACAAGGCCATCTCAAAGTGCTCCAAGCACTGGACTATCTGAAAGCCCAACAGGGCGAGAACGGCCGTTTCGATGCCTGGATGCGAATCGTCGAAGTCACGGTTGATGGCCGTGGCAAGATGGGCTCCTTGGTTGGTGCATCAGACGAAGTCCGCTCTGGAGGCATTGGCATGGAGAACCTGCTCATGGAATACGCTGTCGCATCCCTGTTCCTGATCAACATGGTTGTCGACGCTCCTGAAAGGGACTTGCAACTGAGATGCCATATTCGCGCACAATTCGTTGGCTGTGGCCTGAAGCGCATCTTGCACAAGATGGAAGACTTCCAGTACGAGGTCATCGACAAGCAGGTCGAGCGATACAGGGCCAACGAAGCAATCGATTACGAGGACATGCTTGAGCATGAAGGCAACTCGATGGTAGACTCGGTCGAAGGCGAGGGCAGAGATCTGAACGATCCGTCGCAGATTGTCGAGGTCATCCAGCAAAAGGTTGGAGGAACAAGGGCTGGAGACTATTTCTTGTCAGCAATGCAACATTTGCTGCTGATCCGTGACAATGCCGGTGACGATCGACTACGAATGTTCCAGTTGGTCGACAGCATGCTCTCGTACGTGGCCATGGACAGGCGGCTTCCGGATATGGACCTGAAGCAGTCGCTAAACTTCACCGTGCAGAGCTTGATGGACAAGCTTTACACCGATGGAGAAGCGAGACAGGCTCGCGATGAAGCGCACGAAGCCCGTCTGGTGGCCGATGCTGCAGTGGCTGAGAGGGATGAGATGAAAGCACAGGTTGAGCTGGGTGCTGATGGACTTGTTGCGAAGCTGCAGAAGCAGTTGGATGAGCAAGCTGCCATCATCGATCTCCAGGCCAGACAGACGGAAGCTTTCAAGGCTGAGCTTGCAGAACTGCAGCGTGTCCGTGCCATGGAACTTCAAAGGAACGAGCTCGAGACCAGAGAGCTGTATCTCATGCTGCGTGACGCGCAAGACATCGCAGCTTCCAACGCAAAGAATGGAAACAAGACTGGCGATGCCACTGACCCGGCTCGATTGGCGGGTATCATGGACAGGGAGAGACTCATGGACCGTCTTGAGATGCAGCTTGAGAGAGCAAAGACACAAGCCAAGCTGGAGGGCAAGGTGTGGCAGCAAATCAACCCGTCAGACAAGCTGCGTGAGCTACGCGAAAAGATGGAGGGCGAAGGCGGTGCTGCTCCAGACAACCTTACAGATCACATGCAATTCCTTGGTACTGCATCACGTTCCAAGAGCGGTATCCACAGGAAACCTGTTGGTGGTCAACAGGCGGCTCAGGACGAGGAAGAAGACTTTGAGATGGACGATGAGGGCACTGTCATTGAGAAGCCGAGGATCGTGGAATACAAGAGGCCCAAAATTCCGTCTGCGATTGCCAATGGTATGCTCTCTGAACTCGCAAGCAAGACACAGAAGATCGACGCTTCGGATGATGAGGATGATGGTGTTACCACCGGCCCCAGTCATCCCAGCCTTGAGAGTGAAACCCCCAAGACGCCGCAAGACGCAGAGCATCCCAAGGACAAGTTCAATGGTGCACCGCCTCCACCACCGCCGCCGATGCCCGGTTTCGATGGTGGCCCTCCGCCGCCTCCTCCTCCCATGCCTGGCTTCTCAGGTGGTCCTCCTCCGCCTCCGCCTCCGCCTCCCATGCCTGGTTTCGGCGGTGATGCGCCGCCACCTCCACCTCCTATGCCTGGGTTTGGGGGTGGTGCACCTCCACCTCCACCTCCTATGCCTGGATTTGCCGGTGGAGCACCGCCACCTCCTCCAATGCCTGGTTTCGGTGGTCCTCCCCCACCTCCTCCACCGCCTGGCTTCTCTGGCGGACCGCCGCCTCCACCTGGTGCACCACCGCTCCCGGGTGCCAAGATGGGTGGGTGGCTTCCGGCGCCTATCTATAACCCCACGCCGAACATGGGTATTGGGGCGCCCCGGTCCAAGAAAAAGCTCAAGGCCCTGCATTGGGAGAAGATTGACTCGCCTGAGATCACGCTATGGGCCGCACACACTCCCACATCCGAACTCAAGGAGGAGAAGTATCAGGAGCTTTCAAAGAAGGGTATCCTTGACGAGATCGAGAAGCTCTTCATGGCAAAGGAGATCAAGCAGATTGGCAAGTCCAGCGGTAAATCCAAGGACGAGAAGAAGCAGATCATCAGCCGAGATCTCATGCACACCATGCAGATCTCACTGTCCAAGTTTTCTACCATGGAAGCGGAAGAGCTCGTTCGGACGATCATTCACTGCGACAAGGAGATCATCGACAACCCCAATGTGATGGACTTCCTTCAACTGGAACATCTGTGCACGATTCCGGACAACGTTGCTAAGCAAATGGCGCCTTATTCGAAAGACTGGACTGGCCCAGATGCTTTGACGACAGAGCGCGAGACGGATCCTGCCGAGCTTACCAGAGAGGATCAAATCTACCTCTACACAGCTTACGAGTTACGCCACTACTGGAAGGCACGTATGCGCGCTCTGTCACTGACTCGCACGTACGAGTCTGATTACGATGAGATTGCTGGCAAGCTCAAGCAGGTAGTCAATGTGTCCGAGTCCCTCCGAGATTCCGTCAAGCTGATGCCGGTCTTTGGTCTAATTCTTGATATCGGTAACTACATGAACGATACGAACAAGCAAGCAGTTGGTTTCAAGCTGTCCTCGCTTGCACGTTTAGGCATGGTTAAGGACAGTAACAACGAATCTACTCTCATGGACTACGTTGAACGCGTCGTTCGCAAGCAGTATCCGCAATACGAGGACTTCGCCGACGACATCGCTGGCGTGCTCACGACCAAGAAGATCAACATCGAGCAACTTCAGACGGACGCAAAGAAGTACATCACTAACATTAACAACGTTCAGTCGACGCTGGACGCCGGTAGCCTGAGTGACTCGAAGAAGTTCCATCCCGAAGATCGTGTCAGCCAAGTCGTGCAGCGCAGCATGAAGGAAGCCCGCCGCAAGGCTGAGCAGATGCAGCTTTACCTCACCGAGATGAACCGCGTGTACGACGACATTCTCACCTTCTTTGGTGATGACAACAAGGACGACAGCGCAAGGAGAGACTTCTTCGGCAAGCTCGCCAACTTCGTCACCGAGTACAAAAAGTCGACTGAGAAGAACTTGATCTTGGAAGAAACCTGGCGCCGTAACGAAGCCAATATGCGTCGCAAGCAGCTTACCGCCCAGTCTGCCAACCCTGCTGCGATCAACGGCGATGCTCCTCTAAGCCCAAGCCCCAGTTCGGGCGCCATGGATACTCTTCTTGAGAAACTCCGCGCCGCAGCACCGCAGACAAGAGACACGCGGGACCGCCGCAGGAGGGCCAGGCTTAAGGACCGCCACCAGGTACGTGTTGCGTCGGGTCAGCAGATCCCCGAGACTGGGGAGAATGTGGAAGGAGACAGCGGGCTTCTCTCTCCTACTACCGAAGGCGGAGAGTCGGAAACCACAAGCGAACGCCCCAGCACGGCAGACGGGCTATCGGAGAAGAAGACCGCGCTCGCAGCAGGCTCTGTGTCTGAGGGCGAAGACATCGCAGACCGCGCCGCGAGTCTTCTGCAGGGACTCCGCGGTGACGAAGCCGGAGATGGCGGCGTCGGTAGTGTTGGCCGCGATGACAGCCTGCGGGTCCGCAGGCGCCGTGAGAGTGCGGATGATGAAAGACAGCGTCGCAGAGCTGCCCGGCGTCGGGCAGGGAACTCGAGTATGGATGCAGATCCACAGACACAGGGCACAATCGCCGAGGAAACCGAAGGCGATGCAAGCGCGCCCACGGACGAACTCACAATCTCATCAACCGGCGCGGCCAATGACGCCGAAAAGCCCAACGCCATTGATGAAGACAAACTCCCCACCCCTACCACGGTCGTCGTGCCTCCCAGTCCAACTCAGAGCGAGAGAAAGATGTCCAGCCGAGACGGGTCGGAGGACTAGAAGTCTTCGGCCTTGCTCTCGGCGCCGCTAAGATGAACGAGATTTGAGAGCGCGAGGTGGAAAATCATAGACGCTGGTGTTGTGTTGTGGACTTCTTCCGCATTCCCACGTACGGGGTAATGATTCTATCGCCATTTTTGTCGATGCGTTGCAAGCGCTGGCGTTTTTTTCGATTGTCCTATGACTTTTCTGGGATGGAGGCACAGGAGAAGGCAATGGTGGCGAGGATGGGTTCACATAGAGTAGAGAAGTGTTGCACCTTGGTGTTGTGTGCACATGAGGTCTGTGGACGTACGTTTTACCTAGTAATCTAAGGATATCATTTCTGTGATTTGGATGTCATGATCTAACCAGGTTGATTCCAACGTTGAGGTCAAGTTTGTGTGTTGCAGGAAAATGTAATTGCTAGCTTTTCAGCATCCGTGCTTTGTCCGTTGTTCGCTACAGCTTGTACCGGTATTTTGCGTGTATTTACAACAATACTAAATCTAAATGACCATATTCGTCGTTACAAGATTAATATAGTCCCATTTGTACCAAGTTCGATCGAGGTGTGGTGTCGAGGTCGGCACATTGAGGGTTAGGGTTGGGGTAATACAGCAAAGTGCGAGACGAAAGCTTCAACTTTGGAACTTCTTTCACAGGCAGAAAAGTAGCAACAACTTCGTTGCAACTGCAATGTCGCTCTACCACGAGGCTGCAGGCATTCTCGACACCGTCAACAAGGGCAAGACCTCGCTCAAAGCCGAGATCTTCGGAAAGAAGACATGGAAGACTGATGGAAAGACCTTGTTCGCTCTGACGAGCGAGGCGGCGAAATGGAGCAGCATCCTTGCCGAGGTGGTGGAGAAGAGTGGAATACTCAAACTCGAAAAGGTACGCTCACCTGCATACCTGCAAGCCAATCGTGATGTCTGTCAATATGTGTCCGAACTGACATCCAACCCCTCAAGCTAACACCGACACTGGCATTGGTCCTCACGCATGATTTGTTGCTTTCGAAAAAGGGCATTGCCCTCCCTGCGAAGCATGGCTTATGTGCCACGGTCACAAGACACAAGAACAGACTGTCCGCGGAGCTGACCAAAGCGAGGATTCGCAAGGGCTTCGCCACCATTGATGCACTACGTGTACACGTCAACGAGGCTCCCATCAACGGCGAAGATGGCGAAGAGAAATACGCACATCCGAGATGGATCAGAATAAACACTCTCAGAACGACGCTGGAAGAGCAGCTCGGGTCGACGTTTGCCGAGCTCGAGCGAGTCCCCTCTGTCAAAGGTGTATCGACTAGAACCTCCAAGGCTATTTACGTGGACGAGCACATCCCGGATCTGGTCGCCGTTTCGCCTTCTATCAACTTCACCTCGAGCAAGCCTTACCGTGAAGGCAAGCTGATTTTCCAGGACAAGGCATCTTGCTTCCCGGCTTACTTATTAAACCCTGCCAGCGACGATGGAGACATCATCGACGCATGCGCTGCTCCTGGAAACAAGACAACGCACTTGGCCGCTATCCTGAGAGCCCACCAAGGCGGAGGAGCGCGAGTCATTGCTTGCGAGAAGGACCCCTTTCGATCCAAGACTCTGCTCAAGATGACAAAGCTTGCAGACCCCGAAGGCATCATCAAAGTCAAGGCCGAACAGAACTTCCTTAAACTCGGTCCCAATTCGAAAGAGTACAGCAACGTCACTGGCTTGGTGCTTGACCCCAGTTGTTCCGGCAGCGGTATTGTAGGACGTGACGAGGGAGGCATCGTGGTGCACTTGCCCAGCACCAACTACACAGAACCAGGCCCACCAAGCAAGAACAGCAGGAAACGCAAGCGCACCGACAAGAACCCCAAGGACAAACCCGCACCTGTGCCCGCACCCGCGCCAGAGAGCGACGAGCCAGAAGATGTCCAGGAAGAGGAGCCCGAAGAGGCTCCCAAAGACAGCCTCGAGCTGGCCAAACGTCTCATAGCATTGTCCGATTTCCAGCTGCGCCTGCTGCAGCACGCAATGGCTTTCTCTTCTGCCAGGCGCATCACATACTCGACTTGCTCTATTCACGGCGAAGAGAATGAAGGCGTGGTCGTTCGGGCGTTGTTGTCTGATGCTGCAAGAGATGCTGGCTGGCGTATCATGCGCCGTGACGAGCAAGTCGACGGAATGAAACGATGGCATCGCCGTGGGGATCTCAGTGCTGTGGAAGCCGCCTTGAGGTCTTCGGAAGACCCCGAAGGTGCTCTTGATAACGAGGAAGTTGCTGAAGCTGTCATCCGCTGTGATAAGAGTAGCGAAGATGGAACCATGGGATTTTTCGTTGCTGGTTTCGTTCGAGGTGAGCCTACGGCTATTCGCCCGGCAAACCGTGTCACCGAATCAAAGAAGAAGGTGAAGAGTGAGAACGAGGCTGAAGCTGAAGACGAAGACGAGGAGGAATGGGGAGGTTTCGACGACGAATGATCCCGTTCCAAAAAAGCCGGGTTCGAGGAACATTACCATTGCAGGCTCTTTTTTTTGTATCACTATCTACATCCAACACTGACAATAATTACTCCGACCCAATGCATACAAGAAGAGGCATGGTTTGAAAAAAAGCGTAAGTCATACCGCCATTAGCAGTCTTCATAATCCTTCGTTTCCAACTTTTAGTTCCTAGGGAGCTTGTTCTCCTTGGCAACAGTCTCAGCAGTCTCGTTGAGCCTGTCCTGAGCGTCAGGCTGGCCGCCACGGCCGATCACAGCCTCGTCCTTGTCGAGAGCGCGCTGGCCGGCCATCTCAGGTGCGTGAGGGTCGACAGTGGACTGACCAGCAGAGCCACCAACACCCTCGGCACCACCCTTGCCGGCGGACCTCTCGCCACCATCACGGTGGACTTCCTGGGAAGTCATGCCCTGCATGGGCTTGCCGAGACCGGCGTGGACGTCGGCGGAGCTTGAGCCGCCGAGGGAGTCGGAGGCGGAGGTCTTGTTGTAGGAGGCTTGTGCGGGGGTCTCCTGGGTGTTGCTGGAGTATGTGGAGTTGGAGGGAGCGCTGCCGGCGGGGAGGGTTTGGGCGTGGAACTCGGGGACGGCATCGTTACCTACGAGGACACCGGGCTTGTGCTGGTAATGGTGTTAGTATTTGTCTGGGTTTATCTTCTTGAGAAAGTCGTTGTCACTTACGCCATCGTGGTTCTCGCGGGCAGCGCCAGCAGGCTTGGGGTTGAACTCGCCAGAGCCGCCAGTGGGCATCTGGTTGGCAACGGCCTCGATGTTGTTGTTGGTGGAGTTGGCGGCGGACATTTTGATGTTTGGAGTTTCAGTGAGTTTGTTGTAAGTTTGATTTTTTTCGGTTAAGTGGTTAAGGACGGATTGGTTTCAGCAGAAGATGATTGTATAAATTATTGTAAGGTAAAGTGGGATGTGTCGCATGCCCCTCGTTCTAATATGTGATCAATCCGACCTCATTTGATCGTCACCATGGCGTCAACATCACAGGGAAACGATCGATCACACTCAACCGCCAACCATGCCCCTCACTAACCCACCGATCAATGACAGTCTCTTGTGAAAATCCATAATTGCAGAATGATAATAGGGCATCTAAAGTAATTTGCGTCATACCGTTTCACCTTAAAAAGTAGTCAGATCGTACCTCATCATGATGATGACCCGATTACTTCTTTGAGAGTCTTGGACCCACTGGAATCCTAGACGACCCGTTATTCCCTCTCTTAGCATCGACGACCTTCTCTTCAACAGACACGGACGATTGCGAAGTTGATGCCTGACGTTTCTCCTTTGCCTTCTCCGAGACTGGAAGCCGGCGTCTGACTGTCTTCACTTCTGCACGAGTCGGGAGCTTCGACTGTACCTGAGAAGATGCATCCTTCACCGGAGCAACCTCCGTGGGAGAGAAAAACACCTCCTCTTCAGGGTCTGTAGGGATGGCCTCACAGTACCTACCCAGCTTCTCCAACGCCTTCCGCTCTTGAATGGCATCGTTCTTCCAGACACGCTCCATGCGTGCAATACGCTCAGCCTTCCAACCCGGTCGGAATCCTCCGAGAGCACTCTCGAGCTTGTCAAGACTGGGAATGAACAATGATTGTTGAGCAGAGTAATGCTCTTGCACATACTTAATTATGCAAACCGCGCAAGCGAACTTGGCCGCTGTCTTGGTGTTGGCAAAGGCTGCATCTGTGCTTTTGCAGTTCTTGCCACAGGGCTCTACGTGCGCTGTCATCACACGGTGACCGCATGGCTCGAGGACGTGCAAGAGAGCATTGCTGACACATGGTTCCACGAGTTGAGGTCTGTTGTATCGCGAAGGCTCGCTCGATAAGATACTTGACGCGAGAGTTGTGTTGCCGTCGTTGCTGTCTCCGGAACCGGAACCGGTATCGGATTTCGATGTAATCATCGATTCGGATTTATCTTCAGCGATAGATTCCAGACCTTTGGATTTCTGCGCAGCCAGCGAAAGTGTTGGTGCCGATATGGCGGACTTTGGTTCCAAAGGACTACCTCGTGTCTTCTGACGTCTGCACAGCGAGCTTGGTGGTTTGACCGTTGCAATGGACGACACTGTTCGCTTCGAGAGGTTCGACGTCTCCGCCCTAGGAGTTGATGCGGATGGAGACGGTTTTGGAGCTCGGGATGCCAGTATTGGCAGACTCGATCGATTGCCTGTCATCTTGTAAGTTCAATATGTTACGTTGTGTTTCGTTTCGTTGGTCTACGGTGAGGGGGAGAGAACAGCGATTCAGATGCAACATATGAAGATTTGTCTGGGATCGTTCTTTGTGAACCTTGTGGCTTTGTCTGCTCGATTGGTCGACGCCTCAATGCACATGACAGACAAAGAATGCTTGTCTGAGGCAGCATCATCCCGGTGTTTGTTGTCTTTGATTTGGAAATTCGCCAATGAAAGGTATAGTACACTGCAAGCCCATCGGCTACCTGGCCACCTGTCGAAGAACAGCTCTTTGGAAAGAAACATACCTGGGACGCAGCATCAGTGGCAATCGATCCTATTACCTGTCACAAGTCAATGCCGGCTGATTCACCCCATAGTTTCAATATCAGTGGTCATCCATAAACGTTTTCCTTCGACGCTTCGCATTATCCAGGTGTCTCGTCGGTGGGTTCGATGTCGGCACTTTGGGCTGTCGCTGGACGACCAGCGATCGACTCTTTCATCACACCTCTCTTCTTTTTCTGTTCTGTGAGATGTTCTATTGTTTCAGACCTCAATCAGTAGGGTCAGTGAAGAAGTCACTTGCGAGCTCTGGCTTCGTTCACTTCACGCGGGAACTGCCGGCCCACCGCTGCATGACCCACCGCGATCACAAGCTTACGGCGAAGTCATACACACGACCTCAACTTCGACCACCCACCTTACTCCCCTCGGACAAGCACAAACCGCCACCACTCGACGCAAACAGGCCTGTCTTCCGCAGAACCGAGGAGACGGCCTGCCATTCTCCAACCACGGAAAAGCGCAGCGCAAAGCTCAAGAAGAACACGTCTCCCATAACTCGGTCCAGAAACCTGAGATGGCGCCCAGGACCAGGACCTGCCATCTACCGCCCACCAGGCACGCAAGGAGCGGGAAGTGTGCCTCATGCACGAGTCGCTATACCCGACATGAGCGCCTCGAAAGAACACCCGACGGACCTCGCTATCCGCGAGAAGCCCAAATCTCGCCGCGTCATGGATCTGCCTCTGCGCACGATGGCGCAAACCAGCGGCATTGCGAAGAAAGTACCTGACAAAGACGCACCCTCGAGACCGGCCCTCGCCGAGAGAATCGAACGCGGCCTGGCAGCAGTCACTGGCTCGGGCGACAATAGCAATGCAGTAATCTCAGAACACAATCCGAAGCTGGCGCTCGATCATCCATCGCGCAAGGGAATTGTGGTGACACGCCTTACGTACAGGAGGACCACGGTGGTTCCCAGAATCTCGCCAGAATCGTTTTATGAAGAGAGCCCGGCCATGACAGCCCTCAGGATAGACCCAGACGAGGAGACGTACCGCTCCATGGTACAGGGGAAGGAAGTCAGTATCGACCGTAATTGCTACATTCTACTGCAAATCCACCGCGAAACTCCCAAAGAACCCACCGTCGCTAGCAGTGCCACGGCCGCAGACGACGTCTCTTGCATGGATTACTAGGAAGCGAACAGGCGCAAGCACGGCGACGGTTCTCGAGTGTCTTTGAAGGCCTATCACTGGGGACAGTTTCACTGTAGCAACTGCCGACAGCTCATCACCAGTGCTCGCTACGAGTGTTTCTGGCGCATCGAATGGTTCAACCTCTGCGAGGAGTGCTCCGCGAGACCATACATCACATACAAACGCTGGCAGAAGGCTGACTCGAGGAGCGTGGGAGAGATGGATGAAACGGAGTGAAGACAGTGGAACAACACACTTGTTCACTCGAGATGTTTCGACGGGACGGGAGACTGGCGTTGGGTCAATGGAACGGCAGGCAGGCGTTGGGTGCGATTCGTGGTTACTTTGCGTGAAGAAGCGCGTACCTACAATTAGGCAAGGCGAAGAAGGCACGTGGTGCAGTGAAGTGATGGCTTAGGTAATCCAGTTCAAGACTGTAAATCCCTAACAATGTTTAAGTGCTTAGCACTCGGTCGTCCTGGTCCAAAGAGGATCAATGTCTCATCCATAGAATGTACCCATTCACGACCGAATGCTCTATTGTCAAGGTGATGGAAAGCCCAGCCTTGAAGTGTGATGTGTGATAACCTCTCCTTTTGCACACGCTGAGCGCGGGATCGCCAAAAACAAGATAAGAACGCCTCGCTCACTTTACTTCATCGAATTCATCGCCTTCTGCAGCGCCTTCCTCTCGCGTCCGTCTTTCTCGAGCACAGACACCCAGTCACGCATCTGCACACCCTTGTCCTCCTTCCACTCGCCCCACTTGACAATGCCGGCGTTGTCAGGCTCTGCGGTAGTCGGAGTCCTCGCGCCTTCCTTCTTAACAGGTGTCGAGGTTCCACCGCTGCCACTGCCACTGCCGCCGCCTGAGCCACCAACCGAACCAGGCTTGGCGAAGCGGTTTGTGTGTTGGCTAGGACCACTCATCCAGCTGTACTTCTTGCCCTTCTTGCCCATGGCCATCATGGCGGCGGTCTGGTTTGTGGTAGTGCTTGACTGGGCCTCTACAGCGTTCTTGGCTTCCTTCTGCTGCTTAATTTGCTCCTTCTTCGTCATCTTGGGCTGCTCTGGACCGGCCGGAGCAGATGTTGCAGCAGCTACGTCTGCTGCGATCGGGCCGGTGCCATCATCGTCTGCAGCAGCGGCTTCGGCAGCTTTGCGGCGAGCCTCGCGCTTGCGAATGCGTGCTTGCTCGGCCAAGCGATCTGCCTCTGCGATCTTACGGAAGTGGTTGTTGACGCTAGATTGGAAAGAGATGGTGTGTTGGGGTTTGGCAGATGCTGTGTCGTTGTCTTCGGGCCCGCCGGGTGCGTCTGGAAGTCTGTCCCATTCTGTGCCTGTGATGTTCTCGGGTTTTACAGCATCGTCCTTGCGCTCATTCCCAGGTGCAATGGCGAGATCTGCGAGATCCGGCGGCACACGATTGTGGTCACCGTAGAGCCGTGCTCGGGCTAGGGCGTGAGAATCATCCAGAAGTCCACGAATGCGCTCGCCGGCGGCTAGAGAAATTAAACTGAGAATGTCCGCATATGGAGCGCCCTGGTCAATCTTACTTCCTGCTCTCACTATGCCCTCCGAATTAGCCCCATTTGTCATGACCTTAGTAGGCTCGGGCTGCTGCAGCAGATACAAACCGTTCACATCAAGCCTGACGCTGTTCTCTTTGGCAATTTTGTCCATGCGCACTCTCAGAACATTTCCAAGAAGGAACGGGTTGTTCAAGTGATGTTGGTCTCGTTCCGCCTTCTCCCTTGCCGCCTGCTCTCGCTTCCTCTTCGCTTCCTTCTCGACGTCGTCCTGTGACAACGGCTGTCCAAGAGTTCCAGCAAGAGCTCCGTTCCCGTTCTGGCCGTCGAAGCTAGTTCCTTGAAGGGTATTGAAGCTGTTACCGCCACTGAGTGTACCCGATCCGAAGGAAGAACCTTGAGTCCCGAAGCTGTCTTTCGCTGTGTGCTGGTTGGTGTACAGTGTGTGCAGATAGTTCTCCTCATCCTTCAGGTTGATTCCCGAGCCGTGCATCACATCTGTAACATCGTCCACACCCTTCTCTTCTTTCTCTTCCTTATTGGGCCTAGGCGGAGGGGGCATCATTTGACTGTTCGGCTGTGGTGATCCAGTACTCTGCTGCTGCGCACGCTGTACCGCCGGGGCGGGCGTGTTCGGCGCAGATTGCCAGGGCATTTGTTGTGGCGGGTAGGGCTGTGGTGTGTTGAAGGAATGTTGCGGCGATGCGGCGAAGTTGTTGGGCGTATACGGCGATTGCGCGTGTGTGGGAGAAGGCGCATACGGGTTGCCATAGCTGCTACCACCAGGCAGATTGGACGGAGGCGCATGGTAGCCTCCGTTCTGGTAGGGCGGCGGCGGTGATCGAGGGTTTGGCGACAGCCGTTGTCGCTTTGCAGGAGGAGCAGCATATGGTGATGCGTTCACGGGTGATGGCTGCTGGACGGGATGCTGGTACTGCGGTGGAGGGTATTGCTGTGGGTGTTGTTGCTGTTGCTGTGGAGGTTGTTGCGGAGGCGCATGCTGCTGCTGGTATTGCGCAGGCGAAGGAGTCGGCTTGGGTGCCGGCGGCGACATGGAGAAAGACATGTCGGAGAGGGATTGGTAGTCGGTGGCGTAGGCGGTTCGTGGTGATGGCACGCGAAGTGCGACCTCCTTCACTTGCGGCGGGGATCAGTCAGTCGCGCGTGTCGCATGCCTTGCGCGGTCGTCCTAGGGAGTCGAGTATTATTCGAGTATCGACACCGTGGTCCTGGGAGTAATTCACGGTATGGCGGAGGGCGGAGACGCGATGTTGATTGGTGGTGCGGTGGTGTGGTGTCGTGTGGTGTACTGGTAGTAGGCAATGAAGCTCTGGTGCTTCATGTTCATGGCGTCGTGGTGGAAAGTACAAACGCGGAAGCTGCCGCCATAGGTCTGTGCGCTCCTTCTTCTGAAGCACATGCAGTTGCTCTCAAGAACATCCTCTCACTTTGACCTTCATACCTGACACGACCTGATCTTCACAAACCATCTTAATCTGCTGCCATTGATTCATCACGTGTCTCCAAATACGCCTTCTGCAATACTTGAACAGATCAGCTGATTCCACTGATTCCTGCGCGAACAACAGACCGCTCACGCGCTTGCGACGCGCCCAATACCAGCACCCCTTAGCTGAAGGCCCTGTACGATCTCACACAATGGCTGCCAAGCGCCCACACGCCGCCATGAACCCTCCCGCTGAGGAGCAGGAACCTGTGGATCCTTCTGACGAGCTCATGTTTCTCGCGCTGGGTGGAGGCAACGAGGTCGGCCGAAGTTGCCATATCATCCAATACAAGGGCAAGACCGTCATGTTGGACGCAGGCATACATCCGGCTTTTGATGGACTGGCCGCGCTCCCTTTCTATGATGAGTTTGATTTGTCAACGGTGGACATATTGCTCATGACTCAGTAAGTTGCATTCCTAGTCAACATAAATGCACGCATGCATCGAGCATGGCAAAACATGAACATCCCTACGGCGGGTCATAGGCTGGGCCAGCATGCACTTCTTACTGTCACCATTGGCATCCGCCTCATCTATGCTACCCACTTCGATGGTATCACAGGATGCCACACATAAATAGCCACTGTATCAAACTTTCCCCAACAGCGACCTGATTCATTTCCTTGCCCAGCCTATACTGCCGTAGTGTTTGGAAGCTTTGTGTCATCGAACTTGCAGACACCGAAACCCCAAGCTGACATGCTGTCTCTACTACAGCTTTCACATGGACCACGCAGCATCATTACCCTATGTCCTCGCCAAAACAAATTTTGCCGGTCGTGTCTACATGACCCATCCCACAAAAGCTATCTACAAATGGCTCATGCAAGACTCGGTCCGCGTGCAAAACACCCATGCTGCCGCATCTGGAGCCAACGACGGTGGTGGAGTTGATCAACTCTTCAATGAGCAGGACATTCTCTCCACTCTACCTCAGATTCAGACAATTTCCTTCAACACAACGCACACTCACAACGGTATTCGCATTACGCCATACCCTGCTGGCCACGTTCTCGGAGCATGCATGTACTTGATTGAGATCGCTGGCCTGAACACTCTATTTACTGGCGACTACAGCCGTGAGAACGACCGCCACTTGATTCCTGCCACCATTCCGAAGGGTCTGAAGGTCGACTGTCTCATCACTGAGTCTACTTTCGGTATTAGCACGCACATTCCTCGCGCCGAGCGTGAGACAGCTCTCATGAAGTCGATTACCGGCATTCTCAACCGAGGCGGCCGCGCTCTCCTACCCGTCTTTGCCATTGGTATGGCGCAAGAGCTCTTGCTCATTCTGGAAGAGTACTGGCAGAAGCACCCCGAGTACAGGCGATACCCCATCTACTTCGCGTCTGCTTTGGCACGTAAGTGTATGGTGGTCTACCAAACTTATATCGACAGCATGAACGACAACATCCGCTCGAAGCTTCATAACAGACTAGGCGGAGACAGCAATGGTGAAAGCGGCGGTGGAGGTCCATGGGACTTCCAATTCATTCGTTCGCTCAAGTCGCTCGATCGATTCGACGATGTCGGCGGCTGTGTCATGCTTGCCTCGCCTGGTATGTTGCAGAATGGCGTGTCTCGCACACTGCTGGAGAGATGGGCACCCGAGGGCAAGAACGGCGTTGTCATCACTGGTTACAGCGTGGAGGGTACAATGGCCAAGGAGATTATGAAAGAGCCCGACTCTATCCCAGCCGTGATGACGCAACGCGGCGGTGGAGGACCGATGATGGGAAAGAAAGCCGCCGGACCAGGTGGTGAGGACAGACCAATGATTCCTAGACGATGCACGGTGCAGGAATTCAGTTTCGCCGCTCACGTAGACGGCGCGGAGAACCGCGCATTTATCGAAGAGGTGGATGCTCCGGTTGTGGTCTTGGTGCACGGAGAGAGAGGTAACATGATGCGCATGCGCTCCAGACTTCTGGGTTTGGGCAAATTCAAGGTGTACTCGCCCGCCAACTGCGAGGAGGTTCGCATTCCCTTCAGGCGCGAGAAGGTGGCAAAGGTTGTTGGCAGACTGGCAAACGAGGTCAACCCTCAAGCACTCGCAGGCATGTTGAGTCCGCCTGCTAGCAGCGATGACGGTGACGATGACAGCAAGGACGCCAAGAGAAGTAAGAGTGAAGGTCAGGTCGTCAGCGGTGTTTTGGTGCAGAACGAATTCAAGCTCTCACTCATGGCGCCCGAAGATCTTCGAGAATACGCCGGTCTCAACACCACCACAATCACTTGCCGCCAGCGCATCACTCTTGGCGCTGCTGGTATCGATCTCATCAAATGGTCACTCGAAGGCACTTTCGGCAGCATACAGGTCTCCACCACCGAGAGCGAGTCCAAAACAAACGGCGCCACATCTAATGGCACCGACCTCAAAACCGAGCACTCCGACGAAGAAATGCCCGACAAGGATGCAGCTGCTCCTCAAACAGTTCTCGGCGTCATGAACAATGCTGTCCGCATCTACTGCCGCGATCAAGGCGAGCTCGAGCTCGAGTGGGAAGGCAACGCGACCAACGACGCCATCGCCGACGCAGTCATGGCCGTGCTGCTCAGCGTTGAGAGCTCTCCCGCAGCAATCAAGCGCAGCGCGCACTCGCACTCACACTCGCACGGCCATGAAGAGGAAGGAGACGATGAACACAAAACGGCTTCGCCTCACCCGCTAGCCGCGCAACGTCTCACCCCAGGTGAGAAGCTGAGCCGCCTTTTCATGTTCCTTGAGGCTCAATTCGGCGAGACCGCCATTCAGCCCATCGCACAGCCAAAGCTTCCCGAGTGGGTTGTTACAGACATGGAGGACAGCGTTGCGGTCGAGAAAGCGCAGGCTGCCGAGCTGGCTAGACTGCACGGGTTGGGGATTCCCGTCCCAGGGCTAGAAATCACCGTGGACAAGAGTGTGGCGAAAGTGTGGCTCGAGGGCTTGGAGGTCGAATGCACAAACCGCAGCCTAGGCGAGAGAATTCGCGCGGTCTGTGACAGGGCGTGTGAGGTTCTGGGGGATATCGTGTTCTAAGCGTGACTGAATGACAGGGCGCACGATGGAGAGATCACATGTATGTGTGTGTAGACGCACCCTCGGGTCCTTACTGATACATACGTACGGTGCTTCCACGGCCGGTCAATTTTTGTACGATCTTTTGGGCAGCCTCGCGGTCGTGGATTGGAAAGTTGGCGTTCGGGTGACCACCCACAGACCAAAGCACAAAATGTCGTGGTACCACGCACAATTGCAATGACGACGTCCCTTACACGAGGCGGGTGTGAGATGCAGTGTTTGCACTTCTTGTATTGAGATTGCCTTTTGAACCCTTGCATTGTGAGAATTGCCCTTTCCAATTTCCTATATGTACCTACATGTCGCCCGCATTCCTTCATTTACAAAGATCGGCAAAACTATCACATCCTCCTCACCTTCACGCCTGACCTATTCCACATCTTCAATTGATCTTACCTCTACCATTGACTCGAATAAAGGATAACAGCAACCTCACAACCTTATTAACACCACCTGAATTGACCCAAACGACCAGTCTCCCAATCCCAACACCGCTCCGCCGGACAAGACTCGATTTGTTTGCAACTCTCGCAACAACTTCACCCCTTTTAGAACCCGAACATGTCTTCTTATCCGCTCAGAGTCTTCCTGGCTACCCTCTTCCTCGCCACAACAACAACAATGACAACAGCAACGCCTCTAACCAAACGCAACCTCGGCGGCGTACGCTTGTGCGACCAAGCCAACTGGGGCGGCAACTGCTGGTACGGCATCGTGCCGCTCAACGACTGCATTGCGTTGAATAGTTTGTGAGTTTGTGTCGTGGCCCATTTCAATCTCAAGACCTTTTTGATATTGTGGCTAATGCTATTTGCCACGCAGTAAATCCAATGTCCTATCTTTCCGCCCAGACGAAGGGACAGAGTGTTTCCTGATGCAGTAAGTTTTGGATCGTTTTTCTCAAGAGGCTCACAATGACTGTTTCCGCAACGCCCAAGTTGGAAATTGGCACTGATGCTGTCGCTTAGGGGCCGCTGCGATTCCAACGACCAGTTCATTTCGTTTGAGCACGACGATACGGATGTCAGCGCGGATCTGAGGGGTTTGGATTGGATCGGGAATGCTGAGAGCTTTTTATGTTCGGAGGAGATATGAGAGATGATGGTGGACGTGTTGGTTTTCCTTCCCCCCACGCCTTAGTCCCGATATCTCTCGGCCGTCTTTGGTGTTGTAGAGGTAATGCTGGGTAGGGGTGATTGTAGTGTTGTTGGGTTGAAGGCTTTCGTAGGGGATTTTCGTATTTTCGTATTCCCTTTCGTCAACAGACTTGAGCACATTCGGAGATCAAGGATCGAGGGCGATTGCGATACTATAATCGTTTGGCGCTGCGGTCATCAGTTTGCTTGAATTAAAGAAAGTGTGGACTCGAGAGAATATGGGAAAAGAGGAGATTCAATTTTGGTGTGTCCTAGGTTAAGATATGCTGTCTGTACGATATCCTGATTCCTTCGTGGCTCGAGCTAGCACTCTCATCCCGGGTCAAGATATGCAAAATGTATGAGTGTCCGACGACTCCGTAATCTAAAAGTGAACACACGAGCAGTAGCCACTGCTGCGGACTCGTTGGCAGCCGAATTCACTTTCTCCCAAACTCCCCTCTTGACATGCCTGCAGCAGCTGGAGGAGTTGATGGTTTAGACAGCTCTCTGAAGGATCGCAAGATTGAGCCTATCACCTTCGTTAGCTCCAGTATATCAGAAGAGATCATGTGCAGCAAAGACCTACTTCTTGTCAAACTTCTGCGCAACACCCTGGAGATCCCCCACCTCCTTGAAGCCAAGACGCCTGTTCAGCCATTCAGACACCCACACAAGTTTCTCTGTGTTCTGAGCATCGTAGGAGTACCGAATCAGGACGTTCGAGACGACCTTGGATGCGCCGATTCCGTCGAGTTCATCACCAACGGTTTCGTAACCCCCACGCTCGATGAAGGACGAATCAAGCAGACCCATCATCTTGTCGACGAGGCAACTGCCGATGTTCTTCCCGTAGTGCTCCATGTGTACGAAGACCTCCATCTTGACGGTGGTACGGTAGATGGACTCCTCCTCGTTGACCCAGTCGCCAGCGTATGCGAACCCGACCACTCTGTCGGACATGATCATGTCTTCGCCGCCGTTTCGATTCTTGTTGCGGGCCTTGACGACTTCACCTCGCTGGCAAGCGACGATGAACGGGAGCTTCAAGTCTCTGGCAGCTTGGAGGCGGTTCAGCATGTCGGCCTCTGTGCGGCGGGATGTTTCTGGCACTACGAAAGTGTTGTCGATGTATCTGTTGTAGATGTCTCTGAGTGGGATCATGTCGGCCTGGTAAGCAGAGCGAAGGAAGAGGTGGCTCAAGCCAGGTTTGATGCCGTTTGGCATGGCCGAGACGGCGCTCGAAGTGGGGACTCCAGCGAACTTGTGAGCCTTTGCGACTCTGGCCAGCTTGCGCTTCCTTTCAGCCTCTCTCTTTGCTTTCTCGGCTGCTTTGCGGTTGGCACCGGCTGTCAGACCACCAGTGTCAAACTCGCGTGCCAGACGCTCTTCTTTGTTCTCGTCGGGATCATTGCCAGCAATCCACGGGTGATCGATTTCCTGCAGCATGCAAGAACTTACGTTTACATATTTCTGCCACCAAGGCTTGACTTGATCAAGATCGCCCTCATCAAACAGCTCCAGGCTACTGTCGGGGGACATGTGGTTGTTCCAGAAAACGGCAATGGTGTAGCCTTCCAAGTGTGTCGGGATCCAGTAACGGGGAACCACATCGCCCTTCTCTTCAGGAATGAGGACACGTTCGCCCGAGGCTGTCGTGGTGAAGGAGAAGGTCTTCGCGCCATCTGTGAAGCTGACAGGATCCACGAGTGTCAACGCAGAAGAAACATCGGCCAGCCAATTGTCAATCTTCACTTCAGTCTGTCGATCTTTGAAAGGTGCGCGACTGTCCCAATCGATCACGGCTGGAGCCATGCCCCCTGACCAATCACCGAGAGCTGCGCCACCGTCCTCGCGCTTCCTGCGGGTGCCCCATCCGGAGCTGGTACGATTTGAGTTAGGCGGCGAGCCTTCGCGGCTTGATGAAGTCCAGCGGACCTGGTGGCGCTTCGGATCTCCTTTGGGGATGAGGCTGTCTTTGATCCACGGCGACTCGCGTGGCTTTTTGTTGGGTTTGGAGTCGAGGCGAACACGACCATTGTGGTTGTTTCGCTTGCTTGAAAAACCGCCGTTGAGACGCGCATCGCCAGGAAGAGGTGGATAGCCGGTATCCCAGCTGTTCTTCTGGGGACTCGGCTTGCTCTCCTGGATGGGTTGTTTCTTCTCAAGCTCGGGCCTTCGCGAAGACTGGCCGGTTGTGTTGGAGTAAGGCTTGGCAGTGGTATCAGGTTTTCTAGATTTGTTGGATGTGGTCTGGTTGGTCGATTTGGCCGCCAAAACAGGTCTGTCAGCTTCTCCAACTGCTTCGCTTGCCAAATTGCCATTGTCGCTGTCATGTCTCTTTGAGCTGGTTGTGGCGTTGCCAGTATCTCCAGGGCAGCGACCTCTGAAGACGAGCTCTTGCTCCTCATCGGAAGAGACTCGCTTATGACGGCGGCAATTTCTGTCTTTCATGTCGATGGCAGAATCAATAGTTGGTGATGTGTTTTGCTGGTCGGATGGCTGCGAGCTTGAAAAGTCTGAGTTGAGCGCCTTCTGTGCTTCAGCTGTCTTGGCAGGCGTCGGAGCTTGCCTGGTGCTCAGGAGTTGTGTGATGTCTTTGCGCTCCGAAGTGATGGCGGGAGGCGATGCTTGTGGCGGAGTTGAGATGATCATGTGAGGATGAGAGTGAAGTGGCCGAGGATCAGACGCCAGCTGTGCCTGCTCATGGTCTTGCTCGTGAACTGCCGGAAAGGCGGCTTCCGTATACTTGACACGGCGGGAGCGTTGGACTGCAGGCATGTTGAGTGCAGTTGGTTGTGTGGTTGTGTGCAGTGTAGGAAGTTTTGCGTTGTTCAGGATGTGGGTGTTAGTGGTACAATGCAGTTCAGAGAAGTCGGCGATGTGAGTGTGCGCCGACAATAGGTGACCGTTTGCTATTGTCACCGGCTGCTCATCCGACAAAAACGACGTCAATCCATGCCGGTGGTCAGTGTCGCCCTCATTCGAAGCGGGAACTAGAAATGACTCCATGGCAGTAACCTCACCGCGCGAGTGTTTGTCGAGCTTCGCAATAGCCTACGGCGTGTCGCTGCCTTGGGCGAGGTCGTATAGGGATTCAACAGCCATATCGAAGATGTCAACCCCTAAGCACTTGCTGTTTTGTCAGTCGTAGTGTTAAGGAACTGTCAAAGACGGATCTTTACAGGCGTCGGGATAGGTGTTACTAAGGTTGAGTTCCAATCACGAGCGAACAGCCGCAACACGAGATCAACGTGAAGTCTATCACGGAGTCAGCTACATGTATCTCATGCTATCGGTCGTCAAAGATGGACATATGTCTCGTGCGACCACGTGACTTCTGCCGACCTCAAAGGATTTCTTTCTCGACTCTTTCTGTCCTCTTGCCAGTACCAACCACGGGAACTTACCTGCAAATATGCTGTCGATTCTCCGTAAAGCCCGTCTGAAAGACAAGGAGATGCGAATCCTGATGCTGTGAGTTATCCAGAGTGTTTATCGAAGCCGCTGCTAATGATTCGAAGTGGACTGGACAACGCCGGAAAGACAACAATCGTCAAGAAGATCATGAATGAGGACGTGAATAGCGTCAGTCCAACCTTGGGCTTCATCATCAAGACCATTGACTATGACGGGTAAGGTTGCAATGCTCCTACAAGCCTTGTTTTTGCCATGCTGATGACACTGCAGCTACAAACTGAACATCTGTGAGCTCTCTCATGCAAGACACCACTGCTGAGATACTAACACCCGGCAGGGGATGTTGGCGGTCAGAAGACACTGCGGACATACTGGAAGAACTACTTTGAGAAGACAGACACACTCATCTGGGTGGTGGACGCGACGGACAGGGAGCGACTGTCAGATTGCCGACAGGAGTTGGATGGTCTGCTCGTGCAGGAGGTATGTCATGTCATACCGCTCGAAAAGAGGTCGTCACACTTGCTAACATGTTGCAGCGACTCATGGGAGCATCATTGCTCGTCTTTAAAAACAAAAGCGACGTAGCTGGATCTATGACGGAGACCGAAATCCGTGAGGTGTGTCTTTGGCACTTTGCCATGTCCCGCGCACGGCGCAACGGCCGACCACAACACACTAATCACAGAGAAACAGGGATTACGCCTAGACAACATTCACACGCACAAGTGGCGGATCATGACATGCAGTGCGATGACGGGCGAGAATCTCCAGGAAGGGCTACAATGGGTCGTCCAGGACGCGAAAGACCGTCTGTTCCTATACTAGACCACTCAACCATCTCGGACGTTGCTACGGGCATCCTGTCCACGTCCACAGCGGAGAAGAGGCGGTTACGCCGCATCCACAGGACGCACAAGTAGCCCCAAACTTGGCATACATAAACGCATAACGCGCGTTGGGTTTAACGGTACCTAGCTAGTCCTAGCGTTCCACTTTCCCAGTAACCTTCTAGTGGCAACGCAACAATAATAGTAGTGTAAACAAATGCACGATGGGATGGCGTGCATGGGGCTTCACGCCGCGAACCAGCTGCAGGAAGGACGGACGGCAGATGTGGATGACAGCAGCAAGCATTCTCCTTGGGCTCGCCTGAAACGAAGCTCAGTGGACGTATGTCGGCCTGGCTCTCGCGGCCGATGTATACGGCCTTTTCGATGTGGCCGCATTCCAACGACCTTCGATACGCGGCTCTGCGGTATGCGCGCACATATGCAGCCCGGTCGTTCAGATAGCATGTGCCCGAAACATCACTTACTTACCTCGCACAACTATAACTCAATTCCCCTTCCCTTCCCGCCTGCCGTGTATCCTCTCGTGCTTGTACATACATAAACTTCCCGCCTGCAGTCCCACATCCGACACGCACCGTAGCACCGCGCTGCTGGCTGCTCGATTTCCCGCGGGCGAATCCCTGCCTCTGCTGCTGCTGCTGCCGCAGTGTTGTTGTTGTTTGTGATGGCTACTAATAACGCTGTGAACGCCGCCGCTCCCCCGCGGCCAAGTCCTCCTCCTACAGACTCACCCACTTCCCAACATTCACCACTGGAAGCAACACAGGACGACGGCAGAAGCACGACAGAAGCCGCTGCACCAGACGACCTGGACCCTGCAGCATTCCTAAAATCAGTCCGCGAGCTCTCGGAGAAGCGAGAACGAGAAGACAACGAGAGATACCGGCGGCTAGAGGAGGAGATTGAAAAGGGCAGATCAGAACGACTAGCACGGAGAGCAGGTGAGTGGGAGATGCCATTGCGGTCATTACTCGAGGAGCAGATCTGACGTTGGTTGGTGCAATCAAGAGCGCGCGCGATCAATTTCACCCGAGAAGCAGCAAGCTGAAACGCCTTCCGCACCCCAAAACAGCGACAGCAACGTGCCAACTCCCAGCAGCACCCGCGCAGCATTCGGCTCACCAACACCAGTGGCGCCTCTCGGTTCCGCCATTGTGTTCGACAGCATATCCAACAACATGGCCAACAACGAACCGCCGCAGCGCGCTTCGGTCGAAGTGCCAGAGTTCAAGGGTTTTGGCTCGATCAAACGCAGCAGCGTACCATCAACTCCCGCATCTATCTCACACACGGAGGACGCCTCTCAGCCCGCCGTGAAGCCTTCGCCCAGCGCTGCAATGCCCTCGCGCTCAAATACCATGAAGTGGCAGCAGAGGCCTACGCCACGAGGGAGCAGACCCATGTCAATGGCCGCACCGTCACCCTCCCGGGAAACTTCGACGGACGAACCGCAAGCTCCTCGAGAACGGTTCAGCGCAAGAGCCCCAACAAGCAGACCCATGTCCATGGCTGCACCACAGCACACGCGGGACGCCTCGGTCGACGAGCCGCAACCTTCACGAGAGCAAATCGCTGCATCCCTTGGAGCGCGCGATCCCGCATACTTCAAGCAGACCGCAGACAGAGGCCTCGGTAATGCTGCGTTCAGGAAGAGCAAGGATGAAACGAGCAGTGGAGATGATGTTTTTGCGGCACGGAGAGGATTGCCTGGAATGTCAAAAGAACTCCCGCGGAATGAGGAACGTACAACCAGTCCTGCGCCTGAGAGCGTTACATCCGACACACCATCAAGGTTCGGTTCGATTCGAGAGGATCGTGCCTGGAGCGCAAGGTCTTCGGGGACGCCCTCTGTTTCCGATGGGAAGACGAGCAGTGATCTGCCCTTCCGCACACAATCCACCAGGTCTTCTGTTACTACTGATACCAACGAGGCCCCCACCCTCGGCCGTACTCCCACAATGTCTGCATCACAAGCGCGTCTGGCGAACGCCAGCGAACGGCCACCTTCACCGACCAAAGGTATGGGCGGTTTCGTTCAGAGTGCTTTGATGAAGCGTTCAGACAGCCAGACCAAGCGTTGGAGCGCGCAACAAATTGGTGGTCTACAAAGGCAAGACTCTTCAGCAAGCGTGCGCAGTGGGCTCGGTGGCCTCCAAGGATCGTATAGCATGCCAAAACTGGACCCTATTGATGCTAGCGGTCGCGGGGGCAGCCACGAGCCAAACTCGAGGCCAAACTCGAGGCCAAGCTCTAGCAGCAGCAATCTGACTACCCTGGTCACACGGCCACACGATGATGGGTCATTCAGACAAACGCTGCCCTCCCGCAACCACAGTAGGAGCAAATCGGTACATTCGACCTACAGCACTTCTGCGGACCACGATGGTGGTCTCAAATCGCCATTGGGAAGCCCGTCGAAGCGATTCAGCCCGAACAAATCCAGCTGGATTGAGAGCGCACTGGCAAGACCTGATTCCCCCAAGGCATCGCCTTCGAGGCCCGCACAACCGAGCTGGATGGAAAACATCGCCCGCGCGAAGGCGAACAGGAACAGTGTACATGTAGACACTGCGCCTACCCTTGGGAGCCCAAACCCCAACGATAGAAGCCGTCCTGGGTCGCCCACGAAGGAAACTCCATTCGGTCCCGCCATGCTCAAGAGATCTGACTCTAGGGATCTGCGTACAGACCCCAAACGTACAAGTACAAGGTCGATCACACCTCCCACAAAGGCAAAGCCGATCAGTCTCAGCTCAAGGCCAACTAGCCTTCTCACACAAGAATCCCTTCGTATATCGGAGCAGATGGCGGCGCCAACTACAAAAGATGAAACCGATAACTACAAACTCGAGACAATGGCTATCAAACCATCCGCAAGTCCTGAGATTGGTGTCGAATCTGTACCTCTTGGTGACAATCCCTCTATGGTTGTCGCGACAGAAGAGGAAAAAACCGAGTCCCTTCCTGACAAGCAGGAGGAAGTCTCACGTGCGTCAGGCGAGACCGAGCCGGTCAAGTCGCTACCTTCATCGGAGTCAAGAACTGAGATCGTTGAAGGCACCCCTGACCTTTCAACGAAGGTTCCCGAGGCCGAGAAACCCATGCCGCCACCACCGATCACCTCAGAGCCAAGCATCACGCCCAAACCTGAGCCTTCGCCCAAACCAACCACGGACTTCCGCAGCACCCTTCGCTCTCGACCCGTCTCTAAGCCCGACAGCCAAGAACAACCTGAGTTCTTGTCCAAGTTCGGAACTTTGCGCAAAGCACAACAAGAAAAATACGTTGCACCTGATGTTCTCAAGGCAAACATCACACGCGGTAAACGAGGCCTTACCATTACGGAGGGCCCCCAGAAGCGCGAACGCAAAGACGAGCTTAGAGACAGTCTGCTCGCTAAGAAGGAGCAGTGGCAGCAGGAGAAGGATGCCGGCATCGTACACGAGCGCAAGATCTCCGAACCACCAGCTTCGCCCGAGAAGCCCGAGGCACTGGCTACTAGAGAGCTGCTGGGTAGAAACAAAAGTGTCAAGGGCCCACCTAGGAGCCCGGAGAAGACACGTAACATTACACCGGAAGCGATTCGATTCCGGAAGAGCATCAGAGAGAAGCCCAAAGTTGAAACACCCGCCATCGAGCAGGCAAAGCCCGACGTGGTCGACTCTGTCGCAACTGAACCATCGGCAGCACCACTCTCTTCCACTTCTCTCCGAAAATCAGTCACGAAGCCCTTCCCGAGTCCTCCGGCTAAAGAGCATTCAACCGCTGAGAGCCTGGAGAGAACTGTTTCTCTGCCTCGTTCTGAAAAGCGTGATCCTCCTCCACCAGCCGAGGAGAGGAGCAACACATACCCACCGGTGGCCGCGACCGCACCAACCAGCAAGCTCGCAGCCCGCTTCAATCCTGCACTCGCTGGAATCCTCGCTCGCGGACCTCCTGCTAGCGGCGGTTCGCCCGCCGGTTCAAGATCTGAGAGCCCAGCGGGGCTCGATAAATCATCCAAGCCTGTCCAAGTTACATCAAGCGAGCCGCCAGTCGCCGGAGCGCCCTTGGCTGATGTTCGCAAAGGCCGAGCTAAAGGACCAAAGAAGCGTAAGGGCGGCACCACAAAGGAGGACGCCAAGAACGCTGAGTTAGAGGCGCCGAAGCAAGCAGATGAGCCCGCCGATTTGTCAAAGTTGGAAACTCCTCTTTCGCCGTCGCCTACTACGAAACCGTCGCCGGCCATAAGGCCCACGGCACGTTTCGGCGAGCACGGGGCCAAGGCGGCGGCTTCGATCATGGCTGCTTCTCTAGGCACCAGCCTGAAGCAGTCACCTACAAGCCCCCAAGAGCCTGTCCGCAGCCCTTCCACTAAGTCTGTGCCTTTCGCTAAACCCACTGTGTCACCGAAGCCTAGCCTAGCTGGATTCCCAGCGAGCCAAGACAGCGCAGCGCCTGCCGTCAAGACACCGTCTTACCTGAAGCGCACGCTTTCTGACAAGCCTGCTACACCACTCAAGGATGCAGCTCCAGAACCCAAGGGATCGAGTCAAGCTAGCCCAGCACCTGCCGTTAACACACCGTCTTACTTGAAGCGTACGCCTTCAGACAAGCCCGCTACACCACTCAAGGATGCAGTTCCGGAATTCAAGGGATTTGGATCTCGCGTTGGCCGACAGCCTGCGCCTGGCGCGGAAGAGGACAAGGAGAACAAACCTTCTAGCTCGCCTTCCGTGAAAGACACTGCCTCCGCTTGGGGTCGTAAGAAGACCTACATGCCCTTGGGAAGTCCCTCGCAGATCCAACTACCCACCAGGAAGGATGAAGAAGCCGCCATGCGCTCGGCTAGTCTCCTGGCGTCCTCGCCCGCAAGATCTCCGTCTCGACCGGACTCGAGGGGCGGGTTGGGTATATCTTCCCCGGTCGCCTCGCCTTCTCCAGCTCTCCCACCAAAGCCGGCGAAATCTTCTCGAGTAGTTTCCGGGCAGCTGAAGGAGGTATTCCCTAACAAAGGTACGGATTTCCATTTTCAGTCATGAGTCTGCCGCACCTGTGAATTACCCAGTGCGACTTTCTGACATCTCACCAAACAGTCACCGTCTGAACACGTTGGATCAAAGACTGACAACCTAGCTTGAAGATTCCCAAAGCCTTGGAAAGCTGCCGGAGACTGAAGCTGAACGGTTGCTCGTCGATTCCTTTGGTTCATGGCCGAGATCGACTGGACCGATTTCAATCGACACAAGAGCAGTCGTTGCCGCCTGCTCCCAGCCGAAAGTGCGGGCAAAGACACTCCGCAAGTCCATACAAAAGGTCGCTCCCGATGGCTCGGTGCAGCAGCTGCGCCCTCAAGAAGAATACACGCTTTTCGACGAATCTGTGTATGTGTGTTCACACACGCATATTCCAGAAGGCGCTGCCAAGTCGACCCATGTAATCGTCTGGACGGGCGGAGCCTCTACTTCACCAAACGTGGATGCAGCCAACGTCGTTGCGAAAGCCGAGGCGAGGCGAGAAGGCTCGTCCACACAGATTCGATTGAATCAACAGGGCCGTGAGGAAGCCGAGCTCTTCGAGGCGCTCGGTGGCATCATTGTTACACGACGTGGAGCACGCGAGAGCGCTCCAAAGCAGTTCATGCTTCGTGGCCGTAAGCACCTGGGACACATCGCGTTTGATGAGGTGGATTTTGCGATTGGTTCGCTATGTTCGGCCTTCGCATACCTTATTTCGTTCCCTGTCACTCTACAGGAGACCAAGTTCTACTTGTGGAAAGGCGCCGCATGCTCGAGCGAAGAGATCGGCGCTGCCAAGTTGGCAGCAATGGACCTGTCGGAAACCGGCGAAATCATTGAAGTTGATCAAGGAGCCGAGTTCTCCAGCTTCTTGAAGATCTTCGGCCCCGACACGACAAAGGCCAGCGTTCCACAATCGAGCCCTATCTGGCAACACAAATCGATTGCGCCCGGGAAATTCGCCACTCGATTGTTCAACATTCACCAAGCCGACACCCGCGCCGGGATCTTCTCGACAATGTTCCGCAGGCCGTCCTGGGGTATGCGCGCACCAGCCCCTGATCCAGGAGTCAAAGTGGAAGTGAAAGAGATCGCGCCCTTCACGCAGTCCGATCTCGACGCTGAGGGGATATATCTGCTTGATGCCTACGGCGAACTCCATCTCCTGCTGGGCCCACTGTTCTCCTCTCTCCAGCCGGAAAATGTGCGAAATGCGCTCCTCGCCCAGTCCTTACTGTTCGTGCTGGATTACGCAACCTCGTCCGCATCAATGGAAGACCGGCCTCGCATCCCAAAGGCCAACGTTGTCTTCCGCGGGTGTCCAGAGGGTGTCGACGGCCTTTTCCGAGGCTGGGATGACGAGCATGGACTATGGGGTTTGGGTGGGTTGATGGCGGGCTCGTCAATGGGCAAAGGAAAGATCGGTGAGGAATTGAAGAGCACGGGTGCTTTAGACTTGGTGAGAGTGGTCTGTCGATGATTTGGTTGGCCATTGGATTCGTGTCCATTGCGCCTTTTTCGTATTTCCTTTTGTTTCGATCATCTGGGACCGGGTTGTCTGGATTATTTTGGCGCTTGGATTTGATCTCCAGGTTTGTATGCCTTGGATAGATCGAGGAATCTTGTATTGTAGAGAGCTATGGGAAGACTCGGCTGGTCTGGATTCTAGAGTACTCTGACTTCAGTGGCAACTGTACATGTACCTTGTCAGACTCGCTTTCGCGTCGCTCAGGTTCATCTCGCTCTCTCTTCGAATGATGTTTGATTCGAAACAACAATCCTACGATTAACACAATGATCCAATTACTGTTGAAGCCTTCTTAAACTCGCGGCTAAACGTACGCAGGCAAGACGAGGCTGGCATCTCTGCGCTAGTTGATGAGGGGTCTCGGCCATGCCGTGATGTGTGATGTTGTCTCGAGTGCAGCCCTACCCAGTTCTAGCCCCAGTGTGCAGCGAGATCGCGATGTCTGATCCATGACCCGTCATCCCACTTTCCCACTCGATTGATGAACCGGGTTGTTGCTACCCCTCATCTCGCTGATCATCTCCTTCCAACTTTGCCCCTCCAACCAGACTCGACTGGCTCACTCACTACTGGCGAGACTGGGAAGAAGACTGGAGCTCGCACCGAGGAAAGCGGGTCTGACGGCCAGCTACTGCCATGCAAGGTGACGTCGCGAGATCAAGCACGAGCAAGCACCTGTAACACCACGCAAGCACGGCACAACTCTCTCATGACAGGAAGTCCTGAGGCAGGACCAAGAGCATTAGGTATAATAAGGTACCCTCTGAGCTCTCATCCCACCTTACCCTCCACTTTGTAGCTCCTACAACCAACTTCCAACCTTTCTTGAACATCACCAACAACAAACAAACCACTCCTACCACAACCAACCAAACCAATCACATATCATGTCTTCCCTCCTCAACAAGGCCAAGGACGCTATGGGGAAGAGCGGCGGCAGCAGCAGCAGCGGTGGCAGCGCCCCAGGCCAGCAATCCGGCGTCGAGAAGGGCGTTTCCGGCCAGGCCCACACCCGTAAGTCCTCACTCTATACCTACCTTCAGTACTCATCGCACATCGCCATCGATACATCAGCTCTCACCCACCATGAACACCCCACTGACCCCACCCCTAGAGATCGACAACCTCACCGACCGTGCTGGAATGGGAGACAAGTACGACGACAAGATCAACAAGTTCGCCGACGGCCAGATCAACAACCAGGTCCCCGGCGGCGCTGGCAGCAAGTAGACGGCGTGGATTGGAGTGAATGGTGGGCTTGAGCTTTGCTATGGCGAGCTTATGTGGAGCTCTACGCTCCGGTACGCGGTACCTACCGACTTACCTGCCCACCTAGCTACCTGTCAAGTAGTATTGATGTAATGAAGTTATGTCTTTTCAATGTATCTTCTTAATCGTCGTTCCAAGTTCTGACAGAACAACGTTGTGCCACGCATGAGCTTTTCGGCTTGCACCAGACTTCTGCATTGCGCCGGATCAAATTTTCTCGGTGTTAGGAGCTACATAGTTTGGAATCCGGTCGTCAGGTCGTCAAGTTGTCGATCGGAGGTCCTGTGTGCCCCGATGTTGGAGTCTGTGGGTTGTACATGTACATACAGTCATCGACAACCGTCGACTGCCGTCATCCCATCAAGCCGTTTCGAGCCATTGGAAATCGGGACTCAATCCTGGGATCAACCCATAAGCCTGCATGGTTATTCAGTACTCTGATCAATGCGTTTCGTTCACAAACGTGGCACTCACAGATGCGTCAAGGTCCAACCAGTCCGAGGCCTGCCAATGCATGAACGGATCCTGGTGTTGTACGGACATCTCGATCCCGAGTGCACCCTGTGCAAACCCACCAGAGTCGAATGTTTGGGATAGCGCAAGCGCCGCCGCCTCATCGGCGGCCGCAGAAGTGGCACCACCAGCTCCTCGGAGCTGTGTCTGCGGTCTATGCCTGCCGGTGCTTATTGAGCTTTGATTCGCAGACATGCCTCCGAGTTCTTCCAAGATGATGCTGTAGCGCCGGCTGGGTGAGTTGGTAGCCGTCGCTTGAGCAAGATGGACCTGACACCGTCCGGCCAAAGCGAGCAGAGCTCCTTTGTCAATGCCCTCCAGGATGTTGTCTTGTTGCATGTTCCAGACGTACGTCACCGACAGCGCGCAGAATGTCATGTAGTGCGTCCACCAGAAAGCGTGGAAAAGCGGGCCTTCCTGCGCAAGAGCGTCAATCGTTCGCAATGCATCTTGGGCCGCGCTGATGCACAGTCTGATGCTGTCTCGCCGGAACAACTGCGTATCGTTGTCGTCGTTGGACGGTACTGCCCGGTTGCTCGAGCGGTTTAGCAAGAAGGGTCTATATATGTGCATCACGGCATGCTTGTAAGCCAACTTGAGCGCCACGCACTGCCGACGGAAACTTCGGATCAGATTCTTAGGGTTTGCTTTCAGTAAGGCGGGCAATGACTCTTGCCAATATTCGAGCTTCTTCGCAAGTCGTCGTGCGGCACTGATGCATTGTGTTTCTGGCAGTGGTCTGATCGGGTACAGTTCGTCGGAAACCTCGCCTACGAATTGCGCGAGCTTAATGTTCCAGATGAAGCCGTCGATGTGGCATTCGTCCGTGTCGTCACTTTCGCTCGGAATACGGCCGGCTGGACTCATGTTTGCGTCGTCTACACGGTCTGGATAGTCTTGATCGATGTCTTTGTCGTGGAAGTGACGCGGCCGCCCCATCACCACTCCCAGGTATCTGTCCAAGATATATGCGCTCCAAAAGGTACGTATCCTGCATTGTGAGTGGACGTAGTTGGATCGCGAGCGCGAGTACAGCTTGTCTTTCCTGCTGCGTCTGTGCATTCCGAGAGCGGCTATGATCTGTAGCAGGTTGCCAAATATGTACCACGCTTGGTTCATTCGGCATGTCATCAGCAGATAGAATACTTGCAGTAGTCGGGCTTGAGCAGATTCAAGGTGCGGTTCTCCAGTCTCGGTCTCGATGAGGTTTGCCGTGACTTTGAAGTAGGCGTCGCTTTGGGCTAGTGATGGAGCGTCTTCGGAGAATCCTCGAGATTTCTGTCGGTGGAAGGTCGCTATTGCAAGTACGCCTAGCAGTACAGCAACTTTTGCGTTTCCCAGATTATCTGTTATCGGCAAGCCTTGTTGGATGTTGTTCACCACAACGTGGTACCACGTATCTACTGTTTGTCTATGAAGAGGCTTGTATGTAGCAACGCAGACCTCAAAATATAGATCCAGTAGGTCTTTGGCTTCCGCAGCGTCTGGAATGGTAGGTAGGATGATGGGACTGATGACCAGGCCAGATGATGAGGGACCAAAGAGTGGCTTGTCTCCAGCTGCGGTAAGTGGCTGACTCGATCTCTCAGTATGAGTAGCATCGTATGCGTTGCTAGTCTTTGACTTTGCATGTGCCCTGTGTAGAAAACTCAGGGCAGAAGTATGATCGACGTATTGCGCATTGCCTATGGCAGATGCGGGATCTGGTGAACTTCGTGATATGCTCTGGGAAGATTGGTCGGCGTCAGGGCCACCGGGACACGCAACGGTTCCGTCGTCTTGGAGGTGATTGTGTATGTTCAACGTGCCGGAGGCGTTGCCTACCTGATCATGCCGACGTCCGCCGAGTAGTGTATCGGATGGATCTGCAACCGAGCCATCCTGTTGCTCGCATCGGGCTAGTGTGCTCGTAGGAGTAGGGATGGGATTCTGGTGTTCAGTACCAGGCATGTCAGATATGGGTGAGAGTGGTGTCGGAGGACGGCCACGGAGGTATCGACTTTCGTAAGTGCAATGCAGGCCTCTCTCTGCGCATGTTGCGCATGGTCTTGCTCCTGTGCATCGAGCCTTCTTTGCCTGTGTGGTGTTAACACCACGATGTCAGCCAGCGGCATGAGATTCTACCAGTGAGACACATGCCTTGCAAACATCACAGGCCCGAGTTGCTTTGGAGGATCGACGTCCATGCTGTCTTTCTGAGTCGCAATGACGCTTTGCGACGGGCGAGGTCGTTGATGCCTCATGATTGTCGGCGCTACTCCACATGCCAAACATGGTCAATAGCTAGACGAGAAGGTCACAACGATATGCCACATGCCTAAGACCGGGATGCAACGTAGACGGACGAGCATATTGGAAATCCGGGCGGACGTCGCTCTAATAGGCAAAGCTGAAGTGAACAATGGTGCGGAGAAGCGGCCTGTGCGCACTCGGCCGTGTAGCCGAACCGCTTACGTTTCCGAAAGTCACTTGCGATTCAACCATCTTCGGAACTCCCCATGACACGGTACAATCCATTTCTCGTACATCTCGTTTAACCCTACATGATAAGAGCACTGACTGCTGACTTCTACAGAGTGTACTTGAAGAGTGGGCTCTTGTCGCCCATCTTAGTCAGCTCGTCCTCGGTGAACTGAGCACGAACATCGTCCTCCGAGAGCTTCTCGTTCTTCTTGTTGATGGTCCACAGCATGAACTCGAGGGTTAAGGCGGCTAGCACACCCGCAGCCGCGAATCCCAAAGAAGCTCCAAAACCCACTGGGTATGTGGGTGCTTCCTTCTCGATGAAGATGAAGCTGCCGGTGATTCCGCCCATATTGCCAACACCGGTCATGTAGCCAATTCCCATGGCGCGTTTGGCAGGACCGCCTAGGTTGTTCATGTTCCATGCTTGAACACCGGGTCCGATTGGGTAGAGCCTGGTTTGAGATTAGCAGGCATTCAACACTAAATGCTCTTTGCGAGATGGAATCACTTACCCGAAACACGCAAGACAGATGGCGAAGTAGCAAGCCGGGATGTTATTCTTGATGTCGCCCGCTTTGGCGCATAGAATGGCGTATGCTGTCACCACACATAGCTGTGGAAAGACAATAGTCGGCATTCGCCATTTGTAGCGATCCGAAATCACCGAGAAGCCATAGGCTGCGATAGCGCCCACGGTGTAGCAAGGGATCGTCAGCAACTGTGCGTTCGCAGAGGTGTAACCCATGTTCTTGATGATCTGGGGCATGGTGAACTTGAGACCGTAGTTCGGAGTGACGTTCGACCAGAACATGAGGATCAGGAGGTAGATCTTCCAGTCACTGACAACAGCCCACAGTATACGCCAGTCGAAGGCCTTCTCTTTCTTTCCACCTTTGGGCCTGACGCGGCCAGCTGCGACTTGGCGGAGTTCGAGGTAGCGGATCTCGTCTGGTGAGAGCCAACGGTGGGAGTGCTTTGGTGTGTCAACGAGGAGCCAGAAGCATGCCACACCAGCCGCGACCGAGGCGATGCCTTCCAGGATGAAGATCTAACGATGTCAGCGATGGTCTGCAACATTGAAATCGTTGATTAAATTACCCATCGCCAGCCTTCATACCCTCCTACACCATCCATGTTCGCGATCCCGAACGCCAACAAACCAGAAAAGGCACCAGCGATCGCACTTGCAGTGAAGAAGATCGCAATGCGGGTTTGACTCTCACTCGGAAGATACCACTTGGAGATGAGCAGGATGGCACCAGGGAAGAAACCAGCCCTGTCCAGTCGTGTTAGCACGAAACCTTCCAACCATCTCATTCTCAAAGCAAGGCCTTACTCGAACAATCCGAGCAATACACGAACGCCACAAAGCTCCTGGAAGTTCCTCACAAATCCGTGGCAGGTCATCACGATACCCCAGGCCGTCACAATCGCTCCCATGAACAGGGATGGTCGATCGAACAGGTTGAGGATTGCGTTGCTGGGTACCTCTGCAAGCCGCGTCAGCTTCAAAGTCAATGGATCTGTTCGATGTATGCTCCGACGTACCAGCCAAGGTGTAAGGGATAAAGAAAATCGCGAGCGCGATGTTGTACTGAGTACCAGTCATGTTCAAGTCTGGCAGAAGACCCTCGATTTTTGCATTGCCTATTGACGGTCAGTCAGCGGATGTCTTGCATTCGATTTCCGCACCTCGCAAGCAAGGAGGACAACAATACTCACCGATGTTTGCCCTGTCAATGAATGAAATCAGGTACAATATTAATAGCATCGGAACAAGTCTCCAATCGACCTTGCGGACCACCGCTTTCCTCTGATCTTCCGTGAAGTTGGCGAGGAACGCGGCCTCCTCGGCGGTCATATTGCCATTGTGGACTTGCTCGGTATGGATGACCTTTTCTTTTTCCAAGTCAATTTCATCGTCGCGATTTGGGCTAACGTCAGCGGTTTGCCGCTGCGACATTGTTTGTTGCATAAGGAGTTGGTGGCAAATGTTGGAATGGAAGTGAAAATGGTTCTGGTGAAAGTCCAGCCCGTTGAAGTCAGTCCCACATGGTGCGCAGATCGCAGGCTCGTACTACTTTTGTATCTTTGGAACAGACTACGAAGAGTCCTACTACTCTGTCGCAAAGTAGTGTTTCCGTCTGATCCGGGGTCTCCGCAATGGAGAATGGAGAAAAACTGGGGTGATTCGAGGGGTCTGAGCCGTGGGTAGACTCATGGCCAGGCCAGAGGACTCCGTGACAACGGAGACTCAGTGGATTATCTCGATTGAGATCGGATTCTACCTGGCTTCGAACGTGTGGAGACAAGACATGTCGGATTTGTCCTAAAATGGACCGGAAAATCCGGACTCATCAGCTGGCACGGCTATCGGTATTCGTGTTCCAGTGCCATACAAACATTTGTTCGCCTGATCGAGTAACCGAAACACCGAGAGGATGGAATGATCGTGGCATATAAAGGACGCGAGTGTTCTCGAGAAAAATCGTTCATCATCACCATCAGCAATCACAATCACAACCAATAATTCGGCAAGCACATCCACACACAACTTCACAACATCAATCGATCAAAGCAAATCAATCAACACAACCACTTCCAGACAAAATGAACGGACACTCAAACGGCACCGTCGGCTTCGACGTTAGCGGACTTGTTCCAGCTCCGGTCACTCCGTTCACCGAAGGCGGAAAAGTCGACTACGAGGCCATCCAGCGCCTTGGGTCCTGGCTTGGATCGATCGACGGCGTCAAAGGCCTGGTCGTCCTTGGCCACGCCGGCGAGGGCACTTTCCTCACCCAGCCCGAACAGGAGGAAGTCATCCGGGCCTTCGTCAAGTCCGTCAACGACCGCATCCCCATTATCGCCGGTATTACAGGCGAGGGCACTGAAGTCGCTGCTCTGGAAGCCAAGCGTGCCAAAGCCGCAGGCGCAAAAGCCGGCCTCCTCTACCCTTCACACGGCTGGCTGCGCTTCGGCTACCAGCCTGGCGCGCCGCAGGACAGGTACAAGGTCGTCTACGAGACCTCGGGCCTGCCTTTGATCCTGTTCCAGTACCCCGACAACACCCACGCGACCTACAACCTGCAGACCATGCTTGACATTTCCGCGCAGCCCGGCGTGTTCGCGATGAAGAACGGTGTGCGCAACATGCGCCGCTGGGATACAGAGATTCCGGTCATCCGCGAGCAGCGCCCGGACCTTCAGATCCTCACCTGCCACGACGAGTACCTCCTTCACACCGCTTTCGACGTCGACGGCATGCTCGTCGGCTACGGAAACGTTGCGCCCGAGCTCTTGCTTGAGATGATCGACGCCGGCAAGGCCAAGGACTACAAGCGGGCTCGCGCTGTTCACGATAAGTTGCTTCCGGTCACCAAGAGCATCTACCACCGCGGCTCGCACATGGAGGGTACCGTCGCGCTCAAGCACGCGCTTGTCGCTAGGGGCATCCTTACACACGCCACTGTGAGGTCGCCTTTGCTGCCGCTTCCCGATGGTGCTGAGGAGGAGATCCACGCTGCGGTCCGATCGGCGAAGTTGACCAAGGCTGTGACGAATGGCCACTAGAGGCTGAGAGAGAAGACGATCCATTTTTTCGTACATAGCGCTGCTTTTCCTTGATGAGATAGAGGTCGAATTACGTTTTACCCATTTGCTTTGCAGTCAATTTGCCCCTTTCAGTCTTTATCCTCTTCTTCTCATCACTTCGCGGGTCGTAACCAGTGTGAGTTGACAAGATCAAACACTGTCCGATATGGTATCTTGAAACTTTCCGTGATATAGAATTTGGTGTCTAGCGAAAGAAGGATGCAATCAAAGGAACGCCACCACGCCTGAAGTCGAAATCCCGCAAGATCAAACGCGTCCGACATCGGTCTTCGGAGAGCACCCGAGACCGGCAAGGCATGTCACTACTCAAACGCCCAATGCATACCACAACGAACAAAACATCGTTGAACAGACCTCACTATTTTGACTCGAAAGTTTCTAGTAGCAACCTCGGGTGGTGTTTAGCGGAGTTTATGGGATCATCGCCGCCGTCTTCGCAGGGTTCTGGTGTTAGTAACTCGTCCTATGCCGGGCATCCTACCGGTGGCCTCTGAAAGGGCTTCTTGGAAAGGGTATAAGTAAGACTTCGGTCGTGTCTCTCTCAACAAAAGAATAACGAACGAGTATATCCCGATCAAGACTCTAGCAACCTCTCTCAACCAGACTAACCTCGGCTCTCCGCATCAAACACATCGACTGATCAATAATCGGATCGCTCAATCGATCAGTCAATCGATCAGTCAACCCGTCAACCAATCGATTCATACAAAATTCGTTCCAGAACAACGCATACCTGACGAAACCCAGAGACCCAGAAAACCAGAAAAAAAAATGACAACCCCCCAACCCTACCCAACCCGCGCCTCAATCCACGCCCTCTTCCACAACATGGAAACCGGCAACGCCGCCGAAGTCTTCAAGCGCGTGTCCCCCGACGTCGACTGGACGGTCATGGGGACGCACCCGTGCGCCGGGCGCTACACCAGCCTCAAAGCCTTCCAGGAAGCGACTTTCACCCGCTTAGGCGCTATCATGAAACCCCCGGGCCTGCAGCTGAAAGTCCGCAATGTGATTGGGGGAGGGGAGCAGGAGTGGGCGACGGTGGAACTTGTTGCTGTGGCTGAGTGTGAGAGTGGTGAGTTCTTTTTGGGGGGAAATGTTTCCCTTCACCTAACCCATGTGATTCCAATTTGGAAGATATTACTGTTGTGGTGTGACGGTGTTGATTGCTGACATTGGATGACAGGGTTAAAGTTCGATAATACGTACGCTTGGTGCATTCGTTTCGACGAGGCTGGGATGATTGTGCAGGTTAGGGCTTACTTGGATAGTTGGATGGTCAAGCAGGCAATTGAGGAGAATGAGGTTCCCAGTCGGCGGGCGCCGGTGTGGGAGTAGATTTTGTAGGCTTCGTTCTCAGGGCGGGCCTCTTTTAATCAACAAGCAGGGATATCGGCAGGTAATATGTGTTCTCGAGATGCAGCCCACACGATGCAACTGGTAGTTATGTAAGATCTTGTTTGCACGAAACAACAGCACAAACATCAGCCACCTTACAACGAGCTCTTCTTCCCGCCCTTTCTCTTACCCCTCTTCAACACCTCGTCGATGACCGCCATGGCCTCGACAAGCCTGCGCTCCTGCAGCTTCGGCGCAACGACTTGCACGCTCAGCACGCTGCCGGCGTAAAGTTCCCTCTCCTTCTGACCCCAGAGCTCGCGATTGATCTTGTCCCAGCCGTTCAAGGGCTCGCCGGGTTGCAATTCGCACGCGAGATCTTCCTTCGACACAGAACGGACAGGGATGATTCCCGCCGGCAGATCGAGGAGGTTGAAAGCCGCAGTGTAGTTGACGTCGTTCCAGCGGTCGGTGGGCGGGATGGGGTGAGGTGCTGCGGGACAAATGAAGACGTCGATCTCGCGATCGATGTTGGAGGGATAAGCTTGCTGTTTCTGTCCAGAAACGCCCCAGAAACCACCGCTCTCGCGCCAGATGTCGAGCGCGCGGGTTTGGAGCTCGAGTTTCTGGCCTTGGAGTTTGGTGATTTGCTCGGTGGTCTTGCGGGGTTTGCGGCTGAGTCTGGTCTGGAGCCAGGGGGAGAGGGGTTCGGATTGGGCTTCGAGGATGTCGAACCAGGTGTTTGTACCGTCGAGGGAGAAGAGCCCGTTGGCTGTTTTGATGCACGCGCTGAGGAGGGAGGAGGCATCGAGGTCGATGACTTCGATGGGCGTGAGGTGCATTGAGGAGTTGGAATGGGCACGGAGAGTCTTTGCGACTTCGTCGATCATGCGTTGGACGGGAGGGAGAGGTGTTACGTGGCCGTCGGTCCGCACTATGCCGATGCGGAGGCGAGTCTTGCGTCTGGGTCCTGGGGGTGGAAGTCTGGTGTGGATGCCCGATTGCTGTTCCCAGGACTGTGGGATCACGTCTGGATCAAAGAGCCATGGCTGATTGTCGCCTACCACTCGCAGTAGCATCTCACAGTCTCGGATGCTGTGGGCTATAGGTCCTGCCGTGGCTTCGATGGAGATCTTACTGCTGCCCGCGGGGAGTCCTCCTTGTTGGTTCGCATATGGCACACGGCCGTGCGAGGGCTTGATGCCGTATAGGCCGTTGCATAAGGCTGGAACTCGAATGCTGCCGCCTACGTCTGTGCCGATTCCCAATGGAGAACCGTGTAGGCAGACGAGAGCACCTTCACCTCCGGAACTGCCGCCGGGCGTCAGGTCTTTGTGAGCTGGATTGCGGACTCGGCCAAACATGTTATTGTGGCTGTCCAAAGCCATCATGGTCTGTGGGACGTTCGTCTTGCAGTATAGGACGGCTCCAAGCGAGAGAAGATGCTCTACCAGAGCGGAGTTGACCGTGGACGGTTTGAAGCACAGAGTCGCCACGCCGAGTGAGGCATCGTAGCCTCTGATCTGGAAAGTGTCCTTTAGCGAGATTGGCAGGCCGTGGAGAGGTCCGAAAGGTTGACCGGTGCGACTGAAGTAAGCATCAAGCTCTTTTGCACGAGCAATTGCATCGTCGAACAGAATCTCGGTCAGACAGTTGGTGAGTTGTTGTGCGATTGCGGCACGCTTGCAGAAGGCGGTCGTCACAGATTCACTGGTGAGACTACCCTGTGAGAGCTCGTCAACCAGCTCAGTTGCGTCGTATTTCTCTGTAATTCGAAGCTCTGCGTCTGTCAAGATACCGCTCTGGCGGGGAACCTGGAGGATGTTGCTTTTGTCCTTGTCAGTTGACTGTGGTAGAAGCCAGGCTTGGGGGATACGAGCGTATTGCTCGGCCTTTTTGCGAGCGGCGATGTCACGCCAGGGCTCTTCCTTGATCTCTTGCTCTGCCATGTTTGAGATGTGTTGTCACGATATGCAGATAGCTACATTGACAGTGGGTGTTGTACGTGGTGAGGAGAGGCAGTAGTAAGCGTCTTGGACCGAATCATTTTGCCGAGGTACATCCCAAATAGGAAGGAGTACGGTGTCTGTATACGAAACCCCTCAAAAATACAATGTTCTTCTCCTTTCTCCTACAGTCTTCAACGACAATGTGGCATGGCGTTGACTTCTTTTGAAGACAGACCGAGGAAAAGTGCCGAGTGCTGGCAAAACATTCTCTCACGCTATCGGCACGTCGTTTGGTGAGAGAAGGTCCCCGGGCTGCAGGCGTTTTAAATCACCGATCCAGTGCAAAGCTGGCCCAAGCGAGGAGGCATCCGGCTCACAGCTTCCGTGTGCTAACGTACCATTGGTGGTATGCCTCTTTTGCTCTCATCGAATCATACAGTACTGCCGTACCATGCGAGCGGGTCTTGGTCTAGGCCATAACCAAGCTTTTTGCTTGATCGCGACAAGGCGACCCACAACAGCTCTGCCACGCTTTGGTGTCTCATGCTAGCTAGCCTCGATCATCCTGGGAGATGGAGGAGGGGCACGTAAACACAGGAAAACAGATCTGCATTGCTGTCCATATGGGATTCTACCTGCATGTACAAAAGCCGTGTGGATGTCGATTGGCTACAGCTACTGATACGCAACACCGTGGTTGGTGTATTACGTGGACGCAGTGAGGTGTTGTATGCAATAACAGGCATCTGCATACCAAAAAAGTCATCCACCAGGCCACGTACTAGCAGCAGCCACCCGCGGCCGCGCCTGCCCGTGTTTGTGAAGCTACATTGACATGACCTCACTGCTAGGTAGGCAGGTGGGCAGCGAGGTAGCTAATTCCATGCCTGCAGCTGTTTATTTTCCCAGCTTACCACTGTGCTGTACTTTCTCCTCCTCTCACACCACTACTACTACCACCCTGTTACCCATTGACTTCCTGCAGCACCCTCCACTCCAAACCGTCCACCTCACAACCCACCGTCACCATGGTGCACCTTGCCCAAGTCAAGACAGACAAGAACCTGGCCGACAGCAAGCTTCCTGAACTCGAGAACCTCGACCTCGGTCCCAATCCTGACCAAAATGAGTTCACCGCCAGCGTCTACGGTTCTCGTTTCGCCGCTCAAGATCTGCCCAAGCATGAGATGCCGGACAACGAGATGCCCCGCGAGGTGGCATACCGCATGATCAAAGATGACCTCACCCTTGACGGCACACCAACTCTCAAGTAAGATTTGCTATGCTGCATACTGCAATCAAGTGGGTTGCTAACAATCAGCGACAGCCTTGCCTCATTCGTCACCACCTACATGGAAGATGAGGTCGAGAAGCTCATGGTCGACGCTTTCAGCAAGAACTTCATCGACTACGAAGAGTACCCCGTCAGCGCCGACATCCAGAACCGCTGCGTGAACATGATCGCTCGCCTCTTCAACATTCCCTCCCACGATGAGAACTCCAACGCCATGGGAACCAGCACCGTCGGTTCCTCCGAAGCCATCATGCTGGCCACTCTGGCCATGAAGAAGCGTTGGGTCAACAAGCGCAAGGCCGAAGGCAAGGACTTCAGCCGCCCCAACATGATCATGAACTCAGCCGTCCAGGTCTGCTGGGAGAAAGCCGCGCGCTACTTTGATGTTGAGGAGAAGTTTGTCTACTGCACACCCGACAGATATGTGATCGATCCAGAGGAAGCCGTCAACCTTGTCGACGAGAACACGATCGGTATCTGCTCCATTCTTGGAACCACCTACACTGGAGAGTATGAGGACACCAAGAAGATCAACGATCTGCTGATCGAGAGGGGCATTGATTGCCCGATCCACGTCGATGCCGCCTCTGGTGGTTTCGTTGCACCTTTCGTCAACCCTGATCTCATCTGGGACTTCCGTCTTGAGAAGGTGAGCTCCGCTTCCCAAACTGATCTCAATTGCAACCCACTGACAAATTACGCAGGTTGTCTCGATCAACGTCTCTGGCCACAAGTACGGTCTTGTCTACCCCGGTGTTGGCTGGGCTATTTGGCGTGATCCTGAGTTCCTCCCCAAAGGTACTATTATCTACCGCTAGATGGCAAGAAACACTCTAGCTAACACTTTCCAGAACTCATCTTCAACATCAACTACCTCGGCGCCGACCAAGCCTCCTTCACACTAAACTTCTCCCGTGGCGCTAGTCAAGTCATCGGCCAATACTACCAGCTGATCCGCCTGGGCAAAACAGGCTACCGCAGCATCATGCAAAACCTGACCCGCACAGCCGACTACCTGGCGGCGTCAGTCCAAGCCATGGGCTTCATCCTCATGTCGCAAACCCGCGGCAAAGGCCTTCCACTTGTAGCCTTCCGCCTAGACCCCGCGAAGAAGCACGCCTTTGACGAGTTCGCCATCGCCCACCAACTGCGCGAGCGCGGCTGGGTCGTGCCGGCCTACACTATGGCGCCGCACTCTGAGAAGCTGCGTATGATGCGCGTGGTGGTCCGCGAGGACTTTTCGCGTTCGCGCTGCGATGCGTTGATTGAGAATTTGAAGCTGGCCATGGGCGAGCTGCACAAGATGGACGAGAAGAAGATTTTGTCGCATTACGTCGAGCACATGAAGAACAATGGGTCGAGGACGGGCAGGACCAAGGACATGAACCAGCACTTCACTGATGAGGAGCACAGTCTCAGGGGCAAGCATGGAAAGACGCATAGCGTGTGCTGAGCTTGTGAATGGCCAGGATACGCAGAGAGTAGTTCGAGCCAAGGACAAGCATCACGAGGTATATGAAACGAATCAGACGAATCAAAATCATTTCAGCTCAGCACCTGTTCTTTTTTTTAACGGGCAATCTTTCTTAAAATGTTGTGAACTGTTTGTCGAAATTTACTACTACGATTACAACTGTTTATCTCTCTCTCTCTCTCTCTCTCTCTCTCTCTCTCTCTTTGCTCTTCCACGTTTCGTCTTGCATCTCCTTCAAGTCTCTATCTTACGATGCAGAATGCGAGGAACGAGAAGTTCGTTCGACTCGCATAGGAACATGTCGAATTTTTGTTGTGCCCCTGATCAATAACTCCGCAACACCTTGCTAAAGAAAGAAAAGGCCAGATGTAGACGTTTTTTCTTGTTTCCTCTTTTCCTCCCTCCTTTCCTTTCCTTTGTGGGTATCAACTTGCTTCCTTTCCCCGCCCCCTTTGCCGTCCCGGTTTTTCGATTCCTTTGCCTTGTCGACCGGATTGCCCTTGTGCTGAGGAGACAGGAGAGAGAAAACGGAAAGAAGGGTTTTCCTTTCCTTTCTTGTTGCTCAGGCCAACCCGTCTACACGGTTCGGATCTCCGAGTCGTGTATGATAAAAATTATCTGTTGTTGTTGTTTTTTCGCGGAAGCTGGCTTTTTTCCTCAAGCATCGCGTCCAGGAATCTTTGTTTTGTTCTTCCGTTGCGTGTGCGTTCAAACCGCTCCCTTTTTGAGTGTTCTCCTTTTCTTTTCTTTTCTTTTTCCAATTTCGCTTCCTTGTGCTTTCCGCTTTCCACTCTCTACATGATATCCTGGATGCTAATCCTGCTGCTCGTTCCTCCCAGCCCTGCACTTCCGCTGCCGCGCTCGCTGCGTTCGCCTGCGCTCGTGCCGCCTCCGCTCGAGTGCGAGTGGGAACTACCGGGAGCGGGGCTGACAGAGGCGCTCTGTTGCATCATCGGTGCTGGGGCGAGGTGGCTGGGATTTTGCTGCTGTTGGTGGTGATGTGGAGGAGGTGGAGGAGGCTGGAAGGGTGGGAGAGAGTGTTGTGGGCCTGCGGATGGAGTAGCGTGGACGTGAGGAGGCTGCGATGCGAAAGTTGGTGGAGGGAGAGGCGGTTGCTGCTGTTGCTGTTGCTGCTGTACGCGCTGGGATTCATGAAGTAGTTGCGCAAGCATGCGCTGGATGTGGTCCCAGCCGGGCCACTCGTGCAGTTCGCGCTCGGTGAGCTGGTAGCCGGCAGCGGGTTCGACAACAGTGGAGGAGGAAGACGCTGAAGATTTGCTCTCGGAGCTGTTGTTACTGGTAGGCGTAGCGGAAAGTGGCTCCGAGCCCGTCCAGACCCAGGCATTGTCCGAGGCCCCTTGCATATCGCCGGAGACGTACGCGAGCATCTCCTCGTCGTTCTCCAGCTGTTCTCTGGTAGCACCGGCGCGCAGACGCTCGATCAGTTTGTCCAGGAAGAAGTTCAGATGGCGGCCGCAAGCCATGTTGTTTTGGCGCAGGTCGCCGACGGCCGCGGAGACTTGGATCAGGGTCAGGGCGGCGGCATACTCGGCGCGGAAGGTGAGGACGAGGATGCAGCGCCAGATGTGGCCGCAGAAGAAGGCTGGTGCCATGGTGCGCACGCGGGCGGCCCAGCTGCTCATGTGGTTTGGGTTAAAGGATCGCTGGGTATAGAGAGCTGTGTCCTGGGCGACGGATACGAGGCGGTCAAGAGCATCGCGGCGCTCGGAGCGTCGGCAAGCAGGCGAAAGGTTGTGTCGGTAGAGGAGGAAGCGAGAAGTCTGTAGAGCGCAGGCAGCGGTGAGCAGACGAGGATCGAGGTCCGAGGTGGAGTGGATGGCGAAGGGATCGGGATACGAGGCCATGATGGCTTTGAAGTGCTCGTCATAGGTGTTGAGAGTCGCGGCGGTGATTGTGCGGGACTTGAGAGTCTTCTTGATGGATGCGGTGATGCGGACGACTGGTATAATGACGAGCATACCATTGGTTGCTGGTGATGAAGGCGGATGCGTGATAGTACCGTTAGGCTGAATGTATTCGTCGCTCACTGGCATGGGCTCAGAGACCTCGCAATCTTCGTCGTTGATGTGTAGGGGTTTGCCTGTCTCAAGTGAGACGATTCTAGTGCGTTGTAAGTACTCGCACGCTTCCTCGCAACATCTCCCAATCGTACTCACCTATCCCAAGTATACAGCGCCCACCACACACGCTTTCTCATTTCCGCTTCGAATGGTCCGTATGGTCCGCCGTCAAAGTAAAGTCCCAGGTCTTGCGCGATGTTCATGGCAGCGGCGAGCCAGACCCTTCCAGTCGACCTCACATTCATCTCCATGTGGAATACGCTAAATAGAAGGTTTACTCGCACATGATCCAACGTCATGTCGTCGTTAGTGAAATCCAAAGTCCTTATGCTGAGTTGCACGAATTTACGACCCTCCGTCTCAGGCGCCGTAGCACTCCCGGGGTGGTCCATCAGGGTTCCACACGCGAGGACGGCGAAAAACATGGCAACTTTGACATGTTCTAGTCCTCTGAATGTGCCTGCACGGTAGATCTCTTCGTATTCTGCCTGGAACGTCGGCCAATGTACGTGCGGCGCATAGACATGGACGGACCCATGGTAGTGCGATAGGAGTCGATCGGCTATGTGTTTCGGTGGTAACGTTATATCGTCATGAGGGTATCGAGATGGCGGTCCGTTTTGACGGTATGGAGGTGGCGGCTTGAATATTCCTCGGCCGTAGTTGCGTAGGTTGTGCCGAACGCTGTCAAAGTTGCTCATGATAGGCAGGGCAGTCCTTACCTCCCGAGATGCGGTTTCCGGAAGGTTCAGTGAGGGTACGTTCGACATACTTACATCCATCTCAGAGGAACCGCTGTCCTGGGCTGTCGATTTCATCTGGTTGATTTGTTGTTTTGCCGACGCCAGTTGCTTTTCGAGATCTTGAACCTGTTTGATCGACGACATCCGTCGGTTGGTCTCCTTGGTGAATTGACACTTGACGCTCCGGCTCGAGCATTCGGAGCAGCTGGACATGTCCGTCGCGTCGCATTTGACTTTCCGTTCTCTGCAAGCATCGCAGCTGGGGTCCTTGCGTCGTTGGCGATAGGCTCGTTTTTGCGCCGACAATGCTGCTGCTGCCGCCGCCGAGGGATGTGTGGGCGAGATGCCAGGTGTTGACATTGACGAGTCATTTGGCATGTAGTGTTCGTGCATCATTGCAGGCGGTGCCAGGGCCAGGGATTGACCTTGAGGTGGTGGATATGAGTATGGCGGCGCCATGCCGTTGCTCTGTATAGACATGTGCGGCTGGCCCGGTGATGCCGTCCGGAGTGCAGGATATGGGCCGGCTGCGGAGGTGTATCCGCTGGGTGTGGATTGTAAGTTGCTCTGCGGCGAAGGCTGCGACGAAATGGACGATTCGTAGGAAACGTGGTGGCTTCCACTGGGCGACTGGGCAGGTAATGCAGGTCGTGCGCCAGGGTCCATGGCAAAGTTGACAACGGTATTTGATCAGGTCGCAATCCACGAAGCAAAAAGCTTGCCGTCGACGCTAAGATTGGCCAGGCGGGTCGTGACGTCGGGTAAAGTACCAGTTCCAGCTCACGAAGGATTCCAAAAAAGCGAAAAGTGTCGTGAGTGGTCGATCCGGCTTGTCTTTAGTCCGCAGACAGCCTTGCTGCGATCGACAACGAGAATAGGCTTGCTTCGCTCACCGCCGCAAAGGTGCAGGTGGATGCAGATGTGCGTGGGAGGTACCCCGGCAATGTAGCGACAGCGGCGACGCCAAGGACGAACCCTGGGAGCGATGTAGGCACCGGTAGGAAACGACTGCAGGGCGCTGCTGCAAGATGGAAGCGATGGGAGATGTCGCGGCAGAGGTCGACGAATGGCGGCGAGAGGCCGGGTAGACTCGCTCGACCGGGGATGTGGGAAGGGCGGGTACCTGGGCAGCGTACGGGGTGTGTGTGCGAGGCTGTGAGGTGTCAAAGAACCAGAGAGGAATAATAGCGATGGGTGATGGCGCTTCAAGCCACTAACGCGGACTGCAGTGCGGCAAGGTCTCGTCGGACACCTGCCTCATGCGCGGAAGATCCGCAGCAGGTTGGGCAGAATGTACGGCCAATTGTTATCGAGTCCTCGGAGAAGTCGATGCTGCAGGGGTGGCGGTGGCGGCGACGAGCAGGGAGAGGCAGACAGACGCAAAAGGCAATCTAGATAGGACTGCGCGCACGCAAGCCACGTCCAACGAACAAGAGTGTCAGCTAGTAACAGACAGCGAGTAGGTTGCTGCCGAGCATCCGCGGCGACAAAGGACGAAGAGAGCCCTGGAGGTTATCACTAGTGACTTGGAGACACTAGTACAAGATGACGAGGAGGAGGAGGAGAACGAGGGAACAAGGGAACGATGGAACATGAAGCACAGGCGCCAAACGTCAGAAGCAGACACTGCAACACTGCAAGTGACTAAGGGCCAGGGCAAAGACAGGAACAAAAGTTACTAAGTACGTAGAGGCAGGAAGGATGGTGCGGGTAATACATCTGAGACTACTCGCACCTACTTTACTGTTTCCTGCTAGTGAGTGGCCTCGGGATGCGCTGGCGGGAGGGCAATAACGATACCAGACTACTGTAAGTAACAGGGCTCGGTCGTTCGGTAGGGTGTGTGCTTGTGTGTGTCTCCATGTCTGTGCCTGCGTCGGTGCCTGTGCCTGTGCTTGTGCGTATGTTTTGTGTATCCCGCCCAGGGCCCTGGTGGCGAGACCAGTGTAGAGGCACGAAAAGGTCACCATGCACACGCTACCACCCGGCAAAGATTGGCTCTGGCGGATGCTCATTGCGGCAACGGAGGCAGCACGATGTCGTCGGACGGTGCGGGTAGCGAGTGTGGAGATGGCCTTGAGCTTGAGCCCGCTGGGTTCTCTCTCTCTCTCTCTAAGCTACCGTACACGCCGCACAAAACAAACGTTGGTGGGATTTGAATGTCATTCTTAGGGCTACACCAACACGGTAGCGCATCTCCGGGTATGTCACCAGTTGGGGGAGCTCAGGGCAGGGCCACATGTGATCGGTATGGGCTGCTTTGCATGCCGGTGACACCGGTAAGGCGTAGGCGAAGGAAGGCTTCAGCATCGCGTCTGAGAACTGCCGAAGACGATAATCGCCGAGGGCCCTGCACACTGGGAAACGCTTGGGCATGGCTAGGTGCCAAGTCATCACGACCGCTGGAGCCTGTCACAGAGCGTGTCGCAGAGCATTGCTACTGATGTCTCTCTCTGGCCAGAAGCTGAAATCACTACTGCCGGGTTTGAGAGCCGAAAGACAAAAGGCGATCGTTTCCCTGTTGGAAAGGCAATCTGCAAGTCGCATGTCTGTAAGCCCGGCGGTAGTGACAGGAAGATTTGGGCTATAAGGCGAGCTCAGCCAACCAGGCGTCCATGCTGACCTGCCCCGGAAGCTGCGTAAGCCCTCAACGTGGCCATATGCGGTGTATATCCACAAAATCCACCTGCTTTGGCATCAGCTGTAGCAGATCGACTTTCCAGCACGCGAGCGAGGCCCGAGCAATCCTAGTCGTCGGATGTGCCCAGTAGTGTGAGCTAACCATCATCGCTCGTGCTCACAGCCGGGGCGGCGAGAACCTTACACACGGGTGCAGCTCGGGGGCTGAAGAAGGCCCTCAACAACCGAGATGCGCGCTTCTGGAAGAATCCCCTTTATGGGTAGTCTTGGTCTCTATTTCCACGAGGCTGCCATCTGCTCGCCTGTTGTGATCGTTTCCGGCCCGGCCATCATGCGCAGCAACAAGCACGCGGTCGGCGTGCGGCATCCGCATGGCAGGCGGCCCTACGCCTGTGATCCGATCGGCCTTCATCCCATCCCATCCCACCACCTCGGCATCAAGCGAGACCTAATACCACTAGAGCATGTTCTGTAGAACTCACTTGGAGGCTTCACTACTAGGGTACACTCATACTACTGCTTAACCACACCATGACCACGATTCACTGCCATGTACTCACTGCTCAGGCCCACCACAAGAGCACGATGCGAAGGGAGGTACCCTCCACGAAGCCTCACCGCCAAAACACACTACAACTCCCAACCCCCGTTCACATGCCTGCCATACCATGTGGCATTTCAAATCGTTCTGGAATCTTGATCCATCAAAGGGGAACACGATAAAACACGCGAGCCGGAGTCAATGTTCTACGGCAGAGGATAGCGCCGGTCGGGCGGTACCACGTCCTGGCGTTGATCCGCGCGACGACCGCTTGGAGAAGATCTTCAATCCGCGCGTATGAGGCGCAGCAGGACATTATATGTTGCCCTACCTGCCAGGGTTGAGAACTGTATTGCACTGAATTCGCTTCACCTCACCTGCTCGTCATCTGCACCGTTACACGACGTCGTATCGCGAAAATGCCTCGCCGAGTGTTCAACGGCCGGCAATATCATCACGACGGTTCTTGACCTGTCGTTGCCGCAACGGGAATACGCTCTCGGGAAATGGAGCCACCGACGACCAGGTGGCGCTTAACTTCCTCCGCGAGCATGCAACTACTCGCTTGGCGCGGTCGACGGCTTGCATCCACGGCCACGTGCGAAAGACTCCTAGTGTATAGTAGTACATGTGTACATTGCCCGATCACGCACTTCACCGCCAACCGTTGCTTTCGGCAGGTCGATGCCGGCCCGGGTAAACGAAGAGGAGAACCGGCGGAGAACTATGTACAGCACTGGACTGGACTGGGCTACTACGAGTCAACGACCAATACTACTACTGTTGACATCCTCGGCAGGCTCGTATGTCGCATCGGCATGGTCAGGCGCTTTTCGCTTGTGCTCCGTGCCACAGAGGACGTTGCACACGCCTGTGCCCAACCCCAATCGTCCACCGTCGTTTCACCTCTCCCGTCGCCGTAGGGCTGACAATCTGCCATGCGCCGATCTTTGACGAGAAGCAGTCCCTTACACGCCCCACGGCCGCGTCTGGGCCACTCGGTCTCAGCTCCGGTCTCGCAGCTTGTCTCTGCGGCCCAATCATCTGCACGGCGCACCTCCCTTCGCCCGTCAAACGCGTGCTACTCTGTTACATTTTGCCATTTTTACACTTCCAACTACCCTCAGCACCGCTTTTATCCGTTGATCGTCGACACCCTGCACCAACTACTGCATTCTCAGGCCGCTCTACAATTTCCTCTTCTGCGAATGCGGAAGGCACTACAGTCGGTCCTACTTGAGGAGAGTTTGTTGTGCCGATCAATGACAAGATGAAAGCCACTCGTCGCAAACAGTGATTGTGTGCGATTGACTGACTACGCAGCTTGTCTCTTCGGGACTTTTTGTGCTCGCCAAAAGACGCCACTTAATTTGACATCTTCGGCGTTCAGGCTGCATGAGTATGCCATCCTCCGAAACTATAGCTCGTCGCAGCCTTGATCTAGGCAAAATCATAAAAGGCCAATGGCTGTTCCACCCCCAGCCGCCCCTTGCCGGCTCGCCTGCTTTTCTGCATACAATCGGTACTTGCCGCTCGAACTTTCTCCATTATCTGGCCGCCCTCTTTTTCCCCTTGGATCCTGCATCATTGGGGATGGAAAGTCTATTCCATGACGGGCCGAAACGGCAAAGAAAGCAAGTAAGCAAATTAAGCAAGCAAGCAAAGCAAGCCGCCTCGCTGCGCCGAACCGTCATCGAGGCAAGCCACTGCTCGGAACCTACCGCCCTACGTCAACTGAACATCAACGTTGGTGGGGGTCTGTCCGGGCAGAACCGGCCGAACGTAGGTAGAACTCGGAAAAACCGGGCGTTATCAGTCACGTGTGCGATAGACCTCTAGTCACATATGACCGGCCTGCTATGTCTATATGATCAAGTTTAGCGTTATTTGTTGACCAACGCCGAGCGTCCTGTTGTTCAGACGGATCCGAACGCAGCTATCGTGTGTTTGGGGACGACGCTCGAGTTTGTCAGCAATTGAACGACTCTGACACAGCGTAAGCCGCCCGGAGCTCGCCGACAGCAACATTTCGCAACGATACCTCTCGGCGGTACTCATGAAATAGAAGAAACGGATGTCCATGAAATGGCCCTTATCTCTCAAGAGAGCAAGAAAGAAAGAGATTTTGTCTTCAAGCTATGACTCGGACAAGAGCACGAAACACTCGCAAGTATCGATAAATTTCCTTTATTTCTAACACGCAAGACCAACCCATTATTTGTTCAAAAAATTCTAATTTTCACTCACGATCTTACCTGACCAAGAACTTACATAATACCTCTCTAAATATTGGATCTGCAACATTGCACCAACACATTGATTGAAAGATAGAAGAAGAGGAAGGCCGCAAACATGTGCAACCCAAACATCAAAGACCTCCTCCCCCTCCTCCCCAAATGCGAACATCACATTCACCTCGAAGGCGCTCTAACCCCAGAGCTCCTCTTCGATCTCGCAAAGAAGAACAACATCACCCTGCCCACAGACGATGAAGCTTTCGCGTCCCCGGAGAGCCTGACAGCGCGCTACCGCAACTTCGCATCGCTCAACGACTTCCTGCACTACTACTACATCGGCATGAGCGTGCTGATCACGGCCGCCGACTTCGAGGCCCTAGCCATGGACTACTTCCGCCACGCCTCACGCGACGGTGTCTGGCACGCAGACGTCTTCTTCGACCCGCAGGCCCACCTCGTCCGCGGCGTGACCTACGACACCGTCCTGGCAGGCTTCTCCGCCGCCCGCGAGCGCGCTCAGAAGGAATTCTCCCTGACGAGCGAACTCATCTGCTGCTTCCTCCGCCACCTGCCGGCAGCAGACTGCTTGGAAACTTTCAAGCAAGAGGACCTGCAAGCCAGCTTCCGCTCCGGAGCCGTCAAGGGCATCGGTCTCGACTCGAGCGAACTCGGCTTCCCGCCGGAGCTCTTCCACGAAATCTACTCCGGAGCCGCAGATCTAGGCCTCCGCCTGACCGCTCACGCCGGCGAAGAAGCTCCCCCGGCCTACATCAGCAGTGCTTTGGACGTCCTCAAAGTCGAGCGAATCGACCACGGCCGCCGCTTGCCCGAAGACCCAGAGCTGCTGGCCCGCATCGCGGCCGAGGGCAAATTGCTCACGCTGTGTCCGATTAGCAATGTTTTCCTGCGAGGCGTGACGCATGTGCGGGAGTTGCCTATCAGGGAATTCTTAAAGGCTGGTGTGCAGTTTTCGCTCAACAGTGATGATCCGGCTTACTTTGGAGGAAATTATATCTTGGACAACTATGTCGCTGTTCAGGAGGCGTTCGAGCTGAGTGTCGAAGAGTGGGAGAGGATTTGTACCGCGGGAATCAAGGGTAGTTGGTGTGGTGATGAGAGGAAGAAGGAGATGTTGGCGGGGTTGAAGGTTGTGCTTGGGAAGTGGGAGGCGAGGAAGTAGGAAATTTGGATGAAGATTGGGATGAGAGACTGAAGGCTTGCTTGCGAGCATTGGAATGGGGAAATCGTCGTCTTTTCACCCTGTGCCGCAGGTCGATCGGACTATCGAGCAATGCTCTTAATCAGTCGTCAGCGAAGTCACGCGTCGGGCCTGATACTGACGAACCAGGAAGACGAATTTCCTCTCGATCCTAAACCTGAAGGCCACGTACTGAAATGCCCGCAATAGTCTACATCCGGCCTCGTGGTAGATCAGTAGTAGTGGTGAAAAATACCCATCCGTTCTGCATTGCCTATTTTCCTCTCAATGACCGAGACTGATCCACTGCATGAAACCCTGGAACAAACATCCTCTCCAACTCTGAACAATCGATCGAAGAGACCCGAGTGTTCCAACTAACAATGATTATAATCTGTCACCATTGAGGGCGTACGAGAACCATTACCATGTCCATACAACATGCTCCCGTCGACCAAGCCTTCTGCGAACGAACGAACTGAACCCGACCCAATCCTGCCGGATCATTCCTAGACTCTCTTGCAGAGCCAGCAATGAAAAGCGTGCTCGAACGTCACTTAGCCTGAGATGGAATGATCATGATGATCATCGCGACATCAATTCTTGTCGATGACGATGACGAACATCCACAAAGATTACTCAAGCCGGATCCTCAAGCATCGTCGCACACACTGGGTCGATCACAATCGCCGGGGAATATGGAGTGTCTATAGTATAAAGCATCTACGTCAAAAATCCGAGGTGAATTGCAACGAAAGGATATTGTTCATGCAACTCTCGGTATCGTGGAGCCAAATGAACAGAAGATGATCATTACGAACAGTTATTGGCAGACACCTCTCGGTGACCGATGTCGTACATAGTCGATTCGTTAGGAATAAGAAGCGAGGTAAGTGCGGCTTCCATATATCGAAGTTCTGGGTTCGAGAGCCGGGGTTGTATACCAACTGATCCCATATGAACAGACTCGAGAGAGAGAACATATACGGGAATGGTGAATCAAGTATCAGAGACGGTGTATCGGAATGATATAGAGCAGGCAGGTGACCATTCCCTTCAACCTAGTCAAACTCGTCCTCTTTTCGATTCAGCTCGTTCGTCTCTTTCCCCCTTGACTCCTTCTGGCTACGGCTCAACGATTGTTTCGCTACACAAAAAGATTCGTTGAGTCGCGATGCTACTAGTTGATGTCAAAGAAAACTCGCGGCAAACCAAGCAAGAAGTGTATGTGTATCCAAGGAATCCTCCGTACATGGCTCGGCCCCATATCGAGCACCGAAACCCACCGGAGAACCGCCGTCGAAAGAACTGCCGTCGACTAGGGGGGGGGGGGGAGTCAATGAACACGAGAGACCGAGAACGAGAATGAGAAATCGGGGGGTAAGACAAGGGGAAAAAAAAAGAACAGGGAATATAAACGTTGGAAGCCTCCGTTCTTGCGAAGATATGATTCAGTCAATAAGAGAGATCGGCAATTGTTCCTTGCGACGACCATGTGTCCGTCGTTCGCGATGTACCCCGTCATGAGCCCTTTGGAACGCCTTGCAATGCATGCGAATCAAGTGATGAGGACTGAATGGAATAGCGAGAAACAGAGATGAAGAAGAGAGAAGGAAGAAAGTCATTTGCCCTGCCGTTGGCGTGCGGCCGCTGATGATGGTGACGATAAGTGAGAAAACAAAACAAGATAGAGCCTCATTTCTTTCAGATGGAATCTCAATGATGGGGTATTCTTTCGTCTGACGTCTCGAATGACAAGGAAAATCGTGTGTCGCGGTCGTCGAAGTCGATGTTTTGGACATCGTTCGTGCGCTGCGGTCATATGTGGGTTCTTTTTGCTCCGTCTTCGGAGCGCATGGGTAATATTTCTCCGGAAGAGTGTTTATCCGCTGGCTCTCTGGCTGTTCAACGCCCGTTCGATGAAGTCCTGAGGTCGATGTCGATGGGCGGAGGTCCGCTCCTCGGAAGATGGCTGCGGTGTGAATGTGGTGCCTTCGCTCCATGTTGGCATCCATGTCCCTACTAGCCTGATGTCTTCACCGAAAAAACGGCGAGCGACCGAACCATAAGTCTAAAAGCCTTGGTAGTCCTGCTGGTTGAAGTCATGACCAGCTGAAGTCCTGGGCGAATGGTTTAGCTCCTGATATTTGGCAATTTTTCGACTGCTTAGGTCCATATTGGTAGCGGGGATACGAACCCGCCGCGGAAGTCTGGCATGCCTTGGATGCCGCCGAGGGAGAAGCCTGTCATGTCGTACATGTCGCCTTCCAGTCCAGATGTGTACGCCTGTGGAGGAAAGCCGGGCGAGGGCATGGCGCCCCAAGAACTTGTGCCGTATCCAAACCCACTCTGGCTGCTGTGCGAGGATGGAACCTCGAGATATGGTGTGCTTGAGCTTGACGCCGATGCTGATGCTGAGGGTGTGTAGTGAGGCGTTGATGGTGCGAAAGCTGGGCTGAGGTTTCCAGTAGCCGCATAGTTGATCAGATCGGCGTTGAAGTCGTATGCGACTGCGGTAGGCGGCATGGACGCGCCAGGTCGACTTTGTATAAGGTTGCTGCGGTAGTTGTACGCAGCCTGTTGTGGGAACTGCATCAGGTTGGCGATCTCTGAAGCTGCGGTTTCCATTCCTTGCCCAGTGTGCATTGCAGAAGTCACACTGATGATGTTCTCCAGAGCTGGCAATGCGAGGGCGGAGCAGAAGGACGCGCCTAGATCCGGGAATAGTGGCTCGAGAGTGAGCGCCGCGGAGTAGAAGTGCGCAAGTGTCAACATCGCCGGACCTTTACCGCCTTGTCGTTGAAGAAGTGAAACGGGGATCCAAAATAACCATTTGCGCAGCATGTATGATTGTTGGAATTGCTCGTCGGGTGTCTGTGCGGGTGCAATCGCTTGCAATCGGTGAAGGTAGGAAAGGAGCTGTTCCACCCAATACGCTTCCATGTCCAGCCCGACCAGGCCATATTGTAGTCCTTGCAGAGATTGTACGACCGTTTGTATTATTACCGCTCGGTCGGCCATGCTGATGCTCGCTCGTCGTCGGTGTGTGCGGAATGATTCTGCGATGAGGTCTTCTTCCGCAATAAGTTCCGTGAATACTGATTCATGTTTCCAACTTTGCATAGCGTTCAAGACCTGTCGGTTGTCAGTGAAAGCCTTGTTTGGATGAGATCGCCTCACTCACTGATTGTACACCTGCTCTCAAAGATGACCAACTCCGCCTAGACCATATGTTAGTTTTGCCGATATACACAGGAGCATGATCGCCTACCAGTCCGTTGCTTGCCAAAGCATGAGAAGCGAAGCAGCAAGGATCGCGTCGGCATTCGCCGGCGAGAAGCTGCCGATCGCCTCGTGAAGCCCGCGCAATGCGATTGAACCATGGTGAATTTGCAGATTCCGAGTTTCGGGAGATGATTGTGTCCAGGCTAGATGGTTTGCGGAGAAGGATAAGAGCGCGTGCATGACGTAAGGATACGAGGAAGCTATGCTCAGGAATCTAATTGTTGCAAAATTCGTTAGCAAGACAAGGTCGATCAGGGGATACGAGGCTGCACTCCACATGCACCGAAATTAGCGCGACTGACTTTGGCAATTTGTGAGTCCATAATGTAAGGTTGTTTGAGTTGTTCAGGAGGAGGTCGTTTGAGATTGATGACAGGTGATGTATCAATCGAAGATCGGTTTTGGAGTATTCGTGGGTCGAAGGAGGAGGAAAGACGTTCAGATCTGGATATGGAAAGCTGCCGGTCTGCTGCCAAAGCTCCACACGACTCTCCGCACCCGGGGTGAAAGTGAGTGGATGCTGTTCTGGACTCCCGCTTTGGCTTTGGGTTTCTGATCCCATGTTCTCCATGTAGTCGCAGCGAACCTGGTGCTTTGTGCAGTTACGGCTGCATATCCGTCAGTCTCGACTGTCAACAAGGCGCCGCACAAGCATACGCACCATTGGGGGAACGTCTCGTCGCAGCGAATGTGTCTGCGTTTGCAAGTCTTGCAGCCCTTGCGACTCTTGGTGTGGCTGCGCCTCGAAGGGCCAGCACCTTGACCGGCCATCTCGTTTGGCGCGTAGGTTTATCCGAATGCAAGGGACCAGGATGTTATTCCAGCTTGGTAGTGACAGGGTAGTCCGATGTGGGAATGATTTCGTATCGCTCCAGTCCAGGATGTGGAAGATATTCGATGTTCGACGTTGCTGGTTGGTTGGGGTTCGGTGATATGCTCTGATCGCTATGCGAGTTCGGTCTGCGTGGATGATATCTGTACAGGTCAAGCGAGTGTTGTGATATTGTACAGCGTCCGAGAATGTACGACTGGTTGGGGAGTGGAATGGTTTGGTATAAGCAACGAGTGTGTTAACAGAAGCAAGAAGCGAGTGTGTAATTAGGTACTTGACCGAGCGATGATCCCTCGCCAGAGCCGGTGGAGACGAGGCGGACGCTATGTATTGAGCCAGACATACCGCAGTACTCGCGAGGTCATGTAGGTCAAGTCGCCCTGTGCCTGCCAAACGCCTGCAGGTGTGAGGTTCTCGAAATAGACCGAGCAAGCTTCGTGTTAGCGTGCGTCCGCCGATCGGCCTAGGGACAATAGGGTGCGGTAAGAACCTTGAGCGCCGGCCAGTGGACGGGTAGGGTCCTCGTATGACATCTCTCTCGACTCGAGTTGAGTTTGTCGACCGTGCCCTGCCTGAATGCCACCATGTCACCGTCGCCTCTGGGGGCACTCACCGCCGAACTTCCGCACCGGCTGTCAGCCTACACTGGACGATGCAGGCGAGTGCTAAGTACATCGCACTAGCAGCGGCGCACCGCTATACCGGGAGCAGAGGCGACTTCAGCTGCTGCGGCGTCGCTCGAGAGGAATGCTGGCTTGGAGGAATGATGGGTTTCGCGTGGAGGCAGGATAGATGACTTCAGGCGGCCCATCTAAAGGCCAGCCATGCGCCATCTGCTGTCCATCATCCCACGGAGTCTGCCATGCCATGCTCGAGGCGAAGGAACAGGCACGCACCGAAAGTAGCCAGACAGGCGAATGTTGCATGACGGGCGTGCTGGTCCGCGGCGTGACGGGCTAGGAAGCGTGTGACGATGCCCCTAGCTGACAACCTCTGCGAGCCAGCCAGCGACAGGCACGCACATACAGTAGTCCCCAGTACAGTAGCCGCAACCAGATCTGCAGGAACCAGAGCCAGCCAGTCAGTCGTCAGCTAGCACTACCCTGCTGTGCTGAACACGGGTCAAGAAGCCGTGCGGTCGTAGTCAGCACCCGGCAACCCACCCTTCACTCGGAGAGGCCGTTGACTAGAATACCAACCAGGTGGGCCATGTGCGATGCTCGACACATTCCCGAAGGGACCTGAGGTAACTCCCAGCCGAGCCAGACAAGTCAAGGTAGGTGCTGATAAGTAGGGCAGGCTACCAAAGCACAACTCTGCCATGCCATGCCATGCGGTGCCAGCAAAATTTTGTTAGGCAATAATAATAATGGCGTTCGCCAAAGAAGACGTGCTAAAGTTGCTAGAACCCACCCCCCGCAATTCGCTAGCCAGTCTAATTTTCTATTTTTACACGTCTGCTTTTTGCTACCCTGACCGACCGACGCCGCCAGCATAGTAGACCGCCGAGGACAAGTGGAGGAGAGGGAGCAACGCGGAAACAAGGCTCGATGCAGTGTCACCGATGTGCTGTTACTAGTAACCACTGTATCTTTTGGTAGCGAGACCCATCGTGCCATCTTCTCGGCTTCCATTCAATCTTTTCACAGGGCGTGCTAGTCTCCCAAAAACTTCGGCCTTCCGACAACTTCGTCCCCAGGGTAAAGTAGGTAGCTGAGAGAGTTTCGCACTACTACTACTCTGCAAGAGTCTGTGTCCTGCGGCATTCCAAAACCGGCATGAGCTGCGGCAAGGTTCAACGGCCATCTAAACGCTCGCTAGAAACGAGAATCCTGCAACAATAATAACCAGACACATTAGCGACGCTGGAGCAGCGGTAGGGCGGGCAGACACACACACGCGATCAGCTCAAGATCCATCCGTGCATCTTTCTCGAAGCGACCGGTAGCCCGCGATCCTGTAGGTCGCACGAGTGCACGCTCTTGGGTCTTGGTGGCTGTCTGACTTGACGTGGCTGCCACCTCCGTCATCATTAGATGGCACGACACTGTGTGTGGCTAGAGTAGTGTCTACTAGAAGTGGTCCCGGATGAGCAATTGATGGCAAGGTAGGTAGCATCGTGACCTACATGCATAGTACTGAAGGTAGTATCAGATGTACCCGGACGTGGCAAAGTCTTTTCCACCTGTGGCATGACGTCTCGCGTGCCTGGTCTCTACCTACTTGGATAGATGTGCATGTACCTAGTGACGAAGCAGAGGCACGTGGGAAAGGTAAAATCTAATTTTGATGCACGGAAGCAAGCGACATGTCTTCTGCCAACCCTGCGCAGTGTGATGTGATGAAGCCCAGGACCCTGACAAGCAAGCGAACGTCTGTTCGGGTTAAACGGCAGGGCAGAATAGACAATAATGGTAAATATATATAAATATATACATTGCTCTGAGATGCCCCGCAATACTGTGCAGTCGAGCACCTACGCACCATCGTCAACGGTCCTTCAGCTCGCGTGCAAGAGGTTCAAAGTCAAATGGTCCTAGGCAGCAACTGTAATCACCAAGATTCAAGAGACTCGTCGGGGAAGCTCCCTAACAGCTTCCATTTCCGGCACTTCTCCTAGCGCCCAATTTCGGTGCATGCTACCATGACTTGACTGACGACTACTCCCACGACAATGTGATACATGATTACAGTACAGAAGACTTTTCACAAGAAGATCCAATACAGTGCAACAAGCGAGCACTCACATCCATCCATCCATTCGGAAACCCAACCGTGCTCGTGGCAAAAAGGATACATCGCACGTGTATCACGTGGGTGCAGCGCGATATTCCGTGTGCGCATCCAATCAGACGTTAATGTATCGCCTACGCGGCTTTCGCCGATCTCGAGACACCCTTGCGCCATCGTGGTATGCCGGAGGATCATCCTGGAAAACTAATTATGGTACTCATGAACCTTGCTGGCCCTGACGCCTGCCGCAACTTCACCTCCGACTTGACGCATACCGTCAACAGCCTTACAGGTTCCGGATCCGACCGGATTACTGTACTGTACCACTCTTTAGAGTAGTATCGCTCTGGGCCTCTTGCACTTCGTTGATACAGCTGGTCTTCCTCGTCAAAATGCAACGTCCTTGCGACGAGTCTTTCACCTGCCCGTCGCGGCTCGCGCTTTAAAGTTCTCTTAGCCCATTGCCCAATGCCGGATAATGTTTACAAGGCAAGCCGGGCATCAGGCTTTCACCGCCAACCTTCACTACGTCGAGCCGACAAGCTCAAACTTCACATCATTTCTAGGTTCGCAAGTATTCTAGGTTCGGAAGAAACGCTCAGACCGACGGCGCCCTATGGTCCTTTTGGCGTTGATTTTGGATCTGCTCGGACGGTCGAGTTCCCTGCTTTTCGTTGCATGAAACCATGTGGGCTTTTCCTACTGGTCATTCGGGAGGTCCCCCGTCAGGTCCTCCACTTTACCAAACTTCATGGCTTTAGCCAGAATCCTGTTGGGTGCCGAAGGCTAGAGGCAGATGTGAGGATTGACTAGAGCTGTCTTGACCAATGCCGCGATTTAGTTCCTTCCATTGGTCTGGCCACTCCATCAATCACCCGCAACATGGACGCCACATGGACGCGACGCAGCGGAATAAGATTTTGGGACGACGTCGACCATCAAATCCAATCAAAGCATCTCCACGGAAAGAAGCGCAAACCTATTTGCGAATCCTGGAGGAACATCTACCCAAGATTCCAGCAACGATGCGTGAGGTTATCGCTCTTTGTCAATCAAGGATGTAACATCCGTGAAGATCTTCTTCGATCATGAGCCCTGCAGACTGCGTAAGCACCCAAAGTGCCGCAATCCTCCCAGCCATTGGCTCTGGAAGCGCAATTCCAATCGTTGGACAGATCTCCCGCCGGAATCGAACGCGACATCGGCCCTCGAGGGTATGCCCAAATCATCCTGCCTACACAAAATCGAAACCTCACACCCTCCTGTCATCCAACCATTCAACCCGCCCACTCCGTTCCATTCCGTTACATTCATCCATACATCCATACATCCACCCGTCAGCCCAATCCTCACTCCAAGTGGATATACCACTCAAACTCCTTACCCCAACCGTCCTCACTGCATACTTATCCTTCTTACAATTATACTCCTCAACAACAAACCTCTTCCCATCCTTCGAAGCACTCTTAACCCAGGCAACATGTCCCAACCCGGACCCGCTCTCACCCGTCTGCGCCACAGAATTCCTCTTAGGCTTCTTATCGATTTCCACCCCGGCAGGCTTGCGCACCGCTTCGTCCCAGAGGTTGGCGATGCCCCAGTGTTGCCTTTTGTATCTATTGGTGAAGTCTATGTTGAGGACTTGGTTGATGGCGCCACGCGACGAAGCTCACGCACTCGGATTTTCAAAAGTGTCAGCGGTCGACGTTGTCGGGAGCCGGTTCGTTGCATTGAGTCTTGTAGGGGTAGTCGCCGCGGGAGCGTTGGGATAGGGAGAGTTCGGACGACACGAGAAGGGCGAGGGTCGTGACTGTGAAAGCGCTTAGGAGGAGGGTGAGGATGGAGGTGAGAATCATGGCTGGGTTTCCTTCTTGGAGTGGAAAGATCTTTCGTGAGTATTGTTCAGTTTTTGGAGTGTTTAGAACCGGTGCACCGTCGTTGGGAATGGCTCTCTTTATATGCACACTTGAGAGCTTTGCAACTTGATGGAGTCGTTGACGATGTAACTTCGTGAGCTGAGGTGCCTCGAGCTTGTTCAACAACCTCACCTGATGCATGTTCAGTGGTGTGATCTGATGCCGGGCATGCAACACAGGCTTCTTTGTCAAGAACCTGAACCAGTTTGCAGCCAGTGTTACCACTCGAGTAATCCACTCGTAACACAGATCGATCTCCGGCAACGTCGGAAGTGTTGCCCGGTTCAGGATCCGAGTCGCTCAAGTCGTAATTTGGTATGCACGTTTGTAGGTGATGAGTGTCTAGATGCATTCAGCTGCATACTATAAGTTATTCGCTGCGTCGCCATGCTTCTCCGTAAAGGTGGATTAGTTTTGTTGGGAGGAGTCTGTGAATCATGACGATGAACTTGGCGGTGCAGACATGCATCCTTGCTCAGACCTGAAGGACAGAATGGTCCGAGTGATTGGTTCTGTAACCGTTTTTCGGTGCTTAGAGCCAAGTCGATGGAAGGAAACCGCCGGGCACGAAATGCTATATCAAGCCAGAGGATGGGAGTTATACCGGAAATTAGAGTGGAATACTCAGCGCTACAGAAACCTACCACTTACACACACTTCTTTCAAGAAAGAGACGTCGTTAAGACGACTCGTCACTCAAAGCCTATGCCTCTCCCTCACCAGCGTCTCCCTCAACCCAACCAACTCCCCCTCTCCGATCCCCAACTCCTCAGCCGTAATAACATGCCCCTCATGCGCCTTCGTCCAATCACTCTCCGCCTCGGAAATCCTCAGCCCAAGCCCCATCTCCTCCCCGAACTCCTTGCCCCAGATCGCCTCGTAGTCGAGCTGCGAGACTTGCACATACGTGGCACGGCGGCCCGTGGCGTCGCTCCAGGCTTGTAAGTAATCCATGTAGGGTCCCTGCTCGGTGAAGACGAAAGCGTACTTGGCGGGCGTGGAGACTTCGGGGTGGGCTAGGATGGCGGAGACGAAGACGCCGGTATTGTGTGAGGAGTCACCGGCATAGAAGATGTTGGTTTGGGGGGCGGCGGGTTGGGGCCAGATGTGGGAACCGTTGCTATCGGGCTGGGTCAGAGAGAGTCAGCTTGGGGAATTCTTTTTCCTCATTCTGGGATTGCGGGATTTTGATTCTGATCGTTTGTGTGGTCAAACTCACAATTTCAATGGGTTTCATCATGGGGTACGACCAGAGGTTGCTTGTGAAGAAGCCGACCCAGAGGAAGGTCGTCTTCTTCGCGAGGTCTGGGTATTGCGCTTTGATGTCGTCGGCGGCTTGGTCTTTACTCTGTGCACATTGATTAGTATATTGTGAAGTAAGAGTCTCAACAATGAGAAACACTTACATCCATATGTGGCACATAGTTTTCTTTACCACCCAACTTCTCGCCCGAAGGCAGCGTATGCAAGATCAAATGCTCGAGACTTGAGATCTTGTTTGCCGCAATGGCGATGTTGACGAGCTGCTGGGTCTCCCTCTTCGCGGCGGCCAGGGCTCCGAGGTCCAACAAATACTCCCAGAAGTTGGTGACGCCAAAAATGGCATTCGTGCCCTCAAAAGCGGCTTCTAGCGAGGCGGCATCGTCGTAATTGGCACAAGCAAGCTCGGCTCCGGCTTCGACGAGAGCTTTCGCGCCGGCGGAGTCCTTGTTGCGCGTGATACCGCGGACCCTCCAACCTTCTTGTAGCATGCGACGAGCGACAGCACCTCCGAGACCGCCGGTGGCACCGCAGACTACGATGAGTTTGGTCATGATTGCTGGGATATCTGGTGAATGGAACGTAGGCTGAATGAAGAGGTCGACGCTGGCGTGTTGGTAGTCTTAAAAATGTGTCCGATGAAACTTGTTGGTGTCGAGAGAATTTCAGGACGACGGTGTATGTACATGTACGTATAGACGACCTCGCAGTGATGATGCTTTCGCCTGCTTCTGTCTGTCATCGCCTCACTGCTGGCACCGCTTGGTCATCAGCGCGTTTCTGGTGCAGTCCACTCGTCGTACAAGGTGCAAATGTATCGCGTGTGAGGCACGGTCAGAGGATGAAGTTGGGAATTACCGCATTGGAGGCAAACAACACAGTTGTCAGCGGAAATAGAAAACAGGTCGGGATGCTGACCGAGCAAGATGGGTTCGTGTTTTGGAAATTGATTGCGCTGCGCGGTTAGTTTTCGTATCGAATTGTCAACATGCGGTGGAAGGATTTGCCTGCTAACCGGTGTGAACGGATTTACAAGAACGTCCAGTATGCGGGGCCTGGTTTTGGTAAGCTATACCTTGGCGTGTGTTGGGTGGTGGTCGTGTGGAGGGAGGATCGGTTATCGCTGCTGATTGATAAGCAGCACTTGCAAGCCTCGTTCCCATATCCTGGATAAACAGACACGGCTAAACGAAAGAACAGGCAGAATCAATTGGAAGTGCATTCATAGCTTTCTTGCGAGCATCGAGGTCATCGTTTTCATACTGCGGCGCAGATTCTTCGTAGCTCGGATGTGGAGCGCGGGTACAATCATCTAACAGCATTCGATCAGGACGTCTTCCTCTTGTCATACCGAAGAAAGGACATCTTGACACCTTCAAAGACCTTCCACACTGGCACCCGGACCTGGTCTTCCGTCTGGCCCGCCTTCAGCAGCCATACTGAGCCTTGCACACAGGTTCAGGAAACCAACAGTTTCGGTGGCAGCAAGGTAGTTGAGCGCGTCGAGTAAGATCTTCAGGTGAATGGAGAAATGCTGCTCATACTGCTGCAAGATCGAGAACAGCTTCTTAAGCTTCTCGTCGTCAACAGCCTCGACGTTGCCCGAGGCCTGGTTGAGGGATCTAGTCAAGCCGGCGGTGTAGTTGGCGAACAAAGCGCAAGTGCCTGTGACCTTTGAGTTGATCTGCGTCACGTTAGCAGGTGTGATACCGTATCTCTCTTCAAGGGACTCTTACACGTAGCAGTTTGCTATTGGTCAACATGCACTCCTTCAAACATGTAGCGAGGAAGTCGGTGTGGTCTCCCATCAGCTCATCGACCGTACGTTTTGGTGCGCGGGGTGTGTTTGGCTCATCGTCTGGGCCAGCCTCCGGCTTGTCTTCAGATGCATGCAGTCGACTCATGAAAGCCCGCCAGTTGGGCTCGATGACCTCGGATGTGCAGAAATATAAGAGTTGTTGCACGAAGATGAGCATACGGGACCTGTACATCACGTCAGCAAAACACAACCACTTTGGAAGTTCGCCGATGAGCTCACCTCAAACGCCATGCTCTCTTCTTCCAGAGCTCGATCTTTGGGTTACCCGTGTTCCTTCGCCACACACCGTGGTCTCGCGATGGTTTACTGCCTCTGCTCGCGCTCGTGTCTTGTTTCCCAGATCCAATACCTCCAGCATCGCACCACGCGTTGACGAGCTGGCTTTCAAGATGCTTCAGACTCAGCAAGTATCTGAACAGCAGCTGATATCGCGTCAAGGTGACACGAGATATGATCAGAGACAACGGGAAGGGCACGCCGAAGTCAAGCGTCAACGCCTCGTATGCCAGGATTTCCTTCTCATCTTTTCCAGCGACACTTTCTGTGGCAGGATTGTAACTATTAGTCATGCTCGTCGTATCGGCATCCATGCCTTGTACGTTAACAATACGTATGAGCCACCCGGTAAGTCCAGTGTCTGCCATGTTGACTTTGACGTCTTCTTTAAACGGGTCTTCCGCTGCCACTGAGCCTGGCGTGTGCAATACTAGATCAAGCAGTGACTGTAGCTTGCCTATGTTTGCTGATTTGGCACTTTTCCGGAGCTCTGACTGCGATAACTCGAGGAAGTATGTGAACCAGTCTGAGCGGTCGAGGAAGAAGTAATGCTTCAGACTGCTGAGTCTCTGTGGCAATTCGTGGGTTGTGAGGAGTAGACGCATTAGGGCTGCGTTGGCGTTTGTGTACGCTTGGTTGACGTTGGAGACGAGATTCATGTCGAAAATGTCGTGAGGAATGCCAGCAGTGGAAGCAAGATCGGTGTTGAAGGTTGTGGAAAAGGTTGCAACTGACGAGCACTCCCGCACCACATTCAAGTACTTGCCCGCCAGGAGAACCCTATCCCGGACACCTTCAAGCTGGGGCGGTACAAGTTCTTGGCGTAGCGTATACCGCTTCTCCCAGTACTCGTCTGTGTAGTCTTGTTCTAACAGTTCACGCTTGATGGACTTTGCCTCTTTGACCATGAACTCTTGGTGGGGATCCTTCACATTGCCATGGTGTAGCCATTCGTTCAGCATTCGCACGTACGGCTTCGATGCATCTTTGAGCAATGAAGAAAGCAATTCTTTCGCCTGTGGATCGCCGCTCATGGCTTGAAGGCGCTTCGTTAAGAGCGCCAATAAAGCGCCGCCTATGCATGATTTCTTTCCTTTCGTAGATGCACCAGTGCCTTCCAGCGACGCCAGAACGTTCTCAAACTCATCCTCTTGGTCCTCTTCGTCTTCCTCGACGTCAACTGGATCGCCGATCAATCCGTTCTCCGTCAAGACCTCTTGCGCGAGTGAGTACAGCTGAGACATCACGTGGGCACTTTTCTTCAGATACAGCGACATTTGATGCAAACTGAAGCCGGCGTTGGTGAGATACTGGTTCTCCAGTTGAGCCACCAGCACGAGAAAATCTTTCTGTAGCTTCCGTATCGCAGCGCACAAGGCGTGGCTGACACTGCCGCTCTCGCCTCGACTCATCACCTCGCAAAATGCCTCGAGGGCTGAAGCATGTGTAGCGGTTCGCAGAATCTGTAAAGCCAGGTCCCGAAGACTCGGATCGACACCAGAGGCGATCTTGTAGTTTGGTCCAGTAAGTCGGCTTTTCTCGTCGAACGGATCGTACGGTCCCTCAATTCGACTTCGATCTGAAGAGAACGAAATGTATTGTCCTTCAAACCCAAGCAAGACATACAGCAGATCGTCAATCAGCGCTCGCTCTTGATCGTTCAAATCAAGGCCAGTCATAGACGGTGGAGCCAAGTTTGTAGGCGCATGTTTGGCCTGTGGTGGTACCGACACTCTGCTGGCTAGAGGCGCCTGGTTTGGCGTGGGCGACAAGAGAGTAGCGGTCGGACTCCATACTTGTGGCTCAGGTGGTATACTGGGTTCAGCTTTCTGCGAATTCGACTTCCTCTTCGATTCAGTGTCTGGCCTTGGGCTTCGCCTGTGTTCTTCCCTTGGTTGTGAGGTCTGAAGTGAGGCCTTGGTGCGTCTGAGGGTGGCTTCCTGCTCTAGGACTCGTCGTCGCGTCGATGTTTCGGTAGTAGTCGTCACCTTGCGAGTCTGCGTCGCCTGCGAGCCAGGTCTGCTGTCTGTAGTCGAGGTTCGCAGTCGTTCCGTGGCAGCGCTGGCTGGGCGGGATTGTTGTTGGCGTAGAGCGGCTGAAGCTCGTCTCTCAGCGACCGAGGCGCCACGTGACGGCGGGTTGGAAGCCATTGCTTGGTGTCCGCATAGTAAGCCTTTGGTAGTGCTCAGCGAATGTGTGCGTATCGCCGCCTTCGAATCACTTCACGCATGGTATTGCGACCCAACTTGTTACCTTCTGGTGGTTTGCGGGGAACGCGCGCCAAACAGAAGGCGCTCCCTTGCGCGTATCGAACGCGGCTGCTGCCGTGGTCTAGCGCAGAGCCGCATGGCATCTCGGGCTTGACGACACCGCAGCTCTGCCTGGCGGCGGTGCTCACAAGAGGTGTGCTGAGCTTCGCTTGAAATACGAACATTGCCATCACCACAAACACAAACACGACCGCACGCATTCTCTCCGAAGGAACGCTCATTTATTAGCGAAACCACTCCCACGTCAACCAACAACAACCACAAACCACAAACGCCATCATGTTCATCGCGCGATCTGAGTACGGTATGTTCGACTGGATATCTACAATACACGAGCATCGAAGCTTGCACTTCCACCATTTACCCTCATTCGCATCGCAATGCGCTTTTGGTTTCCTTTCTTCGACCTCTGCTGATTCGTGACTTTTACTAGATCGTGGCATCAAGTATGTATAATCATCAATCGAACGACTCCGCCTCCGCCTCTCTAACACTGCCTAGCACCTTCTCGCCCGAAGGCCGTCTCTTCCAAGTCGAATACTCCCTCGAAGCCATCAAGCTTGGCAGCACAGCAATCGGAATCCAGACCAGTGAGGGTGTCGTCCTCGGCGTGGAGAAGAGAGTGACCAGCACGCTTCTGGAGACGAGCTCCGTGGAGAAGATTGTTGAGATTGACAAACACATTGGCTGCGCTATCTCTGGTCTCCAGGCTGACAGCAGGACACTCATCGAGCACGCACGGTACGGTTGAGGAACATGGCAAGAAATGGGTGAACATGTTGGCTGACAACGGGACAGCGTGACCTCGCAATCACATCACTTCAACTACGCCGAGCCTTTGTCTGTTGAGAGCTGCACACAGAGCATATGCGATCTGGCACTGAGGTTCGGCGAGGGAGCAGAGGGCGAAGAGAGCATCATGTCCCGTCCCTTTGGCGTGGCGCTGCTCATCGGAGGCTGGGACGAGAACGGACCCGCGCTGTACGTTCTTGAGAATGATATGGAGATGGAGGAGCTATACTGACCGCTACTGTAGCTACCACGCCGAGCCCTCGGGCACATTCTACCGCTACGACGCCAAGGCCATCGGTTCTGGCTCAGAAGGTGCACAGGCCGAGCTTGTCAACGAGTACCACAAGTATGTTCTGCCTTTGGCTGCCTGTATTCATTTGCACCACTAACAGAATCTCACAGGAGCTTGACTCTCAAGGAAGCTGAGACCCTCACGCTCCGCACCCTCAAGCAGGTCATGGAGGAGAAGCTTGATGCCAAGAACGTACAGCTGTCCAGCATCACCAAGGACGGCTTCCGCATCTACTCCGACGAGGAGATGAAGGAGTGCGTCGGCAAGCTCGAGGGCAACTAGGAGGCATGCGTCCTGCAGCTTGTATAATAGACACGGCGTAATGCTGTTGCCAATGGAGCAGCCAGCATTACATGACAAACTCATGATGCATTTGACTACAATCTTCGTCTCCATGATAAAACGGTCTTGAGGCTTGACTTCACTCATACATGCGTTTCAGAAACCTGAGATGAGAACAAGACAAACATGACCACGCCAGAAGCTCTTCTGTACTGATCCGATCGCAACAACATGTAATAATGTCACGTGGAAGCGGCTTTGCAACGCGGAGTGTTAACATTCCGTGCCTCGGTCTGGCTTTCAGCTGTCTCGAATGATTCGAGGACGTGATCGACTAAGCATCCTTCCTCTTAGCCAACACGGTACAGTCCTGTTCATCATGATCTAACGCGCTCGTAAGACATTGTATCTTCCTCTCTCTCTCTCGTCGTTGTCTTCTTTCATTTCCTTCGCCCCCCAGCAATGTCCGCGATTCAGCGCCTTCCCCAGGTGGGGGGAACCCTTTCTATCGCGGCTGGTATTTTCGCCGTCGCTGGCATTCCCTCTTTACGACAACGATTCACAGACCTGCTAGGCCAAGGAGTCACAGGCAACATGTTGCGTCTATTAGCAGTCGCGTTCGCGCTGCTGAACCTAAAGAACTTGCCTTTCGTCTGGCACGTAAGTCTTGCCCTACAATCACCTCTTTCTCAAGGCTTCTCTCTCTCTCAAGGGCAATAAGAAATTGACCATGTATTCATTCCGCAACCACAGTGGAGAGTCTTCAAAGGCCTCATCTACCAAATCTTCCTCCAAAAACGCGAGCGCACCCCCAAAGACCTCTTCGCGCCCATGATCACCTCCTCCTGGAACTCCCCCTACGACTGCGACTACAATCTCCACAAATCGAACTCTACGTACTTTGCAGACTTGGACGTCGCGCGCGCCCATTTGGTCGGCAACATCATCCGCACCGGCCTGCAGCGCCTCAACGCCGGCGACGAAGAGGGCCTCCCCGCCGAGGTCCGCGCCGTCAAGGGCAAATACTACGTTGCGCTCGGCGCCATCGGCTGTTTCTTCCAGCGCGAAGTGCCCCCTCTCGCACGCTTCGAGATTTACACGAGGATTCTGAGCTGGGATCGCAAGTGGCTGTATTTGGTGTCGCATGTGGTGAAGAAGGGCGCTATCAAGCCGGACTCGTATGTCCTGCAGCCTTGGAAGAAGGGCAAGAGGGCGGGCGATGCGAAGAAGAGCGATGAGGAGGATTTGAAGAAGCATGTATACGCCACGAGCATTGCGCGGTATGTGATGAAGAAGGGCAGGCTTACGGTTAATCCGGAGATTATTCTGGAGCGCTCGAGGTTGTTGCCGCCTAGGCCTGAGGGCGTGGGTTTGCCGCCGAGGACGGAGGATTCAGTGGTGCCTACGCCTGCGGGGGAGAATACTCCGGCTGGTGAGAAGGCTGGGAGTAGTTCTGAGCAGATTGCTGCTGGGGTCAGCGAGAAGTTGGGAGGTGGTGATGTGGTTGAGGGAGAGGGCGAGGATGGTTGGACGTGGGAGCATATGGAGGCTGAGAGGCTGCGTGGGTTGAAGATGGCGAGCCACTTCGATCAGCTTAGTGGTATTCACGACGAGATCCGGGCTGGTGAGGTGTTGGGCCAGTACTCGGATTGGTTCTAGATTGGTATGCTGGCGAAGGACATTAGGGAAGAACTGTACATATAGACGCTTAGGACACCCGCTGATAGAACACGTAGACTTCGGCAATCTACGATCGAGATGAAAGCACAGAATGCATCCCAGATAATACCACTATGAACAACGTATATTGGTGTCAAGTACTCGATTGCCTTTGGACTGCAACATCACGAGCCAGCCAATTCGCTAAACTCTATCTCCGGCCTGACCTGCTATCGACCTGCAGGGCATGTTGGAAGTCGTTGTCTCGAGCAATTCCCAATTGCGGCCTCGCGGCTGGGAGTTCTGGAACTGAGAACGAAAGATGTCTACCGTTCCGATCAGGCGCATCAGCAGGGACATCTGTGTTTCTCACCGACTTGACCCTTTGTTACGTTGGATAGTGGTTCCAAGTAGCACCATCAGAATAATCGAGGATGATGTTTTTGAGTTGCTATAATACAACATATCTGTATTCACCTACTGAAAAAGTGGAGTGAAGCCAGGAAGCGTGGCGCAATGGCTAGCGCATCGGTTTTCGGTTCAGGACTCATGTCCACATACCAATACGCCGAAGGTTGTCGGTTCGAGTCCGGCCGCTTTCGTTTTGCTACTTGCATAGACATCACAAGATAACCTTTGGACTTTTGGAGACAGACATTCAATCGTTTAAAGACTGTGGAACTTCCTTTTGCTCCCATTGACAAGGGGATGAATGTGTGGGAAGTTTGAGTTGTCGTCGCAAAGTGTTTCGATGTTCGAGTATGGAAGGGACGGGAGTAGGTTTTGTCGGTCGAAAAGGAGGAAAGCAGAGAAGCTGCATCGTTTGTGATCACGGAGCCGTTGTATCATTGAGATAACGTATTGAACCCCAAAAATATAGATCACATCGTTTGCTCTCGTGTGCGCTTAATCATGCCATGCATGTATGCACCGATGACTGATCCACTTTCGACGATAGTGTTCGTAACGACTAGGCTCGCGGCATAAGCAATACAATTTTGTCATTGAGGATCCAGTATGAACGAGATATTCCATTAAACGGGTTCGTTTTCGATTCGTCGATTATCGGAAAGGTGTTTTTCTCCGTCGAACTCTGGAACTCTAACAAGCCTATAGTCTGGAGTCCGCTGTGTCAAAGAAGACCAGACGATTAGAAGATGGGCATACAGCCACGTCTCATGCTCTTGTACAATACTTCAGCGGAATAGACTCGAGTCCCAGACACCATTTGAAGCAATGAAGTTACACAAAACCGCAGATTGTCGCTGGATCATGTACATCTGATCGCTTGTCTATTCGATCTAAGGGTTAGAGTTGGGGCAAGGCCATCAGCATCTCATCGATTGGAAGCACGTTTAGACATTTGAACGATCAATCGCACTGGAGAAACATTGGAAATTCAGATCACTTATTCGGTGTATTTCGTTCGTCATGCCTCGTCAAAATTATTATACCCAATCTTCTTGATACCCTTCCCAAAACGCCAGCCAAACCGAATCCAATCTCTCCTTCATCTACTCAACATCAACCTTCTTGACATCCACGAACTCGCCGTTCATCTTCGGCACAGTCACACGGAGAACACCGTCCTCCAACTTCGCCGTGATGCCCTCAACATCGACGTGAGCAGGGTTCGCACGACTGCCCAGCCTGATCATCCTCTCAAAAGCGCCGACCTTGCGCTCGTTCAGAGCAAGACTCTTCAAGAACTCCTCGTCGCCAGGTCGGTAAATCACACCCGCGACATTGATCTCAGACTTCTCAGCATCCCAGTTGACACCGACGTCTTCCTTCTTGGCGCCGGGCAAGCTGAGGTGGATCACGTAAGCGTCTTCGGTGTCGAAGACGTCGGCTTCCGGGGTGAAGTCTTCGGACTTGGCTGCCGCAGCGGGTTCACTTTCGGTGTGCTCGTTGTTGGCGTTGCCACCGAAGAGGCTTTCGTTGAACATGGCTGCTAGGTCTTGCATGAAAGCTGGTGGGCCGCCGGTGGGAATTCCGCTGGGAATGAAGGGGCTACGGCCACCCCGGGGCCCTCCCCTTCCGCCGCAGCGGCCACGGCGACTTCCTCTGGCGTGGTGTGGTGGTGGGCCGTGGCCGTGGTGCGGGTGTGGGTGGTGGTGTCCGGGGAAACCTGGTGGTGGCGGTGGTGGGCTACGGGCGTCAGATGGACCTGCTTCGGGCTCCTCTAGGGGTGTCGATATCGGAGGGTCGTCTTCATCGTTCTCTTCCGGTGCACGCGGTGGCGGGCCAGGAGGGCCTTGGCGGTAGCCACGGGGGCCATGTCTGCCGCCGCGGTGTTGGAAAGGCTGGAAAGGCCATTGGTTCCAAGGGTTGTCGGAGGACTCGGTGGCTTCAGTATCGCGGTTGCCATCGCCAAAGGCAGGGTGATTCAGGCCTTGGCCTTCGAGGTTGGCGACCCAATCCCAAAAGGGGGCGGTCTGGTTGTAGTAGCGTACGTTGGGCATGATGGTGGTTGTTGTTGAAAAAGGTAGTTTGATGTTATGATGAAGAAGATAGGGAAGAGAGATAGCTATGACAGCTAACGCCACAATATATAGAGAGATGCCTACCGTAGTACATACCTGTAGGCAGACCTAGGCCACGCAAGACGCTGTCAGCTAGCAGAGACGCTGCGAGTCACAGACAGAAGCATCATGAAGATTGTGGAAGATGGCAGGCAGACACATTCCGCGTGTAGCCTTCGTAGGCTGAGGCGTAAGCAGGGCAAGCTTGATAATCGTTGTCATTCGCCTTGGAGGTTTACGTAGGCCAGGCTAGTGTGCTGCTTGCGGGCTAGACTTGAGACACGTTCGACGCCACAAAGCGATGGTGATGTGATGTGGCGGTCTTCTGTGGCGTTGCTGACTTGCATTTTGCCACCTCCAGAAACACCTTCGTCGCGTCCTCGGTCTCCTTGTCGCGTCGTCGACTTACATGCATGATGGATGAGATCCCTCAACTTACATGAGATCGTTACTAATATCAGGATCAGTGTGTACGTTACGTTCATTCTTTATGCTGCTATGAGCTTCTGGCTGGCCATCTAATCAATCTCGGGCGCCCTGGCCTTGTCTTTCTGCCGCTCAACAAGGAGCATACGCGAAGACCAAAAGAGAATGATTTGCCTATTGAATCACAAACAAGCCTGTCGCTCAACAAGAACCATTCGTCGAGGCCAAAAGAGACTCAAGTGTAATTGGATCGTTTGAAGGACGAATCTTTGATCATTTCTGTTCAATTCATTTCCGCCGGTGGTGACCTCCGATATACAAGTCTATCGCTAAAGTGATTCGATCGTTTACTGGAGACACTCAAGGTTCCGACTTGAGTATTCATCAATGTCCAAGTCCTCCAAAACCAAAACGATCAGCAGCTGCGCCGCATGGATGCTTGTCCCAATACCGTCGGGAACTTTCCAAAACTCCGCAGGATTGCCCGAGAGAAGCAAGGACCAACGCAACCCATCAACATCATCCACTCCGCAGAAACCAGCCGAACGCCAAACAAAGAGAGACTAATCCCAAGTCCCATCACAACCGTTCCAAGACTCCCCAAGACTACCCAAGAGAGCAGAATGCACACATCCCAACAGCCCCCCACAAGACCCAAAACAATGTCATCCCATCACGAGTCCGAGCAAAGACGGCTCAAAGCCTTCCCATCCCCCAACACCGCCTTCTCCATCCTCAGCACAGCCCTCTCCTTGTGCACCCCATCAACCTCCGTCCAGATCCTAATCGCCACACCCCTGAGCTCAGCGAGTCTATAGCAAAACCTGGCGATGTTGCGGTTCAGGCCTCGCACAGGGTAATCGTCCAGATCCAGCCACACGCGCTGCAGCCTGGGGAAGAGGTCCGGCATGTTGACGAAGAGGCGCTGGCCGATGTTGTGGAAGGCGGCATTGCGGATCGCGGCGCGGGTGTTGGCGGAGCCGAAAGTGCGGCGGAGGCTCTCGTAGTGGAGGGGCCGGTTGGCGTCGTTGAGGATGAAGAAGGTTTGCGTGTAGGGGAGCAGGGCTGCTTCGGAGTGGATTTTCTTGCAGGCGCGAAGGAGCTGCAGGGAGAGGACGGGGATGGGGTTGTTGGTGCAGTTTACGCCGTTGCAGATGGCGTGGTCGAGGGTGTGGGCTAGATTGGGGTGGGATGGGGGGGCTGCAATGGGGTCGTCGGCGGAGGCGTCGAAGCGCTGGTTGCGAGCTGGGCCGATCAGGTTTAGGAAACGGTCGTGGCGCGAGGGGGTCTCTTCGCACAGTCTGCCGCGTAGCTTTGGGACGACGAGGTCGAAGTAGAGGGGAAGGGCGCCGTTTTCGGTTTCGACTTCGTAAGGTTGTGGGTGGGCGGGAGCGGTGTCGATGTGAACTGTCTTGCCGACGAAGAGGTACTCGTAGACCTTGTTGCGGGCCTCGCCTGGCAGTCTCATGAGTGCCGACTCGTTCTGAGGGTTCATGTTTTGGTGCCTATCGAGGTGTTAGCGCGTGTATGTGAGAGCATGTTGTTCTTGGGACAAAACTTACAAGGGGTTCAAATCGTCGTCTTTGGTTGTTGCGACATTGGTCAACTCAGCAGCGCACGCTTGGGCAGCCGTCGACGCAGTGTCGTTCTTGTTATCTTGCGTAGTCTCCGCCACCTCTCTGGTGTTCGTTGACTCCATAACGTGGTTGTGTGTAGGTATACCTGTCATGCGCGGATGCGAGCAGGTCGTCAATGTTGGTGGTGGTGCGGTTGGTGGTGCAACGACTAGGACACCCAGCAAGGGCAGAAGTAGGACGCGGTGAAAGTTAGGAGTGGGCGACGCGACATGACACAGCAAACAGCTAGTTCGAGTGAACAGCGAGTCACTGTAAGTGCTGTATATTACGCCTCACGGCGCGTGACGCAAGAGTGAGTGAAGGTTCCATACCGCGATTCCAAGACGATTCGGTCTGGACAAGAGTTGTGAAATAATCTTAGCACACTCGAGATCTGGGCTCGCGGCCATTGAGCGGACCTGTAGTCGAAGATGCTCTCCTTGTTGGCATTTCGTACGATTACAGCGACCGGAGGGATTTGTTGTTGTAGGCTTGAGAGCCGGGGTTTGCGAAGTCATTGAAGTTGATACCTCCTATCTATCAAGTCGTGCTGGCCCTGCAGTACATAGCTCTTTGTTCGGAGTCAGACAAGGATGGCATTGTGTGCTGGCGGCGATGACTCCAATCTCAGAAGAGGAAGGGTTCAAGGTTGAAGAAAATTTTGAGTGAAAGGAGGTAATACTGTTGTCGAAGAGGAGACTTCTTTTGGAAATCTTCATAACCACGGTGATCAGGGAGCACTGTCGTTGCTAGGTTGGGAGTTGCAGTCGTTGGATCCATGCGAGCCAGTACATACATACTGCCAATCCGCGCATACTCGGCAGCGTAGTGTCCTTTGTTCGGAGCTCAACACAGCAGCGTTGTGATTTGACGAGGAGGAGTCAATCGGGAAAGTTTCTCGAGTATGATTTCGGTCCTGGAAGAATTTCGACTGCAAGCAAATGCTCATATTCATTTGCACTATAAATGGTAGTCAACTAGCAGCATGTACACTCGCATAAGACTGTGTCATCATCATCGTCTGAAGTCGACGACATCCCTCTTACTCCAACCGTGCTGCTCAACAAGCCCGACCTCCCTGTTCTTCTCGTCGTACAATTTACCGCTCAGGTGCTTGTACAAGTCGACGTTCGCGCCGTTGTAAGCGATGCTGTGATCGCTGTCTGTGTAAGCCCTCCAGTCCATCTTTTCGGGGCTGACACCGTCTCCGACAAGCAAGTCGACCAGGGCCGCAGTGTGCTGGTAGTGAACGTTGTCGTCGCCGATACCGTGCATGATGCTGAAGCCACCGGGGACGTTCTTGAAGCCCTCGGTGTTGCGGATGGCGGTCGACTCGTAGCCGGCGGCGTTGGTCTCGGGGACGCGCATGTAGCGCTCCGTGTACATGGAGTCGTAGAAGCGCCAGTCGGTGACCGGGGCGGTGATGAGGCCGAGCGTGAAGGGGCCGGCGTCGGCACCCTGCGTTTCGAGGACCTTGGCGGTGAGGAAGCCACCAAAGGACCAGCCCCAGAGGGCGACGTGGTCAGCGTCAATGAAGTCGTTGTTCTCGATGAGGTAGTTGGCGGCCCAGATCTGGTCTTTAGCTTCGAGAATGCCGAGTTGCTCGGTGACGGTGGAGCGGAATTCACGGCCCTGGAAAGCACCGCCACGGTTGTCGATTGTGTAAAGGATGTATTGCAGCTCGGGGTCAGCGGCTACGAACAAGTTCCAGTTGGGAGTCGTGTAGGCCTTGGTGGCACGCTGCGAGTTGGGTCCGCCGTAAGGAGTAAACATGATAGGATACTTCTTCGATGGGTCGAAGTTGGGCGGGTAGGTGATCTTGACGTTCAGCATGTAATCGGTGTCAGGGACAGGGCCAATCTGGGTCCAAGTGGTGTTGGGGAGGTTGTAGTCCTGGATCCTGTCCACGAGTGCCTGGTTAGAGGTAACGGTAGAGATAGGAGTCGTGCTGTTGACGCTGTACAGCTCTTGGTACGGGACATCAGGGCCGCCGTAGTTGAGAAGGTAGTATCCGTTGTTGGAGGAGAAAGATGCAGACCACCAGCCAGCCTCGGTATCATCAACAAGAGAAGTCTTCTTGAGAGTGGCGTAAGAAACGCTGTACAAATGGCTTTCGGTGCTGTGGTGCTCGGTAGACGTGTAGTATACGAGCTGACGCTGCGTATCGACCGAGAGGACAGAACGTACTTCCCATTCGCCACTGGTTAGGGTAATGTTGTTAGAAGCTGGTCCGTTGACGGGGAACAGGTAGATGTGAGCCCAGCCAGAAGCATCCGATACATCAAGGTAGTAGGTCGCGTTGGAAGCCGAGTACGTGCCGTTGCCTTTGAGGTGGCCGACATATTGAATGTTCAAGCCGTTCTCCAGCCATCCATCGCTGCCGTCGCGCTCGCGGTTAACAGTAGAGGAGCCGGAAGGCACGGAGACTGTTACTAGCTTCTCTTCGGTCTGAACACGGTTGTACGCGCGGTAGATGAGACTATCGTGGGCATCGGTCACCCAGCTAACTTCACCGATGATAAGCTCCTCAGGCGGGAACGCATCGGTGCTCACGGACGTGAGATCCATGGTTTCCAGATCAAGCAGTGTGATAGACACAGTAGGGTTCGTTGTGCCGACCTTGGGGTAGCGGATGTCCAGGTTCTGGCTGTAGACAGGTGCAATGGCCGAGTCGTTCATGAAGTACTGAACGGTGAAGGTGCCCACACCGGTCTCGTTAAAGCTCAGGAAGCTGAGGAAACGGGCATCGGGGGAGAACCAAAGCGTGTAGCGGTCACCGAAGATCTCCTCCTCGTACACCCAGTCAGGCACGCCGTGGAACATGTCCTCGCCACCGTCGTTCGTGATTTGGGAAATGTCTCCAGTCGCGCCATCCTTGATGTAGAGGTTGTTCTCTCTCACAAAAGCAATGAGATCACCAGTGGGCGCAAATTGCGCGTATTGAATGTCACCATTCTGGTCATCGACAAGCGGAGTCTGCTCGCCAGATTCCACGTCCAGAACAATGTAGTTGGACCAGTACGAGTGCCTGTAGTTCTGCGTATAGTTGGTGGCGAACAGCACCTTTTGCTGATCGGAACGAATCCAGTATTCGTACACGTCCTCAGGAATCAGGTCGGCGGAGACAAAAGTGTCATTCTCGCCGGTAGCGTAGTTCTCGAAGACGAGAGCTCCGCTGTCTGCTTGGTAGACGACGAGACCATCTTCCTCATCGGGCAGCCAGTCGACGGAAAGGGTGGAGGCGCGGAACTGGGGGCTCAGGACTGTGTTGTTGAACGTGAGCGTCTGGTTGCCGCTACCGGTGGGTGCGACTGGTTTCCTTGGGGGGTCGATGGCAGCTGCACTTCCCAACAACAGAGTGGCCACGCAGGCCAGAGAGGTGACGGCCATGTTGACGGGTGAAGGTGGAGCAAAGGGCTGGTCGTCAAAGACTGGAACCCCCGGCCTCAGAGCGGACGCAGGTTTATATAGCACGGAAGCAAGGGCAAGCGAGATGTTGAGCCATGCATTTCACTATCAAAAGATAGTGATATCGTCTTCGCCATGTCGGTGGAGAGATGTAACCTTCCGATTGGAGCTAGGGCGCCAATGTTGTCGCTGGGGAAAACGGCGAAGTCGTCTTGGCTGACCCTTGGCTTGCGAGCTGCCCATTTGGTTATCATCTGGCCTGGGTGTCTCGAACGTGTGTCTACCAGAGTATACGGAGATGTTGCTTACATGATTGGAGAACGGTAAGCTGACCGTTTATTAAATGCACAGTACCTGCCTGAGCTGCAGGGGTAATCAATCTACACTGTGGCCTTACAGCTCCTGCGAGGGAAAGAAGAACACACGACGAATTGATTGAAGCTGCAGATGAACAGATCATCGCCTGCGTTCCCTTACATTTACACTGTATACCAAATCATCGACCAACCTGATACTGCCAGTACTTCATAGTGCTGTCACGCACTGGATCGTAGTTACGGCATAGCCTTCTACAGACTCCTCCGCGTGTCGCATGTGCATGTCCAATGGCGTGGCCTCACGGATTGTCGGATTCTCCCCAAAACAGAAGCCGCCGAATAATTTCGTCCAACCCTCGCAAGCAGTGCCCCACCGAGTCTTGGAGTCCGGCTGGCGCATACATGTCCCATTCGAGTCCATCTCACCGCAAAAGTAGATGTTGTTAGATGCCACATCTCATTGCAAAGTCCTTGCGAACTAATTCACAGAACCAGATTGAAGATACGGCCACTATACAGTACAGTAAGATCTATATCGACCGGGAATGATCTACACGTGATCCGGACTACGGGCGGGGAAAGGCGTGGAGACAGCGGCTTCGCAATGATCGACCTCCAAGCTTTCGCAATGTAAACTTCGCAATGAACGACTTCGCAATGTCTTGCGCATCTAACAACATCTAGTATTGCCGCTACGAGAATAGACATACCGACTCGGGCAGAGGTACAAGTAACATCCGACTCTTCTATTTCTCCGCGCTCCCCATTCCTCCACTATATATATCCTGCTCGATCACGGTGTGGTCGTCGACTTACGGACAGCTTGCATTGGAGTACCTGCGCAGACCGCAGCACAACCTGGAAGCAACCCACAGAACCAACATCTTCACAAGAAAGCATGGCCGCCCAACAGAAAGACCCAGAGGCCATAGCCCTCGCCCGTACCTTCAACAACACCCCCACAGGCGACGAGTACGAGAAGATGATCTCCGGTATGCTGTGAGTGTCTCTCCCCGTCATGTCCGCATAACGAAGCACAACCAACTAATCCACCCTCGAACCCCAGCTACGACTCATTCGTCCCCGAACTCACGAGCGTGCGCTTCAAGGCCCGCCGCTGGTGTCACGAAGTAAGACCTCACACGCGATATTCTCTCCATGGAACGCCTACTGATCCAACTTCAAGTTCAACAACACCTTCCCCGACGACCCCAACGCGACGTTCGAAACCATCAACGCAGACCGGACGGTCAAACTGAAAGAGCTGCTGGGACACGTGGGAGAAGACGTGGTCATCGAGCCGCCCTTCCGCGTCGACTACGGGTGCAACATCAGCATAGGTGATCGGTAAGATATAAAGAAAAAAAACGAACAACGACATGGAGGGGGGAACGACGGGCTGACAAAAAAAAAATAGCTTCTTCTCAAACTTCAACTTCACAGTCCTCGACTGCGGCCTCGTGACCATCGGCAACACGGTCATGCTCGGCCCCAACGTCTCCATCATGAACGCCACGCACGAGACCGAAGTGCAGAGCCGGCGCGAGAACATCGAGTACGCCAAGACCGTCGTAATCGGCGACGACTGCTGGATTGGCGGGCATGTGGTCATCTTGCCGGGCGTGACGATTGGGCAGGGCTGCACGATTGCGGCCGGCGCGGTCGTTACCAAGGATATCCCGGCGTGGAGTGTGGCGATGGGGGTGCCGGCTAGGGTTGTGAAGAAGGTTACGCCTGTGGACGGGAAGAGTGGGTAGGCGGGTGAGTTGATGTGAGGAATGGGGGGGATGCGGTTGGTACCTGACTATTATAGATAGAATTGACGTTTGTATGATCAGATTACGCACGATGTACGGACAAAGATCATCTGGCCATGTCAGGTCGCGGTGAAGTATACACAAAGAAGCTGAAAATTTCTCCAGTCGAGTCGAGCAGGATAGATCAAGATCTAGATCCAGTCAAGAAATCACAAGAAATCACATTTGCACACATTCGCTAACCAGATTCACAGTCAAGCGGCAGAGAGAAAGATTTCAATCCAAATTCAAATCCATTTCCATCCTCTCCAAGCAAAAGTAGAGAGGATCGACTAAACTAAATACACCACTAATGAAGACATGCTCGAATCGAAAGAAGATGGTACAAAAGAGCAGAGGCCTTGTCGGATTGCAAAATTCCCAACCCTTGAGAGTGAGGAGGCAGGCAATCAATCAATTCAAGCATCAACGAGACGCTTAAAGGGGCAGGGCCAGGCAGTTGAGCTCGATGTTGATGAGGTTGCCCATGGCGTTGCCGGTCTGGCAGCAGGAGGCGACGTTGGAGCCGCAGGCCTGCTGGATTGGCACGCCGACTGGAATGTTGGGGTCAGTATCAAATTCGGTTTGCTGATCTCAGGATGAATTGCGACTTACGGATGGGGATGCTCAAGCAGTTGGCACCAATGAGGTCCTCGCCGCTGTTGCAGCAAGCGAGCTCCTGGCCGTTGCCGCAGACGGGGGCGCTCTCCTGGGAAGAGACTTCGACCTCGGTGGCGGGCTCCTCGGCGGGAGCCTGGAAAGCGGGCTCGACGGCGGCGGGTTGGACGGGCTCGACCTTGTGCTCAGGCTGCTTCTGGGCCGGGGCGGCGTAGGCGGGCTCCTGGACGGCAGGCTTGGGGTCCTCGTAGGTCTTGGGCTCCTGGACGGCAGGCTTGGGGTCCTCGTAGGTCTTGGGCTCCTGGACGGCGGGCTTGGGGGCCTCGTAGGTCTCGGGCTCGTCGACGACGGCGGGGGCCTTGGGCTCGTAGACCTCGGGGTCCTTGATGGCGGGCTTGGGGGCCTCGTAGACCTCGGGCTCCTGGACGGCCGGCTTGGGGGCGGTGTAGGCCGGAGCCTGGACGGCGGGGGCAGCGCCGTAGGCGGGCTGCTCGACGGCCTTGGCCGGGGCGGCGCCGTACTCGTAGCCGGGAGCGGCGACGGCGAGGGTGGCCACGGAGGCGATGAGGAGAGACTTGATGAAGGCCATTTTGTTGGAGTTGGTGGGTGGAAGAGGGTTGGTTGGTTAGATTAGGTGATGGGAATTAGTGATAGTGGTGGTGAGCTGGAAAACGAGTGTGGTGGAATGGATTGAATTGGAATGAGTTGGATGATGAGAAGGAATTGGGTGTTGGTGGGTGGTTTGATGCATGTTCTTATACCTTGCTCGACGAGAGCCTTGAGGACGAGAGCATTCTGGCGGAGATTTCTCCTGTCTCTGGTGGAATGGCTCGAATGGGGAGTTTTAAGACAAAACCGTTCTGTGATATTAGATAAATGGGGTTCGTTATGGCGATCGAATTCTGAGGGGCCGGATGTTGGTGAGGTCCAACTGCCCTTTTGGTACTAACCACACCGCGTAGCGGAGACGGAATCAACGAAGTCCCTGAGTTGAGCGCGATTGATCCTGGCGGTTGTTCTGGCGAAAGACACATTGCAGATGTTCACACGCGTTGAAGTGAGTTTGCTGCTGATGAGAAATTTCCAGTCAACCTTATCGTGAGTCAACGACTTCTCACAGCTTGGTTCGCGAGGTATTGGCCAGTCAGGCATAGCTCTTTTACCTAATGAGACTTGAGAAGTGCTTGAGGATCTGTAGTATATAGGAGTATTGGAGTAGTCTTAGCATCAGTTTGTATGCTGTTCGGGAGGCTTCCCGCTTCCGATCCAGGGTTAGTGTTGGGGATACGACTTCCCATTTCTTTTCTCCAAAATTACATAAACAACACCAATTGCGATCTTGAACGGGTCTTCGTTGGTAGTTGAGTTGCTGTAATCCGAAGAACTGCATCATTGTCGAACAATGGCCGGTTCATCGATGAAGTCCGAGATGTTGACGGGAAAATGTTGGAGTTGACCAAAGAGTGGCTGACAATCTACCAGATCAGTGAGATTATTCCAAACTAACAGCAGTAATCGGACGAAAGGCAAGCAAATTAGCACCCACGAAGCCACCTAGTTCAGATTGCTTGCACGGAAATGTGGCACCGGCGCCCCAAGCAACCTGCATTGTCAGCAGCTGCATGCAAGTCACAACCTCAGCTCCTTCGACTAGACCGCTTCGAGCATTTCTTACCAACATGCCACCACTTTGCACGACTACACAGATGTCAGCCACGCTCAAGAATGACTTGGGAGTTTTGCCCGACTTGTTGTTAGCTACTATATTGCCTGTACATAGCAATTAGCTGACGGAGCCGATCTCAAATCAACATCGGTTCAGACTTACAGACAGCTTGGGACCAATGCGGAACCAGACAGAGCTTGACGGGATAGGAGACATGGACGGAGATAGAGAGGAAGCCGGAGTCACAGAAGAGCCATGCTATAAAGCAACGGCGAAGGCCTCCTCGCAGGCTCAAGCAGGTACTTTCCATCTTCAGACAGGCATTCCAGAAACAAACACACCCTGCCACTCTCGTCCTTCTGTATCCCGAACAGCATCACAGGACACTGGAATCACAATCAGATCTCCATACAAGGCCTCGCACACACAGAGCTCCAACAACGGTGCCTCAACAACGGGACCGATCGAGTCTGCCATCTGGGACTGGCAAGCCTCGTCGCCCAGCGTGCCCATCCGCTTCGAAGCCTCATTGGCCTCGAAACCAATCCCATCATACTCCTACGAGCCCCAAGGCGAGCTTCTGCTACGAGAGTCGGGGCTTCAAGGTGCAAACGAGTTCAACATCCCGGCTCCCGTACTCTCTTCCAGCTTAATTAGCCACCATCACAGCAATCCTCTCGAAGCTCTTCTGGGAGAGGGCACGTCTTTAGCCCACAACAGAGGTTTGAAGCGCAAGTCAGCACACGACCTCTTTTCTCCTTCCCAATTCGAGCCCGGTGACGCGAAGCGGTTTGCCGTAGACTCGGGCGAGGATCGACCGGCTGGATTTGAAAAGAGAATCCTGCCTCCCTCACACGCATCTGCACCGCCGATGCAGATGGCACTCCCGTGCAGGAAAGTGTTTCCGATCCAAATCGGTGACAAGCTTTTCCGGTTGAGTGGTGCGTCGATCAGTTCTGATGGTAAGTGAAGTGGAGATGGAATGAGATACACCCTCGCTAATCAAGCACGAATGTTTTCTCTCCCATAGCCCCGTCATATTTCTCGCAGTTCTTCCAAGAACAACTAAAAGCCCATCGAAAGGGCGACAAATCTTCCTCTTCCAACTCTAGCTCAGCAGCGATCGACGCAAGCAGCGTGCGAACCCTCTACATCGACCGTGACCCGGCGACGTTCTGCGACATTTCGTTGCATCTCCAGGGCTACCACATTGAGCCGCGCGATGGGTCGCACTTCGTCAAGCTGTTGGCGGATGCGCAGTTTTTCAGTCGTGAGTGAATTTGCACCTCCCTTAATCCAGACGAAGCCGCGGTTCCTGAGACAGCTGTTAACAACTTTCCCAGTCCCCCGCCTAACAGCCCAATTGACAACAACTTCTCCCCTTCACACCACAATTGGCAATACACCTTTCGCCATCCCCCGCGATCTCTTCACGAACTCCCCCGGCAACTCTCCCAACTACTTCACCCTAGCCACACAACTCTCTCCCACAAACAATCCCTCCGAGAACTTCCCAGGCCTCTCCCAGCGCTCTCTCCTCCGCCCGCCAGCTCTCTTACCGTCCAGCGTTCCGAATCGAGATCCGGGTATTTTTGCCGAGTTGGTCCAATTGCTGAAGGGATATGAGGTGGAAGTGCGGAGCGAGGAGCATAGGCGGATGCTGGTGAGGGATGCGAGGTATTTTTGTTTCAGGGGAGTGGAGCAGGGGTTGGTTAGGTGTAGGATTTCATCTTTTTTGGACGAGGCTGCTTCGGATGGTGTGAGGGAGGAGATTGAGATTGGGTTGGAGGACGTGAGATTTTCTGGGGTTTCGTTTGTTGAAAGTCCTGGGGGACGTGGAGATGGGGTCGAAGAGGAGGGTGTGAGTGGAGAGGTGCATTATGCCCGACCTTACGTGGATGATGGGGGCCGGAGGTTGGTTTTGGAAGTTGGCGGCGACAGTGCCGTGAGGGTGGTCAGGGATTGTGATGGGAAGGCTGGGCATGTGAAGTTCTGGGGAAAGACTGCCGCGAAGATGAAGAGGTTGGTCGGAGTTGTGAGCGCGAGATCAGGACTGTCGTTGCTCAACAGCGAAGAAAGCCAGGGAGTACCGTTTGGTGTGCAATGCACGATTGGCAACGAGGCGGACGTCGTTGTTGATGGAAAGAGGTGGAACGTTGACGATGATTGCATAGGCAGAGATGCCATGGTTTTAGGCCAAGGAGAGAGTGGATGGATGGTGGAGAAAAGTCAGTGGAGGATCAAAGCTGCTACGTGTGAAGATGGGAAGCTTGTGGTGAGCCTGGAGGCGGTCAAGATTGAGGCACATAGTTCCGAGAGGTCGAGGAATGAGCATAGAGGGTTTCTGTGAAGTCTGGGACTGTAGCTGGTCGACTAAAGTCAGAGATGTATTGAATATTTGACTGGAGAATACGTTGTGCGAGTGATTTGTTCAGTTCACCGGCTAATTGATTGATTGATTCTTTGAACATTGAGATACTCAGCCCGGTGAGCCGTGTTGGACAAGTGAATGGACAAACCGTCTTTCATCCTTGCACTACAGTACCATGGATTTCCTGACAAGAGGTCGACCGATCACTACGAGTCAACGTAGATAACGTCTCGATGGTCGGCTAACTAGTTGACCCGTAGCGCAGTGAAATACCTCGATCTTGACCGGCCGGATGCGAGAGTGGACATGGGAATGTGAATGGCATATGGATCGCGGACATTGGCGGACTACATCGATCGCCAAGGCGCGACGGGCGGCTCCGAACCCTGAATCGACAGGGGGATAGAAGATCAGACGACACGTGACTCGGCAAGTGTGAGGAGGTGGTTTGATTATTGAATCGCAGTCCACAGTCGGCGTAGTCAGAAAGTCTCGCCACCACTAGAGACGACGGCGAGCAACATCCGCCAAACTCCGAGATTGGACGCTGCTGCCTCACCCTTGAACGCTCGATAATCTCCTTTTCTGCTGTCGCCACTCCTACAACCAAAACGACAAATCCCTACCCACACTCCTTAGTCCTCAACGTCGCCGCCTCAACGAATTTCTTATCGCAAGCAAACGCCAACCCATCCTGCCCGCCAGTAACGAGAAACGCGAGGGAAGACAGAGATAAGACAGATAATCAGATCACTCGCGACAATGCCAGGCCGGACGCTCCCAACCCTGCCTACGGCTCAAGTCGCCTCTCACAACACCGCCAAATCCTGCTATGTCACTGTTGGCACGAAGGTTTACGACATCACACCTTTTCTCGACGACCACCCCGGCGGCGCAGATCTCGTGCTCGAGTACGGAGGCAAGGATGTTACGGATATCATGGAAGATGAGGTCTCACATACCCACAGCGAGAGCGCGTGGGAGATTCTGGACGAGCACCTAATTGGCTTCGTCGCAACGGACGATGTCATGGAGGGCGTCAAGGAGAGCCAGGACCCGTTTAGCATTGTGCCAATGGAGCCTTCCGGAAAAGGCATGCAGGAGCTGGAAAAGTTTGGCAGAGACGGCGATGTCAAGAAGCGTGATCAGGTCGAGGTTGCACAGGCCGGCGAGCCGTTGTACAAGAACACTGGCATGAGCAATGAGGACGACCTTAGCAAGGAAACCGACACACGGGACGACTACAAAAAGCATAAATTCCTCGACCTCGGTCGCCCGCTGTTCATGCAGGTGTGGAATGGCGGGTTCGACAAGGACTTCTACCTGGAGCAAGTCCACCGGCCACGTCACTACAAAGGTGGTGACTCTGCGCCTCTATTCGGAAACTTCTTGGAGCCTCTCACCAAGACTCCCTGGTATGTGGTGCCGACCTTTTGGCTTCCGCCAGTCATTTATGGAACATACCTCGCCGCAACACACTTCAACAACCCGTTGGTGACAGCGGCATACTGGATGGTCGGCCTTGGAATTTGGACGATCGTCGAGTACGGTCTGCACAGGTGTCTCTTCCACCTTGACGAAAACCTGCCCAACAACCGTGTGGCGATTACGGCACACTTTTTGCTCCACGGAATCCACCACTACCTCCCCATGGATCGCCTGCGTCTTGTCATGCCGCCCACTCTCTTCCTTGTCCTGGCTACACCTTTCTGGAAGCTGGCCCATACAGTATTCTTCTACAACTGGTATGCTGCTGTAGCAGTCTACTGCGGTGGCATCTTCGGATACATCTGCTACGACTGCACGCACTATTTCCTGCACCACAAGAGGTATGTCCAGAAACTTTTCCTGATTGTATCGCATACTAACATACATCACAGCCTCCCAGCCTACTGGCACGCACTCAAGAAATACCACCTCCAGCACCACTTCGCTGACTACGAGAACGGCTTCGGCGTCACCAGCCGCTTCTGGGACCGCGTCTTCGGCACCGAGCTGCCTCCTCCACCCCAGGCCAAGGTTCTTAAGTCGACCTAAATGCTGCTGGACTTTCATCTCCCCCGCTGGCCGAGAGGGGTTGAGGACCGCACTCCGTGATCCGCGCAAAGAATGACACGAGGACTTATTGTATGATGTTGGGAATCGACGCGGCGTTTTTTTACTTCTTTCTTTCTTCTACTCTGGACTTCGGCTGGGTACATATGGGATATCACGATATCGATCCAGCGCACTGTCGGATTCTGCCGCAGCAGCAAACGTCGGATCAACTGTAATTTTAATGAACATGA
>Ga0265797_10000241_pt1 | contig 104272 bp, 112 predicted proteins | sample P2T30metagenome_FD_192433 | JGI IMG/M metagenome (GOLD analysis project Ga0265797, IMG submission 192433) | Plant litter microbial communities from East Loma Ridge, Irvine, California - P2 T30 | ecosystem: Environmental > Terrestrial > Plant litter > Unclassified | place: USA: California... | reverse complement strand
GTCCCCAGCAACTCCTCCAGAGCGCCTGTTCCGCCGTCGTGTTGGGGCACCCCTGCCTTTACGAGCTGTTCCATCCATCGAGATGCGAGATCCAAGCAGTTCTCCGCGTTGGTGCCTGGCGGGCTGGCGTTCGTGATGTGTGCGCCTTCCACGGTACACTTCCATCTCTTGCGAATCGTCTCCGCGAACTTTCGCTGGGCACCCGTCAGCTCCAACACTCCGTGCACTTTTATGTCCGTATGCTGGTCCATGATGTATAGATCGTGGCCGTCAAGACGTCTGGTTGCGGTCGGCTCGCGTGCAATCAATGCGGCGGCCCAGGCGTGGCGGCTTCTCTGTTGTTCCTTTTGTGTGACATCTGCTGCCTTCTTCGCTTTACCGACATAGGTCTCGTCGTATGTGTCGAAGATAATGATCCAGATGGAACACTTGCCGCCCTTTCCGAACCTGCCTGGCTCGGCATCGTGGCGGGTATGTACATGTATTTCATGCCATAGCGATTGTTGACGCGTACGAGAGAGGAGCCACATCTACTCCTTTCGCGTGTTGAGACATGATCGCATACTAACGAATGTGTAGCATATGTAATTTATGATCTTATTGACAGCCTGATATACTTCCGACTGGAGCGTCACTGCTCACTTCAGCGCCTCCCTCGTGTCATACGTGTACTTCAGTTCCCCGTGCCAATAGTTCGCAGTCGTCGGCTTCGCGATCAACCAAGCCTCGTCAAGCGCGTCGACAACCTCCTTCGGAAGCGGGCCCTTCTCGACGTCTTTCAAGTTGCCCTCGAGCTGAGCCAAGCTGGACACGCCAATGATGATACCGTCGTTGCCGCCGTCCTTGATGTTCAGGTCCGAGTGGTGGATGACCCACCTGAAAGCCGTTTCGAGCAGGGTCAGGTTGTGCTTTTGCACGACGGGCTCGATGACGCGCAGCGCTTCGAAAGTGGCGTCTTTGAAGTATCGCTTGCGGTACATGCCTCCGCGGGTGCCTTCTGCGTCGCTGAAACGGCCACTTTCGGGCACCTCGGTCGTCTTGTACTTGCCGCTGAAGAGGCCGCCGGCTACGGGGTTGTAGACCACGATGTCTAGGCCATAACGGCGGCAGGTTGTGATGAGCTCGCCTTCGATGCTTCTGGTGATGGCGTTGTACTTGGCAAGAAGTTAGTTGACTGATGGACGCATATGGAAGAGCGGCCTGCGGAGTATACTCACCATTCCTTGGTAGATAGTTGGTCTGACCCAGTTGTTGTATTTACAATGCATGACAACTTCAGCGACCTCGAAAGCGGTGAAGTTAGACAGTCCAAGCTGGACGAATTTACCGGCCTTGTGCATTTCATTGAGCTTCTCGAGGGTCTCCTGGAAAGGCACGCTTCTGTCGGCAGCGTGCAAGTAGAAGATGTCGATGCAGTCGGTGCCGAGCTCTTTGAGCGACTGATTGAGCTTCTCTTCAACCACTTTGGCTGCGTGAGCACCAGGACTGAAAGGGTACCACTTAGTGGCACAGGTCAGACCGCGCTCCTTCCATTTAGCCTCGCGAGTGAAGGCCTCTTGCTTGCCACCGACATAGACTCTGGCGGTGTCGATTTCGTTGTATCCGGCGCCTTGGAAGCAGTCGAGGATCTTATTGTAGTCGTTGATGTCGGTGATTTTGGCACCTTCAGACACCTCGGGACTGAGAGAGAGGGATTAGCATTGGAACATCCTTGGGAAATCAATGGTGATCGGGAGATAATACCCAAAGGTCATGGTCCCGAGAATGACGCGAGGCTTGCCGGTACTGGTGATGAGAGGCATGTTGGAAGAAGTTGTTGATGTGAAAGATTGAAGTGGTGATGATGTTACGTTCAATGGCGTTTGATGTGGAAGATGGGCAGATATCGACTGCAATCTCTTGAACATATATAGGCGCGGAGGATGGAGATAGCGGAGGTAGAAGAGTGTCCTTCTTTCAATGTCCGTCTCACAGTAGATACTATTGCAGTGGAAGGATTGGAGAGTTGATGTTGATGATAAGATGGAAAAGTAAAAGAAAGAGATGTTACATGATGTGTACAGCCACCATGGTAACCTCAACTTCACACCCCACTTCGGCTTTAGGAGGTAAGATATGTAGATTAGATGGACGAATCCTTGGAAGTGTTAGCAGATGCCCCACGCAGCATGATGTGGTGACGCGATGTACAGATACTATCGACCAGGCCGATCTCGTCTGTGTGCGGGCATGCTCATTGCTATGAACCTGTCTTGTCGGGCGGCAAGTTACGAAGTTGCCTCGTGACTTACAGCCAAGGCAGATGATTCTCATTCATTTACATGTCTTGGAAGGGAAGGAGCGCTACTTTGTGCAGCCCAAGACTCGCAAGACTCGGCATGAATAATAGGAACAACTGTCTTCCCGCCAGTCCCGGCCAAACCCCCTAAGGCTGACATGGAGAAAGGCGTGTTTTGGAGCCGCTCGGACTGCGCAACAGTCCGATACCCATCGAATCCTACGTATGTCCTTGTCCGTCCCTGAAAGCGCTCGGGGGTCAGCCGCATGCACGACTAGAAACATAGTATCACCGCCCACCACTCCTACAAGCCTACAACATACTGTCACCCAAGCACGCAATCTCCATCCAACCACTCCAATCCAAGCACCCCACGCCCTCTTCACGTGCGCCCTAGCCGCAACACTAGCAGCACCACCCGCAAGACAACAGCTCGCTTGCCCAGGGCCCCATCTGACACTAAGGCCCGCCTGTACATTCCTCACATAAAAACCCAGGAACCGCATGGATGTCTAATAGGGCCTTCCAGCGCCATGGGCCTGATTCCTCCCTCCCTGGTCTCCAACTGCCCGACAATCGCCGTCAAGACGCTTCTTCGCCCACCGGTTCCAATAGCGACTTAGTACACCTGTCACATGACGGCAGCAGACAACCCTCTCCGTTCGAGCAACTCCCACATCCAGACAGTTTCGGTAAGACTGGCAAAGGAAAGGAAGCCGTCGACGACGACGACGACGATAGCGATTTCGGCACTTGGGACGACGACGTTGAAGGAACTCCTGGCGCAAACGATCCAGACATGCCTTCGGACCTTCGACAGGGGAGATCCTCCCAAAATCTACCTTTGCTCGCGGGCGACAAGCAGGGAGACTATGAAGAAGGACATGCTCCAACACATACCAGACCAAGCCGGTTTCGTGAACGAGACTCGGAGCTGCTGGCGAAGCAGGCAACGAAGAAGAGATATACATACGCGGCGTGCTTCTTGGTTGTGTCCTTGTTTAGTTTTGCCGTCCAGACCGAGACGGCGGTATACATCCAACATAACCTGGGCTGGAAGAAGGCGTATTGCATGCTGTACGTTGGATTTTGAGACTGACAAACGATCAACCTGACCACTCCACTAACATCACATTCCCAGCTACTTCACACACGGCTCCTGGGCTGTCCTCTGGCCTACACAACTCCTCATCCTCCGCCTGCAGAAATGGCAGCAACCCTGGTCCCAATTCTGGCGACACCATCTTGACACCCTCCGCTCAACCGCGCAAATGATCGAGCACCGAAGCCTCAACATCCCACCACAACACGCAAAGAAGTCACCCGTGCCATACATGCTGCGCACGACTGCCCTCGTGACATGCGCTCTGACCGTTGCTGGCGGCAGCTGGTACGTTGCAGTGGACCTCACCACCGCCTCCGACTTGACCGCCATCTACAACTGCTCCGCATTTTTTGCATACGCCTTTGCGATCCCCATGCTGTCCGAGAAGCTGCGCTGGAGCAAAGTCTTCGCCGTTGCCGTAGCGATCGGCGGCGTCCTCATCGTGGCGTACGGCGACACCGACACAACAGCCAAGCACGGCTCCAAGTCCGGCGGCGGCACCGGAGGCAACGACGCGCCCGAAGAGAGCGAAGCGTCCAACCGGTTCCTGGGGAACATGGTCATCGGCATTGGCTCCGTGCTGTACGGCTTCTACGAAGTTCTCTACAAGAAAGTCGCCTGCCCGCCGGAGAACTGCAACCCAAGCCGGGGCATGATCTTCGCCAACACCTTCGGCAGCCTGATCGGCTGCTTCACCCTGCTGGTACTGTGGATCCCTTTGCCCCTGCTGCACATCACCGGAATCGAGACCTTCGAGCTGCCGCAGGGCAAAGCAGCGTGGATGCTAGCCATTTCCGTCCTCTCCAACGCCACGTTCTCAGGCTCCTTCCTGGTCCTCATCTCGCTGACGTCTCCGGTCCTGTCGTCCGTCGCGGCCCTTCTGACCATTTTCCTCGTGGCTCTGTGCGACCAGCTGCTGCCGGAGCCCCTGCACAACGACCTCTCCACGGCAGCGGTCGGCGGCGGCGTGCTGATCATTGCGGCGTTTATTTTGCTTTCGTGGGCGACTTTCAAGGAGATGAATGAGGAGGAACACAAGCATCCTGAGGATATGGTCGAGGAGAGTGATCTTGAGAATTGAAATCGGCGGCGCTAGGGTTTTTTTCACTACTGGGTAGACCACTTTTCATTATTTTGGGCTTGACGTCCCCTGGTCGAGTTTCAGAGGGGTTTTTGTTTGGTGACTATAACAGGATAAGATCGGAACCCGGCGCACATAGAAGCCGGACGGCGCAGCAGCAGCAGCAGCAGCATCATTGGGTATGGACTGGAGTTTTTTTTTTTTTTTTGAGGAAGAGTCGAACTTGTTATTTGTTGTGAAAGCCGGGTTAAAGGGCAAGTGCTGCCTGCTGCCTTGAGAGAAAAAAAAAAGGGAGATGGGATGGAAAGCCAGGTAGTATCTATCTATGCCCCCCTTGGGAGTTCTTGATTTTTGGATTCCTTTGGCTTTTCACCTACCATTGATTGATAGACGGATCGAAGGCGTCATACCCGAGATTGTTGTCGTTTTTCTTGTTTTGTGTGATACTTTTAGACTCGACTACCTGTGTGTAAAGTAAGGTAAGGTCAGGTTTGTTATTCGTTTATTCATTCATGCTAGACCAAGGTACGGTGGTTGCTGGTTGGTGATGTTGCTGCAAACAATACCCTCCAATCCTTTCCTTTCCCAGGCGGACCTTGACTTCCATCGATCGTGCGACTCTCTTGATCTGATCTACTATGTATGCCTGATCTGACCGGCCGGCCGGCCGGCACCCGATTCTGGTAGGTAGGTAGGTATCGTTCCATATGTGAACGTTATAGTAGTTGACGAAGCGGTGACTTGGGGCCTGCCATCGAAGACTCGGACTCGAACTCGGTACACCTCAATCTCTTTTTTTCAATTCTTTGTTTGACGTGGTTCGTTCGGTTTATGGTTCGGGATCTTCCAACGGGTCTCTTTGATTTCATTTTCGTTTCATGTCTTCGTTGTGATACGTTTGCCCTCCTGTAGGTAGTACTTCTTTCCTTCCCTCTTCCCACCTCTGTGATGCTGTAGTACTTGCTCACTACTTTTTCGTTCAGACTGATGGTCTTTGCCGTCGTCTTTTGGACAGAATGATTGGACTGACTGACTGACTGTTGATTGCTGGCGGGCGCGCGCGAGTGAGTGTCTGCTGTAGGGTGTTTGAGCCAGCTCTGCTCCTGCGCATGACCGGTCATTCAATCATGCCTTGGAAGAATACCGGAGTGGACTGGACTGGACTGCAAAGGGCGTATGGTCCTTCGAAAGAAAAAGAAGAAGAAGAAGAAGAAGAAGAAGAAGAAGCCGTCCTCCCTCGGTCTCTCTCTTCCTCCACCCTCCCCCTCCTCACCCAATCATACTCTTCTTCCTCCCCCTCATCCTCACATCCTCCAACCGCCTCAAAGTCCCCTTAGCCCCCTTAAAAGCGCCTGCATACCCCTCCAACAGCTCCCCAAACAACCCCTCCTCCCTCGGGTGCGTCGAGCCAAAAGCGCGCTCGAGAACATACAGGTCCACCGCGCGGTCTTCCTCCTGCACAGACTGCACCGCGAGCCCGAAATCAATCAGGACAATCTCGCCAGCCAAAGCAGCGGTGCCCGTGACCTTGCCGTCTTCTTCTTCTTCCCCTCCTCCTCCTCCTCCTCCCGGCACCGTCTCATCTCTCCCCCTCCTCCTCAGCATCATATTACTAGTCGTCAAATCCCCATGCACAACCCCAATAGAATGCAACTTCCCCACCGCAGCGCCAATCCTGCGCATCAAATCCCTCATAGCAGCCTCCCCAGCCTCCCCATCCCCAACAGCACCCCTCCCCCTAACCCCCTCCTTCACACTCCCCCCCACCACCCACTCCATCGCAACCCACCCCTCCTCACACCCCACGCCCAGCACAGCGGGCACAGCGACGCCCTCGCGCCCACACTTGAGCAGCACGCGGGCCTCGGCCAGGACGCGCTGGCGGGTCAGGCGGGCGTCGAGGGCCGGGTGGCGCCAGGGTTTGCGCAGGCGGATTTTGAGCGCGCAGGGCGTGGTTGGGGTCAGGAAGGTGGTGCGGTAGAGGAGGGCTTCGGCGCCTTGGGTTATGAGGTGCAGGGGGACGGGGGTTGTTGTGAAGGGGGGTGGGAGGCGGGGGTGTGTTGTTGTTGTTGTTGTTGGGGTTTCTGTGGATGGTTGTGGTTGGGGTGTGTCTTGGGGGTGTTTTTGGGGGTTTGTTGGAGACATTCCTTTCTTGTGGTTCTTTTTTCTCTTCCTCGGTTTTGGTAGGCTTTCCGGTCCCTGGGTTCTTCGGGTGACGTGGAGAGGATGATGGATAAATAGTAGTAGTGTGTTATAAGCCTTTGTCGCTGTGAGGGTGACTGCACTCGGGTATGTACGTGGGTAGCTTCGAGTTGGGTGTGGTGGGGTTGATGTTTTGGATGTGGGATGTCAGAGAGTTGTTGTTGACTCGAAGCATCAAATCCGAATTTCTGAACTGACGAGAGATGGTTGTTGTCGATAAGCCCCACCACCCCTCTATCCATCCATCAAATCAAATGCAGTCACACACGCAGAGTCACAACATCAGACACATCGTGCAATTGAAGAAAGTGACACAATTCCCACACTGAAATATGACGACGGTGATGCTGAGTACCGAATACACTGATCTCCATTGAACCAAACAAACCAAATCAGGGGTCCTGTTTGTCTGCTCAAAAAACTATACTAATAAACCAGTGCTTGCTTCCAAGTGCTACCCCTGCAGACCGAACGCCAGGAAGAGGACTGTGGAAAAAGAAAGAAGCAATCCTCCTATAACTTATGCAATTCGCCGAGTTCTTCCCTTCTCCGTTGGCGGAAAGAAAGGCGTGGGTATCGTCAGTCAGTAATCCTCTCTTGAGGGAAATAAGGTGATCTCCGAACGAAGAACGAAACTAAAAGAAACCAAAGAAATGTCACTGATACAAAGAACGCTGCATGGACTCCGGTGAAGAGAACATGGTCTCTCCATTCTCTCCACCCTCCTCCTGATGAAGAATTTCTGTGATGCTTCGTCCGCGGCGAAGCATCGCCGCGTGGGCTGATGGGAGCGCAACTGCAAGCGGTGGCTGCGCACTGCTGAGTAGGTTGCCATCTCCAAGCCCACTCAGTCCTCCCAGATGGTCTCAAGGTCAAGATCGGCTCGCCTCTCTCCACCACAGATGCTCCATCTCTTCCTCTCTCTACCCGAGCCACCTGCTCTGCCAAACCCAAAGCCGCGCGGAACATCCAAGCTTCGCCTCCTCGGACCATCCTCCTCTTCGTCACTCTCAGCAATCAACTTCAGCCGCTGTGAGTCCTCTTCAACAGCCTCCGACTCAAGATCTGGAGCATCCTCGATAGTGTCGAGGGAACTGATGGACGGTGAACGCGAGCGCATGGAAGATGGCGTGGATGAAATGGAGCTGAAGGAGCTGTTGCTAGCGTGGTGGTGGAGCGAGAGAGCCGAAGGGAAAGATTCGTTGTATTTCTGAGGTCCCATGCTGGGACTGGAAGAGTTCGAGCTGGTGTACATGTTGAGCGTGGCGTTCTGGTCGATTACATTTGCCGGGAACGAGGTGGGTGATTGGTGGACGACTACGGGGACATTGGAGAAGCTGTGCAGGGGAGATGCGGGACGGCGCCTCAGTGATCCGGAACGCGAAAAGGAAGCGCTTGCCGCTGCGAGGGGTTGCTGGCGCGGTGTAATGTCCAGTTCGCTGTCTTCTTGGATACTCTGAATGGCTCCGCCAGTCGTAGCGGTGCTGTCGTACCAGCTAGGCGATCTTGCCGAAGGTGCGTAGGCCTCCTCTTGTGCAGGCTTGAAGGGAGAGCGCACTCTCGCTGGGGAGCGAGGTACAGGAGAGGGAGACAGTGAGCTGCCGGAGGTTGAGCTGTCAGATTGCTGGTCGAAGCCTGGGCTGGTGGAAGAAGGGGCGGTCGGTAGCGAGTGTGCTCTCGTCATGGGTGGTGCTGCGAGTGAAGAGCCGCCGGACCGAGAACGTACGTGCGGTCGAGCGTATGGAGAGCGGTTGCGGTGGCTGGATGTCGGCCTGGCAGCTGGCGGGCTCGAGAAGTAGTTTTGCAAAAGGGCAGTGGGCGAAGGATCTGTCGAGCTGCGTGAGGCTTCGGGGCGGGTTTTAGGTGTCTCGTGGGTCATGTTGGGTGGTGAAGGAGAGGCAAGCGCGAGGAGCTCGGGGTCGCGCGGGCGGTGCGGCAGAGCGTGCTCTTGTTGTTTGGGCAGTTGTTGCAGCTGAGTGTGGTCGTGCATGTTGTGCAGTGTTTTTTGAAGGTAGCGGGCCGAGAGCAGGGTTGTTGTGTGTGGAATGCGCCGGGGTGTTGGACAGGCGTGGGAGTGGGGGTTGCGCAGTGTGCAGTCGTTGGCCAGCAAGACTGAGGGGGAGGTGTCTCTCTGGTGCAGTGTATTGAATGTCGAGGTGTTGGTGAGTGTTGGTCGGGAGTGTAAAGGGGATGATGTTTGCTGGTTAGATTGCAGTTGGCTACTGCTAATGGTTGGCAACCGCGAGACCCTGGGCGAGGCAGGGACAGGCCGAGTAGCGAGTAGCGAGTAGGCTGAAAGGTGAAGTGATCGACAGTGGAGGATGCAGATCTCTTTGCACAAACCTAGTTGGGATTGCAGACTTGTTTATTGTCGTATTGTCGTTGTTGTTATTGTATGTATTATTGAAAAGGTTTTCAGTCGAGAGGCGATGGTACAAGAGAATAAGTAGATACCAAGTCATGTCATCTCCCTTGCAGCTCCGAGGCACACATGAACAACATCCGTCCGCGTTCTGGACCCAACGCTCGACAAAAGGACCGGTGCTTGCACTGTCACGTACTAGCCGCCGCCCTTCCGCCCCAATCTTTGCTGACTTACCCTACTGTACTGTACTGTCTAGTATTAGCACGACTGCTGACTCAACTTATCCATGCCCTTTCAAGTCTCCCACGTAGACTCAAGATTCCCACTTGACACGTTGCGGCACCAGACTGACGATCAAGACGAAATACATGTACAGTATACATGAGGCGCATCAAGACTAAATTGCAATCGACTGGACCGAGACATATGCACGCGTCTCTCCACTCCACCGTGTGGAACCAGATCATGGGGAAGGCTGCAGGAACGGTCCTCAACGGTGCAGCTGCCTCGTCTGTGGTCCACTCGAACGAGCTCCACTAACAAGTATACGGTACTTCCACCTACTCGCGGCTTATCAACTCGCCGAGTGGCCATCGCCGCCTTCGCCCTCACGGCATGCCCCAGGGAAAACAATGAGGTGCATTCACTTAATTCCTAGCATACTTCTCAACCACCACCAAATCATCAATCGACCACAGGAAAAGCTCAAGACAAAAAATACAGTAAATGTCCCCAAATTTGCAAGACATACGCCAGGACCCTCCAATCTAGATTTCCAGCCTAGAACAAATCTCCACCTTTTTTCCAACGCAAACGCCCGTTTTGGAACTTCTCGGCCAGGCGTTTGTAGATGCGATACACGCGCCCCCCCTCCTATTATAGACTCGGCCCTAGAACAAAAGGTCCAGAAAAAGGCTAAAAGTCACCCTAAAAAAGAATGCACAAATGCGTCGGGCCAAAGCCCGATACATACATGTACCTACGATATTACAAAGCTTACTAACTACTACATATATGTACATCCACTACTTCACTGCAATATACTTAGGTGTGTATCCACTCTCAGACAGAGAGGATAAGTACCGTATATGTACTAACTTGACCTTCCCCTCGGAGTTAGTTTGATGTTACGAACGACTCTTCAACAACAATCGATGCTTCCAATGTCGGAGGAGGCTACAAGCTACAAGCTGTGTATACATATCTTAATGGCACCTGTCGAGTTTCTTTTCCTCGATGGGCGTACCACAGATGGGAATCCCGCGCGTGAACACTGGATGTTTTGTTCTTCTTGTCATTCTTTTTCAGATTAGTTTCCCTCTGCATGGCACCCAACATGTCAAACGAATGGGATCTGGATTTTACAGACTTTCTTCCTAAGAGAGGAAAAGGACTCTAGATAGAACATCCATGCTTGCTTGCACCGATATCGATCTGGTTATGACCTGACAAGTGCTTGTTCGTCCTGCAACTGAAAACCTCGAGCATGCCTACCTTAGCTGACTATTTCTCGAGGAACTCCACGCTCAAGCCGTCGCCACCACCGCCCGGAACTTTACCATCATCATGACCATCACTACCATCATCATCAACAGCCCCATCAACCCCCATCCCCGCAACCGACCGCTTCACCCCCTAGGCTCATTCGACACGCCATCCGACTCCAACTCCCTCCCCTCACCCTCACCCTCACCCTCAGGCCCCACAAGCCTCCCATCCCCCTCAAACCTCCACCCCCGACTCCGCAACTCCCTCCACTCCCTCGCGACCCTAACCCTGACCAAATCCCCCGTAGCGACCGCATCCTCCAACGAATCGTGCCCGCGCTCGCCGCCCGTCTGCACGTCGCGCTCGAGGTACTTCTTGGCGAGCATGCGCAGGCCGTGGCGGAAAGGCAGGCCGCGCGGGTGCGGGTACAGGAGCATGGTGTCGACGATGCTGGGGTGGCACAGGCGCGTGGCGTTGAGGTCGTTTTCGATCGCGTGGCCGATTAGTGGGGTCGAGGGCTGGAGGTAGGAGCAGAGCAGGGCGCGGGCTTTTTGGGGGGAGTCGACTATGGGGAGGGACGGGGCGGTGGGTTCTTCTTCTGATGCTGTTTGGGGGTTTGGGGGCGGTGCGTGCTGCCAGGTGGCGTAGGGGATTGCGCTGGCGAAGTGTTCGGGCCAGACGCCGGAGAAGCGGCTGTTGAGGTCGATGATTGTGCCTAGTGGTCGGACGAGCACGTCGATGAGGAGCTCGTTCTTGGGCCAGCTGACGGCTGTCAGGCGGATGAGTTCGAGGCCGAAAGCTGTGTAGCCCATTTCACAGTCGAAGCCCACCGCGCCGACGGTTCTGCCTTTGCGGTCTTTCGCCGGTGAATTGTTTGGCGGGGTTGTGATGAATGGCAGTACTGCTGCGAGTCGTGCCGGGCTGCTGGCTTTGAAAACGTGGTCATCAAGGGTCGTGCAGCCTTGAGATCCGACTTGCTCCATGCAACATGGGTAGAATGGCTGGTGGCCGCCGGTGTAATGGTCCGTCTTTTGCTTTGTGGGAAACACTTTCTTGTTCGGATGGTGTCTACACGGGCCGTTTGAGGTGAGCCTACCTTCCTCGTTGCGGTCGGGGAACACGCGGAAGCGTGCGGCACAGCGGTCACACTCTTCGTAGTTCATGCTTGATTCGACCGCTCTGGCTGCTTCTTGCGCTTCAGCTGCCGTAGGAGGCACCGGAACGTAGCCGTGTGGGGCGAGTTTGCTTTGGTCGGGTACTGTCAGACGCCGGGCCACCTTGACCTCTTCAGCGGGAGAAAGCCCGGTATGAATGGGTTTGCCTTGTTTCTTAACCGGGGCTTTGACGACATCCTTGCCGAAGGAAGCCTTCACGATGTCGACGAATGCTTCAACTTTCATCTTGCGGTAAGCGGTAATGCGGTTTTTGACGACGTTCGCGTACACTTTTGGTTGGTCACGAGCTGCCTTTTCTTCTTCGTCAAGAGCGAGTTTGATCACTTCTTGGTCGCTGAGTGAGAGAATCTTCAGTTTCTCCGGCGGCAGATCTTGAATTGGCTCGGAACTCGATTTCAACTCGTTGTTCAACCGTACTATGTCTTTGTGGAGATGTTGGACGAAGATCGTTCGCTTGGCGTGGGACTCTGGTGCACTTGGTAGCATTCGAGGATTCAGCGATTCTTTCTTCACTGGAGCGGCCTTGTTTAGTTCCGTAGACGAATTCGCTGGCATTGCGTTTGTTTGCTTGGATGCCGGTTTCAGTCCACCGGCCGGAGGTGGCGAGACAGGCTTGGACAGGCTTGCAGGGATGTGACTACTTCCTGTCTCAGGTCGTGAAGATTTAGGCTGAGGTGGCGGCGACATGCCATGAGGTGTACCTTTGGCAATTCTGCTTGCCTCCAGATCTGCCTTGATTTTCTCTGCTCTGCTGAGCGGTTTGTCTGCGAGACTCTCATATGTGACTCTGCGCCGTTTCGAAGCCGGCTCGTTCTGCTGATCCAATGCATGTGGCTGCACACAAGCTTCATTGGATGATGTTACTGTAGTTGGTGCCGCCGCAGCTGGTACTGCCGGATGGTTATAGATGCAATTGGTGAGTTTGCAGCTTTCTCCCTCTGGGCAAGCAATGCCTTTGAAGAGGTTAGTCGTGGAGAAGACCATCCTTGGAGAGCCACCTCTCGTGAGGTGTTGGGCGCTGAAACGACGTGAACAGTGATGGTATCACCACGCAAGACTCAATCCGGCTGTCTCGTGAAAGTCAGGCACATGCAAGGGGCAGGATGTTGAAAGCCTACCAACGGCTACGGCAACAACGACACGGCCTGTGAGGCTCAACGTCGAGCTTGTCAGAAGGCGTGACGTTGATGTTGTGAGGCGATGAAATGGATCAAAGATATGCTGCATGGGTTAAAGTTAGATGCGATGTTTAGCGCGATCGCCTGGCCAGATACAGTAACTTTACTGTAAGAACTCAGGGCTGAGCTCGGCGACCGGAGGCCCGGAGTTAAGTGAAACAAATGGTCCGACTCCATCGCCGCATGTCACATTAACTTACAGTAGCGTCATCATTAGGCCGTCCCGCCATTATGTATTTCGCTCTTCGCATTCTCGCATTCCTGCATAGCTCTAGGCTGCGCCCATTCCCTGGCATATACTTATAATCTCTCACTCAACGCTCGTCGCTTCTCCTCGTCCTCCTCAAGCATAGTACCTGCGACTTCGTGTCTGCGCCATGGAGACTGGCGACGCTGCAAAGGCAGAGCACCTCTGCGTTCTCGTCCATGGATTATGGGGCAAGCCACTGCATCTCAACCACCTGAAGAACACCCTTTTGGAACAACACCCTGATGGCCGACTCTACGTACTAGTGCCCAATAGTAACGCCGAATACCTCACTTACGACGGCATTGAACTCGGCGCCGAGCGCATCACCAACGAGATCGAACAGAAAGTCGAAGAGTTGGACAAGGAGGGCGCCAAGTTGAGCAAGATCAGCATAGTCGGATATTCTCTTGGGGGTTTAATCGCACGTTATGCGATCGGTTTACTATACAAGAATGGCCTCTTCGACCGGCTACAACCCACAAACTTCACAACATTTGCTACGCCACACCTAGGCGTTCGGTCACCTTCAGTAGGATACGGCGGCCAAGTATGGAACTCACTCGGTGCAAAGACTCTCAGCACCAGTGGAGCGCAAATGTTCCTCGCAGACTCGTTTCGGGATACAGGCAAGCCGCTCTTGAGCGTATTGGCAGAAGCCAACAGCATCTTCATCCGAGGCTTGCGAATGTTCAAGAAGAAGAGTGTCTATGCAAATACGATGAACGACCGTAGTGTCCCATTCTTCACGTCTTGCATAAGCAGAGTCGATCAGTTCGTGGACCCAGACGCTATCGATGTGAACTACCTCCCGGGCCAGGACCCGGACAAGCAGGTCATCCTCGATCCCACAAATCCAGTCACGCCACGCCAAAGTCCCGAGGAAACTCGCTCGCTGCTCGAGCGCTACACATCAATAAATCAGCGGACACTAAGCAACATTCCAATCTACGCTGCAATCACAGTGCTATTGCCGATTGGCGCGACTTTCTTTCTTGTGAACTCCGGAATTCAAACCTACCGATCTGCCCAACGCGTCCGCCTGCACGAAGAGGGCCACTCCGGGTTCAGCGTCGGTCGCTATCGCATGCCATTGCTCGAGAGCGCTCAGGCTGTGCAGGACCGCGTGTTGAAGACTTTGAACACCCAGGAAGAGCAATATCTCCCAACCCCACCTCCAGAGCCCGCGTCCGAGCCATCTTCGTCTTCAACTTCGACGACAGCAGCGACTTCAGAAGAGAAACGACTCGCCCGTGAGGAAACCGTGAAGGAGGACTCACAATTCCCCATATTGGCCCTTACGCCCGAGCAATTCACCATGATTGATAACCTGAACGACGTCGGCTTGGTCAAGTACCCTGCACACATCCAGAACGTACGGCATACACATGCCGCGATCGTGGTACGCTCGGATCGGGCGTCTTTCTGGGAAGGCAAGGTTGTGGTATCGCACTGGGCGAAGGAGTTTGAGTTATAGCGATTTCTTTGGGGAGGTGTAGGTACTGAAAAGAGGCTAGCAGCATTCGCATGGCTTACAGAACAGATCCATCGCAGCATACGACTTGGGAGGCTACCGGTTGGTTCCATATTTTTCTCTCTCTCTTGGCATGGTAGGAATGTGGAGCGAATATATCAAATCAGCAGTGAATCTCGGTCTTCATATACGTTATTTAGCTTTTCTTTAATTTTTATATTGCACATAGGCATGCAATTCGAGGTACTTCCAACCAGTATATGCTCATATCAGCAGCATTGAAATGCCCGATTGGACCTTATGCCGGTGGAGCAGGCCGTCCTAACTCAAGATGTCAAATCGTCCAAATTGTCATAGAATTCAAAGATAAGTTTGATTATTCAGGAGCGCTCATCAAGGTGCCTTTTATTGAGCGAGCCCTTGCAAATTGAACCCCGCGGCATGTGAAAGCCATCAAAAGTGACGTTCTCCCATCTCTCATCAAAGCGCCCGAGTCTGGACCATCCAACATACCTTACAAGTTACAACACACCAACTGCAACAACAATACCCTCAAAATGCCCTCCGCCACACCTCTTCCAGACTCAGCGATCCCAAAGAACCCACCAAATCTCTCCCAACAGCTCCCAAAACTCACACCGCGCCGTCGGCCACAAACAGAACAGCAACCCTCAAACCCACCGCCTTCAACACCAGCACTTCCAGGACCACCGAGCCTCGACGGCCATGCATCCTTCACACCTTCAAGGCGCATCCTCTCCGAGCGCGACCACAAAACCTTCCTAGAGTCCGATACGTACAACCTGATCGTCAGCTTTGTCTTCACACTGTCCGACTGTGTTCGTCAAAGGACCGTGAGCGATGTCAAGAAGTCGGAGGCGGCAGAGGATCCCACAATACTCGCATTACTAGCAGTTCTGAACGATGCCGACGATCTCTTGAAACAATGTCCTCCTCTGGACACCGGCTCGCGTTTCGGCAACCCTGTCTTCAGGACGTTCCTCTCCGAGATCGAGAAGAAGCAAGAATCATGGCACAAGACACTTGGTGTTACAGACACCGCAGCTACATCAGAGCTATCATCATACCTTTCAAATGCATTCGGAAACGGGTCGCGGATAGACTACGGCTCAGGCCACGAGCTGAACTTCATCCTCTGGCTCCTCTGCCTCCGACAACTTGGACTCGTCAAAGATTCAGTCTTCCCAGCTCTGACCCTCATAGTCTTCCCCCGCTACTTGGCGGTCATGCGCGACGTCCAGAGTACATACTATCTCGAGCCCGCGGGAAGCCACGGCGTTTGGGGCTTGGACGACTACCAATTCCTGCCTTTCCTATTCGGCGCAAGCCAGCTGGTAGACCACAAGCACATCCGCCCGCTGAGCATCCACAACCAGATGATCATCGAGGAGTGCGCCAAAGACTACCTGTACCTAGATCAAATCCAATGGGTCAACGCAACGAAGACGGTCCAGGGACTGCGGTGGCACAGCCCCATGCTCGACGACATTAGCGCCGCGAAGAACTGGGGCAAAGTGGACGCAGGAATGCGGCGGATGTTCCTGGCTGAGGTTCTGGCCAAGCTTCCCGTGGCCCAGCACTTCCTGTTTGGCAGTCTGCTACCCGCGGCGCCCGAAATGAGCCAGGACGGCGAAGCTCGGTCGGAGCATGATGATTGTTGTGGGGAGGAAGTGACGGTTGGTGATATCAAGCACAAGCACAGCACTGGCAGCTGGGGCGACTGTTGCGGCATCAAAGTGCCTTCGGCGATTGGTGCTAGGCAGGAAGCGAAAAAGCATGGCGAAGATGCTGGTCTGAGACGATTGCCGTTTGACTAGGTAGAGTTTGGAAAATAGACGATCTGACGAACTTGACTCTTGCTGTATCTCTCTGAATTGATTGTGAAGACAACACGTAGGTACCTTGTTACCTGCCAACTACCTCGTCATCCCGAATCATTCCTAAAAGAGAAAGATTACCTATCGAGCAGCAGGTAGACTCATCACAGACCCAAACCTCCCCACCCCTCGTCCCGCGGAGCCGCATTCGCCAAACTCATAGTCTGACGACCCTCTCGAAGCCGGAGTCAAAAACTGAGCACACTTCAAAGTGTTGATCTTCGATGCCTAGCTTGATCGCTAAACCATTGCCGCTTACCTTAGCCACAAGACCGCTTGCCCTTCCAGGTGGTGTTGTTGGAAGCGAGGTGCAATTGTTCCAAGGTTTCCTTACATACATGTAGCCCCACTTTGCTAAGTTGGGAATGACTTTAGCTGCTGCTGTGTCGTTGAGAATTGTTTGTTCCTGTATTGCATGGAGTTTCGATAGCGAGATCACAAGTGATGGATTCCTTGTCTTTCTTACTTAGAATCTCTTTAAAATTCGCATTGAAGAAATATGTTAGTAGTCGTTATTCTGATAGTCGTAAGGGCATCACACGATCGGCATACCCACTGACGCAGCGTAAAGCCGCTAGCGAGCCACCTCGCAAGTGAATGTTGTCAATAGTTTGATGTTCAAACATAAACGTACACACCACACCTCTCTCAAAAACAAACCACCTATAACAACGCAACAGAAATCTTTCAAAACTCGCGGCCGCATACATACATACATACAGCGCACCATGGAACCCTCCTCGCAAACAGTAACCCTCAACCGCCTACTCCAACGCCTCGACCACACCCTCCTCTCCCCCGACGCAGACCCCAGGCTCCGCCACTCGCAATACGAGCGCAACCGCGTCGGCGTAAACGTCGAGAATGCCCGCACGCTGCTGCTCTCGCTCGAGAAGCAAAGCGCAAGCGTGCGCTCCCAGTTGTCGCAGAAACAGCAGATCCAAGCCGATTTGCAGCGCAAACGCGAGCTTGTCAGGCAACTTGGTGCGAGGTTGGAGGAACTGAATCGGTTGGGCGGTGAGGAGGATGAGGTTGATAGTGAGAGTGACGACGACGACGACGACGACGCGCGGGAACAATCGCATACATCCACGACGACACAGCAGCAACCTTCGTATGCGCCTGCGAGACTGGATGCAGACAATGGCTTGGAAGCGGGCGTCGAGACACGGGAAATGCTAAGGGATGCGGCGTCTGATCACGCACAACAACAGCAATATGCACAACAAGGAATTAGCGGCAGCAGCAACCAGCCAGAAATGCGCTCGCGCAAACCCGTGTCCGCGGCAGATAACAGGAGCGCCGCTTCGACCACGGCGCGAGAAGAGCTCTTCGCAGGCCGCAAGCAACATCCCGACCTCGAGACGACAGAGGCGCTAATGTCACACAACCGCTCGGAGCAAGACGCCCTGACGAACGGGCTCCTCGGCCTCGCGAGGGCGCTGAAGGAGAGCACGGTCAACTTCGGCGCGAGCCTGGAGCAGGAGAAAGACGTGATGAAGCGCGCGGAGAGCAGTCTGGAGAAGAGCAGTTTGGGGATGGAAGCCGCGGGCGCGAAGATGGGCACGCTGAGACGCATGAGTGAAGGCCAGGGCTGGTGGGGACGCGTCAAGCTGTACGGGTGCATTTTCGCGCTCTGGGTGTTTTTGTTCCTCGTTGTCTTCCTGGGCCCGAAGCTAAGGTTCTAAGTGATCTTCGCCCCCTCTTCCCACTTGTTCATCCCTTTTGACGACAACGACGACGACGACGACGACCCCTGTATATGATCATGACTACTAGGACTTCCATGCTGTGGAACGGCAAGCAAATTTGCCTTCTCATCGCCGCTTCCCTTCCGTTTTATATAGAAACTCCTTGAACGCCCTGCCCCTTGCTTATGATATCGTTTTGCATTTCAACCAATGGCCTCCCGCCTCAAGGCTCGAATTTGGGGTTGTATTTAGCCATGGCGGCCTGGAAAGCCTCCCTCTTCGCCGCCAGATCGGCCAGAATCTCGTTGCCCTTGTCCACGCTCTCCAGTTTGGTGCGCGCCTCGCTGGCGTCTTTCCCCGCGATGGTGTCGAGAACGAACTTGTTGGCGATCGCGGTGCTGTTCTCAGGCTCCATGGTCAACGCCTGGTCGAGCGCCGTCTCGGCTTCCTCAAGACGGCCCATGTGGAGCTCGGAGACGGCCTGGGCGATCAGCGAGGTAGCGGAGGCGGAGGAGGGGGCCTGCGCGAGCTCTTCGAAGACGTAGAAGGATTTCTGGTAGTTCTCGCCGCCCTGTAGTTGCCATGTGTTAGTCGGAAGAACAATGGAACGCGTCTTGTGTCTTTTCCAAATCAGCGTACCTGTCGGATGCCAACCCAGCTCTCAGCCAAGTTGACCAGCAGCGCATCCTGCGCGAAACTCCTCGCACCCTTCGCCTCCTTGACCGCCAGATCAGTCCTGTTCTGGCTCAAGTGGATCTGCACAATCAGGGCAACGGCATCCAAGCTCCCCTGATGTTTCGCCAGCAATTGAAGCGCCTGCTCCTGCTTGCCCGCTCGCGCCAGAACAGTGCCGCACAGCAGCTGAACGGTCAGGTTATCGCCCTGCTGCTCGGCGAGAGCCTCTGCCTCGGCGACTGCTGCATCGTCCTGTGCGCCGCCCTTGCTGGCGAACGTTGCGTAGATGCGGACGGCGGCGAGATCGGGGCTGCTGGAAGCATTGGCGGCGGAGACGGCGGACAGCACTTTGGCGGATTGACCGAGTTCGATTTGGGCGCGGTGTTGGAGCACTTGGACTGCGAGGCGGTTGCTTTCCGAGAAGTCGCTCGAGTCGAAGTCGGAGAGCACCAGCTGGTATTGGCCTTGGATGAAGGCTGTGTGGATGTTGACGAGCTCGCCGTCGGAGCTGAAGGGGTCCATGGTTTTGGAGGTACAGTGTGTTCGTTTTTTTGATTGTTGGATGCTCGTGGGGAACGATTGAATGTTCGAGTCCGTGGTTTGGTGGGAGGTTGTTCCTCGGAGGACAAATAGACAGGGACAGATGTGGACAACACTGACGGTAGTCTGTTTCGGTTAATTTGGTCCCTGAGAGGTTGTACAGCTGGTCGTAGGGCTCCGTCTGTGCTCTTTCCCCGCGTGCAGCACTTTAGACATAACGTTAGATAGGTACCTACCTTGGTATGGATCCTTTGCGATTGGACGACACGACATCTTGCATCACAGGCTTATGGCTTCTACGACCAGGGAATGTACAGCTTTGTTGCTTAGCGAAGGCAGCTATAGTAATAAGCTGCTGAGGCAAAGTACTCCCCTCAAGAGACTGCCGCCAGTTCTACACTGAATCCTTGTATCCTGTCGGTATCTCACTGGTAAAAGAAAGAACGATATCGATGTACGGAAACTGCTGATGAAACCGCATGCAAAAGCACGAATCTAAACATAACAAGAATAATATCTGGTACATCTATCACTATCTCAATACCTACCTACCTGCTTGTAGTTGTACCGGTTGCCAGTGAGAGAGGGGGAGTGAGATACCGGTATCTCACGGGGAAGCGTGGTGTTTTACGGTGGTACCATCGGCTTTGGTATATCGAGAAGGTGCTGTCGCCAACGAGGGAGGGGGATTAGATTGCTGGTATCTCACGGGCAAGGATTCTATTCTGTGGTGGTATTACAGAAGCCGTCGTTTCGTGGCTTGTACGACCGTGAAGTGAAGCTTATGTAAGAGTTGATTCCGTAGGGCGTGGCCCGCACGTACAGGTAAGTACACGGCTCATGTAAGCAAACCTATCTAGGTAGTATGTAAGAGGTAGTGTATGACTACAAGTGAGGAGGGAAAGCGCTCTTCAAGGTGAAACGACTCCAGATTTGCTTCTTGTCTTCCATCTTCCTCTCATTGTTGTTATTCGAATCATGCAAGCTTTTTGGTTCAGGTCATTCGGAAGCCAATAATCGTCACTTACTACTACGTGTAGTCGAGAGACACGAACACACACATCTCTCCAATCCGCTTCTCTGCGATACAAGAATGTGCATCGCATCGCATCATATCGCATTGCATGTGTGCTCGGCAACGCTAGACGGGATTGGGGCCGCCGCCGATGAGCAGAGATGCCTCCGAGACCCTTTCATTCCCAACAAACAGAAATCCAAAAGACGCTCGAAACGATCGCTCCCTTCATGCAATCCAAAACCAGACCCTCTCAAGGAAATTCCTCGGCACCTGCTCAGGCCAGACCTCAGCGTCAAGCGCGGCCTTGCCAGTCCAGAGATCGGCCTCGGAAGCCTTGACGAACTTGGTCTTCTTGTACAGTTTCCAGAAGAGGAAGAGGCCGAGGTAGATTGGGATGACGACGTATCTGCAAAGAAAGAGAAAGGTTAGAAAAGCGAATGACCACGGTAGTACTGTCTCGACGGGTTGGACTTACGCAGTGACGAAGTCTTGGATCGACCAGTTGGACTCGCCGGTCACGGCGTCGTGGGTGAAGACTTTCCAGCCGTTGAAGACGACGATCATGATGAAGAAGCCCAGCGCGGTGTAGGCGGTGTAGGGCTGGAACTTGGAGTTGAAGGGTCGGTCGGCGCGCGTGACGCCTTGAGCATCACAGGCTTTGCGGAAGCCGAGAAACGCGATGAGGATGGAGATCCAGGTGAAGAGGGAGGTGATGGTTGTGAGCTGTGATTGGGGGTCAGCATTCGTTTGAGAAACTACGGCGTTTTCAAGACGACCTACCGTCTGGAACCATCCAAAGACATTGTTGGCGCCGGATGAGACGGTCATGTAGGTGAGCAGCCCGACCGAGGCCGTGATCAACACACAGTAAACCGGGACGCCTGCCTTGGTGCAAGTCAAGAAGATCTTGGGTGCCTGCCCGTTCTGGGCCAATGCGAAAAGGTAACGGGAGCCGGTGTACAAGAAGGCGTTGCCGGAAGAAGCGGCCGATGTGAGAATGACTGCGTTGATGATGTGTGGGAGGACCGGAATGCCTGCACGCACAATGCCGATGACCCATGGAGAGCTGGCAGCCCCGGCACCACCACTGAGCAGACGCTCGTCATCAGCAGGTACTATCACACCGATGGCAAGAGATCCGAGCACGTAGAAGAACAGGATGCGCCAGAAGACACGCCTGACAGCCTTGGGAATGTTCTTGCGAGGGGCCTCTGCTTCGCCGGCCGCCACGGCTACCATCTCGACACCGCCGTAGGAGAAGGCAGCGTTGACAAGGGTTGCAAAGAGACCAGCGAAACGGCCAGTGTTCCCAGCACCAACGTACGCCTTCATGGGTGCCCATGGATCTGACCAGTAACGGAATCCGAGACGACCTTGGTCTGGCGAACCGCCGAGATCGATAATAAAGGCGAGGAGGAGCAGGCCGACGATGGTGATGATCTTTACCGACGCGAAGATGAACTCTGCTTCACCATATATGGAGACGGCAAAGATGTTCAGACAGACGATGAGGGCCAAGATGAGCGTGATCCAAGCGGCCTGATTGATCGTGTCGTTCCAGAACCCAATGACGATTGCAGCGGCGGAGATCTCGGCGCAGAGTGTGAGAGAGTTACTGATCCAATTGTTCCATCCGACAGCGAATCCCAAGGCAGGGTCTACGTAACGGGCACAGTATTGAGGGACGGCGCCAGGGAGAGGCAGCCATGTAGCCATCTCGCCCAAGCATTGCATCATGGCGTAGATGGCGACACCGGTCAAGGAGTATCCGAGGAGGACAGAGAGAGGACCCGAGCTCACGAAGGCCTTGCCGATACCCAGAAACAGTCCTGTACCGATGGTTCCGCCGAGAGCGATGAACTGGATGTGCCGAGACTTCAGCCCTCGAGACACGTACCCGTACTCTGCAGGATTGTTAGCATGGCCGCGCAAACAGAATGTAAGTCCTGGACTTACTCTCGGCATCCTCAACGCTGCCATAGAGGGCAGCTGCCTCGGTGACCGCAGTGACCGAGCCCTTGCGAATGTCGTTGTCCTGTTCATAAGCCGGCGACGACTGGCCGTTGATAGCGTACTGGTGCTTCTCCTCGTCGAAGGTCGCCATGTTGTTGTGTGTGGACGATTGACGATCGATCGCAGTCGAAAAAGGTTGGTGGCTTTATGTTCACCGAGAGCTCAGTGACTCGAGGTGGTCGACTGGATGACGCGAGAGCCGAGTGTGTTGAGTCACCGAGGGACTGCCGCCACGGAGAGGGAGTGAGTGAATGAGGGTGGAAAGCAAACGGCAAACTCGCGCACGCGCAACCACTCTCCTTATGAATTCTCTCAGTCCTCGCTCTTCGCACGAGGCAGCGCAGAGGTATACTTCACAGAGCGCCGCGATTGACCAACCCATGATCGAGCGGCTGATACCCTACCTTCTACCATACCATGCCGTGTTAGGTAGGTCCTTCACTGCCTCAAAGCCACCCGCGCCTAGCCTTGCAGATACAAGACGTACAGGCTAGGGGCCTGGGCCACGACAAGCAGACGTAGGAGCCGGCACGGATGACATGGGAACACAGGCGTGGCATGGGCAAAGCCGAAGGCGAAGCTTGTCGACAGCAACCAGCCAATCCTCACGCCATCGGCGAGAACACCATGCTTCAGATCCGAAGCAACAACGCGCGATAAGCATACCCAAAGGCTTGAGCACAGGCGAACAAAAGACGAAAGGCGACGTCTGACATTGGATTGCCGAGTCCACTTCTTTCCCCATGCGCTAAAAGAAGGTTACCGGTCGAAATCGCCCTCTCGAGTCTCGCCTACCCCGAGTCCTCAATCGTCCCGTCGTGTGCACGCACGCGACAACCAGGCGATTAGCCCGACCGCACACGTCTGTTTGTAGGTGCCACGACACGGCGTGTGTTTCGAAGCGGAACCCAGAACAAAAAGGCGTCGGGGAGACACAACAGCAGCGCGCTCACTGCTCAGGAGGAAGGAGCGCACGAGATGGCGATGCACAAGGTACGCACGAGGCGTCGTGGGTCCAAGGTCTCGAAGAAGCAAGATTCTGGAACAAGGGAAAAGGCGAAAGCCCAGCCTCTGGGCGATGCGAAGCTGCGATAAGGGATCGAGAAGCAAGGCGGAGATGGGCTTGGTGGCGAGCTTGTTTTTGACGCTTGGCTTGCTTGTCCTGCAGGCAGGCCTTTGCGATACGCCTCTTCCTGGGAATCCTTCCATCACAAATACCTCCATTGCGTGCTAATCCGGTATTTGATAGATATCGCCCCCTCAACTCGTCGACAGCCTCGTCTGAGGAAAAGGAACACAACATCAACAACTCTCTCACAGTAGCTTTACTAGATATCGCTTGTCTCGATGGCTGGCCTAAGTGTCAACAATCCAATCCTAGGTATCCGCCTCGTGGCTTTCTCCATCCATCATCACGTGGATTGTGGATTTAAACTAGTCCGGGCGCTTGCTCCAGGTTGTCTGGGGAGTACCGTCCACCGTACATGTATGTCGTAGACGCTTGTGGCAGCCGGTAGGTGTTATCAAATCCCAGGCGGCATGCGCAACCTTAAAAAAGAAAAAACGGAACTCTAAATTGAAGGCTGGTGATTCTAGCCGGTGGTTTATCAGGGTGCACCTCGGCCCCAGAAGCCCTGGTCGGATTTTGATAATGACAATAGTATTAGCAATAATAGCGCGCAGCCTGTCAGAGGATGCCGGGAGCTTTCAATATTGCTCTTCCGGCTGGATAGATGGATGTTATGGTGCTTTTCTACACCTACGTAAGTGCCCCATGGAAAATACAGCTACATGAGCGTGCGCTCAACCCAAATTGTTCCTCCTAGACGCCTTCGCTGAAAGCAACGATGTTCCCACAATGTGCCCCCCCATCAAGAGTCCATTTGTCCAATGCTCTTCATCACTTCCACGATCGCCGCCTGTAGCCCGTTGTCGTGTCCGCCCGTGCTCCCCTTTGCAGCCTGCAGGGCCGACTCGCGCTCGGTCGCGGGAACGATCCTGTCGCGCAAGCTCCTCTCCATCTTCGTCAGACTGTCGACGTCGTCTCTGAGCGCCTGCACGTTCATCCGAAGTTCTTCGATGTCGCCCCCGGCAATGCCTTCTGCGGCGCCTATTGCGCTTGCCGAGCGCAAGACCAGTGAGATGAAGATCAGGCTGCGCGCTTCGGTCATCGTGCCAAGCGTTACTGCGCCTGCGCGAGGGTCACGAATGGTCGGCTTTGCGTTCATCAGAGACCTCTCTGCGCGCTGGAGCTGTGCAAGGAATGAGTTCAGGAAAGCCGAGATGTCGGCCGCAACCGCCGGCCCAACGGCGTTGAGCAGATTGAGGCAGATGGGCAAGAATCCTTCGGTCCAGATACTGAACATGCGCACGGGCTCGTCGAAGGGGCCCTTGCCTCCGTCTTTGCGATAGTAGTTGCTCAGGTTTGCAGAGCTGAGCTGCGAGAGACCGCCCTCGGTAGCCATGCTCTCCGCAACCTGGGGCACAGATGAGAGCGATACCAAGAAGTTGACAGCAATGCTTCCGTATACGGGATCATGTCCCGTGCGTTCGGCTAGCTGGTCAGACCAGGAGAACAGGCTGAGCCCGCCACGCACCAAGCTGGAGCCGGTGATCATGTCGGCGATCTGAGCATGTATTTGACTCACGCCTCGGACAGATAGTATGGCGCGCAGCAGAGCAGAGAGAAGCGAGAAGTCGCTCGCCTGCGCCAGTTCTATGTTGATATGGAGGTTGCCGCAAAGCGCACGGAATCCTGGAGCAATCGTGCGTCCGACCATTTCGATGAGGATCGCGCCGGTCGAGGGGCTGATGAGCGCCATGTTACCCATGCCAGCCGCCAGAGGTTTTGGGGCCAGATATGTGTGAGGCTGCAGGGAAAGGTACAGAATTTGCAAGAGGGTGGTGTAGTACTTCAAGTCTTGTGGCGTAGTTGCGACGTCAAAGTCCACCGGGCTGGTCTTTACAAGATGCCAGGCGAGGGGTAACAAATCCCTCACTTGTTCAATCTCAGAATTCATGCTTATCAGACGGGATGCCAGGACAAAGGCGAGGTCGGCTCTCGTCTGCAAGAGCTCTGCAGCATACGGCATGTCCAGGTTGGTGTTGATATTCGCCTCCAGTGCGTTATGGACAGTACCTGCAAGCACTTGCTGGAGTGCCGGATCCGTGTCGACGCATTCCGCAAGTGTAGTGGCCAGTGTCTTCCATGAGTTCAACAAGCGGGTCTGTGACTCCACGAGACTCAGATTGATGTTTGCGCGGCGAAATTCTTGTTCGAATCCTTGAGTTCCGCACCAGTGTGTATCATACGCCAGAATGTCCCGCGCTAATTCCACGTCGTAGAAGTAATCATCGCCCAAAGACGCAGGGTTCGCCCGTGTTCGTCTGAAATCAGCTGGCGCGCAAGGCAGAATTTTTGGTAAGTTCTTTGCGAAATTCGAATGCAGCGAGTTGTTGTAGCCATCGACCTTTGTTGCCTGTTCACTAAAGAACGTCAAGTTCGGTACAATGGACTTAAGTTGCGATTTGTCACCAATCTCCAGGCTTGCATGCATGTTGACAGCGAGAACATCACAGATTAGCCCCGCCATCTGTATCTCGGGAATGGCGTTCTTGGCCTCTGTGATATTGCCAGATCTCGACATGGGCTTAAGGTTGTTAAGCCAAGCAAGCGCATTCTTCAGGAAGTCAGACTTGGTGCGCACCTCACTGGTCGCCCAAATCCAGACCTGTTGCGCCTTTGCCACGAAGTCCAGCATTGCAATGGCACGCGCAGGTTTCATATTGCGTATGTCGGTAAGCTGCTCGAGTGCGTGGAGCAGAATTGTCTTCCTGGCCTCTGCCTTGTCTCCAGACTTGTACTTCTCCTTAGGCAACGAGCCTGTCAGCAAATACATAGTGAAGTACTGCTGGTTGCTTTCCAAGATCGCCCTAAGGAATCGCCAGATTGTGCACTCGGTGTTTAGATCTTTGAGAGGCAGATCGAGTTGCGAAAGCAGATCCAAGAAGCTTTTCGATTCCTCCCGATTGAGCTGTCCCAGGATAGAAGGAAGCTCAGTGTTGTCTGCTGCTGCAGGAGCCAGCAGTTCGGCGAGCAATTCGGCTATCGGTTGCCTGTAACTTTGACGGGCAGCGAACAGTGTCGCCAGGAGTGGAGTTAACTTGATGAGTTGTGTTGGAAGCGAGCCGGCCGTCTCGCTTCGAAGCTTCAAGGTCCGGATCACGGTCGTAAGATATTTGCAAACGGAGATTGTCTGGCTCTCAATCATGCCCTGCTGGGCAGGGACGAACGAAGTCTCGTTAACTTCGATGCCTTGGGCCAGGACTGTTGACAATGGCGCCAGTACAAAGTCTGAGACCGTCTGGGTCGTTGCGGCGAGCGATAGCACGTCAGTCAGCTTCTTTTCGCCGTTGGCTTCCGGGTCAATGCCGTATGATGCTGTGAGTAGTCCATTGAAGGCTTTGCACAGCTCTGTGACAACAATTGCCTTCTCCTCGAGAACGCCGAATCCCCAATCGTTCAGGTTGAGAAGAACGTCTTGTGCAATTCGCGTGTAAGCAGCAAGCACGAGCGAGATTGTTCGTTCTGGGGTCTGCTCTGGGGTTTCCATTGGCGAGTCAAAGCGTCTTCTCGGTTGAAGGGCGTCCGGTCTGGGTTTACGCCTGACCACGCCGAACGTGGCGTCGTCGAGAATAGACCTGTACAATCTGATGCAAGAGTTCAAGAAGCCATACTGACCGACCCGAACCTCCACGCCAGACACAACAGCAACCAGCGCACTGACGCCTGCGTTAATACCTAGCAGGCTGCTCCTGGAAAGCCATGACCAGGTACGCTCTGGGGTAAACTCAATCAGTGCGTCAAAGAAATCAACGCAAGCAATGAGCAACTGTAGCGATCCATCGTGAACGGTTTGGTCAATGAATGCAAGCAGCTCGAGCTCCATGATTTCAGCCAAGATCGTCACAATGTCCAGATCCTCTCTCAGCGAAAAACCAAATCGTCCGAGGATGTGATCACTGTCCTCTCGGTTCTTGACGCCTTTGATGAGTACAACAATGAGTGCCACGATCTCGGAAGCGGTGTGCCTGTCAAGGCTGTGTGCTGACGGCGGGTTAACAAGTTCAGAATTGGGCAAAAGTGTCGACAACAAAACCCCGAGATAGGCGAGTCCGGAATGTTGATGGTCCAGCTTCAGTACAAAAGGTCGATTGTCACTGATTATGACTCCTGACGTGCCCTGAGGGATCGTTGAAATGTTATTGAAAGGTCCTCCATCTGCAAGCACCAAAGCCCTGGAATCTTCCTGGCTTTGGTAGTAATTGAGAGATGGCCTCGAGTCGAATATCGAGAAATTATCAGTCAAGTGCATGCGATTCGTTCCCTCGTCTTCGTGATCCAGAGCGTAGGAGCGGAAGTGCTCTGGGACCAGCACGGTGAAACTCTTCAACTCTTCCATCAGTCCGACGACAACTGAAGCGTCTTCCTGTCGTACAGTTGCGAGTGATGTCAGTATCCTAAGAAGCGGAGATATCTCATATGGGTAGCGTGCGATTGCCATCTCTAGAACGAAAGGCCCGAATAGTTCAGTGTCAAGTAGCGCACGCTCGTAGAGGGGACCTGAAGGGTCACAGAAGCTTCTTGTCGGCATATCGGGCGTGAAGATCGCCAGAAGTGCCTCTAGCACTTCTTCCCCATACTGGACAAGCGGTAAGCTTGCCCGGACGAGGTCAAACAAGACGGTACGGCCGACGACCGCAGTCGAAGCGTCCACGTCCGACAAGAACGCGGAAGCTATGCTGTTGCTGAGATTGGCGACGATGGTATATACCTGCATAGGGCCGGTTGCAACATTTGCGAGGACCTGAGGAGGGTCATCTCTCCGCCCTCTGGTATCAAGATCTTGGAGTGCTTCCCAGCTCTTCTCCATCGCGCTTGTGACCTTGTTGGGCGCGGGATCACTGCTGTCTTCATCACGCTGAGCCTGGTCGAGTTTGGCGTGATCACGTACGAGCATCGTGATTATGCTCCAGGCCCAGATGGCAGGCCCTGCGATTTTGTTGCCAAGATCTGCGGCTTCGAACAGTATAATGTTGATTTGCTTCACGATTGAATCATCGGCAATGTAGTGGGCGGGGCCAAGATCTGGGTAGGTCGGCGCGTTTACATTTCGCGCCGCATCCCCCCTGCGTGCGATATCCTCCAGTGTCTCTGGAAGCTTGAGCACAGCAAGCGCAGTTATGGACACCAGACATTGTAAGATCGGAATATACACGCTCTGTGCGGCGCTCGTTGGAGGAAGGTTACCAAAGAATTCCACAGATTCCATCAGCTTAAACCAATCTCGTGCGTCTGCTGGCGAGACAGGAGTTCCCGGTGTGAAGGCTATGGCCAAGGCCATTCGCATTATGCTGACCAGATCCTGAACAACGGCATCGTAGTACACGGCCGCCAGCTCAGAGCGGTCTTGGAGTGCAGTGGGCCACTGATCAGACCCTTCCAGTTGTTTGGCCAGCGACGTGGTGGCCTGGATGCAAGGCGACAGGGAGCAGGTCGTTTGTTCGCCGACAATGTCATCGTAGACAAGCCTAGCCTGGAATGTGACCCATGTTGTTTGCGTGCTGGTCTTAGGGGATACCGGTGTGACTGGCAGGTCGTTGTCGTTGACGCCGGTCGCAAGTGAGACCAAGAGCGCGCTGCATGCCCTTGCCGCGCTCCTTTCATCTAGACAGATCTTTAACAGTCTTTGCCGTCGCAGCTCAGTATCTTCAAATTCAGATGCTGTCTTTTCCTCGCTAGCTCCTGCAGTCGCTTTGCTCTTGTCAAAGTAGGACTGAGTGAGATCCTGACTGTTGCTCCCATTTTGTACTTTTCCCAAGAGTATGTCCGCTGGCCTCTGCCGCCATTCAACAATCGCACATCTCAGCGCCGAGACTTCGTCGATTCCAAGATCCTTGGACAGCCACAGTGCATCATCCTTCAATTGCTGCAGATTGTAATCGTTGTTGGGCGGCTGCGATACATTGATTGGCGCAGTTTTTGTGTCGAATGCGGACTTGGTCTGTGTAGATGCAGCTGGAAAGAGCTCGAATGGCCTAGCAAGCGTCTTGCGAGTTTCGCTGTCGGAGATGAAGCTCTCCAGAGTGGTGTTCGATTGGGCAGTATTCAGATTGCTGAAAGCCGCGTATGCAGAAGTCCAAGAGACCAGAGGCTCTGCACCGGACAAACACTTGTCCAGTGCAGGGAAATATGTCGCCTCTGCCTTCACAGCCATAGTCGATCCTTGTCCAAAAGTTTCGTGATGTTATTGTGAAAATGCGCGGTCGAGTCCAGGGGCTTCCGTAGGCGAGTTGGATGTGCGAGAATCAGTTTGTGTCAGTCGCACAATCCAAGGCGATCATTTGGAGCATTGCGCTCGAGAAAAGAGTGTTGATGGTTGAGTTGTAGCATTCACAAGCTTTAGCTGTATCGCGTACTGCTGGTTTAACGCGAGTGGGCCCGAGCTTATGTCGGCCCGTGCCTGCCAATGCCTCGCGACTTCACATGAGAGCACGCCGACGGATAGCAGATAGCAGCAGGATACCGAGCAACCACTCAGTCGCCCAGCACACAATTCACAACATGACTGTCACCGAAACCGTCAAGGACGCAGTGGGCCTCGGCCATGACGGTCCTCACACACGTACGTGCGACCTCTTACATGCGTCCTCCAGGAAGGCTTGCGCGGATGTATAAGGTAGTACTGTACCAAGACGAGAGCGCTGACGAGTTCGCAGCCGCCACAAGGAAGGAGATGTCCGACGCAAAACTGCCTCTCCAATACCGCGACTCATGCGCTCACCTCCTCATTCCTCTGAACAAATGCCGCCCCGCCGAATGGTACCTGCCCTGGAAGTGCCAGGTACGACCACCTGCGATCAATGCGGCGCCGACAGACCCGCGCATGCTACCCGGAAACTGACCTTGCGCAGGACGAGAGGCACTCGTACGAGAAGTGTCAGTATGAAGAGTTCAAGCTGAGAGTTAAGAAGATGGAGGAGCTGAAGGCACAAAACCCGGGCCACAGGAGCAATTAGGCGGACCGTGAAATGAAAACGGAAAAACAGACATGAATCCACAAACACAAGAGATATCATGATGTGTTTGCTGTACATATTACAAGAGGGGCCCCTTTCGGCCGGAGTAGGAATGATCGTACCATGCTTTTCGCTAATAGCTACCTTCAACCTTGTGGATGTGGTGTCTTCCGCACCAACTCTTCTCTACTGATCTTTTGGTAGATCCCGATATCATACAGCAGCCTCTCCGCGGCTAGCATCCGGTCCAACTTATCATATTTGCTCGGTAGCAGGCCTCTTCGCCACTGGAGCCTCTTCCTCCACGTCTGAGTCGTCGTGCTTACGCTTGTTGAGGTTCATGAGATCTTCGCCGACACCGACTGCGAGCTGGGTTTGGCCCGCTTGTGTCTCATCCGGGAATTCAAAATCAAAATTATGCTCCTCTGTACCGAGAGTCAAAACGTCAAACTGCTCGTCGCCTTGTGCAGCCCACTCGCTCGCTCCTGCGAGAAGTTCACTCATGCCAGGACTCCCCGCAACGGCACTGATGATGTTGCCCTCAGATACAGGGCCAGCTTCAGAGAACAGCTCATTGAAGGCGCTCGTCCCTGTACTCTCAATGGTATAGAGGGGATCAGCCGACTCTGGTACGATGGCAGCTGGTTCATCGTCGGTGAGATCGATTTGAGTAGGCACCGCTCTCATCTGCTGAACAATCTCCGGCACCTCGTCTGTTCCGTCTGGTAGTAGACCTCTCGACGAGCGGGATGGCGGCATGTAATTGAAGAAGCGTCCTTCGAATGGTACGGCTTCTTCGGCAGCTCTGGTCTTGCTTTTGGTGCTGGCGTTCTCACCACGGCGAGGCATATCGCTCTTACGGTCAAGCACACGCTCGTTGTGAACCTTGAGACGGTCGTCCCAACTGCAACCTGTTTTCTCCTGAAACGCTTGTCGGAAGAAGCGCATGGCAGTGCTCAGATTCGATCCAATCGTGGCTAGGATGTTGTTCATAGGACATTTCCCCGTTCCGGCGAAGTGGAGGTTGGTCGCATACGTATGCGGCTTGTCGTTTGACTCGAAGATAGTCAGGTTAATGCGCTCGTTGGTGTTCGTCAAAGTGTCGACCTTGGTAAGCATGATGTCGTAGCTGAACCCAGTGATATCCTGCCAAGCGTGGTAACTTTCTGGAAAACATGTTAGCTTTCTGCCAATACTGGGTGCTCTTACTGTCAAACGCGGCAGACTAACCGTTGAAAAGCTCGCCTCTTCCTCGCTTCACAGTCTTCCTCATCATCTCAGCACGCTCCCTGCGTTTCTGTTCGATTTCGAGCTTTTCCGCCTCCTTGACCTGGGCCTCCGCCTCTTCGCGTTCTTTTCTGGCCTTCCTCTCTCCTTCAAGCCCCGCCTCGTATGCACGGCGATCGCGCTCCTCAATGAGGTGCTCCGTCGACTCCTGGAAGACTTCACCCAGCATGTCTGCCGGTGCTCTGCGCACTGGATCCTCTCCGGCACCTTCTTCGCCGCCTGATCTCCCACGCTTCTTCTGCTTCTCACGCGAGGCAACCTGATCCAACTTTTCCCACAGATACGTCCCCTCCCTGCACTTCCTCTGCTCTTCAAGACAGCCCTCCAGCCATTCCGGGCTCACGATATGGATCTTCTGGCCATTCTCGATGGCCGCGAGGGCGTCTTGAACGACTTCGGTCTTGTTCTGCCATTGCTTCTCATCGACCACGACATGCGTGGCGGTGGCGTCGTTGAACTGCTGCTGTACTGTTCCTCCGGCGTTCTTGACCCAGCCTGTGACCTTTGCATTGCTCCAGTCGGCGGCCTTGGCCTTCCAGGCAGGGATGGGGAAGCCGATGTAGATGCGGCAGCCGGTAAGAATTTTGCCACCCATGATCGCTGGTTCGCTTATCTTGCTTGTTGGGATCGGATTGTTGTGAGTATTGGGTTGTTGCGGACGTCTGATCTGACGTTCGAGGGAAGAGGGAGATGTCGTGTTTGAGGGGGACGGATGGCAGTTCACGTGTTTGCAAAGCTTGGAAAGTTGGTTGTGGTGTTGACAGGTCGAGCCTGTGTCTCGTTTGTTGAGATGATTCGTCGGTAGCCGTTATGATGGAGTCACTGTCAAAGGCGGAATTGTTGCAAAGAAGTTGTTCAGAAAGATGGTTCTCATGGGGAAGATGTTGTGTGAGGGATGAATAAAGAACAGGAGGCAGCTCATGTAGTCGTCGCCGGCGCCGAGCACATGCTACTTGAGACGACAGTCACATGGGAATAATACGAATATCACAGAGACATCACTTCAATGCTGTCAACTACCCCAAACGACAGAGGGCGCACATGATGACCATACCGGATTTTGATCAAAAATTCCACCTTCTAAGACCACAAGTGAAAGTTGAGACATGTGACCTGTACATGAATGATGCATCATCGTCTACAGACAACACGACAGCCTACTGCAGCTCTTTTGCGGCTTTGATGAAAGCCCTGATCTTATCCAGGTCCTGCTGGCCATCAGTTTCCACGCCGCTGCTAACATCAACGGCAACCACTTTGCGGGCTTGGTCTCCCAAGCCTTGCACAGCCTGAGCAACGTTGTCTGGCTTCAAACCGCCAGCAAAAAGCACGTGCAGTCCTTCATCCTTTCTCAGGATGTCCACCACATGGCTCACGTCCAACTGCTCACCAGTGCCTCCTGCTCCTGAGTCAAGGAGGGGCAGTGAGTGGAAACCGCGCGTCGCAAGTCCGGCGTCATTGGGCTTGAAGGCACGGAGTACGGGAACAGGGATGATAGATGCCCACTCCAGAGGCTCGTTTCCATGGAGTTGAACAACGTCAAGGTTGAGGAGTCTCTGTTGTTCCATTACGTAGTCCAATGGCTGGTTCTGGAAGACGCCAACAATGAGTGCCCGAGTCGGATGTTGCAGCACGTGGTCTCCCTTATGCTTGAAGAATGAATCTGCCTTCTCGGTGCCTACATCAGAGGCTGGTGCTCGTGATGATGTTGCCTTTGGCGTTTCGTGGACCGTCTGTGAAATTGCAAGCGCCGTCTCGGTACTGACACACCGTTTTCGGCCTGTGACAAGAACCATGCCGATGAGATCTGCGCCAGCTTCGACAGCCGCCTTTGCGGCTTCCGCGCCCCTTGTGCCACAGATCTTCACGGCCAAGTTCCTGGAGGCTTGAGGCTTGATTTGGTCCGCATTGCCGCCGAGTAGCTCGGAGATGAACTTTGTAGTGTCCTTCGCACGCATGAGTGCCTCACCAACCAGGACTGCGCCGACGCCAGTCTTCAGGTAGGGCTCGACGTCTTGCGGACCTGTGATACCGGAAAGAGCGCAGAGCGTGGTGTCTTTCGGTACCATTTCCATGAGGCGGTTGGTGGTGTCCATGTCAACATCAAAGGTAGTGAGGTTGCGGTTGTTCACGCCGATGACCTTGGAGCCAAGTTTCACAGCAATCTCCATCTCGTCTGTGGTGTTGACCTCTACGACGGCTTCCATACCAAGACTTTGTCCATACTTGTAAAGCCTCTCGAGAAGTTCGATGTCAAGCATCTTCACAATCAGCAAGAAAGTGTCCGCACCAGCCAGACGAGCCTCCAGAATTTGGTACTCGTCGAAGATAAATTCCTTGCGTAGGACAGCAGGGCGATTTGGCATGCCAGCAAGCGCTTGCCGGACCGCTCGCATGTCTTCGATGGAGCCCTTGAACCAGTCGGGCTCTGTTAAGACGCTAATGACACTGGCGCCTGCCAATGCGTATGTACGTGCTTGAGCTGGTGCACATGTGGATAGAGAGATGACGCCTTTGCTTGGCGAAGCGCGCTTGATCTCAGCCATCAATGAAAGCTTGAAGGGCGATTGTTTGAGACGATCAGGGAACCAGATGAGGGGAGGTGACAGGTCGAGATCGTAGGCTGCCTGCAGATCTTCGGGGCGTTGTGAAGGAATGAGCTTCTGTGCCTCAACAGCGATCTTTCTTTGCGCGTAGATTCGATCGAGGATCGATCCTTTCTTATCCGCGTTGTTGGAAGCGGGTGCTGGTGTTTGCGAAACACCGTTCGATGCAGCCTTTGTCTGCTTCTGCAATTTCTCATTCTCTGCCCAGGTACCACCCTGCATGAGCATGAAGTTCTTGAACAATACTCTGCCTTCGGCGCTGAGAATGCTTTCAGGGTGATACTGCACGCCTTCAATGACGTATTCTTTGTGTCGTACGCCCATGATGACGCCCTTCTCACCATCAGGACCGCCAGCAATCCACGAGGTCAGCTCAAGGCTATCAGGGAGCGTGGAATGAGTACCAGCAAGCGAATGGTATCTAGTCACAGGGAGATCCTGCGCCACACCAGCGTACAATCCCTTTCCGTCGTGGCGGAGTGGCGATGTCTTTCCATGGAAGATCTCGCCAGTCTGCGAGACAGTACCTCCAAATACAGAGAAGATGCACTGCTCGCCCATGCAAACGCCCAGGATAGGAATCTTGCCAGCAAAGTGATTGATGGCATCTTTAGAAATACCAGAGTCGGTCAATGGATGACCCGGTCCAGGCGAAACGACGAGCTGTGTCGGCTTGGCTGCGATGAGCTGATCCAGGGTGATCTCATCGTTGCGGTAGACGGTTACTGTGGCACCCTCCAGGACAAGATATTGGTAGACATTCCAGGTGAATGAGTCGTAGTTGTCGATGAGAATGAGATTCGAAGCCGTGGCAATGGGTGCTGCAGGAAGCGGCTGGTAAGGCGAATGATCGGTAAGCTCAGCGTTCGACATGATTTTGTGTTGTCCCAGTATATTGGTTTACAGTGTTCCAGTCGTCTCACTCAGGTCTCGATCACACTTCAATGACACCTGGTTTTGGAGTCAGGCGCTAGAGAACCTTATTCTGCCCCGCCAAGATCCGGCACTTTAACTGCCCGTGCCAGCTGCTCTAGACGCGTCGAAGCGCGCGACACCTCCAAACCTATGTGATCACCCCATTTGCACGTGCCCTCCGTCACTGAGCAGTGCTAGGACTCGTGTGATCGTTTGGGTCGATCCTGTCGCAAGCAACTAGCCACCTAACCTGGCACAGGTAGTGCGCATTTTGTCAGACAACATTGTAGCAACTGGAAGGCTACAGACCACGGCTCCGCCTGCGACCACTCACCATGACGGACAAGGTGTATTCCGCGACATATAGCAATGTAAGCTGTCAATTGCGTCCTCTCAAGACAGATTATGCTAACAGCCTTGCAGGTCCCGGTTTATGAGTTCAATTGCGAAGGTCACCACTGCATGCGACGCCGAGCCGACGACTGGATCAACGCTACACACATCTTGAAGGTCGCGGACTACGACAAGCCGAGTAGAACCCGCATCCTCGAGCGCGAAGTGCAAAAGGGCGTACACGAGAAAGTACAAGGTGGATACGGAAAATACCAGGGTATGGACACGGGAGCTCAGATGGAAGGTGCATGTGACAAGTGTCTGACAGACGGTAGGAACATGGATACCTCTTCCCGAAGGCAGAAAACTCGCCGAGCGCAACAGCGTACTGGACAAGATGCGCCCAATCTTCGACTTCGTCCCGGGCGACAAAACACCTCCACCTGCACCCAAGCATGCAACTGCTGCATCAGGAAAGCCGCGCATGGCGCGTGGTGCCGCCGCACAGCAAAAGCGAGCACCACGTCCACTTCGTAAGAGTGGCCTATTCTCGTTAGAGCTACCAATCTTGCTGACAATCTCATAGCTGCGTATATGCCGCCGCCTGATTATGACACCGTTGACGTTCAGATGAACGACCCAAGAGCCGTGACACCAGAAGGCAGCATGGCAACCGAGTCAGTCTTTGACGGATACGACACGAACCCCTACGGATCTTCACGCAAACGTCGACGTCTCATGGAAGACCCACAGGTGCAAGCAGAGAACATGCATCAATTGTGGGCAGACGAGCTCCTCGACTACTTCATGCTCCAAGGCGAGTACGCCGACGCACCTTCCTCAGTTCCTCTGCCGCCCAAAGACGCCAACCTTGATCGCGCGATAGACGACAAAGGCCACACCGCTCTGCACTGGGCTGTCGCAATGGGCGATATTGATATCGTCAAACGGCTACTCAACGAGGGAGCAAGCATTGACGTCCAATCCAAAAGCGGCGAGACGCCTCTCATGCGCTCCGTCTTGTTTACTAACATTCACGAGAAGCAGAACATGGAGCGCATCGCATCCCTGCTGGTCCGCACGGTCAACATGCAGGATTGGGCGGGATCCACAGTGTTCCATCACATCGCCAACACTACCGTCAGCAGGAAAAAGTACGCATGTGCTAGGTACTACATGGACTGTATCCTGAACAAGATGGCAGAGGTGCTTTCTCCCGACCAGATCGAACGCATTCTGAACGAACAGGACCACCAGGGAGATACCGCCATTACCATCGCAGCTCGCAATGGAGCTCGAAAATGCGTCCGCAGTCTCATCGGCCGCAATGCAGCGGTTGATATCCCGAATCATGTCAATATCACGGCAGACCAACTCATCGTCCAGCTCAACAACCGTCGTCAGGAACGTGCCCGTCAGCTCAGTTCATCACCCTTCCAATCTACTGACCTGGCGAACATGGGAGGTGCCGTTCAACAAATCAATGCCATACCCTTCGATCCCCTCGTTCCGCGGACGTCGCTCGAGGGATCGGATGATGCGGAAGACATCGTGTTCAGATCGGAGCCTGCCCTGAAGCTCACGGCACACATTACACCAAGTCTCACAGCCAAACTTCGGCATCTTGCCTCTGCGGTTGATGCAGAAATCGCGGAGAAAGACGCTGAGCTTTCAGAGGCGCAACGCGTCGTCGCCATGCGACAGAACGAGCTAGAGGTACTCCAGCGCCAAGCTGAAGAAATGCGTGTGAGAGAGCTTGAGCAGACGGCTGGAGGCACAGAATCAGACGAGGACATACTAGCCCAGCTGGAGACCGTTGAGCGCGAATGTATTGCTGTGGTGGAACAGGAGCAAAAGCGCAACCTCGAGAACCTCTATCAATCCCCAGTGTCAGACATACCATCTGGCCCGCCTGACGATTCGTTGGATGAAGACTCGCTGCTGCAATTGCAGCTTCGATATGCGCGAGAGATCCTGGCGATGAAAGAAGAGCGGCAAGCACTGGTTCAAGAAGTCACCGGCCACCTTGCACGCGCCGGTTTAGGAGAGGGCAAACAACAGCAATACAAGCAACTGATCATTGGCGCGCTGGGAGTCAAGGAAGAGGAACTTGAAGGTCTTCTGCCTGATATTGTCGAGGAACTCGAGATGGGCAAGGGCCTGGAGGGAATCGGTGTCTGAGCTGACAACCCCGAATTACCATGCTGCAGTAAGCTGCACTGGACAGTCACGTTACCGTGGAATGATTTTGCTCTGGAGTAGTTTGTAGTCTTTGATACCACTAGTGTTTGATTTTATGTGCGCGAAATCCATCACACGGCTTCCTTATCTGACCCTTGTCATCTTCCAGCTATGGTGACCACTGTGAAGCCACCTTTTCACAAACACTTTTGTCCTTGGCTGCATCTGAAACTCGTGCATTATCGTGAACCACGTCGATTGTTGTCATGTACGTTCCCTAGCTCCGTCGCTCCTTCCCTTTGCTCGGTTAGGTAGACCGAGGGGACCCTTGACCCCGTGCTTCCAAGGTTCGTGCTCCACTTCTACTCGAAGGAGGCAGCGCTTGGATTTCGTTTCATCCCAGCTCGAACCTCTTCTCCACCTGAAGCACGCACGCCATCCATCCCACAACCTCGCCATCTTTGTGTGAGTTACCTGATCATCTCTGTGCGAGGAGAGAAGCCGCTGTCACCGCTGCCGAACATGTACCTCTGGCCCCTCGCGGCCTTGTCCGAATATTCCTGGTACCGCTTCTTCACGGAAACCTAGGTTGCCGCCGGTTAGGAACGCGTGTCTCCTATTGGCAACACGCTGATCTACGTAAGACCATCAGGGATTCAACGGGGTATTTTGCCAGACTGTTGCATTTCGGTCCGTTTCTCAGTGGGATCAAAAATTGCATTCGACGCGGAGAGATCTCTGTGCCACTTAATCACGATATCAGCCCTCTCGCGCAAGGAACCATCCAGCTTCGTTAAGCTTTCTTTAGCTGTCGAATCAACCGGCAATCCAACCACAGGGTACATGCATGCCCGGTACTTGGAATCATTATAAAGTGGTTACGTAGTCAGCCGCTATGCCTTTACCCTGTTCGCCCGTCTCGCACTCGGCGCCCTCCGAATCAACGTCCTCCAACCATCACTCAGAGGAATCTGACGACTCGCTCACAACACCGAGAGCCGGACCTTCGGACCCAGCACAAAGGACTCATGCAAACCTGAGCAGGCCTTCGCTACCACCTCCTGTAAGCGGATCACCGGAAAGTCTCCGCGAAGCTCGAGGCGGCAAGGCCTACGGAAGGGGAAGTGGAAGTGAGAGTGGCAGTGACAGGCAAGGCGAAACCGGTGCACCCGCTCGTATCGTCTCCTCGGGACCGAGCAGTCCTCGCGCCACCACTGAGAAGCGAGATACGCCTTTCGAGACTCAGACGGAAGGCCATCCTGTCAAGCCTTTCGCCAGCGGCTCGTCACCTCGAAAGCCGGTCCCTGCATTGAACTCCGACAGGGTGTATTCGTCAGGACGCAACAGCAGTGTCTCATTCTCAGCGAAAACGAGCCAAGCCAAACCTGAACGGAAAGGATCATACAGCGGGCCTGCAATGTCAAGACGCACCCCGAATGTAAGTCCGCACGCTGCAGCACGGAGGTCTTACGACGATTTCGAGAGTAGTGCGGATGAGGCGACGGCTATATTCACACGCGCCAACGCATCCCGAGTGTACGGGACAACTAGCTTAGATGCCGGACAGGATGGCTCGAGAGACGAAGCAGGCTGGGCCGGCTACGAAGGCGCGGCGGAAGATGAAGGTCCTCGCAGGAGGCAAGCAGGAGGCATCAAACCTCGTACTCGCAACGGTAGCGCGAGTAATGTCGGTGGTAGTAGCGACAATGCACGCGATCCTGTCGTTGAGACTGCTGAAGAACATGAGACGTGGTGGAAGCGAACGGTCGATAAATATGGAAGTCTCGAACTGGAGAACAAGGGCAGCGTGGCTCGCGACCATCTTGCTTTGGGTGCGTGCTTGATGTGATGCGGACGATGAGCGACCAAGCTGACTTGGACTTCAGAACGTACATTTCTCGCGTGGTTACGAACCTCGCTTGCTTTTGCGAGTATAGGCATCGCAGTCACGCAGTTGTTCAGACTCAACACTTCCTTGCAAGGAAACGACGACGCAGGCACCTCTTCGCTTTCCATGTTCGAGCTACTAGCATCGAACGCCGAACCGAGTCACAAATTGAGGCACGTTGGCAAACCACTCGGTGCAACATTCCTCGGGATATGTAAGTCTAGAGACTGATCGCTCGACGAAAGCGGCGCTAATATGCCCACCAGCCATCCTCATCCTGCTCCTCGGCTTTCATCGGTATTTTGAGAGTCAACACTATGTCATCCGAGGTAAATTCCCGGCATCGCGAGGCAGCATTGTCCTGGTGTCGCTTGTGACCTTCGCACTCATTGTCGCGAGTCTGGTCGTTGTAGTGGCTGTTGCGCCAACTGCTTTCGAGAGGAAATAAACTCGCGCATCCGCACGATAGCAGGGTGTTTACACGGAGCCTTAAGCGCCACCCGCACATTTTGACTCCCCTGGTAGCATCCAGTCTGGTCGTCAATCGAAAGTTTAACCGGTGTCACAATCAGGACAGTTGATCTTTAGCCCAAGTAACGCTGTATCCGAACACTGTCCGTCGAAGGAGCTCATCCTAGTCGTATGATCAGCATTGCGAACGCGAAGGTTGTCAATCAACTATTCTGGCTACTCACACCAGGATCCTCTTCGAACATCACCTTTTCCATAGTGTGCTCGAAGAACTTGTTAACCACGAATCCAGCCTCTCTAGCCAGGTCAAAGAACGCAAGATCGTTCTGGAGCAGCCAGGGTCGGTAAGGTGTGAAGAAGACCAGAGCCTGCGCGTCTGGGCTTCGCTTTAACATTCGTTGCACGCTCGACACCAGCTTGCGATGCTCGGAGTGATTGAAGAGCAGATCTGCGAGTATCAAAAGGTCGAAGTTGGCTTCGCCAGTCGCCAGGCCCGAAACGAGTGTCTCGGTTTCAGCGCCCCATAGGTAGCCTTTGGCTTCGATGTTTAGTGGCTCGGGGAGCATGGCACAATGATCGACGTTCCATTGAAGGTTCTCCACAAGGTCGGGATCGGGATAATCGGTTACAACGACGTGCTTTGCTCCGTGAATGGCACTGACTAGACTGGGGAGACCGGCGCCCGCGCCGAGCTCGAGAACAGTCTTGCCACGAATGAGAGGCGCTGCGTTGTTTTCGAGGTAGGTTGCCAGCGTGCGGCCCGCGTTCCAGAGGAGATGACCCTGTTGTTGGTCGACGTGAGCACGTTAGACGGAAAGCCGTTATAGACACCTTGATGGCGCCAAGCCTCGAGCTAGAGAGAGCAGACGATGACACACGTACCCAGAGCGGATTGTGACCGACCATGCGCAGTGTCAGCTCCCTGCCGTCTTGCATTGCATGGCTGGCGAAGGTTGGTTGTTTCTCAGGCTGGTAGTATCCTTCGGGCTCGGCGAACAGGCCCAGGTCGCCCTCGTCGTCGCTGTGAGTATCAGACATACTATCGATCGGGCCCAGACGCTCGGTAAGGCGGAACCCTGCGTCGGTAAAGAAGAAAGGTACTGTATCCCTGCCCACGTGCAAAGCGTGCAGCCTTCGAACCGAGGGTGGAGGGGGCAAGGCAAGGCCGGATAGGTTGTGGAACGCACGGGTGAGGGGTCGGTGTCTGAGAAGGCAGTTGTGGCAGTGTGGTTATCCGGCCAGATGCCAACAGCAAGTAGTTAGCGGTAGCAACACTTTAGGTGAGTCGACGGAATGGTCAGTAATAGAAAACGCCGGCGCATAAAGTTTGGGTACTTGACGCGGGCTAGCTGGATTGTGAGTGGAGCCCTGCGAACTTCTGGCCTTGCTGCGGTGCTGGTGCTGCTGACTACGACCACGAGCATACCACTTCACTTTCACTTTCACTTTTGTCTTTTCCCCCTTTGACCCCTCTGTTGTGTGTGTTTCCTGGTGGCGCCTCTACTGCCTCCCTCCGACCCCTCCTGCCTTCCTCCGCCACCATTGCAACATTCCTTCGCTGCCTGCCGCCCTGTCCGTCCGTCTACCTGGTCCGAGCGCCTATAGTGCATGGAAACTTGCTCACTCAGAAGAGCTGACCGTCGAAGCGAAGCGAGAGGAGAGGAGATAGAAGACGAGTCCACGTTGTTGAGGTGGGTGTTTCTTTCCGATACGTCATGTTCCGACCGTTTTCTCCGTGTCCTTTCTTTTGCCACAGCCCAATTCAACGCCCTTGCGCCAACGAGTGTCTGTCGCTCACTTCCACCACGCTCGCCATTTCATCCCATGTCATGTGATTGATCTCCAGCCTTGTCCGACGTCCAAACACATCCAGCGCCAGCCTGCAGGGACCAAGATGGCTGATGAAGAGCAGGCTACACAGGGTTCGAAATCGCAAGGCATCCTGGGAAACACCACAGCATGGATCAAGAGAAACCCTTCAAGACCATCGAGGTCATTGATGGCCGTACGAGGCAGGTCTGCAAGATAGCTTGCATGTCCTGCATCCGTGGCCACCGCACAACTTCCTGTGGCATCCCCGTGTGTCGCCAGAAAGTCTTCTGGACAGTCAAGCGGCCTGGACGACCCTCGAATTCGTGCACGTGCCGCTATGGCTCGACTGGTGGATGCAAGTGTGTGACGGCCATTCCCAAATGCCCTCACAAGTCCAAGAAGGGCGAGAAACGATCGAGCGAGTGCCGGTGCGACGAGCAGGGACGGTACTGCTGTCTACTGGAGCCGGAGCATTGGGACGTCCTCTTCAAGTTGCAAAAGCCAACTATAGACTTCTTTCCCTCGCGAGAAGCACTGGAAGGAGGGTCAAGCGCACAAACACCTATGACCGTGCCTGGCACACCTGCTTCTTATATCCCCGAAACTATATCATCCAGAGGGTCGGGCTGTTGTGGAACTCCTGCTCCTACACCTCAGGCGGCACAACCCTTGGCCTACCCTTCCACGCCATATAGCGATGTGATGTCGCCAAAGTCTTCGGGAGTCACGACACGTTTCGGCTTCATGGGCATCGGAGGACCTATGGGATCGGCAGATGTCGGGTCTCCAGACCCTTTAGCATGGCATGGTACTGCACCGCCTGCACCCAGGGATTACAGTGGCGCGCCGGATACTCTAGGCTGGAACGGAACATCATCTCCTGCGCCAATAGACTACAGTGCTCCTGATGGTCTTTCTTGGACAAATACCGCACCACCTACACCCATGGATTACGCTACGCCGACTCCATACCAACAGCCACAGATCGAAGAGTCTTCATGCTGTAGCGGACCTGCAACACAGTTGCCTCATTACCAGGAACCCGAAATGGAGATTGAAGAAAATTCCTGCTGCCAGTCATCAAAGGCGCCCTTAGAGGGACTGCAGGACTTTTCTCTAGGCGATCCGTTCTTGCAAAACAGCCATCTGAACCCCTTCGAGCCCGCTGTCACCCAGCCACCCTTCGAACAGCCATACGTCCAGCCCGCTTTCGACTTCGAGCGCTGGACACGCGACTACCAAGCATATCAGTATCCCGGCGCCATCTGCCAAAAGTGCGGCCTCAACGGCTGCACATGCCGCAACTGTCCTCCGGTCATGCAAAGCTACGGCACAACAAGCTGGGCCCAATGCTGCGGTCGCAAACACGCAAGGCAGGGCCCTCAACCTCCACCTATGCCTCAGCCGCAAGCTGCACCGATGGCGTCTCTGCAGCCCCAGCAGCCCAACGGCCATCCGCTCTCACACCAACACCAACAACCGGTCGACTTCGGCTTCCCGACACAACACCCTCAGCAGCAGCGAATGAGCATGCACACGTTATCGCCACAGCCCCAGCAGCCTCAGGGACTGAACGGCTTTGATCACAACTTCGACATGCCCGACGCCACGGATCCAGTGGCGTATAGTGATTTCTTGCTCGACGAGCTCGATCGGCCCAGTCACACGCACGGGCAGCAAAATGTCTTTGGGAGCTGACAGTAACCGTGCGGATGGTGATGATGGGATCCATTACCGGCATTTCTCGCTCGAAACATGTGAGATCCCGTGCGCGTGGACAACCCTAGTGGTGGGACGTACGGACATCTACGAGTAATGACCGGAATGTGCATGAGCGAGGTCGTCATGGCCGATTCTTCGGTGTCGGCCCAAACAGAGGGTGCACGTGCGACAGTTTAGCGCGGTGAAGTCGTCGTCGACGTCGCAGCGCCAAGTCGTTAAGCAGTGCGCCAGCACGCCCACACATTGCCCTACTGTTACGCTCGTTGTCAGTCATCGCGTAGACCTGACAAGAGCAAAGAACCACGTGCCTCGGAAAGTGTAGTGTCCAGGAGGCGATTGGGCGAAGCAAAAAAAAAAGGGAGAAAGGAATGATTGGCGTGCAGGTTCCAGGACGGCACCGAAGGCACGAACGCATGCTTTTTGACGATGTATGTAAATATTTACCTATGCAAAACCCCAGCGAGCCTCGGACGAGAAAGACAGAGAATTGCAAGAAGAAGAAAAGTCTCTCCCACTTACAGTATGTAGCGTTTCCTCCCTTTTGTTTCAATTCGTTTTCGGATTGCTCAACCGTCGATTCTTGCGCTTGTTCATATTGCGTAAGGTAGTCTTTCCGCAAAGTCGTGCGTTGATCGCCGCACATCAATAGTAGTATGGTAGTGTAGTGCCCATCAGGGGAATATCTCACTTCTTCCCCAACTGGGCGGTGAGAGTCGATTTGGTTCTGTACAGTAGCACTGACCGAGAGTGACGCGACTCAGTAAATAATAAGTTGCCAAAACAGATTATTCGATTTCATCCTCAAATTTATTTCAATTCCTGTACAAAAAGAGGATACTAGGTATATGGAAGAAGAAGAAATGTTCCAGCACGGCTTTTTCTTTCGGCGCTTGCATATAGCATAGGATTTACCCAAACAAGAGGTGCGCCGGTTTGGCCGTGCCCCGGCAGACAAGGGGCGGGCGAGTGCTGCTGAACGTCGCTGTCTTCCCTCTATCATGGCCAGCAGCCAGTCCTGAGATTGGGGAAGACCAGGAAGCGAAGAGAAGGGAAATAGAGAAAAAGTTGAAAAATCCAGATCGTCACGCCGTTCCTCGTGCACACACCAACCTACTACCACCACCGCGCAACGACATTGCAAGTATCTCACCAGCAGCGGCTCCCTTTTGATTACGTACATGTGAATTAATTAGTTTCCATTGCCGCCGCCGGTGCCCACCACCCCCGTGCCGAAGATGACGCCCAGCACGATTCCGATGATGCAGAGGATGATGACGACGATGAGGAAGCACCACCACTTCATCTTGCGGGCGCGGCGCGCGTGCTCGATGCCTTTGGTCAGTTGTACGTTGCCGGCTTCGGTGTCGTGCTTGACTTGCTCGGTGTGCTGTTCTGTTTGTTGGATTTGCGTGTCCTGGAGTACTATTGTCGAGGCGAGGTCTTCCATCAGAGCCTGCAGTTCGATCATCGTGCGCTCGATCTTTTGGATGTCGTTGTGACGGGCGCGCACGTTGCCTAGGACGGTGTTTGCCGTGGCAGTGCGGTTGGTTTTGAGCTGTTGTTCGCGTTAGTTCGGAAATGTACACACTGAACGGTATTGCGGATCTGCAGCTTACAGCCGTCTGGAAAACGCCCTCATTGCCCCAATCTGCGCCCATGGCTTCTTGCACTTCAGAGTCTGTGGCCTCTGGGTTTACAATCCTGTACTGTCGCGCAATCTGCTCGCGATACCGCCTCTCATAGTTGGCCTCTTCTTGCCTGTACTCCTGCAGCTGTTTCGTGAAACTGGTCTTCAGCTGTCTGATCTGCGTGTCCTTGACGGTGTTGCCCTGGCTACGCGCGGCATCGGTCTCGAGGTATTTGATCTGGTCTTTGATGCTGGTGTTGAGCACTTGTGTCTGCGTGACCATGCTCTCCAGAGCGCTCGAGGAACCGGCATTGTCGGCGCTTGATATCGATTGCTGGTGCAGCGTCGCGATCTGGCCAACGTGCGTCGTGAGGGTGCGGATGTCGGCTTTCACTGCTTCGACGCGCGAGAGGAAGTCGGGATTTGAGAGGGTGTTGCGCGATGGCTGCACGTACTCGACATGGCCTTGAGGCGGCGGCGGCACGTTGGCGGCGGCCGACACAGGTGCACCACTGGCATGTTGTGAGTAGGAGGATTCCTGTGTCTGCTGGCTGTAGGTCGATTGCTGGTGGGGCAGTACAGGCGCGTCTAGGCGCGATGCAGGTTGCTGCCGACATGTTAGCACATGCCCATATACTTAGGAATCGCGCAATGCCTGGCGGTGTTGCTCCATCCATACCGCATAGTCTGCACCGTACGGGTTCTCGCTACCGTACGGGTTCGAGCCGTATCCTCCACCGCTGCCATAGCCGGCCGGTTGCGCATCGCCGTCGTTGCCGTACGGGTTGCCGCCGTAGGAGCTATACTGGTTGTTGTTGTATCCGGACATGGTCGCCGCTCCGAGGTGCTACCAGAGCGCCTCGCCTCGTGTCTGGGCTGAGAGTGCCAAAGAGAGCTCGAGCGCAAGCTGACAGTTGCAGCTGTGGTAGTCGGCAGCGCCGGATGTAGCAATGGCTCGAGGCGCGCGAGAGATATTCAATGCTGGCGAGTATTTTTACACGGTGGGAGATCGAGGACTGTGGTGCAAGGACTGAGAGGAGGAGAAGAAGAGTGGTGGAAGGTTGGAAGGTTTGAGATTACGCCTCTAGTGCCGCGTCAAGCGAGCTCACTCACCTCAATGATGTGGTGTGAAGAGGAAAGCGGAGACTAAATCCATGTCTTGCGCCAGACCAGCCTCTCCCCATCTCCACCCACAAGCAGTTCCAGTTCTTTTTCCCCATCAACCACCCTGCATACCATCCGCCCTTGACGTTTCTCCGAAGCTTAACTACTACAGCATTGTCTTCATCTACTTGCTTGGCACGGCAGGATGTGAAACGAGTTGCTTCTCATGTCTTGATACTGTCTAGTACCTCGCTACATCTACCTTAGATATTCTTGTGCAGCCTCCACGTCATGGTGGTAGGTCAATGCATCTGCTAAAAATCATTAAAAAACGCTCAGTGCTACCATAGCCTCGTTAAAACCGTCCCATGAGCCATATGGCGTCTCTTGCCCAGAGCAAGCCTCCATAAAATATCCACTATAACGCCTTGTAAAATTCCATCACCGAATTCTCGGGTGTGTCAAAAAATGGGCATGTTTCAAAGCTCCATGTCGCCGAAATCCCGCATCAAACAAGCAGTCTGCGCTCTTTTCGCAGCCTCGGCAACGAGATTGAAGTCTTGAAGAAACGGTGCAGTCTCAGGCAAGCCGTTGCCGTTGCCTCTCTGCCCAACATGCTGTTGACTGACAGAGGTTCTGTGTTGTTGTGAGGGCTGTAGCTCGGGGTGAGACGTGGGACCCTGCGTTGATATCGACCCGAAGTAGTTCTGGCGTGGAGTACATGAGGGCGATGGCATAGGTGCAGAAGAGAAGACTTGCTGCTGCATGTTGACGCTTGACGGTGTAGAGGATGCTGCGCTGGATGTCGACGTGAAGCTGAGACTTGACGAGCTGTTGAATGCCGACGGTTGATTCGATGACTGCGTGCTGTCGGATGGGAATGATGGTCTTTGACTGTAGAGCTGACGGGTTTGGGACCTGGTTTCCATCATCTTGGATGGGAGATCGCGAGTAGTATAGTCCGATTCGTTTCAAGCCCGAGGGTCTGCCGAGCGGATGCTGAGTTTCGAGTGATGCCGCGAATATAGCCGGCAAAACTTGGCGTGGCAGATGGGGAATGTATCGCCGAACCGGGATTCTGATGAATTGCTCGGTGGAAGGAGTTCGTTTGATTATCAGTCACAGAGTGTCTGATGGTGTTGGAAGCGCCAAATGACGACAACACTCCTGGAGCTTGCTGTCAAAAGAAAAAGCAGGGGAGGCCAAGGAGTTGCAACAGGCAAGAGCAGTATTCGGCAATTGATTCGTCGAATGGTGCTGCAAGGTGCAGGAAAGCGTGGGTGAGCCGAGGCGACGGCAGCCAGTCAAGTCGGACAAGGCGTGGCGGATCTGGCTTAGATCGGAGTCTCGCGTGGACAATCGATGGTTGGAAACGCGGGATGGGCTCTGCAATCGGTTCGCGGAAAAATGGCAGGCGGTCGATGGTGTCCAAAGAGGTGACGGGGAAATGAAGACCGAATCGTTCACCGAGGCTGGGAGGGAAGGCAGAGATATCGGCACCGTCGAACTCAGATGTTGATAGAGCGTACTAAGTTTGTTGTGGGTAGCCGAGGGATGGAGTGACAGGCAGACGTTGTTGTCCTCTTGTACTTCTTCTTTTTCGAAAAGGTGGGCCGCCTCTAGCAGATCGCTCTGGGGCTCCGTGGGGAATCGTACGCGCAAGACAGTTCCACAACAGATGAGAGGCAGATCCAGTCCCTGCAGGCAGTGGAGAGAGACCGTTTGTGGAGGGAAAAAATGAGCAGCGTTTACTCGCTTTTTGCTTTGCACCGCTGCCAATCAGTGGGGGCTTTCCTTTACTATGATGCGTTAGCATCTCGCCGGTCTTGCGGGAGAACTCGGGCAAGGCCAAGTCCGCTGTGAACCCGAACGCGCCCGAAGAGCAGTCGATGGCGAAGACTTCTCGAGACGCTTTCGGTTGGTCGGTCAGTCTCCGTATAAGGGCCGATAGAAGGCAAAGGAGCACTTGATTGACGAGTGCTTGTATTCACATGACTTGGTACTTTTGGTGATCCGTTAACTAAGCTACTACTACTCTCACTACTACTGACATTATTTAGACCGCCAGGACGATGGCGATACATGAATCGAATCATCCAAGGCTTCCGTGTGGACATAATTCATCAAGGTGATCATCCCGAGGTAACGCAGGCGTCGACCAACAAGATTAGCAGTGTGCCTGTTGAGTCGACCGTTCGTCAGGCTGGTTCGTTCGTTTTGCATGGCAAACCATTGGCCATGTCTTGGTCTTGATAGCCATTTATTCAGGGTTAGGGTTGGCGTTGTTCTGCCAAAAATATGAGGTGTCCTTCATTGCCGCTGCATGCGGTACGAGCAGTAACTCAATGGATCCAAATAGAGTCCCTGGAGCTAACGTATCAGCGAGTTTGAAGACCCAAGAAGACTTCACATTCTTGCTCACTCTTCTCACAAGTCGGTGCGTTGACCATTTCTCACCACGACTGACGTTCAGACGGCCAGTGAGATGCCAGATCAACACTTTTTTCCTGCATTACATTTAGACACAATATAAATGTTCTTGTCCAAAAGACTTGATAGTACCTCCCATCAGTACTCACACGCATCGATGTGCGTTGAAATGCATCGTGATGTTCAGTCCCGCCAAGAGTAGCGCTAAACCAAGCGAGTCTTTCAGTCGCAGCTTCCAAGTGAAATTCCACTGATGACGCGCCGCGCGACCTCACTTACCAGCGACAAGCCCAAACCATGCCGGTGCGTAGTCGTGCATACCCACTTGTCTCCGAAACCACCCAGAAGAAACATCCTCTAACCGGTGTACTCGCCGCAAACAACAGCTCCTTCTCCTGTCCGGATATCCCAAATCTGGCAAGACATACCGCAGCCAGCAACTGATCCGCGAATTCGAAAAGCGCATATCTGATTCTACCGAGCCACGCATCAAGCGCCTGAAACTCCATCACATCAACGACGACCTTCTCGCTCTCGACCGCAATGTCTACGCCACGGCACGTGCTGAGAAAGACGCTCGTGCGACTTTCGAGGCAACAGTCAAACGTTCCCTAGACCGTGACACCATCGTTGTCGCCGACGGCATGAACTACATCAAGGGTTTCCGCTATCAACTGTACTGCGAGGCCAAAGCCGCGCAAACGCCCAATTGCATCGTCCAAATCGGTACTCAGCCCGACCAATGCCGCAAGTTCAACGAAGCTGCTCTCGAGAACGCTGCAGCCGTCACACCACCATCGCCGCCGACATCGCCACCCTACGAGCCCGCTGTCTTCGACAATCTGATCTTCAGGTACGAAGAGCCAAACGGTATGAATCGCTGGGACGCACCGCTTTTCGCAGTGCCCTTCGAGGACGAGGCGCCGGACTACCAGGCGATCTGGGACGCATTGGTGGGTGCCGACGGCAAGTCGAAAGTTGTGCGCCAGCACGCAGCGACGGTGCTGAAACCCGCGACTGAGCAAGACTATCTGTACGAGCTCGACAAGTCGACTTCCGACGTGATAGCGGCCATCACGGCGTGGACGGCTGACCACCCAGGAGAGGGTGGCGGGACGGTCAAGGTTGGCGACGAGCTTGAGATTGCCTTGCCTGTAAATCCTCCATCGCTACCGCAGCTGCAGAGGCTGAGGAGGCAGTTCATTCAGCTGAATCGGCAACACAACCTGAGCAAAGCTCGGCTGAAGGGTATGTTTGTTGGTCACCTCAACGACGCATTCGAGCAATGATTGGCTGTGAGTCATGCAGTCGCTGCATAGAAGTCTGCGCTTGGGTGCTCTGGCAATTGCTGCAAATCATGGCTACTCGGGACTCCAGGTATGTAGTACAGTAATGGATTCCGATCAGGAGTACATGATCTTCATCTTGGCCTGGAACTAGCTTCAATCACGCGGACCCTACAGACACTCATTCAAAGAACGAATGCGGACATCTCTTCTAGAGACATCAACGACGTCCAACTCTTCACTATTCATTGCGAAAGTTCCCAGAATCCCGCCCAGTTGCTTGATCTTGCGCAGAGGACTCTGCCGTTCTCCTGCCAACATTTGACTGTTCCCGACGTGACAGTAACAACGGGTGGATGGTTTGGGCTGATGCGGCCAGAGTTTGACTGCAACACATTGCAAGGATTGGACCCAACGTCGTCGCAGGTTTGGTGAAACGGAAGTCTGTTAAAACAGACGAGTGTTGCGATGTCCCGGTGGCGGCGTGTCGAACTACCGCAGACTCACCGTCAGCTCTGAGGGCAACGTTGGAGTCACTAGACTGGACAAGTAACAGATGCAGAATCTCCCCACCCACCCACCACTCAAATTGAAAGATACTGCAAGCCCCTCGCTCTGCTCATCCGATCCTAACACTCTTTGACGATGGTGATCGTGACTTCGGTAAGGACACGCCGAGGTGCACAATGAGTATTACAACCTGGATGATCTATGATCTACTTTTCGCTCTCCGAAGTCAATTCGAAAATGTAGTGCTACTAAGAGTAGGGTACTAAGCAAACATTTCTCTTAATATGGTCTGTTTACTATCTTTGATAGCGTTTCTCGTCTCAGGGGCGTTAAGATGGTGCTACCTGAGTGCATCTAGTCAAATCGAAACTGTAGCACCGTTGAGAGTACGTGTGCTTAGCAAACGTATCTCTGAGTGTCCATGAACATCCTGTATGTCCAACTGTATGCGACCGCTAAGAGATGGAAATCCAGGAACAATGGATCCAAGTGAACCCCCACTTTACAAAAACACACCCTATTGGTTCGCTAGCGTGCGCTAGCGGGGTCATCCCACTCCCGCTTCACCTACATCGTCACTTTCGCAGACATTCCATTCCACATCAATTCCTGCCCTTCCCTCTACCACAACATTGCAAACATGTCTACGCCGCCGCCCGCTGACGCCTCCGGGATCGCGAAATCCTTCGAGGAGCGTCTCACGTTCCCCGAGGGTGAGAAATCAAAGGGCAGCGAAGAGCCCAAAAAGTTCAACTGGGCTGATGAGGCCGAAACTCCTACCACTGAGCAGCCGCCAGCCGTCGAGAAGAAGGAGGAGGACAAGGAGGAGGCTGCAGAGCCTGGCTCCGTCGCAGAATCGCAACAAGATGGCGCGAACACATATCTGAACGGCTCCAAGCTCGATGAACCGGAATTCGACGTTAACGTCAAGCTTGCCGACCTCCAGGAGGATCCTAACAACCCGCTGTACTCTGTGCAGAGCTTCGAGGATCTTAAGCTGTAAGCAAACCTTTCAAAAAGCCTCATTTGCGTGAGCTGAGCTGACCATACATAGTGTCCCTGAGCTGCTCCGTGCCCTGTCGGTCAACAGCTTCCTCAAGCCCTCCAAGATCCAGGAGCGCGCGCTCCCTCTCCTTCTGAAAAACCCACCGCAGAACCTTATCGGCCAATCCCAATCAGGAACCGGAAAGACCGCCGCCTTTACACTCAACATGCTCACCCGTGTCGACCTCAACAACCCGGCGCCTCAGTGTCTCGTGCTTGCGCCTACTCGAGAGCTTGCTAGACAAATCTCTGGCAACTGCCAAATGCTGGGTATCTTTTTGGAGGACAAGGGACTCAAGATCGGCGAGGCCATCCCCAACCCAGCGAACAAAGGCCAGCAGATCACTGGTCAGATCATCGTCGGAACTCCTGGCACCGTCAACGATATGATCAAGCGTCGCCAGCTCGACACCCGCAACATCAAGGTCCTCACTCTCGACGAAGCTGACAACATGCTCGACCTGCAGGGCATGGGCGATCAGTGCAAACGCGTCAAGCAGCAGATGCCAAAGTCCGTTCAGGTTGTCCTCTTCTCCGCCACATTCCCTCCGGAGGTTCTCGAGTTTGCGAATCTTTTCGCTCCGAACTCCAACCAGATCACTCTTGAGGTCGAGAAGCTCACAGTCAAGGGTATTAAGCAGATGTACCTCGACTGTAACAACGATGAGGCGAAGTATGCCGCATTGCTTAAGTTTTACAGTCTGATGACCATCGCTTCCTCCATCATCTTCGTCAAGCGCCGCGACACTGCCACAGAAATCGAACGTCGCATGACTGCAGACGGTCACAAGGTCGCCGCTCTCTCTGGAGCTCTTGAGGGTACTGCCCGCGACGAAGTCTTCCAGAAGTTCCGCACCGGCGAGGCAAAGGTCCTGATTACAACCAACGTTCTTGCACGCGGAATCGATGTGCAAACTGTCACCATGGTTATCAACTACGACGTCCCCGACCTGCCCGGTGGTGCTCCGGATTACGAGACCTACCTGCACCGTATCGGGCGTACCGGTCGCTTTGGCCGTACTGGTGCTGCTCTGACGTTCGTGCACGACCGTCGCAGCTGGGGCCAACTCATGGATATTTGCAAACACTTCAACGTCGAGCCAACAAAGCTCGATACGGAAGACTGGGATGCTGTTGAGAAGATGTTGAAGGCCGTGATGAAGAACTCTCGTAACAACACTGGCGTCAACCCCATGGAGAACGCTAAGGACTTCCCCATGAACGGCTAGGAGCCCTTCTGAGTATGTCACGAGCTACGCATAAACTACGATGGAAAGCCCGCGAAGGGAAACATGATACCACTATGGACGGAAAGCATTTGCATGCCATGGCGTTTCTTTGAGGCATGGGAAGGGAGGCCGGGATCGAATTTCTCAATGGACGAAGGAAGACTTGTGTTCGGACATCGATCCCTAGATGAGCGAATTTCGACAGCTACCACGGCAGGTAGTCAAGTATGCAGTGAAGGATGATACCCAAATGAACTGCGGATTGATGGATGAGAGTTCTCGTCACTGCCCGTCTGTAGATCGTCCCCGGAGTGAACGCCAGTGAGTTTAGCAAGACATGTGCTAGTCTGTTATCTTTTGCCATACATGTTGTCGCCTTTCTAAGTAGCTATTCGCTCGGTGGCGCGCGGTGCTGAGCTGCTCGCATCCTTGAAGTCTGCGTGGGTTCTTATATCGACAAGCTGACGACCCACAAGGACTTCCCTGGCAGTCTGGATGTCGCCGTTCTCCTGCCTGTGATAGGCGACGGGTACACCCAAGAAGCGTATCCACTTAAGTGGTGCCAAGGGCGCTCTATCCTTGGTGTCTGGGATCCTTGCTCTTTTTTTACAATCATAGTAAAGCACCTTGGTACCGTCGACTGCCGAGCTAGAGTCTACTGACAACCTTCCTCCATCCCCTCAATTGTTTGCATAGATCGCAGTAAGCTTCGGTCCGGAGTAGTGGTTCCTCAAATGAAGCATCCACCACAGCGCCGTGATCGAACAAACTCCCACGAAAATGACCGAGTTCCCTGTATACTGTTAGCGTCGTCGCAATCGTGCACGGTCACAGAGACTTACAGTTCATCGCCGATATGGGCTCGACCGGATAGGCGTAAGGGAAGCAGAAGAAGATGTTGAAAAACACGATCAGGACACACGCGATCCCGTTGACCACAAATCCCATGTCGCCCATCCAGAATGGGCCTTTTGGCGTGTTTCGCCGCTTGCTGAGGAGGTGTGGAAGGATTGCTAGCAGATAGCTGCCGGTCGTGAGGATGATGAATGAGCCGACAAGACTGTTGAACGCTGTTGTTGATCCCAGCTGGATAGCGCCGACAGCTGTGCACAGCACGGCGCATAGGATCGTCGCGGGGATGGGACAAGACATTCGTTCGTTGACCCGGGAGAACAGTTTCGAGAACGGGGTGGCATCGTCTCTTGCTAAGACCCAGAACAATCGGCCAACCATCTATGGCCACTTGTCAGTGCACTTCTCAGGTAAACACAGAAGGGCGAACTTACCGTAATTGTTGTGATATTGCAAACGAGCATATTCAGCAGGACGATGAAGAGGAGGCCGAAAGTGGCTCCATCACTTCCGGTAGCCTGCCTGTAAACCTCGGCGAGAGGGAATGAACCGCTACTATTGACCACTGCGTCGAGATCGCTGATCCCGTATAATATCGTGATGGCGTAGCACAGTGCAGTAAGAAATCCGAGACCGACTTGGGCGAAGACTGCTTTGGGGAGGTCTACTTTCGGATTCGGGAGCTCTGTTTGATGTTAGTGTGCAACGTCGAAAGTGCAGTGGAAAGAGTCTTGCCTTCGGCCATGTGCGTGACAGCATCGGGTGTACCTACAACATCCGTTAGCAGTGAATTCTGGAATGAGAGGGTAGGTATATGCTGACCGATTGCGAAGGCACCGTTGAGGACTCCTATCAAAAAACTATCGGCCCGTTAGTCTTTTGCACTCTACTCTGTGGGCATCTCGACTGACCATAGACCGTTACTCCAGCCAGTAGTATTTTGAAAGTCTCTCCAGACAAAGGCATTGCTTGCGTGTTGTGCTGGCATGGAAGCTACCACGATTATGGTGACGAGACCTCCGAGAATGATCAATGTCATGCCAACATATTGCAAGTGCGAGATAAGCCGATTGCAGAAGATGACAAAAGCGGTGCACAGCCAAGTGATCAAGACGAAAGCCAGGTACGAGTGCCATTGCTCGACGACAAAGTCTGTGTGGTAATTGGCATACATCTGCACCGTGACATTCGCCGGGATGGAGATGACCGAGGCCATATCGAAGATCCAGCCGAAGAAGTTCAGGGCTCCGCAGAAGAACCCAATACTGCGACCCCAGTTCACACCCGCCGTCACCGATGCCCAGTGGTATACGCCACCTGACGTTGGCATGCTTGAAGCGAGCTCTGCGATCGAAGCGGCGATGAAGCTGTAGAATAGAACGGCGACGATGAACTCGTAAATGATGCCAGGAGGGCCGCCGTTGAGTACGGAGATCGTTAATGAGCCGCCAAAAACAATCCACGCCGAATTAATGTTGAGAGCCAGTCCGCAGATCGACAGGAGCCCATATTGTCGCTGGAGTTGATCGCGGTGGCCAGATGCGTTGACGATTTCGCCTTCTTTACTTATGATCGATGTTCGTCGATTGGAAATGTCATCGACTGTACCGGCATTGATGCTTGATGGATGATTGGAAGTATCGTAAAGACCGGTCTTTTCTGGTGTTGAGGAAGCGGTAGCCATTTTCGATTGGGTGCCAATGTTAGACTTGAGGAAAGATGAGGGTAGGGTGGTGGACTCGGTACCATCTAGCCATTGAAGATACTCACTATGTATCGCTGCCGATGCGTAAGCCTTCACATCTTGAATCCAAATCCGAATCCACAGGGCGTCATTTTTGATCTAGATAAAGATTAAATCGACACACGTTTCCTACAAATGAGCAACGCCATTGCCGAAAGCTATAGTACTGATGCCGCCATCATCCACCATGAGAGGCTGCATTTCCAGCCTAGATCTCGCCACAATCAGAAGACGACCAGGGTGATCTAGGCATCTGATTGGCGCCGATAAGGCCATGCATGGTGCATCGCATCGGAGATGGCTACCACCACTGTAACCTCAATCCCTTTGCGGTTGATTATGTTGCGTTTCAATTGGTTTCCTTTGTCCACTGGATGTTTCAGCCGTGGAAAAGAGTGGCAAAGTTCAGAAGTGAGGCTGTAATATCTGAAGGACTGTCCATCGCAGGATCGTGGCTTTGTCGATTGGACAGTTCAGCCGCAGACATAGTCGAGAAGTAAGAGCTTCTGAAGGTTTACTCAACGCAAGACCGCGAAGTAACTGGTATGACTTTCGTCCGGTATTGTATGGCCGATGAATAATGGAGGCACTGCCTTCTCGTTCGGTCATACTGAAGGCCCTAGGTTGTTGCCCTACAAGTCCTCGTTTTGCTTGTTATCGGAAGTGGAGTGTGTCACGAAGTTGTTGAATAGAAATCGCTCCACGCGACATGTCTTTCAGCCGGTATGGCCCTTTGCTGCGGAGCACAAACATATAGAAGGGTGCATATTTCTTTTCCATATCCGATCTAGGTCAGGAGCTAGATGGGGCGTGTGGGTGTGTGAAGAAAGATGGATTTGCCGTTGTGGGTCGTGCACTTCAACCTCGCTTTCCACGTCACCTCGCCGACCCTTGGACGAGATCCAGTCTGCGGTACTTTCTGACGCCTTGAACATCACTTTCCTCGGAAATGTTTTGTGGCCGTGGAAATTTGGATGATAAGCGATGGCGCCGCCCGATCACAGCCATGCAGCTACAAGCCAGGTACATCCGACACCGAATGCAGCAATATGCAGCTAGCTTTCCTAGAGATCTTCTAGCTGTCGGCCCTGTGTGCTGATAAGCGTGCATGAACGATGTTACGTTTGCAAAACCATTGAGGAACAGAGCTTCCAATGCAGCCTCAGCGTGGCCATGTGGGTACGTGAAGTATCGCAACTTACGCTTACCAGTATGTCAGAGCAACTCATGCCTTGTCTGAAGATTGAAGAGGGCCGCATGTCCACCATGCCCTTGCCATTTCCCCTTACTACCTTCAGTCGTTGCAACGGCAGCCAATCGACAAGACCAGAAGATCACTAACACAAGGGAGCCCAACATGGCTTACAAGGTTCAAGACGCTTCCAGTGATCATGGCGGGAGATCAGACGAACGTACTTCGCTGTTGGCTGCAGCAGAAGTCCGCGATCACGCTTCGGGCGAGGTACACGACATCGGAATCAACACAAAGAGTGAAGTATGGTCCGTTGCCAATGAGTTTTGGATCTTGCTGAAAGGATCGGTTCCGGTGATCCTGGCCTACACACTCCAAAACTCTCTTCAAACAGTCTCGGTATTGATTGTAGGACGTCTGGGACCCGAGGCTCTTGCTGTGTCTGCATTCTGCTACAGTACGTATTGGAAGACTCTTATTTTTTGAGTGCTGAGGCAAGTAACTGACGTCTCGTCTCAGTGTGGGCCATGTGCACAGCATGGCTGATCGGAATGGGCGGCACCACTGCAATCGACACACTCGCAAGTGCGTCTTTCACTGGAGGCAAGAGCAAGCACGACCTTGGAATAATCCTTCAACGCGCTTTCGTTGTGTTGAGTCTGTTTTACGTGCCAGTCGCGATCCTTTGGCTACTCGCCGGGCCCATTTTTCGCGCACTCGGCCAGGAGGAATTCATTGCTCGCGATGGCGCCAAATTTCTTCAAGTGCTACTTCCTGGCGGTCTCGGCTACATCTACTTCGAATGCCTGAAGAAGTACCTCCAAGCCCAAGAGATAATGCGACCTGGTACCTACGTTTTGCTCATCACGTCGCCTGTCAACGCCGGCCTCAACTTCCTGTTTATCTACACTTTCGACATGGGACTTCTCGGCGCCCCACTGGCTACCGGAATCTCCTACTGGCTGAGCTTCTTCTTGCTCCTGGCCTACACTCGCTTCATCAGCGGTTGGGAATGTTGGGGAGGCTGGAGCAAGCAATCGCTGGAGAATGTCGGCACGTTCGCTCGGATCGCAGCACTCGGGGTTGTTCACGTTGGAACAGAATGGTGGGCATTCGAAATCGTCGCGATCGCAGCCGGCAACTTGGGATCATTGCCTCTAGCTGCTCAGTCGTGCATCATGACTGCCGATCAAGTTCTCAACACCATTCCCTTCGGCTTGGGAGTATCTGCGAGCGCCAGGGTCGGCAACCTGTTGGGCTCACGCGACCCCAAAGGTGCGAGACGGTCAGCTAATATCGCTGCCTGGCTCTCCATGATTCTCGGTACTCTCGTGCTCACAGTTTTAATGGGGACGCGAAACGTCTTTGGTCGGATCTTCAACGACGATGACCAGGTTGTACGCCTCACTGCAGAAGTCCTGCCTTACGTAGCTCTATTCCAGATCGCAGACGGCCTCAATGGCAGTCAAGGAGGTGCTCTCAGAGGAATGGGTCGTCAGCATGTTGGTGCTGCAGTGAACATTGTCAGCTACTACTGCGGTGCACTGCCTCTAGGCATCTGGCTCGCTTTCAATGGCTGGGGGTTGGCCGGCCTTTGGGTCGGACAGTGCATTGCCCTGTACCTAGTCGGTTTCGCCGAGTGGGCGATCGTGATGTTCAGCGATTGGGACAAGCAAGTTGACAACGCATTCAAGCGCATGGATCATGGGACCGAGGTGGAAGCTGGCAGTGTTTAGGGACGAGTACGGACTAGCGAGTAGACCAGAGAAATCTAGACGATCGTTGCCGGTGATTCCCATGAACCATGGTTAAGGTTTGACACATCAATTTGCATCTCCTATCTACTGCTAACACTTCGCCAACAATGCATTGACTCTGGATCTGCGTGCGGCTGGGGAAGACACCCCGCTCCTGCCGCGCCGGTTCTCTTATCTTTACAGCGCCCGATCATCGACCACCGTCTGCTCATCGATCATGTTGACTGCATATGTACGCCTGAGAAGCTAACACTCATTTAGAAGGTCGAGGCATCGATTGTGATCTCACATGCAACTAGCCAGAAGCCCCATGTGCTGCGCCGAAAGCTGCATCTCCTCGCGTGTTGTAAGGTACACTGCACCCCGGACAGCAATGCGGTGTTATGATGACACCTCTGACGACGACAACGACGACCGATGCCCGGAAGCTCTCCTGTGGAGCTATGAGCTTGTAGCAATGACAGATCTTTTAGTCAGTTGGAGGTGTCATTGTTGAGAAGCTTCTCTGGAAAGTGGAAAAGTAGCCACGAGGACTGAACCTCTTATAGAGAGACTTTACTCCCCAAAAACTTCCTAGGCAAAAAAAAAATCACGATTGTCCCCTCGTTATCATTGCAGTCATGAAATATCTTACTCTCGCCGCCGCTCTCGTGGGCTCAACGTACGCCCACGGCCATCACGATGACCAGACTCCGATCGAGGGGCCTCACCAAGGCCTCTGGTATAACACGTTGCCAGGCGACGGTGGCACCCAGGTACTTGCAACCGCCTTCAAGATCGTTCAAGATTCGTTCCGTTGACAACATCCAGGCCGACTCTGTTTTCTCCGGTATCAGCACTTTTGGCCGACTCCAATACGCACCTTGCCTCGCGACCAACCAGGTCAAATACGACATAGCTTTCCTTGGAGCTCCTCACGATACTAGCACCAGCTACAGACCGGGTGCAAGATTTGGTATGAAGAAGAAAGACACGGTAGTCAGGAGACGAGTGGAAGCTGACAATATGCAGTAAGAACATCCCGGCGGCCGGACCAGGTTCAACTGCGGCTAAGTAGCTATGAGTGTCGTCGGAAAGATTACTGACTGCGACTGTTTCTTAGGGCCCTCAAGGCATCAGGCAAGGAAGTCGTCGTCTAAATCTCTAGTAAGTTGTTGAGACGTCAATTGGCGCCTTTGCGTTGGCATCGTATCTGACTCATTCGACAGTGGAGGTTACAACGTGCCGCTTGCCGCAAACCCGTTCGACAGTTGGGCCACAGTCATTGACTGCGGCGACGTACCCGTGACATCGTAAGCACATCGGACTCGGCTCGAAAGAGACTCAGGCTGACTGCCGATAGGTATGACCCGGAATGGGCAATCCACCAGATCGAAGAAGGCCACAACAGTATTCTCATGCGCAAGCCTTCCACCGATGCCGAAGAGCCCGGGTTGGCTAAGAAAGGCGAGACTTTCCCACGTGTCATCACCATGGGCGGCGACCACTCCATCACGCTACCCATCCTCCGCAGCATGAATCGCGCCTACGGCCCGGTCACTGTGATTCACTTCGATTCTCACCTTGACACATGGAAGCCCAAGGTCTTCGGCGGTGCCCCAAGCAAAGTCGCAAGCATCAACCACGGAACGTACTTCTACCATGCTGCAATGGAAGGCCTTCTGAAGAATGACACCAACATCCACGCGGGTATCCGCACGACACTTAGTGGATTGTCCGACTACGACAACGACGGCTATGTCGGATTCGAGATCGTAGAAGCCAGAGAGATTGACACAATCGGTACAGCCGGCATCATCAAGAAGATCCATGACCGCGTTGGTAGGTGGTCCTTTGAGGGATGGCCAGATGACTCCCAGCAATTCTGACACTTTCGCATAGGCAAGAACTCCCCAGTTTATCTTTCGATCGACATCGACTCCATCGATCCGGCTTTCGCTCCTGGTACTGGTACGCCTGAGACTGGCGGATGGTCGACTCGCGAGATCCGCACGATCATTCGAGGCCTCGAGGGTATTAACCTCGCTGCTGCCGACATCGTCGAGGTGGCTCCGGCGTACGACACTAACGCGGAGCTTACGACCATGGTATGTGAAAGCTAATGTGATCGTCTTGTCGAAACACCAGCTAATCAATTGCACTCCGGCAATCAGGCTGCTGCAGACGTCCTTTACGAAGTGATGACACTCATGGTTAAATCTGGACCGATGTCACTGTCCGCCCAAAGCGAAGCCAAAGCCGACTTGTAGAGTGTACGTGATGGGGCTTCAAGGGTTGAAGAGTAGAAGATAGGCACTGGCCGCTGCAATCCGTTGGATCGTGGTCTTCGTAAAGAGAAAATAGGAGCGACGGCTAGAAGTCAAGTAAGCGACCGGAGTCAGAATGAAAGGCACATATACCTTCTAAACGTATGATGATCTTGATGATAGCAGTCGTCAGACTTGAGGACCGGCTCCAAAGTGAGACTGAGCGTAGCAAAGTTCGCTAATCAATCTCCTCACGTTCCGCCAGATCGCATCTTTAGCCTGTGTTCTGTTCTACCCTCCGTAAAGCGCGTTTGTGAGCACGTCCGGCCACAGTTAAGGGTGGTTAAAGGAATCGTATTCCAGTGCTAGCTCGTCAGTTCAAATGGGAGTTCCTGCGCTGAGGTTGTTGAAGCGCTCAGGCTGATCTCTTTAGCGAAGGAAAAGTTGTTCGATGCTGGGAATTGTGATCCCAAAGTCATGTTGTGGTTTGTTGCTCGGTCAGCGCCGTCTTCGGAAGGGGTACCAACCCAGTATTTCTGTTCGGACTCGGTTTGCAATGTTGGTGGTAGTTCATCCAAAGATGCATGCACGTGTTGGACGAGTGGCAGCGGTAAAGAGATCAAGGGATGGATGAGGATACCTACCTTACTAACTTAAACCAAGAACCTAAGGTAATCATTGACTGCTCGGGCTTGGCTCTCCGAAACCTCCGAGCGAGACGCGGGGTCGGGGAACTTTTCCAGAACTGAAGCCGCTCGAAGATCACTCACTCGTCCAACTCAACGACAATACTGCTATAACACTGCGCGGCACTACCTGGCAATTCTGCTAACCCGCCCGGACGATGATCTGGTAGCCTGTCCCTCTCTCAATCGTCGCACAACACCGCCGCCATGTCGAAGCTCTCGCCAGAGGCTACCAGCCTTCACGATGCGACTTTCGCAAATGCGAAGAGCTCCACCGAGGGCGTCAAGAAGTCCTTCGCCCAGCGGGAGCTCATGGAAATAAGCGGCATCCAGGAACCAGGCGAACTTATTAGGATCGTCCAAGAGCTTGTACAGCACCAACTCTTCCGCACCCTCAAAGCCGAGCGCACGCTATACTGGTCTCCGAGATCAAAAGAGGTCGCGGCACAGCTTTCAAGCTTGGACAACGACGAGCGACTTATATACGAGGCGATTGAAAACTCGGAAACGACGGGAATATGGTTGAAGAGGCTCAAGCAGAATACGGGTGTTGCGCCAGGAAATGTGAACAAGATCATCAAGAAGCTGGAGTCAAGCCAGCTGATCAAGAGCATCAAAAGTGTCAAGTCGCCCGCGCAGCGCATATACATGCTATTCCACCTTGCGCCCGCCGAGGACGTCACCGGAGGTAGCTTCTTCGACTCGGGCGACCTCGACGAGGGATTGGTGGAGGAATTGGGCAACTTGATTGTGTTTCATGTACGCAGTCAGAGCTGGGTCGAGGTGAAGCCTACCAAATCTAGGCACGGTCGCGACAGCTCGCCCGTGGACGTGGACGCAGAGGATGGGGAGAGGAGCGGCAGCAAGCGCAAGCGCAATTCAACTGCGGAAGAGGATGCGCCGGCAAAGAAACGCAGCAAGCAAAACGAGCCTGTGATCACCCAAGTCGCATACCCAGCCGGCAGTCGAAGCTATCCGACCGCGGACAGTATCCACGACTTCATCACCAACTCCAACGCTATTCGAGAGTCGAAAGCCGCGTCTATTACCATCAGAGAGGTTCAGGAAATCCTCAACGTGCTGGTATGGGATGAGAAGCTTGAGAAGGTTGGCAACGGCTTCCGCACAGTGCTTGGTGTCAAGTTCAGACCTCCCGGCTCCTTCGATGGCGACGGCATCGAGGACATTGTTGGCAACGGGCTTACGGAAGCGCCATGTGGCAGATGCCCGGTCTTCGACCTCTGTGCTCCTGGTGGTCCGATCAACGCGGGGAATTGCGTGTACTTCGATCAATGGCTCAAGGCTTGATGATTATTGGCGCACGGTGACGGCGGTGACGTGACGATTGAATGTCGCGCGTCGTCGAACTTGTCGCGAGTTGAGACAGATAACAGCGTGAACGGCGTGCTTGATTTGACGGTTTAGCGAAGGCGTTGGGCGGGATTACCGATGCAACAACCCAGCATCGAGTAGAGATGTATCAATATTTTGAAACCACGTGTGCCATTCGTGTGCTATACATTACACTCGAACCATGATCCCTTCCATCCTTTTGTTCTCGAGTCAGACCGTCGTTTCGCTTGAATCACTTGAACCACGCGTGACCGGCAGGCGACCAATATTGTCTGGGCCCCCTAAGCTATGCAGTAGATCTTCACTATCGTGTCCGCCGAGCCAAGATGGCGGGCTATGGACATCTTCAAGCTACCACCAAGCCGCGTCAAGCCAATTTCCGTCTTCAGAGCAATGCCGCGGACGTAGCCAATGACAGTGCTGAACTGCCCCTTTAGCGCAACGGATTCGATGTACTATAAATTGCCAACCTGGAGGCATGGCCTTGTTCGAGTTTGGCTACGACGAATCATCCTCAAACCGTAGTCGATTCATGACCGTTGAGGCTCCGCTCGGTTCGAGGCCTCCCTGTTGATATCCCATTCCAGCTTCGTGGCGTGTGTCTATTGTTCAACCTTTCCTCAACCTCATGTTTGTCGTGTCTGAAAGTCTTCCCTCTCCATAACAACGTACAACAACACCAACCTCGCCGTCACTCCTTTCCGCCGCACCACAGTCACTCATTACAGCATCTCGCCACAATCACATTCCTTCAATCAGAACAAACGTCACCACTGGGTATTGCCATCATCACCAGCCCTACCTTACTACACAGCGAATTGCGGATTCCACATTCCAGAGCCTGCCTTCGGTAACACCTTCCGGGCGGCCACATACAACCAGCACACTTCGGCGACCGACCTCTGGAGAGCCTTTGTGCCTACATCACGACAACAAGTCGGCGCACTTTAGGCCGCAGCACGAGAACACACTTGAACGCGCACACACAGAATCACAGACAGCAGCAGCAGTATCAACAACAACAACGACAACAACAAACATGGCAGGCGTCCGCGACCCAGCATTTTGGAAGCGCTTCTCCGTAGCCGTACACATGGACGAAGACCAGGCCGAGAAGCAAGGACATCAACACAAGGACGAGTGCGTCTCCCTGATCTATGCTGTACAACTTGGCGCATTGCTGCCTCGGAACACTACATGAGTATGAACAGGAACATACGCTGACCCAACACCTCTACAGAGACTCATGGCTAGCGCGCCAACAAGGCAAAAAGAAGAACCGCACGATAGTGTGCTGGTGCTTCTGGATCTTCTTCCTCGCGTTCGTCGCCGCCATCGTCGGCATCATCATCTGGCTGGTGGAATCGGGTGTCCTCGATAACCTAGGGCACCGCGACGACGACGACGGACATGATGGCAAAGGTGCTTCATCTTCATGAGCGCGGCGAGGATTGCTGTTCTTTCCTTTTTCTTTGACGCCTTCTGCAACGATGGCCGGCTCGAAACCAGACGGGCGCTGGGCGATGACTCGGCAGTCTGTATAGATTATATGATACCAATGATGGAGGATGGAGGATGGACGGGCGGCGAGCCCCTATTGGCTCAGGTAGATACTCAAGTAATTTGAAGTTGCTATTGCAATAGGGCGAATGAATCATTCCTGTTGATATTCTTTGCATGTTGCTAATGTACACTTTCACTCGCCTTGCTGAAGAACGCTGGGTATCATCTGCTTCATCTTGATCCGCTTTCGTGGTCCTGGAGCTTCCCTCTCAGCCCACTGTGATGATGAACATGTGAACGGCGGCGGCGGCTCATCTCAAGCTGCGCGGGTCGCTCTTCGTCCGTCTAGACACTCGCATACTTGCGCCTTTTTCCTTCCTGGTCAAATCCAGCGCGCAGACCAGCACAGTCTGTCCGATCTCAGGGCCATCATACTCGCGATGGCCACGGTGCCATGAAGTCAAGCGTGCAGCATATGCCGACTTACGCGCATCGGGTGGGCTGCGACGGACAGCCGCAACGGCCTGGCTTAATACCTAGGTCTTGTCGGCTCCGGGCTAGCACTCCTGCTCACGCTGCGCTCGTCACGACCGCGCTCACGCAGCCACTTCTTCGTGGCAAGCTCCAGCTCTCTGTCCAGTTCCGGCGAAGGCTCTTTGCGGTGGATGAAGTTGCAGAAACCGCCGCGCACACATCCATCGCCACTGTTCAGCCTGCAGCACGCTTCCCTAAAGTCCGTAACAGGGCTCAACTCGCTGTAGATCGGCCTTCCTGCGTACCATCTGCTGTTCAAGCTCTCGCTCGCCGCCTGTGCAGAATCCTCGTACTTGAACCGCGCGTACACGTTGCCGATCAGGTGGTCGTTGTTGTTGTCGCACACTACCACCTCCTCGATTTCGCCAAACTTGCACATCTCGCACCAGAAGTCCTCGTAGAAGGCGTCGAAGTGGTTTTGCAGCTGCGCGGGTGTCATGCGCGACTTGCCGTCGTACGCAGGGTTTTGGTAGAGGTTGGGCAGGAGGATCGTTTGGCTGTAAGAAGGCTTGACGTGTTTGCGCGAGCATCGGTCACCGTGGCGGCAGGCGCCGATTTTGTAGTAGAAGGAGCAGTTGACCTTGTCCTGCTCGGTACCGAAGATGGATGCCAGATAGTTAGCCATGATGTTGGTGAAGCCGGGTGGATAGTCGAGTGATTTGAGAGTGTCGTCAGGAACAGAGTGGATGATATGATGTTGATGCGCTTATTTTGTTGTTGCTGGTTTTCTTGGGATGTGTAATGGGTGAGCTCGATGTTCTAGCTCCAACGTGAACAGTATTGTTCGCGACGCGAGCGAGCGGGCTCACTTGCGGCAGCGGAAGATCCCGAGTTTTGTGAGCCTTGCTTCCTCAGGCTTCCGATGGCCTCTCGAACAGTCTGGATAATGTCCTTCACAACCTCCATGTGGAACTCTGTGAATGCCTCCGATGCTCGTGACCTCCTCTACAAATTCTGCCGGGTCATTGAAGACCTTGACCACCGCGCTATCGAGGATCTTGTCGTTCTTGGTGTTTGAATTTCCACGAGGACCAAGGACCTATTGAGCATCGAATCCTGAGATCTTGATTTGCCATTGGCAGAATACATGCACCAACTTGCATCGATAGCTGACCGCTCTTGGCTAATGATTTGACATGTTCAAACGATCATTCACAATCACAGGAGTTGTCGGCTCTTCCGGTATATTTGCCTATCTACTACGTGAACAAAACAGGCAGTGCCAGCCGAGCATCCATCTTCGTCCTAGGGCAGAAGAACCCCGAGTCTGATCATCAGTGAAGTGGAGGTAACGATCCTAGATGACATCCTCACAAGATGACACATACATCAGGTGGGACATCATACATAAAGGCGTGTTCCCAGCTGTGCAACGTAGGAGCTGCCGCAACACTTCAATCCCACGAAAATGTCAATCCACAACGAACATCAAAGCTCGACCCGGGAATGGCACAAGAGAGTCGACAAAACCTCTTACCTCATCAGTACTAGCCCAAATATGATCGATCACGACTTTGTCAACACATCTTTTGCCAGCCCTGACATGTACTGGGCCAAAGAACTTCCCCGGAAAGACCTTGCATTGATGCTCGAACACTCACTCACACTCGGTCTATACAAACATACAGGCGAGCCTTCCTCGCCGCGCACGCCCTCTCCCACGCTCAAAGACCCAGAGGAAGAGGATGCTACTATGGAAGATTGGGAGCAGATTGGGCTCGCGCGCTTCGCAACGGATCATGTCTCCTTTGCGTTTCTCACCGACGTCTTTATCAATCCAGACCATCGTGCGAGTGGGCTCGGATCTTGGCTCATCGGGTGTTGTAAAGAGTGGATGGACGATTTGCCGTACCTCAGGAGGGCTATGCTGATGGCCAGCGATGATGTTGGAAAGGCGTATTATGCCAAGGCTTTTGGTATGGCAGATATCGCTGGCGAGGCATCGCAACATGGATTGGTGTGCATGACCAAGATCGGGCCAGGAAGCGCCTTAGGCGATGGAGAGGAACATTGAAGCTATATGGCGCTCATGGGAATTGTCGCATCTTTTAACTATGTGAACATGCGATGACTGTGAGGGTTCGTGATACTGTGTTGGTATCGAGGATGATGCAACCCTGGGATCGTGCTGCCTGATTTTTTAGCTATAGAGTTGAACCTACTTCCGAGCAAGTGTGAGATTTCGTGTTCATTCCAATAATCCATACCTATATAAGGTATATCTCGCGTTGTTGATTCGTTAGACACGTTCACGCTCTTATCTAATCGTCCCCCTGATAACTCCCCAGACTTCCGCGCAACGAACGAAACGTTGGAGATCACCTTACTACCTACTTACTAGGTAATAAATCACGCTGCACGGCCAAAGGAGCTCAGACAACACCAAATCCGACAATGCGATGAGAATACACAAGAAACCACAACGCCCCAATTGAAACCTCTTGCGCGCCCATCACACCACACCCACCAAACCGCACGCTCTCGCGCGTCCCGCCCAACCACCATGCCTACCTACTGGCTCTCCGACTCGCAGAGTGCGTCCACCCAGAAACCCCTCAAGAAGACACCAAAACTCCAGCCAGCGCTCCCGAAAAAGAAAAAAAACAATGCTAACCCATCACAACCCCTCGCAGAGATCGGCGTCGCCTTCTGCAGCGGCGGCGGCTTCTTCTTCCTGCTCGGCCTGATCCTGTTCTTCGACCGCGCCCTGCTGGCCATGGGCAACATCCTGTTCCTGGTCGGCATCACGCTGCTGCTCGGCCCGCAGCGCACGTTTGTCTTCTTCGCGCGCAAGCAGAAGTGGAAGGGCACCCTGGCGTTCTGGGCCGGCGTGCTGCTCATCCTGATGAAGTGGCCGCTAGTCGGGTTCGGGGTGGAGTTGTTTGGGATATTTGTTTTGTTTGGGGTGAGTTTGCTTGCTTGTCTTGTTGGAGGAGGAGGAGCATATATTGGAAAGAGGGATGTATGGTTTGGGGAGTTGGAAACGGGACTGGAGCATTCGGGACGATGAGGATTGTTGGCTGACACGAGATTTGTTTCTCTCTTCGCAGGAGTTCTTCAAGACGATCGCTGGGTTTGCGTATAGCATTCCTGTCATTGGACCTTATCTGGCTCGAGGCTTACAGGTTGCCGGCGACAAGGCTGGAGCGAATGAAAGGGCACACAAGGACTTGCCTGTGTAAGGTGCTTTTGTCTTTCTTGAAAAGTTGGAGTATGGGCTGGCCGGGAACAAACCATGAGGCACAGGCGCAAGGTTCGAAAGAGAGGCGAAAGGAGAGGCATGATAACATTGGACGATGATGCATGAAGGCATGGGAAAGCACGATAACATGACTGTTCTAAACCTGTCTGGATGACATGGATGCACGGCAATGCCTTCAACGAAACCGATGGAACTCGCATGTTGGTAATGCGACGATACTCCATTTGCGGCCCTCGAATCCGCCTGATGGAACGATCTTCCTCAAAACGGCAGGAGAAGGGTGTACTTTTATGGACCTTCGCGATGAACGTATACAAGATCAGTACGAAGAATGTCACGTCGCGTAAGTCTTCACTCGAATCAGCGTTTCGATGCCATGCAAGGTTCAACGTAGCGTGTAGACAGAAAAGACGATCATCTCCGAACCAGACGGTTTTCCTTGCTGTGCAACACGAAATTGGAGCTCGCGTCCCATCGCTTTGGCGCTATCGAGGTAGCAAGGCTCGAGAAATGGATCGAAATCTAGTACTACCAAAAATGCAGCTTGACTGGACATACTTTGTATGGTCTACAGTCACCCATCCATGGCAGGCGACCTGGCAAGATCCATTAGCGACAACGTCGCAGATGAGACGGTGTGAAAGCTGCAGCCCAACCTCAGCCATTAGAGCAGCTTCAAGTTCGTTGCGTCGAAGCGGTGAAACAATCCAAGTCGTGCGATGTTTTCGCATGATGTGAAGTGAAGTCGAAAATGACGGCACCTGTGAAGTCGCGCTGCGCTCGCTCTCGCCCAAAGACGTAGTATCCTGTCCTTGTAGCCATTATTCGTGCCATCGTCAACCCCGATCGCAAGCGCAACGCTTGGGTATATCTGGGATTGGGTAGCAAACCTACCCAGCTCCGTGGCCATGGCAACCAACTCTATTAGGTATATCCTCTCACATGAAGGAGACTCTCATGGGACAAATGATCTGGGACAGAGTGCTACCAGCGTCGTCCAGATCTGTCTCAGTTCGTTTCCTTTCGGTGGAAGCTTGGACCGAGTGCACAGCGCACACATACTCCAGGGCAGCTCGTCGGGCTTCCACATGTTATTGGGGTTTCAGAGATGTCGTCTGCTTGGGTAGCGGCAAATGAACTGGAGTCCGAGCGGCGCACAAGGGTCGCGACGGCAAAATTTTCCAGATCATAGTATGGTGCAGCCTAGAAGTTTCGTCGCGACAGTCGTTGAACGGCGCTTCACGGCGCAAATACGGTCGTGAGTCCAGATGTGAAGTTGCCGCCGAGGCTACCGTCCACCATTATCAAGTGCTTTCTCGCCTCGGGGACCGTCGAGATCGAAAAGCAAGAAGCATCGTCGAGGCGCGATCGCCCTGCAGTACTAGTTGGTAATCACAACTGTCAAGGCGTCAACATCTACTCCACAGCAGTGTAAAGGAAAAACAGCAGATCGCATGGCTTTTGTCAGCGGAGTTTGGGCCAGACAGGGAATCCAGAGCGCACGGACTTCTGTACAGGCGTGCTCTCGTCAGCAGCCCTGTGAGAATTGGACTTGACAGCGTCAGCGAACTTGGGTGGCTTGCAAAAGGTTTCCAATTGGCTTTTGATCTGCGGGACGAGATGAGTAATTCCGCATGCGGGTGATGTGATTGCATCCATCGTGGTTGTTGCGGGCATGATGCATGCATGCGGGTTTGTTTTGTGTGTTGCGATATGTCGGGGTAAGGCCCGTGGCATTCTCGAAGGTGAGTGATGATGAGTTGGTCAGCTTGGAGCACGGTGGTATCACTCATACATACTTGCGGCCCTGGCTTAGAGCGGGTCGTGCGGGCATTCCACCTTCAAGACCTTGGACGCTGTCGTCAAAGGAATTGGAAGACGCGGAGCGTTCGGATGATGAAGTCATGTCTAGTAGTGTGTAGAAATCTCATAGCCTTTGATCTGTTGATAATCTGATGGAACATACCGGATGATCGAAGCCGCCGGCGCGGAGCATCAATAACGAGGTGCGGACAGACGAGCGTCTTTATGCCTCTTTGCACAGCGAGCACAAGCGACCGGAGACGGAGCTGAGGTGTAAGCGCGACACCGGCACAGACTCTTCTTGGGAACCTTGGAATCTGGAGAAAGGGCGCCGCGCACAGCGATGTGAATCATGCGACACGGTGTTACGGCCGCTCGGATCGAAAGCGAGGAAAGTTGCCGACTGCCTCATGGAAGAAACCCTAAATCTCCAGATCTGATGCTCGCTTGTTCCTCCCGTTATGCTGCCGCAGAGGCTTCTCGGCCGGTGTCGATCAACAATTCGTCCGAGGCGTCCGAGTAGATGCAAGTGCTATGACTGTGACAGTTTGTGCGCCTGCAGGATCGCCGTGTGCCCTTAACCCCGATACTCTAAACAGTGGTTTGGTAGACGACCACGTTTAGACACCGGAGAGTCGGAGACAAACAGTACTGTAGTTCTGCTGTTTACGGACTTACAGTACGCGGCTGCCTTGCGCATGGATTGCCAAATGCGGTATACGACACCGCCGACAGTTTTGGGCAACATCAGCATCGCATCCATGGATGCTGCCAGACATGGCGGTGGAGATAAAGTATGCATAGGCTATGGCGGAGCAGTCAGCCTCATGGCTGTGAAGCGTTGTCTTGGGCTGCGTTTGCTCGTACAACCTGCGACGGAGAAGTCGTCTCGCGACAGGGCCTATGAGAGACATGGATACACGTGCCAATGTCTCATGCACAGAACAACGCACAGGACCGCACGTTATGCGACGAAGCGAGGGGATGGTTTGTGTGGGGGATGATTGGGGTCTTGCTGCTGCCTGTTGCCTGAGCGGTACGGTCGTATGAGCCATTGCACTGCATTGGTGGCCCGCGACGAATACGCCAGGCTGTGCTGCGAAGGAATGCGGTGGCCTGGAGTTAGATTGCAGTATCAAGCTAGCAGGCTCGTAGAGAACGGCTCGCGCGGAGCCCGTTCGCTGCGTATTGGAAACGATGGCTGAGAAAGGCGCCAAGAGGGCATCTCTTCGCATTATGGCTCGCACGGGCGCAGCGGTGCATGGCATTGGCAGCAATAACGATGAATGCTATGTCAGGGTGAAGTGAATCACAATCACCACGGGTCGCTCACGTTAGGCAGCGATAGTGGTGGTGGTGGTCATGGTCAGATGCGACGCACAGAGGACGTTGGAAATCATGGGCATCACTACACACTACTGTACTGTGGATGATTACGGTATGTTGGATAGAAGGGCCATGGAGATTGCAAAGCAGGGGTCCGGGCACGGTGTGCGATTGTCAGCAGGGTGATGGGACAAGGAGAGGGCTTGGGGCTTACCTTGGACAAAGGCAGGTCATGCAAGCAGCGTCTTGCTAAGACTAAGGTATCACCAGGAACTCCGGTCGATTACACATCCGAGAGCGGGCTTTAGACGGAGCCAAACGTGCAGCAGACAGACCCACAGGCAAGTCGAACTCTAATCTCGCTCTCTCAGTCAGCTAGCGGCCCTTGCGGACGAAGTTTTGGTACAGCGAGCAAAGCGAGACGGCTTTCCGGAGACTTTGTCGATGCGGCATACGAAGACACAAATATCATCTGCCTGCCCGCCCTGACATAGCGTTCACTCCTCCTACTCACTCACACACATACACACAACTCGACAACATCAAACCGACTACAACAACACTACCCCACTCGACCATCTTCCAAGTCTTCTCACCTCGTACCGTAACCACGGATACCACTCCCACAAACAATCACCAGCCACGATCAGCCACAGATTGTGTGACTCAGGCAGACATCTCGCCATCATTAACTCCAACCTGACTCACTACTCGACCGACATTAAGGTTACAATGCCTTCTCACTTAAGACTTCAGTCTTCCTTTGAGCCATTCGTCGCAGAGGCTTCTTTCCACCAAACATCTCCCACCCTCCCACCAGCGAAGAAGCAGAAGATGTCTCTCACCCGCACATACGCCGTTGCCTCGACCGCAAGGTCGAAGCTTGGCCGTGAAGCCAGCCGCGCCGATCACAACCTGCGCCGCCTGGTCGGCCACGCAAACCTCCTCGACACTCTCATGATTGACCTCGCCGATGCCGAACGCGAGCAAGAAGCCTGGTTCAACTCTTCCGTCAGCAAGGCCTCCCCCTCAGAATCTCGCCACATCCAATGGTTCGACTCCGTCCAGGAGGACTTCGAGGACGACAGCGACTCCGACTCCGACTCTGACGTCGAATCCGACGATGGCTCCGTCTACGACGAAGACGCCGAGATTCTCAGCATTCCCGTTCGCCGCATCCGCACCGCACCCGTTGTCATCGAGTCAGAGGAAATTGACCTCAGCGACGACGAAGACGACGCAGAGTACGACGAAGAGTACGACGAAGAGCACGCTCTCACTCGTGTTCCCAGCAAGCATTCACCACCCGAGCTCGCGCTCGACGACTCCGACTCTGAAGACGACTCAATGCCTCCCTCGCCCGATCAGCCCACAATGGAGCTCAGCGAGAAGTCAAGGCAACAGCTCAGCGCCGCTCTCTACGGCGACAAGTCACAATCCGCGTCAATGGAAGACTACATCATGCACGAGCCCCAACGGCCACTCATCAGCGCCTACTAAACCGGCATCTCTTGCATCGATATTTCCACCTTGACGATTCAGCGACTTTCAGCAATTTGAGCGACTTTTGAGCAGAGCACTTCAGCGCGGCGTTCGGTATTCCCACTCTGGTTTTTCCTTTTCTTTTCTATTACCTCGTAACATTGTCGGCACGGAAGCCAGACATTGGATCTCATCTCTGGGGGGAACTATACGAGGAAACTGTACGAAGGGCATGAGCGGTGGACGACGGTTGCATCTCCCTCTTACATTTTCAAAGAGGTTCGAGAACGACCATTAGCTAGCGATCAATGCGAATCATGAACAACAACACAAATTTCAAAACGATTAATAATTACCATTCAAACTCGATCTCACATTCTCTCTCTCAATCTAAAATCATCTCCACAAACAAGCAGATCTTCCATGGGATCCCCCTTGCGCAAACGCAATAATCCCTGTCATAACCATGCGATTTGCACAAAAAATTCTTATGCACAAGCCACACCACACTCCTTTCCATCTTACTCACCGACGCGCCGTTGGCACTAACATGGCTGCCTGCGCTTGGTGTGGTTAGCGAAAGTCCGCTCGCAGCCGGCTCCCTCGCGAGATCCGAGCCACAAGTGACTTGCAAAAAGGAAAAACCGACGACAAAGGGTCTCCGGTATTGCCAATCACGGTGTCGAAACGCCAAGGGTTCGTCGTTCTCGGTCTGCTCGGACCCGCTTCGATTCCGTTTTCCTTCCATCGATTTTCCTTTCGCAGACTTCGTTCGGGTCGTTCCATCACACATCATTGTTATTGTCTCTCTGTCTCGGCCGAGAACCCCACGCCTTTTCTGCTTTCTGCTTGTAAATCCAACGCCCTTTGCTTGTCAATAATACTCTTTCACGTGCCGCGTGCCGGTGCGCAACAGGGCAAGCCTCCAACCTGAAGTCTCATCACGCTTTTTCTGATCCCGCTCCCGCGCATCTTTTAGGGTTGGTGGTATGACGGATTTTTTGTGCGCTTTCTGAGTTTCGGTGTTGCCCCGGTATCAAACGTAAAAAGGGCGTGTCGCTTTCATATGCCATGGCGACGCGAAAGTCTTTGTGCCGACTTTTCTTCATCGTGCAGTTGTTTTCTTCGCTGCCGAGGTGTGTCTGCTTGTTTCGGCTTCATCAAAGACAGGGCTCGTTTGCGTGCGTCTCACGTCGGAGATGCACTGTGCATACCTGTAAGTTGTATCTACTATGTGTGGAACGAGCGTTATCGGCGGTGGGTATCTTGCACCATCCCCCACGTTTCATCACTTCCAAGTTGTCCTAAAGGTCCCATTCAAGCAGTTGCACGTGATACTTCCACGCTCAGATAGAGTGTCTGCCAAGCATGCCGGCCACGGCTAGTCGGCGAATCTCGAATGACAAACGATCCTCTCTCTCCACACCAACCGCACATCTTTCCACCTGGGGAAAAGAAGCGGTGGAGACGGTCGCGCAATCCATCCACCTACCACCAAGACCCTCCTCCACCTCCACGCAAGCACGCAAGTCGGTCGGTCGGTGCAACTTCGTCTCTAAGGGTGGAGATGACTTCCAACCACTACTATCTACAGTACACTACTACTACTCTAGGTTTGTGACTTGGCGAAAATGCGGACGCGTCGTGCATCCACCTGTCGTGCAATCCTCTGGCTTTTGGTGGCTTAGCTGGCGAGGCAGGCACGCAGGGTCGGGCGACACCAGCACACGCCTGAGATGCATATGTGGCGCTCGCGATCAATACCACCGTAGCCGCTCTCACCGCTGGATGACTGGCATTTCGCAGTATAGCATGGCACCATAGCAACCACTGCTACATGTAAGCCGGCATTGCCGCCGTTACATCGGAACACTACAGTACTTACATGTAGGTGTATGGGATATTGGCTGACCTCTCGAGCGGGAGCGGAACGAGCGGACACTCAGGATAATCTTTCCCAGTCATCGAATGTCGACTTCCGTTTGCCGTCGCTTACTTGTGATCTTATGATTCTAATCTCAAGTATCGACATGTGAATGGAAAGTCCATGTATCATGGTCGCAACATCACCTGTCACTTCCCTCGGAAGCGTACTACCTTGACACCCCGAGTGGTTTTAACTCTGTACTGCCGCCGAGAGACTGATGTAGACTCTTCGCGTATATCTGTTATACACAGTTGTACAACCTTCGAGCTTCGAGTCGATCGACATTCACAGTACCGCTGAGAGTCCAAGCCTGTACAAACTATTGGGACGAAATGCTGCAGGTCACCAAGCTTCAGGTGCGTGATTGGATGAGATCACGCAGCCAACAGCCTTCCCCAATTCAACTCTCTTCCATTTCTCACATTGCTTTCGAGTATGAGTCCGCATCTGCGGACTCATCAGGATACTGGCGCAAAGCTTCCGCTACCAGACACAATCGTTACACAGCTATTCTCGTACCTGGATCCGGAGTCGCTAGCTCGGGCAGCCGCAGTCAGTCATCCGTTTCGAGAACTTGCATACTCTGAATATCTATGGAAGACGTTGGTCAACATCTACCTGGGTCCTGCCAACTCCGATCGAATCATGCAAGCCCGCGCTGTCTTTTCGACGGCTTTTCATTACCTTCCTTCCGTATTAGTTCATCCCTGAACTCATGTTCTGGCTTTCTGACGAGCAACCATATGGACAACTGACAGTCGCGCATATCAATCCAACCCTTTCTGTGCATCGAGGCGTGGACAGTGGTTGCAAGCCGGGAGAACAGCAGATATCGGCGGCCATGGGGCGTTGATCCGGAAGTAATGATCCACGCATCGGACATGCAGACTTACGTTGACAAAGGTGGTCTCGTCTTCCGCTTCGCGGTCGACGGAAAGCACTGGGATGCCAACGAAAAGGACTCGGGGTTCCGTCACACACGTGCTACGATGATGGACGAAAGAATCGCGTCGGCTGCTCGGTCGCGGGTGGAATTGTCACTCGGACATACGCGGACAAAGACCCCTGCCGATGTAGATCTGGACATGTGGGCAGCACCAGAAAGGTACGCCTCAACGACCACACCGAGGCTCCCTGATAGCGTAAGCGTACCGTATTCATTTCGACCACCAGGCAGCCCAACGACATGATGCAACCCTACCTTTGAGCTGCGTCGCAAACCGGACCGTCTTCCAACCCATGGATGCACAAGTACTCGCACTTCCGATACAGAAGATGACAGTCATGTCGTTGACAAAAAGAAAACCATCACATACGGAACAATCTCGCCGAATGCATATTCACCCAGCACCAAAGAGCCATGGCAAGGCATCTGATGTGGCGACTACTTTGACCATGGCGCAGAGTTTCTACTGATCTTACAACCAATGAAATGATGAACACGTCTCTAAAGGACTGAAGAACTCCAAACGGGGATATCGCATCGAAATTGCGCCGCCCAAAGAGCTTACTGGCAATCAAGCTGACGGGGTACAGCAACATCCCCCGATGGCAGTGCAGCTTTGTCGTCCCTGATCTGCTCGAAACAGGAGTCTTACGGGCTGCTGAAGAGGCAGAATTCCAATGTGCTCGCGGGGTCAGGACTGCGTTGCACCTAGCCCCCAGAGACTTCCGGCTCGGTGAGTTGCTGGTTCTGTTCCCCGAAAGTTTGGTCATGAGGAGAAGCTACTAATTCAAAAGTCATGTGTAGATCAGTATCGACCTTCGCAACTGATACTGATATCTTACAATCATTTGGCACAGTACTCCGAGTGTGCTTTGCTGGGTGTATCCCATACTGGCCAAGGATCGATCTCACAAGTTTGAATGTCAGTCAGATAGTCAGACTATTTGAGGATTACTGGATCTCTTGATATCGTCTCGCACTTTTTCTTTCGTATTTTTCGATCTACGAGATGTTGCCGATTCTCCAAGGCTCATGATCTCATCTGCGATGCCGTCACGGGGTTTGCATGGGCTACCTACAAGAGCGGCTGGCTATTGCGGCTTGTCAGCTCGAGAGGATGTCGGAGACTTCCTATGCACTTTTGATCTGCCATTTCCGAGTAGGTAGACAGGCGAGCAACTGGATGCCTAAGGTACTAGGGTCCGTTAAAGTGTTATGCTGACGAAACCTGAATCTCGCTGTCACTCCCGAGTCTGATTGATCGATTGAAGCGATGTCTCCGGTCGCATGTAAAACCTGTAACTGACGATTGGACGTGATGTCAGGCACTCCATGCACCTCATCCGTGGCCATCTCTGTATGTGAACATAGCTCTCACCTAGTACTCGAGCTGAATGAGCTCTGAGACCGACTAATCCAATTGATCTCGTTCGATATATGTATGTCTGCGTTGCGGCTTGGGGTAAGTAGGGTTAGAGTTACAAACCAACGACCGGTATATCTGAAGCTAAGTTATTACATGTTCATGTTTGGTGATTGCTTCTTACGTTGCGGCAGTAAAGTAGACACGTTCGTCGGTTCACTCTCCGAGAAGGTGTTTCGGGCGTCAAATGGTCATCGAAAACATGCTCATTCCTATGGGTATATCTTGCGAGGGACTACAACCAGCTGGCGTAACACCGGACGAACAACAAGAAAGAATGCCACTACATGTTGGGTACTGCGACGTCGACGTAACTCAATTCGTATCCATTTGCCCTCATATATGTATATATGACGCCGTGTATAACATGAAGACTAGATAGTCATGACCGCCCGCAAGCCAAGCGCTGGATATCGTCAAAAAGCAAAAAAAAAGCAGAAAAAAAAAAAGCAGCGAGACAAGGAGAAAAGCGGAGCTCAACAACAAGCCCGTGTTAGAGATAATCAACAAAAAGAGGAGACCAAACCCGCACTCAGACCTCCTTGACCCAAACCTCCATCTTGCCCATCTCCGCCCTCTCAACCCCAGCCAGCTCCTTGCACGCCAGCACCGCAAGATCCAGATCGTCCTGGTCCCCCACAGTGACCATGTCGCCGTCCTCGTCTCTGATCCGCAGCCTCACATCCGACTTGAAGCCGAACTTGGCTCTCACTTGTTCCAGCAGCTCCGTGTAAACCGGCAGTGACCCTGCCATCACGTACCGCGTGTCTTCCGGCGCGTGGACTTTGATGCGGATCTTGCGCATGGCCGGCGCGGTGGCGCGGCGGGACTGCGAGCGTTGGTGGCGGTGGCGGGAGGCGTTTCTCTTGTGGGGCGAGACGATTTCGTAGGCTAGGGGCGGCGAGGCTGATAGGGTGGAGGATGTTTCGAAGCCTTCAGTCTCTGCTTCGGGTTCTTCGATGATGGAGTGGTGGGCTCGGTGGAGGGAGTAAGCGCCAGAGCGGGTGCGGGTGTGCTGGGAGCTGGGGCGTGAGTAGGTGGAGGGCGGTGAGGTTATTGCTATGGCGGCTGTGGTGGTGCTGTGGGCTTCGATCGGATCGGGTTGGACGTGGATGTCTGGTGTTCGCTCGTAAGTCTGGCTGTGGTGGTCGGGCCGTCTTGAACCATCGCGGCTTCGGACTGAACCATGTGAGAATTCTCGACGTGGTTGGGGTCGCTCTGATTCGGAACGTTTGGGTCCTGTTCTTGGACGCTCTGATGATTGTGACTTCTGGTCGAATGCTGCCGCGCCGAGCTCCAGACGCAGAGGTTTCGCCGCAGGGCGATGGGCTTGAATACCCGAGCCCTGCGAATTCAGGCTCTCGGATGACCTTCGCTTCTGTGGTTGGACTGGTTCTGGTCGTTCAAGCTCAGGTGGAGGTGTGGGAGGGAAGACGTTGCGGTGCATGGGCGGTTCTGACTGTTGGCGTGACCGACTTGACAAGCCGGGCTTAACCATGTTCAATGCCGCATACGAGAGCTTCTCCCCTGGTCTGTCGTCCACGCCCATTGCTGCCAGTGCTGCCTGCCGCCGGGGATCGTGATGTCTTTGTTCATGAGCTGCCACCAATCGCGCCTTGCCGAGGTAGTCCTGCTTCTTCAGGTTCTTGACCTTTGCCTCGTTGGGCCGGTAGATGACGCCAACGGGGATAGAGAATACTGTATAGCCCTCTGCTTGTTCCTTGATCGCCTCGTCGATGACATCGTGGTCCAGCACGGCCTTCTCACGAGCGGCGAATATCAGGTCTTGCAGACCGGCATCCTTTTGTTGCAGATAGATGTAGCACAGCCCGCGGTTGAACAGCACTTCGCAGGAGTACAGCTTGAACTTGAGACCAAGCTGATCATAGTCGATGAACCTGTTGCCACGGAGATACAGTAATGTGTCGTTGAAGTTCGCGAGTGCCTCTTCGAAGTCGCCCAGTAGGAAATTGCTCACGCCTTGTTGGAAGTAAGCCACTGCGAGGTATTGGTCGAGCTGGACGGCACGTTGGTAGCATTCAACTGCACTTCCATGTTCGCCCAGTGTGGCGTGGATGACACCGACGTTGAAGAGGATCTTTGATGTGTCGGAGATGGACTCGAAGCACTTGAGACTGTTGTCGAATTCGTTGTTGTCGTAAGCGGCTAGTGCTGCGACCCAGGTCTCGATCTCTTGCTTCAAGGACATGGTGTGATGTTGGTAGTCGCTGTTAAACTCTTCCTCTGCTTCTTGTTCTTCTTCCTGCGTCAATCACGCAACGAGAGAGTTGGAGCTTGCGTAGTAGCTCTTGCGTTGCGTTGTCTTCGGGCTCAGTCTATTGCATATCGAAGCTTGCAGTCACCCAGGTTCTAGTCGAAACACGCAAACGAGACATACGGAGAAAGAGATACGAACATCACAAACCTCTCGCCTCCCCTCAAGCGGCTATGGGAGTAGGATATAGCAGCAGGCCCAGCGCGAGCGCCTCCCAAACTTGACCAAGACACCAAGCGCGCGTAACAGAGCGGCTCCCAATGGCAATAGGCACAGCAGCCATCCTCGCATGTCACTGCATCGGCCAAGCGAAGGCGATCCCCGTCAGGCACAGGGCCCAGGTGGTTGGAGACGATGACTGGCTGTTGTCGCGCCTGACCTGTCCTGACCTGCAGCGAGCTGTCGTGCGCTGCAGCGAGTCTGGCCTGGCCCGAGGCGTTCGTTAGGGCGGGCGCTTAATTGAGCCTCGGGATTTGATGATACTGAGAGTTCGTCTCCAGTTGTGTCTGGGCGAGTGATTGGCTGTGATGCCACCATGCCCTCATTGTTATATTGGCGAATGCTCTGTCGATGTTGCCGCATCAGGAAGGCTTGGATGTATTTTGAGTGTCAATCTAATCGCCTGCAGCTACGCACATTGGCATATAACAACACCCAGCCGGGCGTTCACGCAACATCATATCAAGGGAGATGTCGTATTGAAGTCGAACCCTCGGGCATCTCTAACAGATGAATGTATCCTGTCATGGGTATGCCGAGCATCCATCAAGGTAGGCACTATTGTGCATCCATATTATCATCGCTGCGTCGCGTCGTCAACATATCCCACCTGCATAGAGGCATCTATCTTGCATCCCACTCCCAGTCCGTTCCTAGAGCATGCCCTTGGACGTCTGCTCATTTCGCTCCTCCCATACAGTCTTGCCACTACAGCTGCACACCGTCTTGTCATTATCCCACACACCAGCACTCCTCGCAATAACTCCAACAAGCGTGTCGGGGTCTTCTTTGTCGAACTGCTCCGTCCGCCTGCTCACCACAATACTGCGACCAAGCATCTCCCAGATTTGAATCGGTCTGTCCAGAAAGACCGAAGCCAACCCGCTCTTCCCAACGTCAATCGTGCCGAAGATCCCCTTGGCCGTCCTCGATGGCTCCTCTTTCTTCGCTTCGAGTAGATCCCAGATACCACCCGTGCTCGCAGCCCCGTCACTGATATTGCCAGACTCCCGCACCGTCACGTTGTAGGTTCCTGGACTCACACCTCGCAGCGTCATGTCCAGAACAGTCATCGCGGGCCCAACCTGAACCATGCGGATCAGACCGCGGACCTGATCCTTTACAGTCGAGGAATGCGTCTCCAGAATGCAAACTGCGGCACTTCCACCTTTGCCAGAGCCGCGAAGGATGGCATCACGGCCGGTTTCTTGAATGGCCGATACAATGGCCGAAGGAGCAGCGTTGCCGGTCACGGAGATGAGCTGTGCTTTGAGGTCCGCGGATACGTCGCTGATTCCTTGTGGCTCATGTCAGTCTTGTGAATCGTGGGTGTTGGAACACCACACCGAGCAGCTTACCGTCCAGTTTGTAGAGAGAGGTCGAGACGGATTTAATACATGCCTCACAGCTCAGCGGGACGGCGAACGTGGTCTCGAATGGTGGGATCATGGTGTTGAGATAGATATGTGCTGTAGCGGGTTTGGACAAATCGATTGGTGCGTACGGTATCTATCTATGAGTAAAGACATGGTCTACAATGGTGGGATGCTCGTGGTTTGTAATAATGCGGGCAAGCCAGCCAGCCAGGGCACATCATCTTCGCGGCGGCTCGGAAGTGTCCAGGCCCTGGCCCGATTGGGAACATTTGAAGTCGCTCCTCAGAGAAGCGCGCGACCATTTACTATCATTGGCCGATACATACGAAATAACCAGCTACGAGAATACCACAACACGAGACAAGTATTCCCGCGAGATACATCACGCACCTGGACTTTTCCACCAAATCACTCTTGCGCCCTACAGGGCAACCACCGCCAGCACAATGTCCCAATTCGTCGGCAAGGTACATACATCCATACCACTTCACGATTCCCACCCCGAACCCTCCTCTAACACATTTCAGACCCGCCTCGCATACTCGCGTGCATGGCACCACGTCGACGCCGGCAGCGACCCTCGCCCTCTCGGCCGCCTGGCCTCTTCCATCGCCCTCACCCTCATGGGCAAGCACAAACCGATCTACGACCCCAGTACCGACTGCGGCGACTACGTCGTGTGCACCGGCCTGTCGCAACTCCACACGACCGGCAAGAAGATGCAGAAGAAAAAGTACTACTCGCACACGACGCGGCCGGGCAGCTTGAAGGAGATCACCATGGAGCGCATGATGGAGAAGTGGGGAGGAGGAGAGATCCTGAGGCGCGCGGTCAGGGGCATGCTGCCTAAGAACCGGCTGAGGGATGACCGGATGGCGAGGTTGAAGTGTAGGTTACGAAACGTGGCGTGCTTGTTCACTGGGTTCCGCTGGCTGACTTCTTCTTTTTACGCAGGCTTCGAGGGCCACGCACATCCTTACAAGCAGAACATACTTCGACTCGAGGGCGAGAAGAGCAGCATACTAGACTTGCCGGAGGTCAAGGCGACCATGGAGAAGACCGCTCCCTCGCCCGCGGCATGAGCATCAATGAAGAACTACTGTATGTTTTTTCTTGTAGAAATTCGGCGTTTGTTATATTGGGCGATATCACTGTACAGATACATTGGAGGGACAAGAATACGAGAGCATTTTGCGAGGGAGTCTGTTGGGTATATTCATTTGTACCATCATCAGGAAGAAGAGCTGTCACAACCGTCTACTAAGCTTGTCCAACGCGCTTAAATCTGCAGAAATGGGATGTGTTCGTCATTTATAGCTTGGAATTGGCACCCTTGCGAGTGATTGTGCACTGGATCAGGCCGTTGGGATCGGTCTGGGGTGCGTACACTTCCGCATCTGCGCCAGTGTTCTTCAGGCCGTTGAACCAGCTGAGGTCTGTGGAAGTAGGGTCAGCAATGGCTCTGTGGACTTGAAGTTGCCTGTGATTCCGAACTTACCAATCTCAAAGTAATGCTTGTTGGGCAAGCTGTAGTCGACTGCCTCCACCTTGGGAGCAGCTTCGAGGATTTGCTCGCCCATCAAGTACATTGTGTTTTGCACGCTAGGACTGTTCTCCTTGGCGAAAGTCTCCAAAGTGATCTTCCGCGCATCCTCCCACGCCTTGTTGAAGCTTTCCTGGTCGCGCTTCACGTCCTCGACACCGCCGAATCGCTTCCAGTGCAAGCCGGCCTCGACTTCTGTGCTCAGCACGCGATCCCACGTCTCCGGCAGCCGAGTGTATTCGTCGCGGTGGAAGCCCCAGAACTGCGAGCCCGTGCTCTTCAACACGAGCAGTCCCTTGATTCCACTGCACACACTGATACCTTCGCCCCGCCGTGCAACCACCTCTACAGTCCTCGTCTCCGCACCGTCGCGCATGAAAGAGTGGGGATGAGGTGCGCCGTCGACCTGCATGCGCGCCCATCGGTGAACGACCACGCTGACGTGCGCGGCGGTGATATGCGGGTAGGTGTCGATGTAGTGCTGGCCGAGGATGCTGGCGAACAGCTCGGGCGGGTTGACGGGATTCAGCTTGGCGGTGATGTATGCGGTCTGCTTTTGCGTGTCGGTTGCGACGATGTTGGCGTTGTCGGCGTGCGTCCAGGAGGCGGCGATGTCGCCTTCAAGCAGGGTGCAGACGGTCATTTCGGTCACATCTTGGGTTTGGTCTGGATTGCGCTGGACTTTGTAGAGGCGGACGTTGTCCTTGCCGTAGCGGGCGGAGGAGAGATAAGCGGGCATGTTGAGAAGAGGTTTGCTTTTCGCTTTTGCTGGTACTGGTTCTGTATTGGATACTGCTGCGTGGTTATGTACTGTGTGCCCGAGGAAGGTTGAGGCAGGGATTGTGAGACAGGAAAGATGGCAATGAGCGATTGGAGATGTTGATAAGGCGATAGACGAGGTCGACCTACAGGCTGCGGCTGGTACTTGTAGTCAAGGGACTAGGGATCTCTTATCGCGCGGCGTCTTGCCATATGGCGGATCTATGGTACTCTGGTTTGTGCTGGTGAAGTGAAGTTGCGGAGCCCGCCGAGTCGCGCCTACCGCCGACCCAACTCAACGCCCAGGCCTTGAACTGGCCGCGCTTCTACCATCGCACAAGGCATGCATCGCATCCTTGGTATTGCTGTTCTGCGAGATCCTGACATGCTCTGGGGATGGCTGACCTCTGCGAGACAGGAACTTGAACGACTCGAATGCGATTTCGTTGTGGCTGTCATCATATGGCCATATCAGAGACGCCTTCCAATGCCATCGCCCATTTCCTAGGAAGCAGAAAGGTTTGGCTGTGCTAATACCATGTGTACTCAGATCCAGATCATGGCAAGATCCATCTATACACGTGCTACCCCTGTACCTACGACAAGGCTTGTCTGGGGCATCTCACTGCGTTATACTGTTTTGGTTCACTCCAACGACGCCAGAAAAAAAATGGACAATTATTGAAAACCACGGCGGGCTCCGACGGTGTCCGACGGTGTGAACAGACCCCACGACTCGAGCAACCGAGTCTCATCGCTCTCCAGCTCCACTCACGCCATTAATCACTCCAGGAACTTTTCAGCACCGTCGTCTCCAGCTCGTATTGCTCATCTCTAGGTCCATCTGTCGCCGACGCTGGGAACCTTGACGCTGCTTTGCCTCTGTTAAGCAGGAACGAAACACTGATAACTACCTTGATCGCGCAGACAAGCAGTAATGAGCCGACAGTCCCTAAGCTCATGACACTTCCAATGATGCAACCGGCTGCGTACGATGCAACAAAGAACACGCGACGATTTCGCGACGGATTATCGGCGTCGAAAATTCGAGGATCGTTCAAAGTCGAGACCTCGACTTCTGTGTTAGCCAAAAGTGTTGCAAGCACTGTCGTTAGGACTCGAGAGCGAAGCTGTACTTACAACTGCGCCAGTGATCATTGACGTGTTCAGCTCTGCCAGACCTACAGTGACAGCCATACTGTTCTGCCCGGATGCTGCAAATGCCAACAGGGCGACGATTGCCAACGCTGATATACTGGTAATCTCCCTTGGCGCTGCAATCCATTGCAACAAGGCGGCTACCAGTGTCAAGTAGCTTGAAAAAGTGTTGAGGAAACCAGCCATCCACGGCGCCGGGCCGAGGAGTGATGTGCAAGACGACCGAACACGAAGCTGCCTATACAAAAGCTGCTCAAAGGTCAATCAGCGATAAGTTGCGTTGGGTGCGCTAGATTCGTGCTTACAAGATCAAGGAAACCACGACGTTCTGCTCGATCCTAGACTTCAAGCGCTTGTCACTAAAGGTGTACACCGTGAGGAAAAGTATATTGCCTACGACGGATTTCAGCCCGGATCAAGCGCTAACGGTGCCGCATGCTTTTCTACTCACCAGTTTCTTTGGTTGCGAATACGTTATAGTTGACACATGTGATTACATCCAGGATGCCAGACAATGCCGTCATCTACGTCGATATGGAATGTTAGTGTTTGGGAAAACAGGAGTCCCTTCAACAGCAGGGCTCTCAAAGACGAGCTGGAGCTCAACTCACTGGGTTGAACAGTCAGTATCTGTATGGACACCTTCAGTACCGCAGAAAACTTAGTATACATACCAGAGAGAAGTTGCCCTTCCAGGAACCGATCCCTCATCACCTCCTGCGAGAAAAACATGACGGCTGGAGATTCTGGAGAATTGCTGAAATGGAACATTGAGTCTAGACTGCTTGAACAGTGAGCCGTTTCGGGCTGTTTTCTTTCGTCCGAGTACAAAGAATGAAAGGCTCTCCCATGATGAATCCATGCTGAATTCATGCGCAACAGCTGACGCGCTAATGATTTCTTTGTCATTTTAGTCACCTCAAGAGCAGACAGATCGTATACAAACCTTCTGTGCCGAGTGAACAAGCTCCTATCGCTGAAGCGATATGTCGACCCACGTTTAGACGTAATAGTATGAGAGCCACTATCGTCTCATGCTCTCAGGTGACTTATCGATCGGGACAGGCTACTGCCAGCGTCACCTAACTCTCCCCTAATCTCTTCGTCCCTAGAGAGCCATAGGATCCATTACTCCGGATACACCATCTTCCTGGTGACCCCTCCATCAACAACCATCTCAGTACCACTGACGCCGTCGTTCTCACTCAAATACTGAACAGCCTTCAGCATATCCTCCACTTTCCCAACCCTTCCAGTAAGTTGCCACGCCTGATCCGCCTCACTAAGTCCCTCCTCCCACTTCCGCCCTTGCTCATCAGCCTCCTTACACTCATCCTCGACATGGATCCATCCCGGCAAGATAGCATTGACCCGCACGCCACGCGACGCAAGCGAGACGGCCATACTTTGAGACAGACCCAAAAGCCCTGCCTTGGTCGTCGAATACGCTTCATTGCCCTCTTCGGACATGACTGCCCGCGTCGATGAGATGTGCACGATACTACCGCCCACAGGCCGCGAGGGCGACTTGGCGAGCATGGGCACGCAGAATTTACTCATGAGCATCGGCGCCGTGAGATTCGTCTCCAACGACGCGGTCCATAGATCCAGAGGCAGGTCGGCGACGTTGGCGGCGCCTGCGCCGGTGGTCAGCGCGGCGTTGTTGATCAGCACATCTAGGTGGCCATCGAAGAGTTTGCGAGCCTGCTCGACTGCTGAGCTGATCTCTGATGGTTTGCGGAGATCGCAGGTCACGGCTTCGAAGTCGCGGCCTCGGGTGTGTGTTTGTGAGAACTTGGTTGCGGTGTGTGCTAGTTCTTCGGTGTTCTGGTCGAGGATGAATACTCTGTGGCCTGAGGAGAGTAAGAGGCGACTCAGGCCTCGACCGATGCCTCGAGCGCCGCCGGTGATGAGGTAGTTGCGGGCGGCTGATGATGACATTGTCGTTTGAGATTGGGGTGGTTGTTTGGTTTCGAAAAGAAAATAGGTTACATGTGGTTTTGGCAGAGGCTAGCAACCATTGAAAGCAACATGAACGAGAACATCGTGAAATGCAAGATCTTATGATGTCATGCGAATGTTGTCAATGTTGAAGATCCCAACTCGGACAGGAAGATGTATCAGCATCCATGTCGGAATTAAGGTACCATAAACACAACACAAGGTAGTACAGTAAGTCAGCTAAGTTAAGGTACATGTAAGATGGACGTGCTAAAGGTACATGTACCTATGCATGAGCATTGCATATTATACCGTAGCGCGACCCCTCACTCCGGAGTCCGAAACCCCACCAGGTCAATAATCAACAAAAAGACCATGGAAGTACACTTGTCTTATCTTTCTGACTTTGATGGTGATTTACACTGTACAAGTTGTTTTATACAAACCTGATAGACATTAAGTCACTCTCTGCCGTTATACCAACCCGCGTTCTCGCCAGCCAAGCCCTGACCAACATGTCTTCCACCACGCGAAACCCAACCCCGAATCAGATCCCTCAAGACCTGCCTGGACCGACAGCCTACCTAACCGGCCATGATGAGAAGTCCGGCAAGGCGATCATACACTCATCTCGCCCGCTGGTCTGGCACCAGTATGATGAAGAAAAGCTAGGGATGGGCGTGGCATACACAACACAGTTCCCGCCAGACCTCAACAACGATGCCGACGTGACAGAGCACGACAGGAAGATGAAGGAGTCTGGCGGCAAGCTGGGCTTGGTGTCTGGCGGCGGCACCGTGCTCCGCTACGTCGACTTCGCGCCGAGTTACACGTGCATGATGCACCGCACACAGTCGGTCGACTACGGGATTGTGCTTGAGGGTCAGGTCGAGAGCGTGCTGGACTCGGGCGAAGTGCAGCTCATGGGCAGAGGCGATGTGATGGTGCAGCGGGCGACGATGCACGCTTGGAGGAACCCGAGTCAGACGGAGTGGGCGAGGATGATCTTCTGCTTGCAAGACTGCAAGCCGCTTTTTGTGGCGGGACAGCGTCTGGGAGAAGATCTTGGGCGAGGGACTGAAGGTGTTCCTGCCAGTGGAAATGATGCGTGAAGTGGGATTGTGCAGCGACTGTCACAAGCTGCATGATGTAGTCCTATAGAGAAAGAATCAAGATGGAAATGTTATCGATTTTCGCATGCATCATGATCCAGGTACCGGCGAGAGATGACCACTCTTGTCGTACTTCGCCTCTGCATGGTTGTTAGCAACGCAAGCTCCACCTCAAGGCGATACTAGTGGATAGATATTCGCAGACTGGAGAGACTTACTGAAGAATGTATAGTTGAGCGTGATTGTGTCAATACCTTTCATAGCAGGGTCCTTCAGGAATTCAGGATCAATATAAAAGAACACAGGCATGTCCACAGTTTCGCCCTTGTTCAGCCGTTGCTCTTCGAAGCAGAAACATTGGATCTTGCTGAAATACGGCGCCACCTGGCCCGGCGTGACACTGTACGTTGCAACGCCAATCACATCTTCGTCGCTCTTGTTCGTAGCTGTGTAGAAAGCCAGCGCCGTCTCGCCTGGCAGCACGCGCACCTCGCGCTGCTGGGGCGTGAACTTCCACGGCAAGACGTCGGACGTGGAGCCTTGGAAAGTAATTCGTAAGCGCCGCGACGAGGTGACTGGTGTGAGCTTTGCAGCAATGTCTTCGTCTTCGCTAGGCGAAGAGTGTACGGAGGACTTGGTTGGTGTGCCTCCCCAACCGGTTTCCTGGCAGAGTGTCTTGTATAGCGGGACGGAACCGTAAGACAAGGCGACGGTTCCGAGGATGATGGAGATGGTGTAGTAGATGGTATTCTCATTGCGCTTGTCGAACGACCTGCGCACATCGTTCATGTTGGGCGCGGCATTCTGGCGGCTCCTCTGGGAGGTCTGGACGAAGCGAGACTGTTGCTGAGGACGGAAGAAGGTTCGCTGCTGGAGGAGAGTGCGGGTGCACGAGTTGCAAGTATATGATGTACGATTTATGGCGAGATCCAGGAGACTGCGGTAGCGTGGAGGAGACATGGTTGGTGTCGTAGGTAGTTGTCAGTATACCTCTAGCTGGTGTAGGTAATAATGTTCGCATTGATGGACTGATCGAACTGGCCCGAGTCGTCGTCATGCAAGTCTCGGAAGTGATCGCCGCATTGAGAACGCCGATGCCGACTTTCACATGCATTCTTCCACTCTCTCACATTCTGTCAATCCATCCTCGTCTCATTTAGCCACCGAACAATGCGCCAACAAACATGGCCATCTCCTGCGGCGTCTGTAACGAGGCAGACTCGAAGTACAAGTGCCCGACCTGCGAGCTGAGATAGTACGTTCGACATTGCAATCCAACGTGCACACCAGAACAACACTGACCCTTCTCGCCCCAGCTGCTCAATCAAATGCTACAAACCACACAAAGCGCAGCATGAAGCCGAAGCACAGCAGAATCCCCAAGCAGCGAAAGCCACCGAAAGTGTTCGGGCAAAGCCAGATCGTCCAGGAACAACCCAACGCGCTTCCAAGCCTGATTTTTCCAACCTCGCCTCGGATCCTGAGTTCAAGCGCTTGCTTGCGCGATACCCTACGCTATACTCTCAGCTCGGCGCGATGTATGCTCTGACCCTCGATCCCGGACCAGCCGAAGCGCGGACCTGGAGCAGACCGCCTCTGCCTTCGCTTGAAAGACCTCAATTCCCCAACTTTAGAGGAAGAGGTAGAGGGCGTGGTGGCAGAGGAAGTGGCCGTGGAGGCCGCGGAGGATTCAAAGTCGAAGAGCCCGAGGAACGCCAGCGTGGCATGTGGACGAGAGAGAAGGGCGACAAGGAAGCCCTGCAGGTCATGCAGAAGATGAGAGGCGGGAAAGAGGACGACGATCGCGCGGAAGGCGTGAGGGAATTTGTGAGATTGGTTGGATTGAGATTCGGCAGTGGCGCTGAGGAGAAGAAGGAGGGAGAGGATGTTGATATGATGATGATGTGAAGCCATCAATGTGGGACACTCGGTGAACACTCAAACTGGACTACAGGCTTTGTTGGACCGATACGGACTGTGGCAAGCTGTGTGCGAACGCAGTCCGCATCTCGTCTTCTGAGGACCTGATGTTCCTAGGGCAAGCATGGCCTACTTCGACTCAACTGGATTGTCCGGGAAATGTCACTAACCGACGGTGGCCCTCTGTCAGGAACTGTATAAAATACTTGACATAACATAAGCCGTTGCAGCGATTCGAAGCGAATCAATAGACTTCCGCTCCAGGCTGGACTGGTGGACACAGCTTTGATCAGTGCGCGGCCCTGAGGCATCGACAACAGATTGCTGGAGTGTAGCGAATACGACGAGGAAACCTTTCTCGCAGGAAAAACGAGGTCCAGCTGGGAGTTGCCATTCGAAGGCGGCCAAAAGCTGCGTGCATGTACAAATCCATATAGACGAAACATTGCAAAGCCTCTCTACCTGCAATTATCAAGGGTATGCAGTGCTCAACTCTGTCTTCGCAGACGACTAAGTGTAGCCTTCCCGGCACTCGAACTGTTCGCCTTGCCAATCTCCCCTGTAATCCACTCACCGATCCTGCTCACCTCTTCCAAATCAATGCCAGTCTTCGCTCCAAGCGAGTGCAAAGTGTACACCAAATCCTCTGTCGCCACGTTGCCCGTCGCGCCGGGAGAGTACGGGCATCCACCCAGGCCGCCGACAGCAGAGTCGAACGTCCGCACGCCATGCTCCAGCGAGATTATTGTGTTCACCAGCGCCTGGCCGAATGTGTCGTGGAAGTGCAGCGCCAGGTCTTCGCTCCTGATGCCCGCCTCCTTCAGCGTCTGCAGCAGCTTTCTGGTCCGTGGCGCTGTGCCCATGCCGGTGGTGTCGGCGACCGAAATCTCGTCGGCGCCCATTTCAAGCAGGCTGGCGGCGAGGTCGGCAACGCGGTGAGGATCTACGTCCGGGCCCTCGAACGGACAGCCGAGAGCGACAGAGATGTATGCGCGAACGTTGTAGCCGGCTTCGCGGCAGGAGGTCATGAGCGGCGCGAAACGATCGAGCGATTCTTGTACGCTGCAATTGGTGTTCTTCTGGGAGAAGGCTTCGGTCGCGGCCATGAAGATGGAAACCTCATGTGTCTGGCCGGTCGGTATGTTGGAGGGGGCACTCGGACCAGATTCCTGAGAAGGGGATGGCGAGGGCGGCGGAGAAGGGTAGGAGTCCGATGGCGAAGCGTTCATTGTTTTGAAGTAGTTGTCCAGGCCCTTCACGTTAGGAAGAAGCCATTGGTATGTCATGGCATTGGGGGCTTGCGGAGGATTTGACAATATACTCGAGAGCACCTGGTCCGAGGCGGCCATCTGTGGGACCCATTTGGGGTGGACGAAGCTGCCCGCCTCGATGGTCTCAATACCAGTGGCTGTCAATCGCCTCACCAGTTCTATCTTGGTCTCCACGGGTATGCTCGTCTTCTCGTTCTGCAGGCCATCTCGGGGACCGACCTCGACAATGCGCACGTGGTCGTTGGCCACGGACGAGCGTGGCGAGATGGAGAAGGATCGTCGGCCAGCCGGACGAAGGTGGTGTGCGAGACGGTGGCGGAAGAGAGGTGTCATGGTTGCCGTTGCATGGCAGAAGGGAGAGTAAATGAGTGAGAGCTAGAGGTACTTACATCGGCCCACGGCTGAGGTGGTGGCAGCAACACAGCAGCCCAGCGGCTCAAGCGATGATTGATCAACAAGCCGACGACATGCGGGGAGAGCTCTCTCGCAGCTTGCCGACGAGAGTGAGTGAATGAGCCACATGCTTGCTTGCTGGCTTGGTGGCGCAGCAGAAACAGAAACAGGAGGATGACGGAAGCACGCACGTCAACCCACCCGATCGACCACCTCGCCTCTCTCCACCAGGCAAACATATTTCGCAACTCGACCTAAGGTTAACATTACCGTACCACCTACCAGCTCAGCCCTCCCAAAAGCTACAAAGCATTTTGACTGGACACAACACGCCCTTTCATCATCCACCGTCACGACCGCACCATGTCCAACTACAATACCACCAACAACCCCACCAGCGGCGACGACAACCCATGGGCAGACCCAGCCCGCGACAACTTACGAGGTCACCACCAGCAACAAACCCTCAACCCCCAAGACACCTCCAACAACCCCTTCTATCAACAATCAAACTCTCCCAACCCATGGCAACTAAACCAAGGCCAAGACTCCACCTATGCCCCTCCCCCAGGCCCCCCACCAAGCCACCACCAAGGAGGAGGGATAGGAGGCTACCAACCCCAGCAGAACAACACATACAGCCAACCATGGTCCCAACCCGACAACCAAACCAACCCTTTCGCCCATGAGCAACATCAGCAGCAGCAATACCAACAACAACAACAACAGCAAAACTTCACCCCAAGCGGCGGTCTAACCAAAGCCCCGACCTTCAACGAAAACGACTTCGTGCCCGCCGACGAGCGCGGAGAGCAGCGCGAGGCCATGGAGCAGTTCGAAATCACCAATTCGCGGCCGCAGTCGACGGACGATCGGAACGTCGAGGCGCTGCAGCACGAGTTCCCCGCGCTGGACGGCAGTCTGGTGGCGGCGATTTATATGGATTCGAAGCAGATGGGGGCTGTTAGGGAGATGTTGCGGGAGCTTAATGGGGGGAGTTAGATTGATGGGGATTTTCTTTTGTTTGTTTTTCGTGATGTGGCTGGGCGGGTGGGCGGTTGCTCGGTGCATGGATGGATTTTGGTAGATTCGCGACTCGAGGTATAGCATGACTGAATGATTCCACGTGGCCGAAGGATTTCTACATAGTTGATCGGCTACTGTACGAGAATCTGTCGGTTCAATTCCTGACTCTCGACAACACAAGAGCACGCCCAACCTGTAATAATGATAATGTATACAGTGTAGTCAACAAATATGCATAGAGCAACGGAAGAAACTCCTTTTATCGCTGGAAATAACACACGGGCCCTTAGCGCTTGCGGTTGAGCGTCTGAGGCTTAGGCTGCTTGACCTCGATCTCCTCGCTCCCTTCGCCATCCTCGTCTTCTACATCGTCGTCCTCGGACACTTCGCTCGCGTCGTCGTCGTCCTCGGAGCCCTCTTCGCCGTCGTCGGACTCTTCAGCTTCGAGATCCAACATGCCGTTTTGCGCGTCTTCATCATCCTCCTCTTCTGCGCTCATGCTACCTTCGTGGGCAGCGAAGCCGTTTGCTGCGCCAGCCTCGTCGTCGCTCTCGTCGGACTCCGAAGCTGTGTGATATTCCTCGCCTTGTGCTTGGCTCTTGGATGAGCGCTTTGATGGTCTCTCCAGAGCCGCGAGCTCTGCCTCAGATCCCTCGTCGTCATCGTCTTGGCCTTCAATGTAAAGAACGCCAGCCTCATCGTCTTCGTCATCGCGTGCGCGGGCGGAGGTGGCCAATGTTTGCCGTCTGAGTTCGAGCTGAGCGCCGAGCATATCGAGCTTGCCCTTCAGTTGCAACAAAGGCTGCAGACCCTGTGCGCGCTCGCGAAGAACTTGGTTCAGAGCGCGGAGCTTACCCATGATCTCTGGTTGTGTAACGAGGTAGCCACCGTGTGCAACCAGCGACCATTGAATCCAAGTCATGAGATGGCCAGTACGTCCAGGGCGGCGGTGAATGCGCTCTGCAAGTCGTTGCATGAGCGGGCCGACAAGGTGTGACTGAAGACGTTGGATGGTCGTGCGAATGCTCTGTTGGTCTGCCATTTGGAAACAGGTCTCCAGCATGTCCTTGTCATTCGTGCGAAGGGCCTGAGTGAGGACTGTGCTGAGCGAAGTTCCAGTAGGTGCGGCGAGGACCTGTTTGCCCGTAGATGGCACTACGGCGTGCTGCTCGTCCTGCGGGAAAGCGGATTGGACGTCTATAGGTTCCGGGTGTCTCGCTGAAAGCATGTCACCAAACGAAGGCTCCTCCGCGTCTTCAGGTTCGCCATCCACCATATCGACATCCTCGGCTCCAGCGATGGCCTGCTGGCCATTGGTTTGTGGCTTTGCGGTGTGGTCTGCGTCGCTCTCGTATTCGCTGCTATCCTCCGCGGCGCTGGAGATGTCGATCACCTGGTTCGTGTTGCTGTTTCCATCGGGCGCCACCACGGCCTTGGACTCGTCAACCCTGGTAGTCCTCTTGTCCGAGACGCCATTCGTCAATTTGCCATCCACCTTCCTGTTCTTCCTGGCATCCTCGTCGACCAGGAACGCGAGTCCCTCCTTTTTGTTCGTGGCCGGCACGTGAGAGCTCTTGATCTTCTTCGAAGTGTGCGATTGTTCACCCGCCTCGCCAGGGCGGGCGCGGCTGGTACGGGAGCGCTTGATTGCGCTCATTACTCCAGCGACATGCCCTTGCTTCCGGGTTACAGTTGTGAAGAGTGTTGCGGGCGCGGGCGGTGATACAGGCTGGGAGAAGTGCTGCTGGATGTCGTCAACCACAGCCCGATCGCAAAAAGCTTCTCGATCAATTTTCTGAGTGCAGCAAGCGCGCTAACGCCGGCGGGCTTTTTCGGCTCGGCGGCAGCAACCGCCGCGCTTGCCTTTCTGGTTCCTTGGTTGACCTTTCATGGGTCGTCGAGCGAAGGGACTTGTTTGGAGGCGGGTTGATGTGCAATAATGGTAGGTAAAGTGCGAATTGCGGTACTTTGTTATAGGTGCCATGGCAGGCAAGCATGTTACCTTTTACACTCACGTGGAAACGTTATTATCGACTCGCAGGCCGCGGTCAGTCACAGAGGGAAATAAAAAAGCGGGAGCACGTTGCAATAATAAAATAGATGGCTGCTGCCACATTTCCCGAATTGTACCACGTGTACTTTTCGAATTTATTCCATGTCGAATGTGATGTATCCTTTTGTGAGCCTAGCGGTCCAGAGGTGTAGCCTTGGGATCGGGTCAGGCTCTACCACTCACTGCGAATGATGTCCCGTTCGTTCCTTCCCCCAGCATCCGTCACTCCCGGCCAATCAAATAATCAGCGCGTTTGTCCCTTCACTTACAGTGACTTACTTGCCTCCACTTTCTGCTCTGTTCTATTCAACAAATCTCCATTTCCCCGTCCCGATCCGACCTCCTGCTTTTGGCATCCCTCAACTCAACCTTTCATCCCTTCAGGGCCTCCAGACTTTTTTACTGTAGCGCTCCTCCTATCGATACGCTAACAGCTGCATTAAACCTCCCGCCGTGCTGCAAGGCTTTCACAACGCTGCACACCCCCGCCAATCAGCGCGCACAAAAGCACGACCACTTTGGGCTAGGCGATCATCACTGACTTTGAGCTTTGCATCACCTCATCTCCGTCGGGACTTCACTACAGAGCCGCCACGTTATTCTTCACCAACATCAAAGCGCGGCAGCAACCGATCACAACAATAAGCAAACTTGTCTTCACCTACTTGCCGCTTCCTCGCTGCCTGAACTGCAGCGTGTGTGATCGCTGTTGCCTCCAAAGCAAAGTCACGTGCCAAACGCTCTGTCTCGGCACGGCCCGGGCTTTGACTAGCGTGCTTCGCGTCGATAAGAGCATTTCTCTTTCAAGCGGAACCTGAACCTCTGTTCGATCGCCGAGCCACACGACTTCGCGCTTGCGCCAGACAACCCCATCATCAAATATTAAAACACCACTCTTGACGCCGCAACCCACGCGACTTGACGTGTTTTCTTCATTGGTCCATCAACAACTGTGATTGTTTGTTTGACTTTCCCAACGAAAAGCGCACGCGACACTTGCTTACCTCTCGGCGCGCTGTCATTGAGTCCCGTGGCGCCGGTGTCACGTGTTAGACTTACGGTTTTACCTTACCTATCCTCACTACACCATGGCCTCGGAGCTGGCCCAAGACGCCGTCGTGCCCAACATCAATGGCATGGACGAGTCACAACCGGCTGTCGAACCGGGACCCGCGGTTATGAACTCAGAAGAAGAGGCTGTCAAGCCTCTGACCAACGGGTGAGTGATTAGCCTTCCGTCCCTGTCCTTGCTTTCAAGTCATTGCCCTTCGACTTGCAATACGTCTTAGCACTGAGTTTTGTGTGTGCTATAAATTCAACACATCTGAGCGCGCATCTTCTTCATTCGATCACACATTCGATCAAATGTCCGTTTCGAACAAGTCACTAACTACCGCGCCTCTAGTATTAATGACGCAGCCAACGACACACAAATGCTTGACAACACCTCAGCGCCACCCAACCAGGATGCGTTCGATGAGAACCGCAACCTACCTTCAACGACAAAGCTGGATACGACTGATGCACCTGCTCCTGATGTTAACCCTGGCGGCCCAACTCCTACTGATGATACTTCGTCTGGGATCGCGCCTGTTGCTGGTTTCATTCCCAAAGATGCTCCAAACTTGTCTCACCCTACTCCCCCACCGGAGCAGCCTCTGGCGTCTGGTGAAGCAAATGTCGACACGGAGATGCAAGACCAAGACCAGCCCACTGAAAACGATTCAAAACCGGAAGCCAACTCGGAACAGGTCGCGCCCGCAGAATCGATCCAGCAAAAAGACGAGCCGGTGTTGGCAGATTCGAAACCCGAAGAATCGCTGCTTAATGGCGTGTCAAAATCCACCGAGCCTCCTTCAGACATGGAGGCAGAGACGAGCGTCGATACGAAGTCCGAACCCGCACCGATTGAATCGACACAGGAGTCTGCGCAGTCTGGGCTGGTTCGTCCCCGCGAAGACGATGGCGACGAGGAGCCTGTTGCAAAGCGTGCCAAGGTGGAAAGCCCGCCGCCTGCCCAGGAAAGCAGTTCGTCAGCAGCAGTCCCAGCACCAACGCCAGCTGTTGATGATGTCAAATCTGAGGTCAAACCCGTCGTCAAACCCGAGATCGAACCCGAAAGCTCTACTGCCATCGCCACCGAGAGCGCGCAGCCTGCCCAGACCCCGGTCCCGGCCACACAGCAACCTGCTGCCACCATCGAAAAGCCAACGGTCAGCGCGCAGGGATCTGATCCCCGGAAGAAGGAAGCGAAGTACAGCACTCACCCTTTGACTCAACCTCAGAAATCTTTCCTCCTTGAAAAACTCAAGAACACGAAGAAGACGAAGCACGCGACGTTTTTCATCGCGCCCGTCGATCCAGTCCTGTTGAACATCCCCACTTATCCAGATGTGATTAAGCATCCGATGGACCTAGGCACGATGGAGTCGAAGCTTAAGAACGACGAATACCCTTCCGTCCAGGCTTTTGCCGACGATTTCCAGTTGATAGTAGACAATGCCGAAAAGTTCAACGGTCCGCAGCATGCTGTAACCCACGCTGGCAATAACATGCTGGCTTACACCAACAACTTCATGGCAAAGGTGCCAGGTCCCGGCCAGGCCTACAAAGTCAACAAGAAGTACTCACCTGCGCCTGCGAAGCAGTCTGCGCCTCGTCGCGATCCGCGCCCAACAATCCCGACACAGGCACCTGCGCCCCCTGCCAAGGAGCGATCGAACGCCGGTGAGGCATTCGCACTCCAGTCAGATGGCATGCCACAGATTCGCCGGGATTCGCAGATTCAAAGACCAGCTCGCGCCATCAAGCCGCCGAATCGTGAAGTCACGTACCCCAAGCCGAAGCGTCGCGAGCATTTGCTCGAACTCAAGTTCTGCGAGCATGCCCTTGACCAGATTCGTGGCCCAAAGCATGCCAGAGTGAACCACGTCTTCTTGCTGCCCGTCGATCCGGTTGCCCTGAACATTCCGCACTATCGCCAGATCGTCAAGCAGCCCATGGATCTCGGCACTATGACGCAGAAGCTCAAGCAGGGCCAGTACGGCAAGGCGAGCGAGGTTCGTAAGGACTTTGACCTCATGATCGAAAACTGTCTTCTGTTCAACCCCGTAGGCAACCCAGTGCGCGACCTTGCTATCGAGCTCAAGCGCGAGTTCGATCAAATCTGGCGTGAGAAAGACAAGTGGGAGCGCGCGAACAAGCCGAAGGTCGAGCGTGCCACCTCCGTGTCCGGAGATGAGAGTGCTGCCGAAGAGAGCGAAGAGGACGAAGACGAGCCACAAGACGAGGCACAGGCCACGATCCGGGCCCTCTCACAGAAGCTGGCGGAGATGCAGAACCAGCTCGCGGGTCTCGGTCAGGGCAAGGCGCCGAAGTCGAAGAAGGCCAAGGATGTGTCCAAGTCTTCTACCAAGAAGAAGTCAGTTTCTGCATCGACTGCAAGGCCCGCGAAGGTCGCCCCAGCCCCGAAGTCCAAGCCGAAGAAGCAGAAGCCCGTGACATACGAAGAGAAGCAGGAGATCTCATCGGCCGTGGAGAAGATGGATGGCGGCCAGATCGAGCGCCTCACGCAAATCATCACCGAGAACTGCGAGAAGTACCGCAACATGGGCGACGAAATGGAGCTCGAGATCGACGATCTCCCAGACGACGTCCAGCGTCTGCTGCTCAAACACGTTCGCGGCATCTTCGGCGGCCCAAACCGCGGCAGCAGCGTTCGTGCCGCGTCGCCCGACGACCTGGCGGCTGCCGACGACGACGATTTCGAGCCGTCGCACCGCTCGCGCGGTGGAAGTGGAGGAGGCGACGCCAAGCGCAAGAAGCACAAGCCGATGGGAAAGAAGGAGCAGCAGGATAGTATCAACGTCCTGCGTAACCAGTTGGCCGCGTTCAACGGAGGCAGACCGTCCGGTAGCATCAGTCCGGCCACCGCCGCCAACCACGCGGCTGCAGGCCGTGGCGGCGACGACGAGTCTTCCAGCGACGAAGAGAGCGAGGAAGAGTAGATGGAATACCTACTCCTCCCTTCCTGATTGATGATGATGACGAGATGCAGCGGCGACGGAGTGCATGCTTTTTTTTCTCTCTTTTACTTCTTCTGGTATTGACCTGGCCAGCCTGGCATCCGTTGTAATTGTAGAAAATTAGTTTTATGAGAACCCAAGAGCAGAAGATTCCCCCAAGCTTGGCAATGTTGGTCTTCTCGCGACCTGAGAAATGATTAGCGTGTGTGTGCGTATGTGCTTGTGTGGAATGGAGGTGTTCTTTGGCTCGGCGCGTCCGTATCGTAATCCTACAAGACGATGGGGAGCTTCGCCGTTGAGAAGGCGCGGCGTTGGCATTCTCAGGAACCCTTGAAACCGCTGTGTGCAGTTTGGGGTGTATTCCCAATAGATGAAAGTAATGCGACAAGCTGTCCTTTGATGGAGAATTGCGGTCTTCCAAGTGCGTGGTGAAATGGGCAAGGAAGAATCGGCGCAAAGGTTGCAGTGGATGGGGAGGTGTGCGTGTGCGGGCATGCGCCGCCCGTGGGTGGGCGCCGGAATTGGCTGGACGGGATTCCCTCTTGCAACTTTCCTGCTGCTTAAGAGGACGCTGAGAGGATCCCCGGGCAAAAGAGCCTGTCTCTGGGGGAATGGAGTATAAGTAAGGTAAGGTGTGAGTAACTCGGTCTGGTCACCTCGAAGAAGCTAGGTATGTTCAGGTAGTCGGAGTAGGGCCACCGTGATGTCGGCATCGGCTTTTGGGGCTGCTTTGCAGTGTTGCGCCCGGGTCTTCTTCTATTGGGGAGTTAGGAGACTCGCATCATTGCTGGACTGACTTGTAGATGCACCGTGAGTCGGTGGAAGCTGCAAGCTGTGGAAGAGTACGAAGGAAAGGTATGTGGTAGTATGTGTGTGTGTGTGGATTGTACGACAGGAGAGAGAGAGTCGGAGATCGACATGCCATGTGAGGTCCTTGTCTAGGAGGATGGAGGGTGTCCCGCCCTCTCACGTGGACGAAGGCGCCAACGCATCGCCACCAGACAAAGACACGACACAGACTCACACGTACACACACACGACGGAGGGCACACGACCGAATCGACCGGCAAGGGTCCTTGGCTATGAGTCTGAAAGTAGGTAAGTTCTCCCATGGCCAACATCATCTAATAGAAATGTTACCCCGCTCGAGCATCAGATCGAGTAATGGGTACAAGGGTAGGTCAACTGCTTTCTGCTAAGCGCCGACCAGAGAAGCTCTCTCCTCACGTCGGCCCGCTCTCCCAAGCATCAAAATCCATTACCTTACCTCTGAGAGGGAGGAGAGCCGCATTGGAGCCTTTGGTAGTGGTTCGGTACCTACGGTAGGTTGCCTTCAACTGTACCAAACTCGAAGGCACATGACGTCTGCTATCCACGCAATATCAGTCATTGACCGTCGGCGCCTCTACACTCAAATCTCATGCCCTCCAATCGTACATGTCTTATTGTTGTACACACCAATTAACCCTCTCTCTTTTCATCAATTGACCCATCCTCCACATAACTTAGGCATCTTCAGCTTTGTCGTGTTGGCGGCCAATCTACGGCCGTTGGAAGAGAGACTTTGCGCTCGCTTTTAGTTGCGATTCACGACTCGCCAGAGCGCGTGACCTCGCACTACGCCACGTGCATTCGACCAGCAAAGCGCCAGTGGTAATTTCAATACTGCAATACTGCTATCCTTGAACAAGGGATCACCCCGCGGTTCCGGATAAACGACAGTCCAATATCACTTGCTCGACTGAGCCTTGTGAGGGCTGGCCGCTGAAACGCCGCTTATTATTGCCCTTGGCGACAACCAAGGGACTCCACGCGACAAATCATGACCCTCCACCTCGGCCTCCACCACCACCGCAATGCTGAGCAGCAAGCCGAGATCCGCGAGGCCAGGCGCATGCTACAGGGCCGCGTGCGCACCGATTGGTATTACCCTGCGCTGCCGGCCCATCAGGAAGCGCAATCTGGAATCAGACCGCAGCAGGATGAAGAGTCGACGGTAGCCGGCTTCAAGTTCCATGTTCCGCGATCAGACGAGCATTTCGAGCCTCTGGAGTGGCGCGAACGAGACTATGCTTCCTCAGACGAGGACTCCGAGGAGGACGAGATTGAGATTGCGGCTGTGAGGGCAAGCAACGAGAAGAAGGGCAGAGGAGAGGGCACTGAGAGCGCTGCGCAAGACATTTCAAATCGAAGGACTGCCAGGAAGAGGAAGCGGAAAGAGTTGCTGGAGGAGGAAATGACCTGGAACGACGGCCTGAGCCATTGGACGCTTCAGCGCGACGCCTGGTGTGTCGCGAAGACCGTGGACCAGGTCCGTTCGCTCGATCAAAGGCGCGACGAGGAAATGAAAGCAGAGGCTGCGTCGGCATCGGCGTCCACAGGCTCTACACCGCGCACATCCACCTCTTCCGCCGCCTCTCATCGAGCGACGTCGACTTCCACCGACGGGACTTCGCCAGATACGAATATCAGCATCGCCGGCATGAGTGTTACGCCGCCCTCACACATGCTCGTGCCCGTCATGGCTAAAATCCTTCCACACCACCCTATCCGGCGGAAGATGTCCCCGAATATGTATCCCGAGATCTACAACAAGATCATCCTGCAGTCGCGCACACCATCCGTTCCCATAAATTTGGGCGTCATGATACATGCGCTGGTCAAAGGGTGGATTGATGATGGTGAGTGGCCGCCCAAGCCGGGCCCAGTTGAGAAAAGCCTTACAAAGAGGAAAGGACATGGCAGTGTTAAGGACGGTGTCAGGTCATTTGCCCGCGTTCTGAGGATCACTGGTGGTGAGAGTTCTGTAACGAAAGGATGAGACAAGGGCTCGAGCTCGGGCTCGATTTAGAATACTGGATGGGCCTGTGGAGCGTGGCTATGGGCAGGACGCCAACATGATACCATGTGCATAACGACTCTTCACCAAAACAACATCACCACAGAACCATCCCATCTTCTGGTAGGCTGGAGGTGTGCGTATCAGACTGACATCAAGACTGACATCAGACTCGCTTGTTATGTAGGAACAAAGGTGTCTTTGATCCATCAACGGAAGCGAAACCTCCCGCACAATAACCATTGTGACGTCTTTTCTTCTGTGTCTTTGTTGTCACTTGCATATCAGGAGCTGGTGGTCCACTGGTTCCCAAACTCGGTCTTGTTCGCTTTACTAGATCGAATCGCAGCGTGGACTGTCAAGGCTTCTGAGAGAACTCTAACTACTAAACTCAGGATTCCTCGTCTGGCTGGTTCCAGTCGATCCCAAGAGCAGTAAACCTAACATCGGCTTCCAACATCCTGCAAGCCAGTCTCACCTCGTCGGAAGGTTCCGTCTCAGCGGTATGTCTCAAAGCGGAATGGCAGGCCACCGCTCCATCTCACCGGCATCTGTCAATTACATCAGGGCCAACACCAAAGCTGCCGCAAAACCGAGGCCGCAACCAACGTCAACGTCGCAACCGGCTGCGGCACAGGTTCCGATCATCAACAAGCAAGGCAAGCGCTCGCACCTGAAATCGAAGGTCAAGAAGGCTTTCACCTCCGCTAAGGAGAGTCTGAAGACGATCTCTTACATTTGCTTCCCCAAGAGCAATCACTCTAGTTCTTCTTCTTCTGAGTCAAGAGCTTCTTACAACTCCCAAGTGCGGGTGTCCTTCCTGAGTGGCACATCGACGCCGAGTATCTGCCTCACGAAACCGACTTACAGAGGTTCAAATGTGCGGTTGTCGCTTCATCAGGCTCCGCAGACTCCGGAGATTGCCCAGACATCATTGTTGACTGAGAATGAGATCCCTCACAGTGAACGTTATCTCAGTAACAGAAAAACAACGAGGTTCCAGCATCCTGCGGTCAGTGATGTGATTGCTGGCTGCGGCGATCTGGAGGAGCTGCCTACTCCATCCATCAGAGAGTTGAGTCGAGATAACCGGCCGTGTACGGCGTCGACGATCGGAACGATCGACTTCGAGAATCAAGTCAATCCCAAGCGGATCTTCAGAAACTCGCAGATGTTGAGCGACACTCAAAGCTTCGAGGCTTTCAAGAACGTCATGGATGGTGTGAGAAACAAGTCACCTCCACATGCCGCCGTGGAAGCTCAGACCTCACTTCCTGCCACACCTCCTACGCTGCCGTATATCGCAATGGCACCGGCAATGGCCTTGGATCCCAGCGAGGCTACCTCTCAACCAGAGCCTAAAGCCCAAAACACCGAACCTGAAGTCACAACAGCCGCAAGCAACGTGCCCTCCACCCTCATCGTCCCCAACGTACTAGCATTCGGCTCCAAGCAGCCCGTACCCAAACTTCGCGTCCGCCCTCACACCACCAATGAGCTCCTCCCCGGTACCAACTTCCTACCCTACCTGCCCTACAACCCTCGCTTCAACCCTTACAGCGCCAGCACACCAGTCGCCAACACCCTAACCCCCACCTCAACCTCTCCGGACGAATCCTCCGCAGAAGGCCTCGCAGCAGCTTTCGCCGAAGCCGAAGCCGCCGAGCAAGCCGCCATCCACGACCGCCACACAACCCTATACGCAGCCGTTGAATCCGGCTCGTTGGTCTCTCTCGTCGCCGCGACCGCCCTCACGGCCGGACCCGCGACTGTGACTGCGACCACGGCGGCCCCGACCACAGCTAGCCCTGCACGTCGCACTGCTTTCACTATCAAGCGCAAGCCTGTCCCTAAGAGAAGAGACGCATGCACTTCCAAGCCTCTCCCTCCGGTCCCGGCTCCCACTTCGCCGCGCCGCTTCACTTATGGCATCGTGCCTGTGGTGTTGCGGAGGGACGAGGATCGTTATCCGTTGCCGAAGAAGTTGTCGCCTGTTCCTAAGAGGGCTTGGTGGAGGAGAGCCAGATGAGTTTTCTGCAGATTTTCTGATTTTAGAGTGATCGTTGTAAGATCTTTATCTAGAGAATTTTGGCGCTGGACGCTCTTTGTTGTTTTGTTGGAGTTGGTGTGGGTGTTGGAGTTAATGCTGTTGAGGTTGAGGTTTGAGCGTTTTGCACTTTATAGAGTGGCCTTTAATTGTTGACTGATATGCATAAGCACGAGAATCTCTCTGTCTTTTTTTCTTGCTTTTGGTTTTCATCTTGTCTCTTCCTTTCGGTCTTCTTGCGTTGAAAGAATCGTGATACACGGAGAGAGCGATGTTTCTTACACGTCTTGCCATTTCCTCGGGTGCTGCTGCTCTTCTTCGTATATGGCAGGCAACATAGCGAGCGAATAGTAAGTACATGTATGTCGGCGGGTAAGTGAGTGCAAAAATGTATTTTTCTTAAACCCATGAACCCGGACATTACCTTGGTCCGATCGCTTCTCGAATAACGTCTCTTCTCTTATCTTTCTTTAGGGGCGTGGTCTTTTCTTCTTCTTCTTCTTCTTCTTCTTCTTCTTCTTCTTTCCACTCTCGATCCCCATTATCATGCGACCCACCCTACTGGGATGAAGTAGATGAGTTGAGAGAGAGACAGAGGGAGAGAGAATGAGAGAGATAGAGTGAATAAACAAACAAGCAGAACATCAGATCAGATTAGAGGAGAGAAAAAAAGAGGAGATATACATTTCCCTACTTGACCAAAACCAACTACGTAAAACAACAAGCTCGTTTCTTCCGACAGACAGACAGACAGACAGACAGGAAAACCGCACATCTCCCCCCCCTCTCTCTCTCCATTTTTTTCTTTTCTTTCTTTTTAATAATAACCGGACAAGGAAGGAAACGATAGGCACTTCCTCTCCAAAGGATCGACTTGACGGTCAGGTTCTTTGCCCCCGTTCTTCATCCCGAGAAAAAAAAAGAAATTTCTTGCCCGGGAAAAAGAAACGAGAACTTTGGAAAAAAAGTCTTTCTCTCCCAATTTTCTTGCATTTCCTCCATTCGTTTCGAAAGGATCGAAAAAAGCATGCGGAACCCAATTTGTGTTTTGTGAGCCGCTCCAAATAGGACGGAGTAGGTAACAACAGGAATTTTCGCAAAGAAAAAACAACCCCAAGGGAACCAAAAAATCGGCTGGGGAACTTCCAACAAAAACCAATGATTCAGAAGAAAGAAAAATCGATGTCACATCACATGGTGAGTGACAAAAAGAAACAGTTTCTCCAGTATACCGATACAAGCGGAAAAAAACTTCCAAGAAAAGAAATGTTTTCGCGATCGGTAGGGGTGCGAACCAACCCCATATCCAAGTAGGGACAGGGATGGGCCCGAATAACAAACCGCACAACAGCCACATCTGTTTGCACCGTCACTCGGACACCGTTGT